>Ga0307514_10000409_pt1 | contig 95915 bp, 63 predicted proteins | sample 16_EM_MG_FD_203088 | JGI IMG/M metagenome (GOLD analysis project Ga0307514, IMG submission 203088) | Populus trichocarpa ectomycorrhiza microbial communities from riparian zone in the Pacific Northwest, United States - 16_EM | ecosystem: Host-associated > Plants > Roots > Unclassified | place... | reverse complement strand
AATGCGACCATAAATGTGAAACCCGAAACGCAGAACCGGAGATTGGAACCGACGGGTCTAGCCAAACCCGGCGAAACCCGCGGGTTGACGGGTACGGGTCCGGGTTTGGCCCGCCAAGAGTCTGCGGATCGGGTTTTTGGCCAGTTCTGGAACCAAACCGACCCGTTTTTGCGGTCCAAACCCGGACCGCTGGCGGGTTACCCGGACCCGTTGCTAACACTAGTTACCTGGACCAGTTGCTAACACTATGTATAGTAGATTCCTGCTAACTTCATCCACCATGTATTCCCTTGGGACCAAATAATTGTTGTATTGTTATGAAATTGAATAGTCCTTTGATTTTACCACGATCCGATGGATTTGGCACGCACCTGTATTCAGAGTATGATTGTGTAATTTGTACCATATTCTACAATGGCAGGAGGTTGGCAATTGTAATTGTTGTTACTACTTCTATTCGTTGTCAGGTTGAAAAAGACCAGAATACGCATATCTCTATGGTTGGAAATGCATTAGCTTACAGAGAAACATACATCTACAATCATCTAGTTATGGATAGCAAATCAATCATAGCTGCAGAGCTAGTTGTACTCTATACAGTGTGTATAACTGTCTTTGAATGTGTTGTTGTTACAATTCAATTTATGAGTCAAATGTCAAGGTTATACATCAAAGTTGATGTGAAAGGTACAATGCTGGAATGTACCAGGAGTGATAACCTGTTGAAAAGTCCATTGGTTTAATTGCCAATATATCCACAGAATCTCCTACCATCTAGTGACTCAGACTTAGCAGATATTTGAGAGATATTTTATATGCAAAGTCAATATTTAATCACCAAACTACGATTCATTTACCTTCAGATAATTTGTTATATTGTAATCCCACCTCAGTAGCTGTACTCAGTCAGTCATCAAGGCTAACAATATTGCTATCTTCGAACCTACCCTGGTTTGTGTGATTTGATCCAGCCTGGCATTGTTACCAACTGTTGAAGGGTAATGTCCATAATTAGTTTACTGAAGATATTTCCAGATTCAGGAAAGTTAGGACAAGAATACATACAATGGAGATATGGTGCATAAATTACCAGTAATGGCCAAAAGGCATTCATTTGCACCACATTGTAGTCTGTATGATGGTGCACTCTGAAATTAACTTTCTGTGTACCAGATGGCTACAATCTGCAATATATTGATCAAGCTTGATAGTATAAGTCAACTTTGGAAATAAAAATATTTCGTAATTGCACATATGGCAGGGATGAATTTGATTGGCATAGTTTTATGAAGTGGAATATGGCTCACTGCCATTTGCTATAGTATTATTTTACATAAATTATTATGCAGTGATTTGCAAATAGCATTCTCATAATAGTGGCAAGTACTGAGATTATTTTACATTTGCAGCACCCTTTTTAATATTTTGAATTCAACAAATACATGGAATATTCAGTGTGTATTCACATCAATGTATGTATGAATCTCTGATACTATCCAGCAGAACAGTGCATATTATATGACTCCAAGTAGTTCTTAATAGAACAACACATAGTACAGCAGATAATGGCAATCTGGTAAACCTTGGGATGCATATGTATGCTGTATTCAAGGGAGTATAAACATGAACATAGAGCCTGATAACTACTGAACTCTGCGATGTACATTGAGATTGTAATTCAGCACGATCTGAGATGCCAGTGCATGCCATCATCTTGCAAGTTAGCATAAACACTTCAAGTATAATTTTGTGTGCACTCAGAGATGCACTTGGAGGACATGATCATGTGACTTCAAACATGGACTTGGAGGCCATCAATAACTCTGTTTGGAGATGCACTAAGAGCTTGTTATTGCATGAACATACAGATGCATGTGGAGATTGCATTCAAGTAAGTTCAGGGAGACTGGTCAATGCCAGAATGGAAGATGATTTGAAATAGTTTTGGGAACTGTAATCGAGCGATATTCTTAATGCACATATAGCCTCAAATCAAGTGGATGGAGAGATAAACCTGGGGGTAGAAATCAAGCACATTGGGTAATGCATTTTGAGGCCATGCTTGAGTGAGTCTGGAAATAAACTTGTAGGTCATCATCATACCAGTTCGGATATGCAATTGGACTTCAATATGATTTGAACATTGACATGCACATGGAGGCAGTTATTGTGCTAGACTGGAAATTGTCAATCCAGAGATTTTTAATTGAGAGGGAGATGCAATGGGAGCTGACACGTTGCTTAATAGCTACATTGCAATCAGCATGATGTGATGAGACTTGATATTGCAATTGGGCTCAGGGTTCTCTGGCTGGAGGTGGTAGATTTGTAGGAAGGTACATGGTATGCTGACTCTCCAATTAGGGGATAACATGACATGTTAAGAATTATGAGAGACAGGCTGCAAGCAAGAAACAGTCAATCTTGGCGGGTTTCTGAACTTAGTATTGATGTATTATTAGAGCAGCGAGATATAGAAAGGGATGAAATACCATCTGGCTCACTTCCAATGGTGGAGTTGGCAATTGAGAGATTATGATCTGAATCAAGATGGGAGTTGATGGAATGAGCTGAGGGAACATGTGATATCAGGGTAATAAGCTGTCTGATTGGGAACAGGATACTGCAAAGCTGTGTTATAACCTACCTAATCCAGAGTTATACTTACTGTATTTGGATTGATAAACTGACTCACTTGCAAAATTCACCAAAGTCCCAGCTTCTCCAGATGATTACCTGAATCTGCTTCCTTCTCTCTGTTTCTCATCCCCAGCTGTACCATCACAATAGACTAGAATGTTTTGTCAACCTGTGCCATCACTCTATGACCAAATAGTAAATTCACTCTATGTACGGAATCCACCCAAAATCTGCTGTCATCCGCTCTGAGCCAGTATCGCAGCTCTGTGTGGTAGTGTTAGCAACATGTCCTGGTAACTTCCCAGAAGGTCAGGGTTTGAATCACTAAAACGATTCAGTTCATTTCGAGACTGGGCCAATATCCAGACCTGTTGCTTTTGGAAGCCCAAATCTGTACCTGTACCCATGAACCCACCAGTGTTTCCGAGTTTGCCAAGACCCATATGTTCCAATTCGCAGTTCTGCTTATCTGGGTGTTTTATCTATGGTTGCATTCATATATCTTACAGTTATTTGCAAAACATTGACTTTGGTCCATTATTGTTTTGATTGGATGTATTGGCCATATTCATAATCAACAACAGTGGGACACCCTCCCTGGCCCATCCTCAGTATTAGCAGTGGTTCCATGTTGCGGCCATTTGTACTATAGCAGGTTGAAGAAACCTTAGAAATAGCCGGCTCGGTTCTGGTTGTTGTCAAATGGTTTCCTTTATTTAGTCCACCAATATTGATCGGAGAATTTAGACTTTGGTATGTGCATTATGCTGCTTTGCATGGCGCATCTTTTGGTAGTCTCCGATTTTCGATATCTTCAAAATTCAGCAAGCAGCTTTCAAAATAAAGTGATTTTCGCCAAAAATCCATGTTTTTGCGATATCAGTTGCCAAGTTTTGAGGATATCAAAAATTGACGACCACCAAATGATGCGCCATGCAATGCTGCATAATTCACTTACCAAGCTCTGAATTCTCTAATCAATATTAGTGGACTTAATTTGGCAGTTCACATAAAAAATTGTCGATTTTTGATGTGGTAAGGCAGTTGCCACGCAGACCTATACAACCCACTGGTTCCAAATATGGATCCGTTGCTAACACTATCCATCCTCAAAATGAGCATCAACGAAGTGACAACCACTTTTGAATTTGCATCTTGGGTCATCAAAGTGGGGAGTAATTGCAGACATTCATCAATAATATATTGGCCACCTGTATAAGCATCAGAGAAAGCGACATTCTCTATGAGCCATTCTGAAAATGAGTGTCAACAGAGCATCCATGATTTTTGGTCTTGTACGACAGATAATTGAAAAGTGATTTGGTCATTGCAATACATAATCGATGTGTTGGCTGCCTTTATTGGCAAATGAGATAGCAATATACCCCATGCCCCATCTAGAAAATAAGTATCAACAGTACATTCAAGATATTCTGCCTTCCATTATGGTCAATTGAAGCAAGACGTGGCACTTATATCCTATATTTGAAGTATTTGCCATATATATAGGCTAATATGCTCACTAATACCCAGTTGCAACACCATAAATAAAACTACCTGTTACCATCTGGGAGGCTGTCACAGGAATATATCTTGCCAATCTGCTTATACAGGCTGCCAACTCCTGGTTTGTGAATGTATACGATCAAGTACCACATAGATTAACTGATGTGCAGGACCAAACCTTGTTGATGCACCATTGACACTCATATTCCTGATGGGGCTGACAGTGTGTCACTCCCAATTTTGCCTATATCAGTGGTCAATAGTTTGATTATATATAACAACGACCAAATCACATTTTAATTACCTGACTTACAACACAAAAATTCTTGATGCACCATTGACCATTATTTTGCCATGGGGGTATTTACAAATATGCGATCATTACATATGCCATAGTGTATCATTAATGGTGTTATGGCAGCTTTTCCATTGTCTTCATGTACATTCTTCTTTATCACTACGTTGTTCTTAAATAATAGATACAAATATATCCTTCCAAATATACTTTAAAGTATCCGCTAACTGTAGATTATAATACACTCAAAAATCCCATTCTTTTCTGGCAATGGTTATCTTCACTTTCTCGTTCATGCAATCGGCTGCTGTTACCTACAAAATGGACATTTGCCACATTACCAAGCAGCAGATTGTTTTTTAACCGGTGCATGCACCTTCATCAGCCAGCAAATTGGGAAGAAAATGTTTGTTGCACATGTGATCCTTGGCATTTCCATTAAGATTGAACATTTGGGTGTTGGAAAGAGGAGTACTAATATACACATATTTGGGTAGCACACATTCAATTTGCAAAACATCAACTGCCTCATTTTCCCCTGGTGGCACAGGTGACAGTCTGGGTGGAAGAGGCATCGATTCTGGTGCCAGCTGTCTGCGTTGCGCTGGTGCAGGTGCAGCTATGGCATTGCATCTTCAGGATGTATGAGAAATCATTTGTGTGCCATTTTGGCACAGAACGCCATGGTCTGATTAAGTTTCACAAATTCTAGCCGGGTGTCTTTCAATCGCGGCCACCACATTTCTATGCCCAAAAAACTGAACTCCCAGTGTTTTCACCACTTGGACTTGGTGCAAGGTAGCATTATCCCATATTGGATTTCCTCTATTGAGGTACATGCAAACCCTTCTTTGGCCAGTTTGGCCAGGTTCGAGGAAAGGTGCATGTGGCACTGCTCTATCTATACCCGATCTCCTTGCCTTGGAATTCTAGCAGACATGTTGACACACTATAAGAGACTAGTTGTTGATTTTGAACATGAAATTCAGTGATTACTTCTACAATATACGGTTCAATAACCTCTTCTAAAGTGTTTAAAGCCAGTTTCATCTACTCTCAAAAACACAAATTCTGAAATTTATCTGTGAACATCGCGGAGCTGACAACATCATCATATTCAATGTCACAGACTTTGTGGATAGATACTTTGGTCGTACAACCAAGTTTGCGATCACTGGTAGGTGATATTTAGTAACATCGTTCTCTAAATACACGAGCTGTGTCATATACTGTTTGATGAGGGCATTGTATCTCAATATGGATTGGCTGACATTGTCTCACATGCTATGTTTTATGCTTGCAGGTTCTGGATGTACAGACCATTTTTGAACATGTATCCCAGGTCATAGTGTTGGTCCAGGCATTGCCAGGGGCACGGTAAACCAGCTGGTATCTGCATTGTTGTAGCGTCTCAGAGGGTGGTGTATTGCAAGCAGTGTCCCTGCGTCAGCGCAATCTATATCCGATCGCACATTGATGAGGTGATTGTTCTGGCATTATCCACTGATGTGGAAAACCAGTTGAAGAGGATAACAAAAAGCAGTGGAAACTTCTAAGGAATATATAGTTCACTTCAAGTGAAAATGGGATGAATAACAGGCCACTTGCACATTCTACTTAAGTGAACTCCTACTGCATATAGCTACAGATTCCAGGGGTTTCGAAACATTCTGTGATTTGCTGTAAGTCAGTCCAATGTTGTTTATTTCTTCTCACTGATAAATAGGGTGAACGACAACTAACATGTCAGGTTTGTATAATATAAACTGCAAATCCATCAACACAAAGGACATTTCATGATGGTTGTCTCAAGCAATCACTGAGATTTTGCAACAAATAGATACTAAAAATAAACTCCAGTTGTACTGTGAGAATTACTATTTCCAATATTGTGACATTCAAAACACTAATATTGCTATTTCAAGTTGATGAAACATAATAACGTTGCCATATGGACACAGCCTTCCTCCATATTTTCCATTTCTTGGAACATTCATCAACTCGCCCATGAACTAACTCAACACACTACGCAATGGTCAATATTTCAAAATACAATCATTCTCTACATCGCGGAGCTCCCAATGGCATATTGACAATGCCCTCACCACCACATCATCATCAAGCAAATGAAGGGAACAGCATCATGGAAGTAGAACAGGTTCGAGGCAAATTTGCATTGCACTGCTTACATTCCAAACACACAATTGCTTCAATATACAGACCTGGGCAAGCGCTGCAATGACGATGAACTTAGCAGGATGATGGTCACAACCTGCAGAATGTTACTGCAACAAGTGGATAGAATTTTGTAAAACCAGTTGAAGGTTGACGAATTGCTTCAACCTGAATGAGAAGCCACGGCCAACAACTCCTGTGATTGAGAAATCATATACCAGACTGCTGCATTGACGGTTCCAGCAGCTGTTAAGCTACAATTGAAGGATGATGCAGCTGCATTTGGACCGACAGCATATGGGGAGCTATCGGAGACTCGTGATATGTTTGCTGTAAAATGGAAACTGCCATAATGGATATCTCATTGAGGAAATGGTCATATGAGGCTTGGGTATGAGAAAACACATTCACACAAATATGTACCGTCTCTCACGCCCGATTCATTACAGATTCATTCAATGTAGCCTATTACTCCATTCAGCATTCACCCCTGCATATCACCTCTGTAGTTACTTACAACTTAAATCTGAATTTCGACAAAGAAATGGTGATGGCTTGGGTATTGCCCCAGGAAGTAATAGGCAAGTTTCTTTTGTTGACAATATATCTCTTGGGAAAGCAATTCATCTACCTGTGTTAATATGTGTCAGCTTTATCTTGGGTTCAGTTACCAAATTGTACTACTTGATGATTCATCAATGTATGTGACAGTGTTATACAGGGCAAGAGAAAGATTTATACTCCAAATCATGTTCATAGACAATCAACAAGCATGATATCCTCTTGCCTGTTACTGTTGAGTCAGAAAGCAGAAACTAAATTAGAGAAGAAATTTACTTACCAAATTTGAGTCAGCATAATCATACAAGTTATTGAAGAAGTGGTCAATGCTCATCGCAAGCCTGCGTGAATACCAACTGCCATGCTGAATTCAACCATGCATCCAAATTTGTAACTTGCTCGACAGGACTGGTGCACATGGTCATGATTTGAAAAACTGCTTATGGTAAGTGATGGAAACCAAGGAGCATAAGCTGGACGATGAATGGTGAGGAACTCAGAATATATATATCAAAGACTAGTGCATGGATCTACTTACAGCAAATGGCCAGCAGAAAGTGCTGGAATGTGGTAGGCTTATGTCATTCATTACTCAGAGAATATGAATAGTGGTGGAACAGATAATGTATGACCTGGAAGCTTTTGGACACAAATTATTATTCATAGAAACAATATAATCGCTGTCAATAATGAGTATACACATTTTTGCATAACATTATTGAACATGCAATCACTGTGAGGATTTCTTCAAGGTTACCTTCAATCAAGTGTCAACGATTTTTATACCTATATTTTCAGCAATCTCAGGGCTGCATTGTCGCATCCTTCTGAAGTGATTGTATTAACCCTCTCTATAAATACAAAAGACAGCTACACACTCATTGCCCATCCTAGAAATAATTGTCAATGGTGCGTCAATGATTGTTTGTCCTGTGAGTCTGATAATACACAAATATCTGGGTCACTGAGATATATAATACAATCATTAGCTGCTGTTATACAGAACAATACTGACAATGACATCGTAAATATCTCTTACATATGAATGTCAATGAAGTATTAATGAAATTCGGTCTTGCCTCTTGGAGAAACAAAGGGCTGTGCGATATCATTCACTCATAATCAAGATTTAGGACACCATAATAAGCAGAAATACTACTAACGAGATAGCTATGATTTCCTACATATGAACATTGCATGACAATTGATGAGTTTTGGTATTGCATCTTTGGTAACAAGAGGGCTGTGGAAAGGCATTCAACCATAATTCAAGTATCAGCTGCCTTTCAGGGCAAACATGATACTGATATAATTACTACCATCTCCTAAAAATCAGCGTCCATAGAGGGTCACAGATGTTTGGACTTGCATCTTGGATCATCAAAGGGCTGTGCAACAGCATTAACCCAAAATCAAAGTATAGGCCATCAATATGGGCAACAATTCCGGTGACAATATTACTACAATGTCCGAAAAATAATTACCAACAGAGTGTCAATGATTTTTGGTCTTAAATTATGAGTAATCAGAGGGCTGTGCAAAGGCATGAACCCATAATGAAAGTATTTCATGCATGTATGGGCAAGATTGCTTGTAACAATATCACTACCGGTTTCTTGAAATAGACTTCAGCGGAGTATTAATGATATCAGAATTTGCTTCATGGATAATCAACAGGCTATTAACGGTAATTACCCAGAATCGAAACATTGTCTCCCAATAGCGTTAAAATTGCCAGTAGAGATATTACTACTACTTCATCATCATCATGAGCATCAACGAAGTACTAACAGTTATTGTGGGGGTTCAGTATGATACACAGCAACTAACCGCATTGCATTGTTTCTAAATTGAGCTTTGATTGGTCAGTCTTTGCAATATGTCATTATATACAGCTTTACAAATATGCATGCAATGTCTTACAGGTCTTACGTTTTTGTTGCTCATTGGTCTAGAGTCAACATTTGAGCACCAGCATTCTAATTAACTATACCATCGCACTTGACAGTCTCTCAAGTTGAATTATGCAGCATTCCAATTCCTACCACAATGTGTGATTGAACATTGTTATATACATTGTCGCTATAGGTGATAATTTCTGTCAGGAATAAGTGTGTTTTTATTTGTGATTTGAGTGACCTAACTGTACAACTCAGACTTTATACTTAGTTGGCTTCTAACAATATGGGCTCAATGTATCCCATTTGTTGGATTATATTCAGACATGCACCTTCAGTGTGTTTCAAATTGCACTGTGAATTTAAAGACACCGGCAGCCCTGACATCATATCTGTCCTGGGGTATCAAGTGTTGCACCATCCATCTGAACATGGGACCAGCTTATTGCAGAAGCAGTTGCTGACAAAAGGAGACACTACACAGATAAATGAATTAACACAGGTGCAAGGTAATAAATCAGCTAGTTCCATGGTTGATGAAACAGCTTTGGCCATACTGAACTGACAAAGATGTCAAGGAATTACAATAGTATGTTTGCAATGGAAATTTATTTTCCCCATTTAGGTTGTATCAATTTTAACTCAATTGCCAGAGAAAACTCACCATGCTGGAAGCTATGAACTTAGTAACTTCCAAATTTCACCAAGACCCCTCGAATTACTCCCTCATGCTGGGATATGTTCAGCTCATGTTCCTTGGAATGTAATATTTAACCTACAGCCACAACTGTCTTAAAATGCATTATGAAGCGACCTGTTTCTATCATCTGCCATCAACCTTAGCAACATAATCCAGAGGGAATACTCACTGACAGTGAATGGGATTAAGCACCAATTAAGGTCATGGAATATTGTTGGTTTAGCTGTTCAAGGGTGAACATGAACAAACAAACTATCCATAATGTTGGTTATTGCTTACTATATAAATCAAAATTGGGCAATACCAGAAGTACAGCTCCCAATAGCAGAGGTTGGTAGCCGATTGATTTCCCGTTTCAAAAGCTAATTGAGGTAGTTTGGTCACTGGTATTCATATTTGGAGCATGGCGTGGTGTTTATGAGAGGGAAACTCTTTTACCATTTTGAGCTTACGAACAGCCTCTACTTGGAATCACAACTGATCAGCCTTTCTCAAACCACTCACTGACACAGAATCTAGGATCCACCCTTGAGTCCTCAGGAGTCGAGCAGCCACAATGGTGAAACTAGATGCCTTGCATGGCATCCATCATACGGCTGGCTTTAGGTGCATTTATAAGCCGTCACAGAGGAAAATGCCTCACCAAATGTTTGGAAGCCCATGAGCACAATCAGCAATTTGGAGAGAATGCATGCATAGATATTGGGAAGAGTCAAAGACTTCGAAAAGAGGGCAATGCTAGAATCAACAAGGTGTTGACCATCCGATGAGATTTAGCAAAGCTAATTGAGAAACTTCATATTGCAAAATCATATGGATATGCGGTAACTGGGCTTCATATTGAAGAGAATGATTATTGAATTGATTACACTTACACCAACTTATCGGAACGAGATCATTGACTATCCACAAGCCAAAGTATGAGTTGAAGTGCTATCAATTATGAATGTGAAAGTCCTGTTCATTTTGACACTGGAGTTGCTTGAGTGTACTCACCACTTATCAGTATTCACTCACAAGGGGCGCAAGAATCGAATACACTGTCAATACCAGTTACTCATCACTATGGATGATTAATAGACCATTGTCAAGTACCATGTTGAAGTTTCCAGTTCGCACTGAGACTAGACCCTGTGGAGGTCGAAAAGGCTTATGGTGACTCCCCATCCACTGTCTCCCAGGTTCAAGGACATGTTTGATCATCTGGATGGCCATGTGTGAGCTTTAACTCAGCAGAATATTCATTGGGAGAAAGACTTATACTTTGCAATTAAGTTGTCGTGACAGAAGCCATTCAAAATATTTAATTCAGTTACTTCAAAGAACAGTAAGCTTTCTATTTCAGCACAAATCCTTGATTCTTATTGCAAATTGTAATTGTTTAGAATGTGGGACAACAGAATGGATGATAATCATGTGGACAAGACTTTTGATACTACCCAATACTACAAGACATTTCAGAGGTATGTGGAGAACACATGCAGTTCCAAAAATGGATGTTTGCCTGTCGCTATACTTATGACTGTACCAAGCAACAATCTCTTTCCCTCTGCAATTCCTTTTAGATCTGGCTGATCCTCTTTCAATCCATATAACTTGAGGAGTGGTGTTGATGCATACTGATCACCAGAGAATGAGGCAAAAACAACCAGCAAATAACGCATTCACACCGGACACTGTTCGACCGCTGCACGGCACTATTTGATTTCACTCTCTGATTTCCCAAAAACCGGGGGCAATTTGTTTCAAATCTTGATGATTGCCACTCAGACTCCATTCATATTACCCGTACATATTGGATACCGGATATTACCGACTAGTTGCATCAACAACAAAAGACAAATTCAGAGACCATCAATCTCTCTGAAGCTGAACACGATATATTTTCTATCATACCACATGGTGTCGGCGTAGAGACTAGATATTCCCTTGAGCAAGGTGATATCGGCTAGAGGCAGTTGAAGCCCACAGGCAAGTCCATTCGCGAATGATTTGTACAAAAGGAGTTTCCTGAACCCAATACTGACATATTGGCTAGTGCTGACCTAGCATTCAATACAACCAAAACTGAAGATGCCTTGGAAATGAACAGAGAGGCAGTGGAAAGAAAATTGCACAGAATGGGCAAGGTTCACAACTTCCTGGAGATGTGGCAGGGCAGCCAAAAGTGTTGTGCAACACAGAAGAAATCTTGCGTTCAAATCAAGCAGACATCTGCCATTGGATACATTACAGATTCAGAAGAGATTATCACAGCATCCTGGTTAAACATTTAAATTTATGGTGTGGCTGTTTTTAAATTGTCTGAAAGATCAACTTTGCCACAAGCTGTGTCTGCAATGGACCTCCCGGGAGGACAAACTCAAGTAAGTTGGGTCAACCCAATGAAACGAATCGACTAACATCCAGCCGAAGTGATGAGGAAAGTGTACACAAATGCATTTCGGACATGAAATGTTCGCTCGCCTGGAATAGTGACTAGCATGATCCATATGAGAGCGAAGACCATTCAGATGCTGGAGGTGAATATGATATTGTGCTAGATAATAGCATCCAGAATCCGAAAAGCGCAGAGCAGCAGAATGTAAGTGCCACATCAAATGTTCCTGTATTGATTCAGCCAACAAGCAAGTCAAAGAAACAGACTAAGAAGGGGTTGATGTCAGTCAATGCAATGGAAATGAGGAGGAATAATGGAAACAAGACAAGATAAGATAGAATGAGTCAATATATTTCACAGGGTTCTTAAGGTTGCTTGACTGGTAATACCATATAGAGATATATTTTGCAAAAATAGTAAGCAGTCCCATGTGAATGTTGGTTGATGAACAGAAGTATACTGGGCGAAATCAATCATTTAGCAAGATATATAAATTTCGATAGAGAGTAACTGGTGCAAGAATGTTACTTGGCTCAGCTTTGCGATATGACCAAGTCTCAATCAGTCAGACAGGCATCCAATAATATGAACTAGTTATGAATACAATTATCAATGGCAGCAGTGAATACATGGACAACACATTGAAATCAATGTCAACTGACTGTCTGTGATTTTTAGTTTTGTAAATGACATTATTGAAATGTGATTTCGCCTCTGTTATGCATAACCGACTTCTCAGTAGCCTTTATAGGCAAAATATAACACAACACAGTCACTGCCCCATTCCGAATATTATCATTAACAGAGCATCAATGCTAGCTGGCTTGCCATCTTGGGTAAACAATGTTGTGATTGGTTGCAGATATACTCAGATAAGATATTGGCAGTCTTTACAGTCACAAACAAAAGTGACACAGTCCCCAGCCCATCTTGAAAAAAAGCATCGACAGAGTGACAACAATTTTTTGACCTCCATCTTCGGAAATGTATGTGTCACTTTGTAACAATAATTCATATACAAAGTACTGGCAGCCTTTTCATGCATAACAGTGTATGACTTCTAAAGTACCTCATAATCAAAATGACCTGCAATGGAGGGTCAACAATTTTGGTCTTGCATCTTGGGTAATCTAAGTGTTACTTTGTACCAATAATTCATATTTGAAATCATACTCACCTTGTCAGGCAAAACAGTTGATGACATGAAGGTTTCCCCCTCATGAACATGGGTGTCAACAGTTTATTGACAATTGTTGGCCTTGCATCTTGCGTAATCTAAGCGTCACTGTGTGGCAATAATTCATATACACAGTAATAGCTGCCATTTCAGGCTCCATGGCACATTACATGTGCATTACATCATCATGAAAAATTAGCTTCTACCAAGCATCAGTGATTTTTGCTTCTGTATCATCATTAATCTATGTGTCCCTTTATGGCAATAATTCATTTGCAAAGTAATGGCATCCTTTTCAGGCAAAGCAGTGTATTCCAACTACATCACCCCATCTGTAAATTCAGTGTTAATGGTGTGTTCACAATGTGTGGTCTTACATGTTGGTTAACCAAGGTATTATGCAGATGTTTGAACATATAACAGAGATATGAATTGTCTTCGTATGCAACAATGCAGAATATACACAGAACAATACAGATTCCAAAATAATTGATATCGTAATCTGCAGGACATGCAAATTCACATTACTGGATGTTGAATAAGTTATTTTGATAAGATACTATTATCAAACAGCAAAAACTAGACTATTATATAGCTCTGCAAATGCACCCGCTGGCAGCCTACTCAATTCAGATGGGTTGGGAGATATCCATGGAACTGAACCCAAATTGTCAGTTTCAGTATACTGATGACAAGTACCTTGAATGTTGAATTGATTAGTTTCGAGCAAGACCCAACCTCAAAGCAACTGTCTGGAGGTAACACTACTTTCCGCACTGTATGGTTCGGTGCTCTCTTTATTATCATGATTACAAGTTAACCAATGAATTGAGTCTCAGCTCCTGTTGCATCTCACTCCAAATCTACCAGCTGCTTATTTCCTGACTCCAAGGACACCTCCAGTTTCTCTCAGCAACTGCATTTATAGTGCAATTCCTAACTCACATCCTCATCACCTTCAGTTCATTATAACACTTGATCGATCATGGCCTGTCAGGACTGTTAGCAACGGGGCCGGAATACACGGCAGCGGTAAGGATTCAGACCGGTAACACCGTTCCGTTTGGTTCCAGACCCATTCAACAACCTAACCTGCTGTTTTTTGGTGGGCCAAACGCAGTCCCCGACCTGTCAATCAGCAGAATTTCCTTGTTATGCTTGACCCATCGGTTCCAATTTCAGGTTCTGTCTTTCAGATTTGTCTATATATGGTCGCATTCAGATATCTTGCTGATAATCACAAAATTTTGACATTAGTACTGTATTATCTTTTTTAAATGTTTTGGCTGCCATACAAACAAGACCTAAGAGAGTCAAGATCTGTACCCCGTTGTGAAAATAAGCATCAAAGGAGAGTTAACGAATGTTAATCATGTATCTTGGGTAATCCAAGTGGTGATTGGTTACCGATATTCATACATGACGTAATGGTAACATTCATAGGCAAAAGAGAAAGAGACTCACTCACTGCCCCATTCTGAAAATGAGCGTCAGTTAGTGTTAGCAACGGTTCCGGGTTAGCCAGCTGCGGTCCGGGTTTGGAACCGGACCGCATTGTCCAGTCCGGGTTGTTACCTGGAAGACTAGGGTACTCACTGAGTTCAGGGATGGGGTTGAACCGGACCGCAGTTCCATTTTAGGGTTCCTGCAATGTTGGCTCTAATTAAGTATTTGAGTTTTAATCGTATCACAACATGGTCAATATGTAAATTGTTCAGCTTTAGCCGCTCTTTCACCTTCCGCATTCAAATTTGCAATCCGACTGATATTCATTGAATGGTAGTGAAATAATGGCTGAATATAAGCAAAATTGGCAGGTTTTCGATCGCGACTCAACGAATACTTGTCTGATCAAAAATCTGAAAGCTGGAGGTGAAAGAGCGACTAAAACTGCACAATCTACGTATTGATTATGTTGTGATACAATCAGAACTCAAAAACTTAATTGGAGCAAGAAATGTTGACTTTGAGGAGCGGGTTTTGTGTGGAAACCCATTGCAACTGTTCAGTTCCGGGTTGGAATCAGACCCGGAACCGACCCAGAAATCTGGACCCATTGCTAACACTAGCGTCAGTGGAGCGTCAACATTATGTAGTCTTTTATGTCTGGCAATTGATTACAGAATTGGTCAATCTGATGCATAATGAAATAATTGGCCACCTCTATAGGCAAAACCGCCAGTGCGGACATCACTACTATCTTCTCATTATGAGCACCAACTAAGTGTCAATGAAGTTTCGCCTTCCATCATGGTTCTTCAAAGCGGGATTTGGCTTTGATTGCATATGTACAACGTTTTGACCGTTTTTGTTGGTCAAAACGCTCATGCGTACTGAGCAGCATCTTGGCATATGAACCCAGGTATTACTGTCTGGGAGGCTGTCGCGGGAATATCTCTGTCGTATCTGCATTGAGAGGCTGCCAATGCCATGTTTATAGATGTCTGCAATGAAGCACCACATAGATTGGCAAGATACATAACCGAAAATCGTTGACACACCATGGACTCACAATTTTGAGATGGGGCAGGGAGCATGCTATGCTGATTTTTGCCCATAATGATGACCAGTACTATCCTTATGTGAACCCACTACCACATCCCTTCTTGATAACCTGATTGACAAAACCAACATTCCTTGACGCTCCATTGACATTCAATTTCAGAATGGGGCAGGGAGCATGTCGCTTTCTCTTTGGTGTATACAGGCAGTGAATATGTTCATTGTATCTTCCTCCTTTCAAATCACTTCATAATTACGCGACATTGAAGACTGGATAGCATTGATGCTCTGTAGACACTGATTTCTAGGTGACAGTAGTGATGTCGTACCTACCATTTTCACTGATAGTGGTGGTCAATAATATCATTAGTCTGTAAAGCGAAAATGTCGCTAATTAATTTCCTAACTTAGAATTCTAAAAATTGTTGATGCTCTGTTGATGCTTATTTTGCCAGTGGTGTATATGCAATATTCAATCATATCAATGGCATAAGATATCATTAATAGCATTTTGCCAGCCTTTTAATCATCTTCATGTACTTTTGCCTTTATGATGAAATTGTTCTTTAATATTCCAAAGAAATAAATTCTTTAAAATATACTTTAAAGTGACTGCTAATTGGAGAAAATAATACGCTCAAAAATCCCGCTCCTTTCAATCGATGCTTGTCTTCACTTGCATGTTCGCTCAGCGGGCTACTCTGGTCCGCAAAATGGATATTAGCTGCACTACCACACACAAGATAGCTTACCAATCTGTGGATGTTCCTTCATCAGTCAGCATATCCAGATTCACATCTGTATGATGCTGGCTGTCCTGGACATATATCTCAAGACTGCAGAATTGAGCACAGGGAAGAGGTGTAAGTGAAAACACTTCACCGGATAGTGAATCTTTGATTTCAGAACCTGGAGCAACCTCATCACCACAGGGTGGCTCAGGTGGCATTCCGGGCAGAGATGTCATTCGTTCTGCTGTAGGCTGCCTGAGTTGGCCGGGAGGTGGTGAATGAGGGCCTCTGCACCACCACCATCTCTGCGAATTCTTTGTGGTGCCATTTTGGCAAGGAAGGCAGCCGCCCATATGGTTTCGATGAAGCATAGCTGGGTGTCTTTCTAATGCAGCCTTCAACTTTCTATTCGCACAAAACAGAACTCACCCGCGTGTGCTGTTCCCATACTTCAGCGTGTGGTTTTTTGATCAGGGGTTGGGTTTCCTCTATTGTGGCACGCAAAAAGCCCCCATTCACTATTTTGGCCATATTCAAGGCAAGGGGCATGTCGGACTGTTCTAGCTGTACCCAACCTCCTTGCGTTCACATAGTAACAGATATGTCGAAAACCTACACAAAATTAGTGGCTTTTAACCACGAGATCTTGCTATTACCTCACCCATCAATGCTTGCATAATATTCTCTACGGCTTTCGATGGCGGATTTGTCCACTCCCAGTGATGGTTATTATGAATTTTGTGCGTCACATTCCGTGACCTGGTAATATCATGTTGAACTACTGCCTGGACTATGGGGACAAATGCCATAGTTGACCATTGAGGGTTCTGGTTATGGGCCGCTATAAATTGGTCATGTAGCTCCCTACATATACTCGCTTTGTCAATATATAGTTAGTTCAATCCCAACCACCTGGATATGGACTTCCTCACATCATGTTGCATGCTGCTGTTTGTTTTTGGTGCTTCCTGTTGTATGGACTATTTCTAAATGTTGATCCTGGGTCATCTGTGCAGAGGCTGCATTCGAAGCACTGCGGTGGACTAACTGCTGCCTTCATTGTTGCTGTGTCCCATCGACTGACGCATGGGATGAAGCTTCAGTCGTTTAGCATAATTCAAATCCGCTTTCACCTGGTTGAGGTGATTGTGTAGCCATGATTTGCTGCTCTGGAATACGAGAGGAAGATGATACTTCAGAGAAGTGGGAAGTCCAGAGGAATATATAGTAAGCTTCAAGTCAAAATGGAATAAGTAACAGCTAACTTGTACATTCTACTCAAGATGAATACTGCTGCATAAAGCTGCAGGTTACAGGTGTTTCGAATCATCGGGCAATTTTCAGTAAGTCTGTCTAATTTTGTGCGATTGTTTTCAGGGATATATGGATTTGAACGACAGCCAAAATCTCATGTTTGTGAGATGCAAACAGGTGATTCTTTGACCGAAAGGACATCTGCTGATGTTGGTCTCAAGAAGTCCCCAGGATATTACATGAAACCGATGCTAAAAACCAACCCATAATGTACAATTCACATAACTATTCTCAATTGAGTAATTGGTGACTTTGCCATGTTCCTCTCAATCTAATGTACCATCCTTGACATACAAAATGCTGCTTGCCTCCATATCATCCATATCTTGCAACATCCAACATCTTGCCGAGCAACAAAGTCAACACAAAATACAATAGTCAATACTCTGAAAGAGAACGTTTCTCAACTTCTGGCAGGCAAATATGGCGAATTGATCTACTGCTTGCCAAAACGAGGTTTTCAAGCAAAGGAAGATAACAGCCGCTTCGAAGCAGAAGGAGTCCAAGCCCTTGGAGCTGTTATGGGGGTATATACCCCAAGTAACTCAACAAAGTATCCACTGATACTAAGGTAAGTACTTAGGTCCACGGCCGTAGATCCTAATCCTGATTGTAGATGTCACCTAGACTATCGAAAGATACTTGTTTGGATGACTCGATCCGTAGAGCTTTGAAACGTAGCGCTGTTCCGGGCTCAAGCTTAATGTTCCTTAAGCAATCCTTAACCCTATGACTTCCTTTCTGAGCCGAAGGCCAAGCACAATGTAGGCACTCTCCTGCACTTTTCCTTCTTGAAATCCCAGCTTCTTCGATTCCCTCTGTTTTGAAATAATCTGAACCGTTCTTCCTCTTCTTAACTTTAAGAGCAGACTTAGTCGACGCTAATGGATTTATCCGTCCAGTCCTAGTCTTTCCTTTAGCTTTTAGAGCTACAAGGTCTCGTAATCTTCGGGAGTCTTGAAGATATTCCTCGCACTCGTTACGTACCTTATCCTGATGACTCCGATCGTTTCCCTTGTGTTGCTCTGGAGTCACAACTGAAACGTCCTTAGCCACGGATACTAATTCGGACCTGGTTTGTAGATTTTCGATATGAATAATCAGACCCGATTGCAATCCTATAACTGATGAGATCCACCACACGCTTTGAGCCAGGAAAATGTACTGGTTGCTTCAGGCGAGCGCGATAATTTTTTACAAGGCGTAAACTATAATATTGCTGTTATTCACAATGGATCTACTCATTCCCCGGAAGATTGTATCGCTTGTTCTTAGATAGTTGCAGGTCAGCGTGCGGGGCTGCCGCTACACAAAGCTAATAGATTCTTAGGTATAATATAATAGGAATAGGTATCATAAAAACGCAATAATGAATAAGGATATTTCTCCGCTAGTGGGTATCGCTTCCTCGTTTTGTCGCTGCTCCTCTCATTGCCGGAACAATGTGATCTCTTTGTAGTCTGTCAGAACGCTCTCCAGACTATGATTTAATCCCTCAATGATAGCCACGTATCTGTGCGTCTTACATTCAAGGAATGCGTCTGATAGCGGCAGCCACGCGTCCCTATGGATATCGTGTTCATGCATGATATCATATCGGTTCATAAATCAGACCATAACTTCAGCTTTGACATCATGCAAACGTTTTCTTAATATCGGTAGTTCGAACGCCTACTCTAAGGTGACATGTCAATTGGGTTATTAACTCATCCCAAGATTAATAAGTCATAGACTTAAGTTGGTTACTATATGCTGCTATTCCAATGTAGACCTTTTATGCACGTAATCAAAATCATTGATTAACATTGCAAAGCCCCCTCTCAATCAAATCAATGAATGATGTCCGCTTTTGGCTACAGCCAACGGCATAGTCACTCAGTCATATGTGCTGAGGTGTTCGTCATATCCTGGACGTGCCCCGAAAACAGAGAGCCCTTTACTTGCACGACTGCCGTGCAATCCTCTTGCAACCACAAAGTCTCTAGGAATGAATCTCGTTGGAAACAACTTGCTCGGCAGGACTTTGTCCTTTTGATCTGGCTAGTTGCTGCATCATCAAATCAGCAGCCGCAGCACTTGCTTGGAATGAATCCGCTAAGCCCCCAGGCTTATCCAATTGAGACGGGACTAGTATGCCCCCGCTAAAGAGCATACCACATGGTAACTAAGTACCATTACACTGATAGAAGAGAACCACTAACATCACCCCCTTCTCTAGGATTGGTGTCCTCAACGTTGCTCTGACGTAAGAAGTGAACTTCATATCTTTCTTTTCCTGCACATCACAAGTATGCATCTCTTTAATCCTTTTTATAGCTTCCTTGGTATAACGTTTATCGTCCGTCGACACAAATACAATCTAAAAAATTATTTCTCAATAGCATGACTATTTTATAACCATTCTAAAATTTTCTTATTCTCTTTCGTCCTTCACTTAGACTTCGAGACCCGTGATAGGAGCATTGCGCAGCGTATGATCTGGAAAGAAGTTTGCGGCTGAGAAAAGTCAAGTAACCTACTTGTTGAGCAACAAAGAGACAGAGAAATAGATCAATGATTATGTGCAGAGAGAAACCACTGTGGCAAGAAAGCGAGTTCAAGACGCAGACACAGCGATTAAACAGAAGTAGCAAGATATCAGAAACGCTGTAAATGCAGAATTGACATCCAGAAACTAAGAAGAATTATTTGAACAGATGTTGGATGCTATCGGAGACAGTCTGAGCGATCTTGCAAGTTCCAGTGGTGGAGAGGACAGGGATGACAAGGAAGTTGATGAACATACAGAGCTGGGCAGGTTTAGCGAAGATGACGAACCTGGCGGGGTAATTGACACAATCTCCAAAAGGTACAGCACCGCATGAACAGATTTTAGCTAAAGCAGATGAAGCTTGATGAATCGACACATCCAGGATGGGGGGACGCAGCTGACTACTTCCATCGAAGAGCTAAGAAGTATGCAATTGCAGAATTCAAGATTCCAGCAGACATTAAACTCAAAAAGGACGAACTGAGAGCTACGCCTGCACTGACAACATTTCGAAACCTTATGGTCATTCATGATATTGTTCCTGGAATGTTGCATATACCGCAAGGGACTTCTCAATCGAGAAGTTTACCTATGAGGCTAGGTTCAGGGAAAACACAGTCATTCAAAAGCAGAGCATCTCTCCCACCTGACACAGCGCCCGATTCTTCAATGATCAAGAAATCACTGCCTGTTGAACCCATAAGCCTTTTCCAGTGCACATTGCCTTCCAAAATAATTGCAATATTGTAATCAGATTTGGATGAAGAAATGATGACGGCTTGTGCCGTGCCAGAGAAATAGATACGCAAAATTCTATTGTTCGTGACATATCTGTTGGAAATGTAATTCCTGTATGTACATTGTTACGTGTTAGCTATGCCTTGATTTCAGTGACCAAATTTGGATGGATGAGAATCAATCTGTGCATGTGCAAGGGTCGTACAAGCTATGCTACAGTTACTGCTGCCACATCCAGTTGATTGGTGACCAACAAGCTTGATATCGACTTGTCTGTTACAGTCATGTAACAATGCAAAATCTAAATTTGAGACCAAATTTACAAACAACATTTAAGTCAGTGATGTCATACCAGCCATGGAAGGAGCAGTCAGTAAGGAATACAAACCAGTACGATTGGCCACTGTCAAGTTGAATGCATCCATGGGCGCAACTGCATAACTTACCACTCAAACCTGGTGCACATGGTTGAGCTTTTAATAAACGTATATGGTAGGTCGTTGAAATGGAGAAGAAGGAGCTGGATCAGAAATGGTCAGGAAGTCAGTCTACATTAATCAATAACTAGTACACGAATCTGCATGCTGTAAATTGACAGCCAAAAGTGCTGGTATCTTAACGGGCTACGTCATCCATTTTCACAGATAACTAGTATTGTAGGGGATCAGATATTTCGAGGCCATGAAGCTTTTCTATTCAAATCATTATACAAAGAAATGATATATTAGTTATTAATAATAATTATATGAATTTTAAATCCAAATATAGTGCATACAATGACTGTTAAGTTGTGTATAAGGTGAGCATTAATGGAGCATCAACAAGTATTTGTCTTTCACTCTCTCCAATCAACGGGCTACATAGTCACATCCTTCAACAGCAAATGTATTGGCCACCTTCAGATGCGAAATGCAAGTGACATGCTCGTTGCCCCATCCTCAAAATGTGCGTCAATGGAGGGTCAATGATGTTTCGTTATTCATCTTGCATAATCCAATCACTATGCTACAACAGAAATCCATAATCAAGGTGCAGGCCACCTCTCTATGCGACAATGCAAGATACAATTTTGCTACCACATGAAAATGATCGTCAACATTGCACCCCTAATTGTTCATCTTTCATCGTGGAAAATCCACTGGCCATGCAACAACAGTAACGCATTCTTTACATCAAGCCCACCTCCCTCTTTACAATGGCTAGAGACAATGTAACTACCACCTAAAAGTAAGTGTTAACTAGACGTCAACGATTCTTGCTCATGCATCGTGGATAATTCAAGAGCGGTGCAATAACATTAACCCTCAATCAAATCATTGGCTGCCACTAAATGCAAAACTGCTACTGACAATATCACTATGACCTTAGAAAAATAAGCATCAACCAAGCGTTAATGATTTTTTATCATGCATTTTGGATAATCTATGGGCCATATAAAACTGTTCAGCCATAATGTGAGCATTGGCCACTTTTATTTGCAAAAGAGCAAGTGACAATATCGCTACCACCTCTCAAAAATGAGTGTTAATGGAGGGTGAAAGATTTTTGGTCTTCCATTTTGGATATTCAAGGGGCAATGCAACCACAGCAACCCATAATCATAGTATAAGCAGTTATTATTGGCATAAATGCTATGGACAATATTGCTACGACCTCCTGAATATGAGCACCAACGTAACATCACTGATTTTGAGTCTTCCAACATGATTTCTCAAAGTACTGTGCAGTGTTAAGAACCTATAATCAATGTATCGGCCACCTCTATGGGCAAAAATGCTGGTTACAATAACGCCAATACCTGCAATTAGTGAGTGTCCACACAGTGTCAATGATGTTTGGTCTTGCATTTTGAATAATCTTAGGGCTATGGAACGGCATTAACCCACCATCAACCAATTAGTTGCCTTTTTGGACAAAAATCCAAGAGATGATAGCATGTCTGCCTACAGCAATTTGTATTAGCAATAGTTCCTACCCGGCAGAACAGTTCTGGGTTAGGGTTGGGACTTCAACTGAAACAATGCAACAGATTTTACCACATGAAAACCCAGACCATTTTACTTGGGCCAGTTTTACTGCCCAAACCCCTGCATTTCAACCTCATGTCTTTGGCCCCAATTAAGGATTTGAGTTGTGATCGTATCATGACAAGATCAATATTTGGATTTTGCAATGTTAGCTGCTCTTTCACCGACAGCATACAGATTAGCGATCTGACCAATCTTTGGGGAGTCATGATCGAAAACCTGAAGATTTTGCTTAAACCTTGCCACAATTTGACAGCCACTCAAAAAATATGAGTTCTATCACCAATGTGAATACTGAAGGCGAACCAGCTACAAAAACTGCGCAATCTGGTTATCCATCATATTTTGACATGATCAGAACTTCAAACCATGATTACAGGCAAAGCTGTAGATACCGTAAGGTTGCAACCTTGGTCCGGATTCAGCCCAGCTAATAACCCACTGTGCTATTACCAACCTGCGTAACAACCCCGCCAAGACAAAGCTGGTCGGGTTTTTGGACAGGACTCAAACAGAATAGAACCGTTTTCATGCTCCAAACCAGGACTGGACCTGTAGCTAATACTGCCTACAATTGAGTACTCATGAAGTGTCAATGATTTTCATGAGGGCTCAGTATGCTACACGACATTGAACTGGATTGCATTGTTTCCAAATCGAGTTCTACACGGTCAGTCTCATCAATTTTTCCTTGTATACGACTTCACAAATATGTTTGCACTGACTTACAGATCAGACTTTCATTGCTTGTAGCTCTACAGTCAATATGTATGAACACGTATTCTACTTGACTATAACATTACTTTTAGCCTTCTCTCGAGTCGAATTTCCAACTTTTCAAATTCCTACCACAATGTCAGATTGAAAATCTTTAAATAACTCATTGCTAGAGGTTATGATCTCTTGCAACCATGAACATGTATTTATTCGTGATTTGGGCACCCTTACATGACCAATCGCCTTCGATGCTTGGTGTGCTTCAATGATATTGAACTTGAAACATCCTCTTGCTTAGGATAATTCAAGTCATGCACCTTCGTGGCGATTTAAATTGCACTGCAGACTTGAGGAGACCGTCATCCCTGGCATTATATATATCTTTCGTCATTAAGTTCTTAGCCATTCATCAGACCATGGCACCAACTCAATGGGAACACACTTGCTGGCAAAAGCTCACATCGCAAACTAAAATAAATTAACAATGTCAAAAGTGACACAACTGACTAGTTCAACGGTCGACATGACAGCTTTCGCCAACCTTAAGCGGCATGAAACTCAACATATGGAATTCATAAGTTCGCAGAGGAAATTCATTTTCGACATTGAGGATGGATCTATATTAACTAAATTCAGCGACATGCTCTCCAAACTGGTAGCTAAGGTCAGTGAAACTTCCGAATCTCACCAAGACAAATGGAATTGCTACAGTATGTTAACATTTTTTTCAACTCATATTCCATGGAACACTATATCACATCTTGAGCAACAATGGCCATATCAAGCATTACAAAGCTGTGCAACACCGCCGTCTGCCAGGACCGTAAGCCATATTTGCTGGAGGGTATAATCACTGACCGAGGATGCAATTAAGAAGTATTTGCATTCACAAAATAATGTTTTGTTTGGCATTGGACAGATGGACATGAACAAACACACCATCCATCAGGTCGGTTATTATGTACTATATGGATCGAAATTGGCTGTTGCAAAAAGTTCAACTCACTTTCTATAGGCTTCATGGCCTATTCCTTTCCTTTTTTGAAAGCTAATCAAGGATGATAGATTAAGAGTTAACATACTGGAGCAAGTCAGGCTATATATTTGAAGGAAGATATTGATTGCTTTGAGATTACCAACAGCAGATCATAGGGAATGACGACTGATGATGCTTCCTCACATTACTCAATGGCTGGTGAGTTGCAGTCAACCTTTGAGTCCGACGGAATCGAGTTGCCTCCTTTGAAGAACCATATACTTTGCATGGTGCATGTCCTGCAGCTAGCTTTATGTGCATTCATGAGCAGTTTCAGTGTAAAAGGCCACACCAAGTTTTAGAAAGCTCATGAGGGCAATCCCCAATTGGAAGAGAATGAATGCATCGACATTGAGAAGTGTCAAAGACTTTGAAGAGAGTGCCATGCTCAAATCAACATGGTATTGGCTATGTGACCAGGTTTAGCGAAGATAATGCAGAAAGTGCCTACTTCAAGTTATGTTGATATTCCATGAACTGAGTATCATATAGCAGAAAATGCTTGCTACAGTGAATATACTGACCCTTGGTTGTCGAAACAAGTTCATTCACTATCCAAAAGCCAAACTCTCCATCGGGGTAGTACCTATCATGGATGTGCAGACATGTTGGAATTCATCATTTATGATGCTTGTGCATGCCTACCCATTATGACAATTCACCCACGAGTGGCTCCAGAATCCAAAATAAGGTGCTCTCGAGCCCCTCTTCACAATACAGGATGCATGGACAATTGTAACGTACATGAAGGAAGTGTTAAACCCATTCGGATACTGGACCCTGTGGATGTCAAAGAGGCTCATGGTCACATTGCATCACGTTATCACCGTCTACAATGCCAACTTCCATCACATGGATGGCATTATACGAGGTTTGGCTAAGGACATAACTCAATGGAAGGGGAACTTGTACTGTGCTGTAAAGTTAGCTCGATAGAAGCTGTGTAAATACTGTGCTGAAGTGACTCCAACACCTGGTATGCTTGTCATTTGTGCACCGATCCTTGAACCTTTCTGGAAGATGATATCTTGTAGGATATATGACAACTGAATGGATATGAATCCCGAGGACAAAACATGCTATACTACCCTATTCCAAGAGGCATTTCTGAAGTATGTAGAGATAAAATACTGTAACAAACATCGACATGTGCCAATAATGAAACCCAAAAGCATACCCAACAACAATCTCTTTCCCTCCGCAAACGCTTCAGGATCCAGCCAATCTTCCTTCATTCCATATGATTTGTCCAATGATGATAAAGAATTCTTAACGCCTAACAAATTGGCTGAAACAATACCCAGACGAAGTGATCGCCCAGTACGCTTGTTGACCACCACCAGGCTCCATTCAATTTCACCACCTGCAGGGCCAATGAATGGGAGGCAAATTAATCCAAATCTCAATGATAACCACTCCAACCAAATGCAGATTAGCAGTACATTTCGGATACCGGACATCACCAACTGGTGGCGCCAACAAGTGTGAATGCACTCACAGTACGCCGATCTCTCTATTGTGGCATGCGACATATTCTCTATCACACCATATGCTGTTAGAGTGGAGGCCATTTTCTCCTTTGAGTGAGATGCTATCAGCTGGAGGCAGTCAACAACCACAGGCAAGACCCTTTGCAAAAAAGTGATTGTAAGGCAGTTTGCACAATCCCATAATGGCATATTGGCAGGCGATGACCTGGCATTGGATACGATGAACACAGAAAACCACTCCCAAATGAAGAAAGAGGCAGAGGAAAGAAAGTTGAACAGAATGACAAAGGTCTACAACTTTTTGGAGATTTGGTAGGGCAGCCAAACCCATATGCTATACAGAAGGAATGCTGTGCTCAAAACAAGCAGATAACTGCCATTTGATTCATTTTGGACATGAAAGAAATTGTCAAATCATCCTGGTTACCCTTTCAATATGCTGGTGCGGCTGCATTTAAATTGGCAGAAAGATAACCTTTGTCACAATCATTTAGTATACAAAAGACCTCTGTGGAGCATGAACTCAAACATTCAATGTTCACGGAATGTGAACAATTGACTGTTATCCAATCGAACATGATGATGATAGCATCCCTGAAAGCATTGCCAACACCAAAAATTGGCTTAACTTGTTTGGCGACTTGGATCATCCAAATGACAGCCAACATGATTGCCCAGCGAACATTGAGACTGATATATAGCAAGCCAATGGCATCCAAGATCCAGAAAGCCCAGAGAAGCACAATGTGAGTGCTGCACCAAATATTCCAGAAGTGATTAGGCCAACACTGAAGACAAAGAAACTGGCTTAAAATATAATGGTGACAGTAAATGCAATGCATATGAGGAGGAATCAGGGAATCAAACCAAGTAGGGCAGACTGCGTCAATGTTTTCATCAGCTTAATTCTGTAGCTTGACCTGGAGTTTCAGTTGGAGATATATTATGGGTGACTTGTGAGCAGTCGCATGTCAATATCAGTTGATAAACAGATGTATAGCAGGCCCAATGTATCTTTGGCAAGATATATAAAATTTCTTATTCTGAGAGTAAACAGTGCAAGAATAGTACTGCGCACACCTTTGCCACTGGGCCGAGTTTCAATCTGTCAGAATAACAACCAATAAAACCGATCATTATGAAAATAATTATTAATGGCAGCAGATGTTGAAAAAACAGTACATTACAATAAGTGTCAAAGGAGCATCAATCGAGCATCAACAATTTTTGGTCTTCTAAGTACGTGTATTTAACAGTGATTTGGTCGCTGTTATACATATTCGAAGTATTTGCAGCTTTCATCAACCAATGGCACAGCATGAAGGTGACTGCCCCATTCTGAGAAGGAGTGTCAATGGAGCAATAAGGATTGTTATCTTTGCATCTTGGGTAATCTGAGTTCCGATTGTTTGCAGACATCCATTGATGGGATATTGGTAGCCTTTAGAGGCAAAAACCACAGCAACATGCTCCCTGCCACATCCTGAAAATGAGTGTCAATGGAGCATCAACAGTTCTTGGTCATGGATATTTGGTAATCAAGGCGTCGTACAAGTCATCGAGCAAATAGCAGCACTATTGACTCCCTTGATAGCGAAAAATACCATATATCATAGGAAAACGTGAGTTTCGAATTAATTAATATCACAAACTGCAAAACATGCATCCACATATCATTCGTCGCTAAATATGCCATTTTGAGTTGATACTATTACCAAATTGAAAAACCAGGAGGCTTTTATGAAGCTATACGTGGACTTGCTGGGCGACCCACTGAGAACCCACCAAATTTAAACATGTTGCGCGATTTCTATTGAACAATACACAAGTTGAAGGTTCAGATTTCTTAACAACCTGCAGCACCAATATGGCAAATGTTCGGTTGGGACCCGGACCTGGACCGGAACTGACTGTCCAGAACTGTTGCTAGCACTACCTGTCAGTTCATTTCTGAACCGACTAGATCATAGCCTCTGAGTTGACATACACCTTTGCTCAATCACGGCCCTCAAGTGCATCACTAACCTCACTGTATTACCACCGCCATGTGTATGTCTTATCAAGAGTTATCGCTTAAAGACTCCACATCTGTTGCAAAGATGAGATTGCCAAGGTACTGGACTTGCTTCTGGAGTGCTTATATGAATTGTGTCAACCTGTTCCCATGCATCAAAAGCAAAGTCGCAAGAGTTGCTTAAAGAAGAAATTGTAAAGTAGTCTAATAGATAGAATTCTTAATAATATTGTAAAACCGTCTTTGGTGAATCTTATTGTAGACTGTGAATTGCTGCTTGAGCTTGTTCTTCTCATAGTGGGGGCAATGCTGTCTCTTTGTAGACGTCTTTGAGTGATTGTACCCCTAGACTTCTCTGATATATCCCTAATGCTTATGATACCATTACCGCAGTCACATTAGGCCATATCCACTTGTGCCTAGTAATAATTGCCACGCATCCCAGTAGGTTATTGTGTTCATGCAATGAGGTATTGATGTGTAATGCTCCTGACTAGAATCAGGCCATCCATTGCATGATATCATGTCAGACAATGTGATAGACAGATAGAACTTAAACTCAGACATCTTGCAATCCATTTGCATCAGTAGTTGGAACATCTGCCAACCTCAGTCAGTTGTGATTATTGCAATTAACTACCTCACCTTACGGTAATTTGTTATGCGTCATAGATTTAATCTACAACCCACTGATACTACACCAATATAGATAACTACATGTTAGCTCGTAACACTTACCTATCTAACATTGCAATACTTACTCACTCAAACCAATGAGTAGAGTTTCTTCTGGCCTCATACCATCAGTGGATGTCAGTCATCCCTCAGTCACATCATGCTTAGGCTGAGACCAATCTCTTTGCCTGGGGAATACCCTGGATATCTTTATTGCCTGAGGCTAAAAGTCAGATGTCCCCTGTATTTGCATATTGACTTATCACTGCTGAATCTGTGTGTTGGAGTAACCTCCAGTCCAAGCAGACATATCACACTGGTATCAAGAATAATAAATGCAGTTGAAAACCATGCTCACCACTAGAGCCAAGTGCAACCTTGTCTCTCCTGTAATGGCAACATAGCTGCATCATCTTAATTGAATCTGCTAAGTTCAATTGGCGTCTTCAATCCTGATGCAATCCTAGTGTAATCCCGCTAAAGATTACTATGCTGACTTACTTGTGATGTCATGAATAGGTGTGATGCATGGCTCATCACTTGACCTGGAGTAGCTCTGTCGCATGAATTCAGATAACTATCACAAGTACCATTATCGCTTCTAAGGGAAGTCTCCTAACAGTCTATAGGTATAGTTCTACACTTGCTTGATCATTTCCTCCATGTGTATTCCCATGCTCTTTCGAACACAAAGTCCATGTGCATCTCTGAGCTCACTTTATCACAACCTTAATGTACATCTCTCCGTTAACATGATATCTCACTCCAAGTCCATCTCCAAACTGGCATAATTATGGCCTTCGAGTTGGCATTATTATGGTATCTTGTTGCATCACCAAACTCGCATGATCATGGCCACTAAGATTACAATATCAGTACCTCAAACTCCATCACTGTGTTCACTCCATCTCGGTCTCCAAGTGCCTATCCAAACTTAGTTAATCACAGTCTTATTTATGCACTATCTCAGCATCCTAGTCCCTCCCTAAGCTCGCTCAGCTATTGCATCCAGTTAATGCTCCCATTGTGCTTGAGTACCATCAGTCGCCTGATCAATCATATGTGAATATATTGATTTACTTATATGTTTCATGCTGCACTGTAGTATTGCAAATCTTCTTCTAATTGTGAAACACCAATGTTAAACATAGGCAAGTATGGTAGATCTTATAGCCTGTGGTTTTGAGACCTTAAGAATCACTGCTGTGTGAATACCACACCAAGTTTAAAGTCTCCCACACATCATTTGCAGATGTATCAGCTGCTGTCAAGTTCTGCTGAAGACATGTGCTAAGATCTCAGCTTCTTCATATGTTGACTATTCTCTAACTCAATGATCATTGAATTTTAAATGTAATATAATAACCGCTGGTGCTTTCAGACAAGCTTGAGAATGTTCTTGGAATGTGTGAGAGTGCAATGCTTTGCTCCAGAGGGGATGGAAAGCATCAGAAATTACACATATGCAGTAGTGCAATTGACTGGAGAGTCTCGAAGGTTCCTAGGTAGATTCCAAACTACTTCACATTGTATTGATATAGAAGAACAATGCATGGGAAATTGAATCCTCATTCTCACAGCACTTTTGTTTGTTTAAATTCTCTCTGATTTTGGGAACATCTATACACAAACGTAAAATCAGTTCCCCATGAATGCTAAATATGAGCCAAAGCAGAAGTTACGGATTATTCGCATATTAATGATTGATGGGACATTGTCACAGATACTCAGTTGGGTAAATTTCATTGCAAGGACCCCAACCATGTGAGTGTTGATAAAGTGTATAACAAATCATACCAGGAAGTATATGGAATTCCAAATAAAGCAATGTTGCAATTTGATAATATACCAATGGCTAGTTATATAGTAAGTGTTCACAGGTTTCATGTGATGTCCAGTTGTACCGGCAGTTGAAATTGCATCATCCAATTCTGCTTTGTACATACGTTTCATTCAGTTGACCAGTAGAGTATCAGCAAATTAATCCATTACTAGCATTCAGAGAGTTGGAAACACTTACCAATCAATGCAATTAGGTAGAATCAGTTTGAATTGCATATTCTAGTATTGTAACTTACACCATCAGTGTGTAGTATGAATTAATCTCCATAGATATTTGAATATTGTCAAGGTTACTTTTAAGACTGGAAAAGTAATTTCTGCACTGTTTACTACTAGATATACATAGAAAAATTTACATCTTGAATCGAATCTGCAATTTCACACCATGGTTATACATGTTCCACTTTCCAACAGAAGTGACACTAGGGAGTTTGTGACTTTTTAGTTTTGCAGTAATGCAGTACTAAGCCAAATGCACAGGTCACCCTTTTCTCTATGAGTTAATTGAACTAAAATACATAGAATGGTAGGCAGAAAACAATTTCGAACAGATGGATCAAATATTTAGTACATATATATCAAATTCAATTCAAATGATCATCAGCAAAATGTATGTTAATCTCTGCGATCCTCCAGGAGTGTCTGAGAGAATGTGGAGTGTAAACTTGGATGCATCAATTTCATGAGAGTATCAGACCCTACAAGTGCATTCTGACAGGCCTTCAGAGTAACTGAGATCTCTGTTGTCCGATACTGACGTACCATGGAAATGATGGTGATTCCTTTGCGAACACTTTATCTGCCGGAAAGATCTTTCCATCCCCATAGGAGAACGTGGGAATGCTGGCGTCAAGCCTGACAGTTCCGACGACAAGCCTCAGAGTGTCTGAGTGTACCGACTATATGCCTTGGAGCGCCAGCAACTAGTTTCCAATCACTGGTGACAAGTTTCGAATCACCAGCAACAATTCACAGGGCACTGGTGTCACTTTATAATGCACCAGCACCATATCTCGGAGCGCCTACAACAAGTGTCAGAGCCCTGGCGAAATGGCTGCAAGCATCTTGAATTACAGTAGAGTAGTCTGAGAGAAACATCATCTTGCGGAATGCTGCTGGTGTACATTGAAATCATAGCTACTACTTACAATTCAAAGATGTTTAAAACTCATTTATTCAGTTTGTCTTCTAATTTATATATCTATATAGCTACCCATCTACATATGATATATCTGACCCAGCTGCAGATGGTGCTAGAGAACTATTCGAGATCCACCTGAAAATGATGATGGAGTGAACTCAGAGGTACACTGTGAGGCCATGATAGAGTGAGTTGGAAGATGCAGGAGGAGACTGTGATGGTGCTGGCTTGGAGATTTACTTGGAGGAAATAATCGAGCCAGTTTGGAGTTATGCACTTGGAGGCCATGATGGTGCAAACTTGGACGCTGTAGTTGAGCAAGTTTGGAGATGAACTTGAAGGCTATGATTATGCAAACTAGCAGGCTATAGTTGAATCAGTATGAAGATATACATGCAGGACATGATTAAGTGAGTATGAAGATGCACTTGATGGCTGTGTTCAAGTGAGGTTGGAGATATTCACTTGGAGGCTGTTTTCAAGCAAGTTTGGACGTATACTTGTATGCCATTATCCAGCGTATTTGGAGATATAATTGGAGGACGTAATCAAGCGAGAATCGATGAGTACTTGGAGGCGGTTAATGCATAGCATGCCAGGTGCTGAGACTATATGCATCAGTTAGTTGACTCACAACCATGGGAATGTAACTAGGCAACTTTTTTATTCAGCTCTCATGGAGAGCTGGCTGATGGCGGTCGATCATGCAGGGAAGTATCATCGAACTGAGGCACCATTCAGGGGTCAATGCACAATCATGAGGATGATGGAAAGGCAAACAATCATGGGTGGATGATGTTCATGGCGTATGCTATACTCAGTGTATGCTGTACTCAATGTATGTAGTATTCGGTGTATGCTGTCCTTGGTGTATACTGCACTCAGTGAATGCTATACTGGATGTAAGCAGTTCTTGGTGTATGCTGTATGTTGTGATAGGTCAGGATCATGGCATGGAGAGATAGTGAGTGATAATGTAACTGTGTATTCCATGAGGATGGTAGTGTTGTGGATGGGAAAGAGAGAGTAGGGGTATCAAGATGTGAATGATGTGGAGGATACAAGCGGATATGAAAAATCAGGGGTATAACTTGCCTGGTTGGGTTAGAAAGACGCTGCATCAGTATTATCACACTCCGGATTGGGAATCATAACGAACTGACTGGGGATGGTAAATTGATTTGGGCACAATGTTCTCTTAGGTCCCAGCATCACTTGATGAATTGCCTCATGTTCTCTCTTTCTCGTCCTCAATTCTACCATCACCTAAGAACACAAAGTAAAGTCATCCTTTCTATCTCTCAATGCCAGGATCATGAGTTAACACTGAGAATAGCATACACGGAGTACATGATACACTGACTACCATAGCACCTCCCGCCAAATCTGCTGCCTCCAGATTGACCACCTTCAAGTACTCCCCCAATCTCGCTCAATTATAGTCTCCAGTGTGTCTCTAAACTTGCTTCATCATGGCCTTCGAATGCATCTCCAATCTCACTAGATCATAGCCTCCATGTGCATCTTGGTGTTTGCATGATCTTTGCCTCCAAGTAGATCACTGAATTCGGTCAATCACGGCCTTGGAGTCCATCTTCACTCCTGCCAGATCATGCCCTCCAAGAGAATCTAGGAGTTCACTTCATCTCAGCCTCCAAGTGAATCTCCAAACTCGCTCAATCCAGCATGCAAGTATATCTTAAAGTTCACCCAATCGGAGTATTGTGAAACAGTAGAGCTGTCACAGCGTTAGAAGTAATTTTGTGATAGAGCTGTTCTGACTTGCAGAGAGTAGAAATAGCGATAGGGTATATGAAGGGGTACCCAGCCACGAGGAACCACACAAATCGTGTGGATCTATGAATATTCAAAAAAGCATGTGGGACCAAGAGAAGTGAAAAATAGACTGTGTATTTTGTGTAAATAGATGTCTATCTACTTTAAAATATTCCAATATATACTCCCTATTGCTGGGACCATCTCCGTTATTCCTCTGTCTCTGGATCCTGCCACCGGCTTCCCCCTGCCAAACTGAGTGGCAGTGGTGGGTAAAACACAGATATTCTTGCTACAATGTCCTCCAAGTGCATTTCTATATTCTTTCAACCAGCAACTCCAGGAGGTCCTCCAATTACACTCAGGTAGCATATTTATATTGAGTAACTTAGATACTAATACATGCCATATTATAATGTAGTGAATCTTTTGACTGTAACAAAGACAAATATGATTCACAAAATGCCTTGTACTTATGGAACCCTACCCATTACTGCAGTGACATTAAGGCAACCAGCCTCCAGCAGCACTAGGTAGAGGTCTAAACTGCTTTCGAAGTCTCTGGCTGACCTGTGCAGACATGTTAGTAGCTCCAAAATATGACTATTCTATCATTGAAATCCCGTAGCAACCTGAATGCACCTCCATTACTGCAGGCGCTTTCAGGTGCACCTAGGAATGCTATTGCATAGAGTGGGAGCACTTTGCATAGCTTCAGGTAGGTCTGGGACCACCTGCAGGAGGTTGAAAGCACAGGTGAGGTTGAATAGAGCATCTTGGAGATTAGAGTGGGGCTTTCGAACTGATTTATATTTCGCTAATAATGGAATTCTGTCATACTTGATCTCAATGACAGTACATTAGCTATCCATCAGAGTAGAATCAGTGGAACTAATTGTTGAGATAAAAAAATACCTATGGTTGAGTAGGAGTATCTGGAGATTTTAATTGACAATAAGCGTATACACATGATTATGTATATTGAATATATATAGCTTGATAGCTTATTATTGGCAAAAACCAATGGAAAACAAACAAAACTTCCATTCTGTATACATAGTTATCAGCATTTCATTGGAATGGATTTTAATACAATACAGGTACAAACTCTGAGAATTGACTCTGAGTCCAGACAACATATAGTCAAAAGCATGTGAAAATTGTAAGAACAATATGGCAGCAATATGTGCACACTCTGGCAGATACTGGTGAGCATTTATAAAACAAGAGTGATTGTATGAGAAGCCTCAAATAAAATAACTACAACAATCCATGTGAACTCTAACAGCAGTAAGTGTACTGTATGAAGATTATGATAATTGCATCAGATAGCTGTGATTGAATTATCGTAAGTTGACATGTAGACTTTGAAATGTTGAAAGTAGGTTCTAACAAGAGTAGGGTATTAATATTACAAGAATCTGACAAAATTGAAGTTACTATGAATGTCAATTCTGACAGCTGAGAATGAATTCTACCAACACAAGAGTGATAACATATGGAACCACTGACAATATCACTGCAGCTACTATGACAACTAACTGTATAGTTGGATAACACAGTGGGATCAATCAAGTAGCCTGAGCCAAATGACTAATAGTCCATATCTAGTATATTTACATATACTATACATTTCACAAACACTCTCACTATCTCCTGGAGAGTACATTGTTAGTCAAGAAATGTACAAGAATCAGATTCAAATTATACTACAATCTTACCATGTGTTATGTATTTGTTATCTACATTATATATAATGGCTCTGGACTAAATTTCTTATCTACCATTATAGCTACTTTCAAAGAGTACTAGTAAATGTATAGCTTACAGTAAATTATATATTGTTGATTTGTTTTTGCCCAACATAGATGGTATCTAGCAGAGCAGTGGAAATTGAGGTGAAAATAGTTGCAGTCACTTTTACTGTAGTCAAATAAATCCTAAGAGCCATAATAGTTAACAGCATGTTAGCTACCAAGAAAACTAAGAGTATTAGGGAAGCAAGTTGTATTTGATGTTTTGATATAGTTAATGTAATATGGGAAGCTGAAGAAAGAACAGAGTATGGAATACTACTGTAAGTTGTCGATGTGAACTGTATTGGAAAAGACTGCAAAGTAGGATATTGGATGGGACATGTGGAAGATACAAAAGCTGTAGAATATGGAGAAGGCATATTTGGAATAGTGTAACAGTAATTGGAGACAGTAACTCACATATTTCCAGGATCTTTGCAGTAGTGGAAATTATAATGTTGATCTCATTATTGAATATGTCAGAATAAAACAGTTACAGCTTATGCTTATTGAGGCTGAGCTTGGTAACCATTTTTCTCAATAGTCACTTTCAAAGTATATATACTGATATTTCTATACTTCTTTATACAACAAATATTCCATACTGGATAACTACATTTCTAGTTTTAATACACTTCTGGGGGAATAATTTATTAACCATCATATTAATTCGATTATATTGTATCTAGAGATTGTTATCTGGACACTTACACATCTGGATAAAGTCCCTTACCTAACTTTCAGTACACTGTAAAGTATACACAATCTTTGCCTACAGTGTAGTTTAGTTTCAATAGAGATATTCATGTATTTTGATTATTCTCTCAATGGTAACCTTTATATAATAGTTGAGACAGATGGAAACAAAAACTGTAATGAAATGATTCGTACCAGTCGAACTGGTGTATTAAGTCAACATATACAGCATAATGATACCATTTAGCCTGAGAGTAATCGATCTAGTAATAGTGTGTATGGAACTAGTATAGAATATCAATATATCAGGGCATATTAATGACCTCTGTACATTATCAAAAAATTTTATTACTGATATTTATGTTAAGACTGAAAATGCTATTTAATAAACAGATGTACTAGGTATAAGCAATTGTTGATGCAAATTTTAATACATCCCTTATAGTATTTCTCACCATGATTGTTACTTCTCTTGCCATAGTACTTATTTCATTGTCATTATATTAAAATCAACAGTATCAAATATTTGTCTAGTTGTATAATTATCTTTATTATATATTGCTATGAAAGTTCTATCTTCCTTTTATATTATTGATATATGTAATGGATATAGTGTTTGTTTCTCACTGCCAGCTGACTTTGCTTCACACTGTTTTTCAAAACAGGCTCTGATGTACACTACTATTTATTGCAGCTTTTTCTTGATTAGAAGATTGTGTACTGTAGCTTTTATCAGAAGTTACACAAATGGAGGTTTACTTTAAAAAGTATAGGAAGATAGTTCATGCAGCAAGATAAAGCTGCTTAATTGGCTAGAACTGAAAAATAAATGAGAGAAGCAAATATGGAATGTGGTAATATAGACATTGATGATGTGTCAGATGCCATCCCACAATGATTTTTCAACCTTGTAAATAGCATGATGCAGAGCCATGACAACCCTAACCCCGTCACGTTCCCACTCAACTGCTTAGCCTTGTAGTGGTGGGATTGAACACAAACGGGATAATGTAAAGACTTTGCCACAAAATGGTGAGCGACCTAGTAATTGAAGGCACAGCGAGTGAACTTACCAGTATCCGGATCCCGTAGTTCTTGCACTAACTCCTGTCTTTTAAATTTCTCACCAACTCTCTATTGCCGTGCTGTATTCAACTCTTGTGTTTTATTCTGTCTTCAGCCGCACGTTCTGGACTATGAAACACTCTTGTACCAATATAAGTGAGAGCAACATAATACAGCTGCTTTTCAAAAATGACTGTCAACTAGAAGGAAATCAGTCGGCAGCGAGGTTTGTTTTGGTGACATGATGGGACAAGAAACTGCGATCATGGCGAAGGTGCTGATAAAACACGTAATCTTCGGTGGGAATCCTACTGTCTATATAAAGTCTCTGAATTGTTAAAGGCAAATTACGCCAGCTGGACGAATCACTCGCACCCATTCATGACTCCACACTCATACGCAACCACCGAAAAAACCCCATCACAGAATTTCCAACCAATAAACAATCACTGTTACGCCATAAATTTTTTAAAATAAAAAGGAGAACAAACGTCACGCTGGGTGAGCCGTACGAACCTCTGCGTTCGGATAGAGTAATTTGTACTTAATTCACTCAGACAGTGTTATCCCGACGGAAATATTTCTCATACCCAGACTGACAAATGAAAATTTGTGTACTCTACATCAGCTTGCGAGCTGGAATCTGGGCACGAGAAAACGGAAATACACTGTAGTAGACCTCATAACACATCATTAAGTAAGGAAATAAATGTCTAACTCCACGACTAAAATTAACCTCTAAATAAAAAAACAAATATTAAAGTCAACATGACACCAATGTACACCATCCTCTTGCCCCATGACTACAAGGCCAGTGCTAATCATGCAAAATTAATAGAAGGAAGTAATAAGCCCGTATGACCCAAATCCATGCCAACGCCCCGAAGACGAACCACTCTTTACCAGAAATGAAATAAATACGGTTGCACGAATTATTGTGCTAAAAATCCAGATCAGTTATAGGATATTCAATAACAGGAACAATGTCGATTCTGATATTAGGATTGGAAATATCTACCTGCATTCATTTTATACCTGTCTCTAGTTGTCGATTGACAATAGCCGGCCATGCACTATTTCGAGGAGCATCCGCTTCCGCAGGTTCCCTATATCGGCTTCGGCTCCATTCCAGCTGGGTTTCCCCCCCCTAGCAATTACCTCGGCCGTTTTGATGACAAACACCCCGCAGTCCCTGCCATTTTGTTGTTTGGGTGCATTCGGCTGCCAGTAATCTGTCCATTCATCCAGGTCTGCCTTGCCGGCCGTTTCGCCAGAAACATAGCGTCGTAGATTCTGATACAGATGTTAGAATACTTGATTGTTCAGGGACTCAAAGGGGAGAACGGAAGTTCCAGGTGCGTAACTCTGTACAAGCTTCGTCTGCGCATTAACGATTTAATTCAGTCCTCCGACTTGCGCAGAAGCAAAGTGTATGCGCTCCCGCTCCCGCGTGAGTTCCCAGACAGGTCAACTCTGGGGAACAAACCTGATAATGGCATTGGGGTGGCCTCAAAGCAATCGAATCATAATACTCAAAGCGTTTGTTCCTGCAGTTTATGACCCCCACCGTCCAATGATGACTTTGGCAGATGGGTACCACGATGTAATCCAGCTCCATAATCTTCATCCCGGAGGCTCCCTTCTTTGCGGTCCATCTGGCAACACCCTTAAAATCGTCTTTTAAGAATTTCGGATAAAAGAACGTATTGTGTAAAATCACCCTCAACCGCTCCTTATTTTCTCGCTCGCCGACAAGACCAAGGTAGAAGAGAATTATGTTATCGTTGAGCCACCCCCCATGGATATCGACACCAAGCAAAGTCGCAAGGTCTTCTGTCCTGATCTCTAGCGTCTCTTTTCCAAACTTCTTCGATATATAAAGCTTGCTCAAGTGTCTTCTATAGTCATTCTTAACTTCGTTGTAATACTTTTGCCATTCCTGACTCTGCTCGAGATTCAAAGGATATATATGGTCCTGTTGTCCCTGCAGTACCAACCGCCAAAAAGTTAGCGGCTATAGCTTGCGATACTAGGAGAGAATTGGATGTACCTGTTCCTTCAGTCGCATCACCTCGGCATCTATTCTACGTCTTCGAGCTTGGTCTTCTTGCCAGTTCAGAAATCGCCCTTCTGAGTCGACTTGCAGCTGACGTAGCACAGCACGCAGATGTTCATCCTGTGCTGCACCAGAGGCTTTTGCTCGTTCAATCTGTCCAGTCCTGTCAGTCAACAGTCCAGCAAGTATTGCTGCCTAAAACCCACAGCTTGAATCCAACCATTCTTTGTGGAGGCTGGTTTTGATACTCGATTGGAGACTCTGTCTAACCTCCGCATCACCGGAAGAGGCGTTGCTTTCTGTGCTAATCTTGACTGTGAAACACCCATCGCCGGTCTTGATATTGATCCCTGTGTTGTCTGATATTTCTCACTTTGTTGAGATGAAACGATTCGTTCGTGTACAGGAAGTGTGGTATTTGATCTGTTCGTCTTCCTCTCTTGTTGCCTATCTCGTCTGACTAGGGATTCATGAAGTAGTTGTCGACTGGACTTGGAAGGAAACGACTTCGGATAGAACGGCTTCTGCTGCAGTCGAAGTATGCCGTCATTCGCTGGTTTTGAGGGTGGTTGGCTTTTTTTTGTGCAAGAATGCCAATGCATGACTACCTTCGGATCATGTGTTTCATCTTCGGAAGCTAGTGGTGAAGGCAACTGCTGAAGTGCTGATAGGCCTGATTTCTTTGTTGATAGTTCATCCTGTCTAAAAATGCCGCCACAACTTGGAATATCGATCTTTGGTAGATTGGTACCAGAGGTTGACACTACGTCTCCGTAGCTATTGGAGTGGGTGCTTGCGGCGATTTGGGCTACATTGTGTAGTTGTTCCTCTGCGACCAGTCGACTGTCAGCGGCGAACAGATTCGGAACGTCTCGGACAAAAACCTTCTTCCCAATGAGTACATGAAGCCGAATCACCCCCAACATTCGCAGATTGCCAACCAAATAAGCTTGCTGTTCTCGGTCCATCAGTCACATAACTCATAGCATTCAACAAGGCGCTCTAACCTAGAGATCTTCGCGCCCACGCAAAAAGACCTCTATCATTCATGGCCGGCTCTGTTGAGATAAGTCGTGGGCGTTGCGCTCGACAACGCTGAGCTTCACCCTCAGATTTGTCTGACACTAACGATGCTGAGATTTCGTCGTGGGTTCGCTTTGCTAAACTCGTCGGGGATACTGTGAAGGAAATGGATGTGGACTGTGTAGCCGTGCAGATTGACCGTAATTCGTTCCTACTTGGCGCGGGACTATGCGGATACGTCGCGCCAACGATGGCAACGGACTCCATTTTGTGTCGAAGATGAATCAAGTGCCGTCAATAACAATGATTGGTAGGTTCGAGACGAGGATTAGAAGCTTGCTTAGTTGCTTGATGGGTTAGGTCACTATAATGCTTGATCGCGCAACTAAGGGACTGGAATGCACGCGATACAGCAAAGCGAATCCCTGCGTACTGTTCTACTTTTAGATGGGCTAAAGTTCTCAAACGAGCAACGGTCAACAATGGTTGCACTGCCTAGTATATTCACAAAGTTGCGCAATATATGGCCAGTAGAACGAATCATATCCGTTTACCAGATGCACGAAACTTTCACTCTCTGAGAATTTCATAGTACCATGTACAAGGGTACAAGGGTAAGTCGGGCGCGGTGATACAGGGCAAAAGAGCGCCCGACTTTTTTCTCCCATACAACGAGAAATGCCAAGATCCTCATCATTCACTACACAGCAAATATTTTTCTAAGAAAACCTCATAGAAGCATCTCAGGTGGCCTACTATCACTGCCTTCACTTTCAGAATCTCTCTCAATTGTTGTTGTGGAGGTGTAGAATTTCCGCATTTTATGGGGCGCGCCCGACTTTTGGTATCTTCCTAGTACGGCGACCCATTTTCACTTCGTTTTCACTTACTCGCTGAAGCATAACGCAGAACAGCTAATCTTAAGAGTCATTTTAAGTGCGAAGATAACCAATCTAAGGCTGGGATTGATGATGGCAGAATACTTGACAATCCAAATAGTAGGATTTAAAACACCCTTCAAAATCGTGAATATACTTTAGTATTTTTGAATATTACTTGTCGACATCAAAAGTCTCCGGACAGTGTTTGATTGATTGGATAAAACGGTTTATTATAAAACAGAATGGGTCAGTACAAAATTTCCATATCACACTACATTTTAACTGAATGTAATTAGCAAATGGTCAAAATATCTCGGATTACTATCTGCAATGAGATATCTGGATACATTCAATTTCAACAACAATAACATTAAGATACTGTAACTATAATATCTGACTAAAGAGTTACCACTTTGATATTATTAGTTCCACCAAAAATACAACTTCAAACTTATTAGACATTATATAGTGTAATGAAATATTTTCTCCATCTTATTATAACTTCTAGTACTTTGATTCAAATGTATAATTCTTATCTAGTATATTTTAATTTCAAGTATATGAAGTTATTATATCATTTCAATATCAATTAGAAATATAACTAGTGTAAGTACTAATAATATATTCTTATATTATTATAATAATACAATTAATACTATCAACTTTTATTAAAACTCATTTAGAAGGAATTTACCCATGTAGATTAGTGCATATTTTATTATGGTATAATATAATTACATTTAGAAAGTTAATTATTTAAAAAGCTCTTATTCTCTATTGATGATACCAATCAAATCAATTGTATATTTTACAAAAGTTGCTTCATCATAGATACTTAGTAGATATGATGGCCTTTAGTAATAGGAACATGTAATAGAAGCATTTTTATTTTAAAAAATATCATAAGTAAAGAATAAATTACAATATACTATTATGAATTATTGCTATGCAAAGATTAATATATGTATATTGATATGGGTCTCATTTATATGTAGCTACTACAAGGCATTCTCATTGGTTAGCTAGTGGTATAGACCTTATTGCAAACTAGCAAAAATATTACAATTTGATTCAAACCATACTAATAGTATGTTGTGAACGGTTTATAACTTGTAAGCCAGTAAATATTGGGGAATTACCATCATGCAGTTTTTAATATTTTTGCTTTGTACTCGAGCATTCCTAATTATATCACTTTCATCTAATTTCAGCTGAGATGTATAAATCTTTCAACTTAAAACATAATTTTTTTGCTATACTAAAATTATGTATAATATATTTTTATTTTAGACACAATATGAAAATTATCCAATATATGATAATTTTTAAAAATAACCATGGCTATAGTATTAATAGAAGCTGGGCATAATTTGCCAAAGAGACTATCAATTTATTATGACAACTAATGCAGTTATATATCTATACTAGTACTGGAAATAGCTTTGCCACCTTTGAGAAGATTAAAGTAATTGCAGTATACAGTATAAAGTGCAAAGTCTGTAAAGTCTATTCTCTGAGATAGTGAATAAATATATATATAAATATGTTATCTCAATAATCAGCACTAATTGTACTTTCCATATCTACCTCCCGCTGTCAAAGATTGCTTCCAGTATTGATTATAATCGAAAGTGTGATTGAATATACACCTGATCTTTTAGATTCTGTTCATCTCCGACATTACTACTTCTAGCCGCTGCCTCTGACCATTCAGTATTACACATTGCTGGTACTTCCACAGAACTGCACTCTTTCCAATACGCTGTATCTCGTAGCACCAACTATATGCTGCTACTTCCACATCAATTGTGTTAGTTTATTGGTAATATGTTATTGAGTAGTAATATATTCAAATACATATTATTGCCAACATGCCTGTATTCTCCATCAAGGGTACTATTCCACTTGGTTGAACTTTTGTCATTTATTTTATCATTCTCTTGTCATCCTGTAAGAACTATGTACTAGGCAAAGAATTGGCATATAGCTCTAGTAGGATTTGTGTCAATTGTGGTGTTGCTGAGAGTTATAGTATAGGTATTGGAATTGATATTGGCATTGCTGGTGGTGTTCAGATTGATGTCAATGTTCATGTCAGTAGTAGTGCTGTTACTGGTAGTTCCGTTACCATTGGTATCAGTGTTGCGGTTTTTATTTGTATTGGTATTGGTATTTCTGATATTCTCTATATGGTTTATATATGTATACATTGTTATACATCATTTGTTACAATATCATGGGCACTCCATGAAGTAAAGTGCATTGCTATCACTATAGTCAAATCAACTTTATTCCATTAATGGATTTGTTATTATTCTATATTACTATATGTCCTCTTAATCTAGTATATAATTTCTTAGTTACCAGTATAACAGACAATAGTATACTAAAAATCATATACAGATATGTTAATAAATTGTAGAATAGTTTGATTCTATTGTTATATTCAACTAATATATTTTTGTTTCTCTATATATACTATTGGTTATATATAATTAATTTATTATAAAGCTAGTAAAAGATGATGCCCTCTACATAATTCAGCAAATTATTAATCACATGTATAAATGGGAGTTGCATTGTTGCTTTCCCATTAATTGGTACACTATAAGTAATTCTATTTTCAGAGAATTCTCAATATATATATATATACAAACAAGTTATCCAGCCAATATACACATAATATACATTCTATATAGTAGCTTCACCAAGTAGCCAGTCAAACCTTGAATATCAACATAATGGATAGCAGTATCAACATAAGGGTAATTTAACAATCAACTATTCTATGTATACACAGATACTCATACAGCCTAAGGAAAGCTTCCTGTGGATACCTGTACAATGTACAGTGTATAGTCATCAATTTTCAAACTATAGACGTCTGCTTTTGAGTCTCAGAGAGTTTATTCAACCAGGATCCCATAATTCTCAGCCAGATTTGAGTGTCAACTACCTTTACTGCGAATTGACTCCACAGGGACTGATTAATCTATTGAATGTATTTTTAAGTGGCTTCTTCAGAGCCTGCATGCAAACTTGACTGCGAGTCTAATGGTATGTCAGATTGAGTACATATTTGAGAATCTGAATGATGGCCAGTATGAAAGTCGGTTTCACAACCTGCTGGAAGATCTATTTTGGAGTCAAACTGACAAGACCAGTGCTTCAGTAGTAGTAGTATTTCCTCAGGAAACATTAGACTAATTGGAATTCTAATTTCCAAAATTGTTGGGCTATCAGCAGGCTTTGAGTTTATGTAAGCTTGAATTTCAAGCAAAATGTAATCAATCTACTTGACTGAGTACTTTTGGTACCATAATTATCACTATCACTATTACCATTACCATTGATATCTCAATTTCAAATATTGGTATCATGCTGCACTCCAGATAGGCTTTACACCTACATACCCAGCATCAATGGATAGCTGACTGTATGTTCCATTCGGATAACTGAGCACGAAATCTACTGTTGCCCATACTCCAATTTCCACCATTTCTGTAGTATCTTAAGCTTCAATTGTCAACCTTTTCTATTGGATGTATCATGATATTGTGCTGAGTTAGGCATAATAATGTAATAGTTCAGACGGTGATATTGACTGATGTTATCATCTAGGCCACCATTTGCAGTCTATTTCCTGCCATATACCACCTGCATTATTCTGTATGCCATATATCATATATGGTGTACCATATACTACATGCATTACACCAACTGTGATTAGCAACATGTTATATGTCATATACCCTATACTGCTCTGTAGATGCAATCTGGAATACAGTAGGTCTCTGAACTTAACAAGTTGAAGCATTCTTCAGAGTACACAGTCTGGCATAATTTGATGTAATGTATCTTCTAATATTAGATTTCAAAGTTCAATGATTGATAGGCAAGAATTGTACAATCTCATGCTATTAAGAGGGAATGAGAGAATACAATTTTGAGTATATTGGAAATAAACTCAGCATTGTATTTAGGACCATACCTGGAACTGTGCTTGGAAGCTAAATTGGTAGCATTCAGTCAGGAAGCCTTACAGTATACAGTAGCAAGCAATGTTGAAGGTGAGTATTGAGGAATACTTGACAGTTTAGTCAGAGGTGTACATCATGGTATATTTGAATTTATGTTCAGAAGCTTCACTTAATATTTAGTTTGGAGATTGTAGAGAGCTTGTTCAGAAGTATACTCTCAAACAGTCTGGGAGTATGAAATTGAGAGGAAATGGAAGCATATGTGTGAATATGATCAGTAGTAAATTTGAGACAACACTATGTTGAAACGTGTATTGAATTCATACATGGATCTGTACTCAGGAGCATATGAAAAGCTCACTTAGAACCAAAGTGTCAATAATACTGGAGATTTACTATCCAGGGCGATCAGAAGAATTCGTTGATGAATAGTGGGAAAGGTAAGGGATAGTATATTTGAAACTTTGATGATGAGTCAATTGAATTCAGTCCAAAATATAGCATCTAGTACACATAATTGCATTTACCTTGTTGTTACATTGCTTTTGCGCCGCGCTATACAGTCTACGCGAACCACTTGTCACCCATACTGTTGATTGCAATCCCAGGAACCCCTTCTGTATATAGTGTAAAATGTATATAGTCAAGTTTCTTGGTGAACAATATTTGATTCCATGCACAGATTGTTGTATTTACCACACTATATTTTAAGACATGGTACATTACAGGCATTAAGCTAATAGTATATATAGTATTTCACATGTTATATATATATCATGTTGTGTTCAGACAAATCTTGATGGACATAATTGGGAGGGAAACAGTGGATTGACACAGTAATACCTGGTGCAACCAGGATGGTTGTCCTACAGTATACACATATATTGTTACTCTCTTGAATTCAAATTGATCTACAATCACTCAATTATTGTATTAATATTAATATATTATATGCCAGTTATAACTATTACAAGTTTACTCGGATGTATTACACTTAATATATTGTAATGTCAACCAGTCAAAAGAGCAATCTATATATCTCAAGCGGATAACTAGTACTTTAACACTGTATCAGCAAAATGTATTTTGGTCACTGTGAGTCTCTGGGAGGGGTTGGAAGTGATCACACCAGAATCTGAGAGAGGTCGAATCCCAGAGTGTACTGGGCTGACGCAGTGGCCTTCAGGCATACCTGCAAGCACCCGCAGATAATCTAGATGGATATAAAAGATGAAGTGACAACTAGGCGTACACGAGTGAGTGGTGATGACAGGCCTGGAAGTATCAGGTAGTGCCGGTGACAAGCCTGCAAGAGCCAGTAACATGTCGAGGAGTGCAGAAAACAAGCTTGGGAGCCCTGCAGACAAAGCTGAGGACATGTGGAAGCACAAAAGACAAGTGTCGGAGCCTCTCGAATTACTTTCGAGCGGTCTGGGACAAACAACTTCTTCCTTGGGAATGCTGCTGGTGCATGTGCAAACCATAGATAGTACTTATCATCCAATGATATTTTAAAATTAGGTTTTCAGTTTGAATTCTCATCTATGTAGGTATATACCTACCCATCTACACATGGTATATCTGAACTGGCTGTAGGTGGCACATGAGAGGAATTCAAGGTGCACCTGAAAATGCGGGTCGAGTGAATTCCGAGATTGACTCTGAGACTGTGATTCTGCTAGTGACTTGATGCATTTCGCAGACATGATTGTGTGAATTCAGAGGCTGTAATTGAGCAGGTTTGGAGGTAACCTTGGAGGCTGGGATCAAGTGAATATGGAGATGGGCTTGGAAGCCATGATGGAGCACGTGTGGAGATATGCACATAGAGACCGTGATTATGCGAGCTAGAAGGCTAAAATTGATTACGTTTGGAGATATACTTTGAGGCCATGATTGAGCGTGATTGGATGAGTACTCTAAGATAGTTGATGGAGGGCACATCGGGTAGTGGGACTCCATTTATCAGTTAGTCGACACAGAACTGTGGGAATGTGTTAACATAACATTAATTCAACTTACTTATGCAGAGCTGGCAGATGGCAGTCCGTTGAATTGAGAGACACACCGGAAGCTGAAGCTACATTCAGGGGTCTACTTGTAATTATTGCAATCAAGGGAAGACAAACAATCTTCGGTGGATGCTGTACTTAGTGTGAACTCATGCTTATGGTATGGCCAGAGGGAAAACTATTACTTAATTTTGTGTTCTGTGATGATGAAAGTGTTGGGGACGAGAAAGAGAGAGATGGGGTATGAAGATGAGACAGTGGTGAAGGATCCATGCGCAATATGAGACCACTGCGGTACGACTTCCTTGATATGGGTGTAGGACCTCGTGTCAGAGGTATTATGCACCGGATAGAAACTGATACCTGCCATGTTGGGAACAGTAAATTGACTTAAACACGAACTTCTCTTAAATCCTAGTTTCTCACCACGACATGCCACATCTCCCCATGTCACTCTCCTTTTCATCCTAAATTCTGCTATCTCTTAAGAATACTAAGGTATGCAATATTTCTCTATCTCTCCATATCATGATCAAGAATTATTACATGGTACAGCAAACACAAATTACAGTAGACAATGAGTAAAGTGCAGACTGAGTGCTACATACACCACATACTGCATCATCCCAAGATCGACTCTCTCCAGCTCCCAGTCAGTCTCTCAACTCTCAGCAGATTATTTTGCACTCAATTCTTGACATTCCCACTATTAAGAGTTAACAAAGAAATCGTGTCTCATCTCCTGTCATACCTCCCTCTCCAACAACTGCCTCCTCATTGACATTCTGTGAGTACCTTTTTAATCTCGATTGATTATGGCCTCAAAGTTTATTACCCAACTCGCTCTATCACAGCGTCCATATGCATCTCCAATCTGGCTCAACGACTGCCCCCAAGTGTATCTTGATACTCACATCATTCTTTCCACCCAGTTCCCATGCTCACATCCTGCATGTGTGTCACCAAACATGGACAATCATAGCATCCAACTGTGTCTCCAATCTCCGATGATAAAACCATCCTAGTTCACCCAATTATTGCCTCCATGAATAGTGACAAACTAGCTCAATCATGGCCTCGTAGAGTATTGCAATATTCCCTCTATCACGGTGTTGAGGACAAAGTGGAGATTGAAGGTAGACAGCCCATTACAATCATTCTGCAGCACCTTACATGGCATCTGAAGGAAGTTCTTCGAAAAAGAGAGTCAGACTGTAGATGTGGAGAAAGAGGGTAAGAGGATGTAATGGGACACCCGGCTGTAATGAAGCACACAAATTTTGCATATCGATGAAAGCATGCTGAGAGTGCGTAAGGAACCACACACAGTGTGTGGATTTAAGGAATGATGGCAAGAGTGCATAAGAGCAAGAGATGGGACAGATAGTGTGAGTATTTCATATAATGCGATGATGTCTATCTACCCCAGGGTCTTGTAATTATGTACTCTCCATCGCTGCGTTCATCTTTGTTTTGCATTTGTCTCTTTATGGATATATATAGAGAGACTAAGATGATACATTCCTCATTATGATGTGACGAATTGTGTGACTGTAACAAAGACAAATACGATAAAAAACATCCCTTGTGGTTTTGGAATCTTCACAATCACTGAGGTGGGAATATGGCAGTAAGTTACCCACAGAGCGTGTACAACTGTTTGAGCTTCTCTCGAAGTCGCCTGCAGATCTGCACAGTGGTCTGAGCTGCTCATGATATCTCTTGCAAACTTGCGCTGAGGTTTCAGTAGGTCCAATATTTGACTATACTTATATTCAAATCGGCCAGCATTCTGGAAGCACCTCCAAAACTGCAGGTGATATCAGGAGCACCTGAGACCACATTTGCAGACTCTGAAAGCACTTTGACAAGCTCCAGTGAGGCCCAGAGGCATGTTGAAGAACTTGGAAATACTGGTGAGACCTACCAGAGTGTGTGGAAGGATTGTGTATGGCATCTGGACCGATTTTCATTTTGCTGGTGTTATGGCAACACATATTCCAAGTCCACATGATATGGAATATATTAAGAATCTGTTTTCGACAGGCGTAATTGTTGAATAAAACTAGTCAATACTGAAAAATAAAATGATCATTGTTATTGCCATACAAATATGAACAATTCAAAAATTACAGCATGCTGAGTGACCGGATTAACTGCATTGGAATAGTATACAATAGCTGAACAATTTGTATACAATTCATATAGTCTCATATTGAATTAATTCACATTGAATAAATTACGTATGTAGAAGAGAAATATAGGTGAATCTGTTTTGCAAGGAGAGCCCCAAACGAAGCATATGATTGGAAAACAAATGAAATAACTGGAAATGTAATGAGTAAGAAAAACATAGAATGATAGATTAATGTGTAATATTAAAGTTCTCCCACTTATAATAGCCATAAAATCTTGCATAATACATCTACCATTACTAAATCATGGAGATATTCTGGATATCTGAGTATCAACCCTTCTGGGCATATATGTTTCCTGTTGTAACCAAACTCCGATAATAATCCACCAATTTTTGCTGTATATATAGTAATGATAATAACATTAATACCAAAAACACGCAAAACTAGAATATCATGTATGTAAAACTAATAAGTATCCATTGTAATGTCAGAAGATATATCCCTAATTGTAACACCTGAGTTGTGTATGATATTATATTTCAATGACTCCATAAACAAAGTAAAAACAACATGCGTTATAAATAATATCGATTTGCTGTTTCAGGAATTTATTTATTGGCATATGAAGAATTAGTTGTTATCCTTGATATTGAAATTATTTTGAAGAGATGTACTATAATTACAGAGAAAAATATTCCCACACCAATAGTATAATGAAATAGACTGAATTACTGTATTGATCCAATTATACTTATTGGAATGTGCAATATAGTAGTGTACAATTCTCAATATGATTTTGCAATCTGTAGTTTCAATTGCATATTGTATCTGTTCTATCATCAACTATATTTTCAATTTTCTAATACCTTATATAATACCAATAAGTCTATTATAATATATCTTCTCCTTAATTACAGTTCAATGTATAGTGTAAGAAGACATAACAGAAATGTGATGAGGATAGCTCGAAACAACAGGAATACTAATGAAATTACATTATTGTTGAATATACCACTGCGGGAAATATATAACTGGGAACAGCTTCATTAAACATTGCAAATAGTACATTGGAATGAAACTTAGCGAACAGCTATTGTTTTATCTGTGGGAAATGGTGGCTGCAGTATTGCAAAGCCCCAGAGGTAGAATTTTCAAGTAATACTTACAGTATACCTATATGAGTTAATCACTCCAAAGCTATTCTGAGTTACCTAAAGTGTTTAAATGTATAGAAGTATAAGTAACAGAGAAAACTAGTAGAGAAAAACTTGTGCAACATTTGCACTATTCCAATAAATCTTCCAATATATCCCAAACCAAGTACAAAAGGTAATGCAGATAGGGATGTCCTTTCGAAGCACTGCATAAAATGTTGAAAGTATCAGATCATACTACCAAAAGGAGTGGAAGTATTGGCGAGTAGAGTTCAAGTTGTATAAAAGTACACATTTAGTTACTAAATCTATCTCAACTGACAGAAATATTTATTTTAAGTAAAACTGATGATACTTGACTGCATAAAATATACCTCAGTAAAGTATTCATTAATATATACTTATCTCTCATCTATGTTACATATACTATATCGGTTATTCTATATGGCAAAATTTAATGCTATACTAGCTAATGATTTCAGTTGTAACTGTCGTATATTGTAGTCCAATAAAATAACAGACATGACAACTGACTTACCAATCATTTTCAAATGGATTAAATCAATAACACTCTGGAGGTGTCAAATATTTGATTCAAATATTTCAATGTTGATTATTGAATGCCACAAGCGGAGTATAATATGATTTTGGAACCCTTTGGAGGTGTAAGGGAGTTGTTGAACACATCAGCAAAATGAAAATCGGTCCGGAAGTCTCACCCTAACCTCTCAGACACTCCGGTAGACTGTACCAGTGCTCCTAAGTAATTCTAGATGCTCCTACGCCCCCCTGGAGCTAAGCAAAGTGCTTTAAGACTCCGCAAGACCATTCTCAGGTGCTGCTGAAAGCACCTGCAGTTATAGAGGTGCATTCAGAATGCTACGAGATTTGACTTATATGATAATCAATTTTTGGAGCAGCTGAGACCTCTGCACAGCTCTGCGGGAGACTTAGTACCATATTCTCACATCAGTGGTTCTTAGAGTGCCAAAACCACATGGCATTGCGTGTATCAGATTCGTCTTTGTTACAGTCACAAAATTCGCTATATCATAATATGGCATGTATAATCTAATGAAGTCTCTGTATATATATACATATGGCCAATCTGGCTGCAGACGGTACTGGACTGTAATGGCAGGAGAGTCTGGAGACGCTGATTGAGAGAATTCAGAGATGCACTTGGAGGCCGTGATCATGTGAACTAGGAGATGTACTTGGAGTCCGCGATCAAGTGAGTTTGGAGATGCACATGGAGGCCGAGATCAAGTTGAACTCAGTAATGCACATGAAGGCCATGATCAAGTGAGTTTCGAGATGCATTTGGAGGCCGAGATCGTGTAACTGAGAGCTGCACTTGGAGGCCATGATAGAGCAAGTTTGGAGATGCACAGGGAGGCCAAGATTGAGTTGAACTCACAGATGCAAATGGAGGCCGTGATTGAGCGAGTTTGGAGATTGTGTAACTGCGGGATGCCCTTGGAGGCCGTGATAGAGCAAGTTTGCAGATGCACTTGGAGGCCATGATCGAGCGAGTGTGGAGATGCACTTGGAGGCCATAATTGATTGGGATTGGAGGACTACTTGGGGGTGGTTGATTTGGAGGCGGTAGATTGGAAGGGAGGTGTGACAGCAGATGAGACTTTGTTTATTGGTCAACTCTTACTTGTGGGAATGTAGAGAGTCGAGTACCACAAGGTCAGTCAAGAGATGAGAGACTGGCTGGGAGTGGCAGACAGTCGATCTTGGGATGATGCCGTACTGGGCTTATGCAGTGTTCGGTGTATGTAGTGCTCGGTGTATGCAGTACTCAGTGTATGCTATACTCAGTGGTAACTCATGATCAGTGCATGGAGAGACAGATAGGGATGACTTAACTTTGTGCTCTTAAGTGATGGTAGAGAAAGAGAGATATGAGAGGAGATGGGGGATATCATCATCAGACACTGGGACTTAAGAGAATTCCGTGTGCAAGTCAATTTACCATTCCTTGTACGCCAGGTACTACTCCCGATCTGGCGGTTGGAAACACCAATTTGGGGTCTTCTAAAGCGAATCAGGCAAGTCGTACAGCTGACTTCTCATATCCGCTGGTATCCTCCATATCGTTCCCATCTTCATCTCCCATTTCTCTTTCTCTAACGTCATCGCAGAACACAAAGTTAAGTCATCCCTCAATATCTCTGCATGCCATGGTCATGAGTTAACACTGAGTACAGCATACACCGAGTACAGCATACACTGTGTACAGCATACACCGTGTACAGCATACACCCAGTACTGTATCCACCGAGTACTGTATCCCCCCAAAATTGTCTCTCTTACCATCATTCTCACCATTACGAGTTGACCGCTGAATGTAGCTTCAGCTTCCGGCGTGCATTCCTACAAGATCGACCACCACCAGCTAGCTCTCCATGAGAGATCATAGGTAAAGTGACCTCATCATATTCCCACTGTTGCCAGTGAACTAACTGATGAATAGAGTCTCGGCACCCAGCGGGCCTCCTATCGACTGGTTCCAAGTACTCCTCCAATCTTGCTCGACCATGGCCTTCAAGTGCATCTCTGAGTTACACAATTGTGGCCTCCAAATGCATCTCCAAACTCCGCTCGATCACTGCCTCCAAGTGCGTCTGGGAGATACACAATCTCGGCCCCCAAGTTCATCTCCAAACTCACTCGATCAAGGCCCCCAAGTTCACACCATCATGGGCTCCACTTGGATCTCCAAACTCACTCAATCTCGGCCTCCAAATGCATCTCTGCGTTCACTCGATCATGGCCTCCCAGAGTTTCTGCAAGCTCTCTTGATCACGGCCTCCAAGGGTATCTCTAAGTTCTCACAATAACCGCTTCCAACGGTATCTGTGAGTTCACTTGATCGTCATCTTCAGGCGCACCAAGAATTGCTCTCAAGTACCACCTGTAGCCAGCCCAGCTATACTTGTGTGTAGATGGGAAGCTATATAGATACATAGATACATAGATGAGAATACAAACTGAATACATGTGTTTTAAAAATTGTTGAACGATAAGTTTTAGCTATGATTTCCAGACTGTCAGGGGTTCTCTTCTATCAGTGTAATGGTACTTAGTTACCATGCGGTATGCTCTTTAGCGGGGGCATGCTAGTCACGTCTCGATTGGGCAAGCACAGGCTTGGCGGATTCATTGAAAGCAAAGTGCTGCGGCAGCTGATTTGATGATGCAACTACTAGCCAGATCGACAGGGCTAGGCCCTGCCGTGCGGTAGTTCTCAACCAGATTCATTCCCAGGTACTATGCGGTTGCACAGTACGTGCACGGCAGTCGTGCTAGTAAAGGGCTCTCCGGTATCTAAGCCTCTTGGATGTGGGGCATGTCCGGGTGTTGTTGAAACCGGTAATGCGGAGACCTGAGCACAATATAACGGAGGGAATTATGGCGTTGGCGATCTGCCAGAAGCAAGGGTCATTCTTTGATTAGTTTGATTTGACTTGCAAGATTTAATCAGCGGCTCTCGGCCCTTTGATTAACGCGCCCTCTGTTCTATGTTGGCATAGCAGTGGATATGAACCACGTAAGACTATGAGTCATTAGTCACATTGAAGATTAATTAACGCAGATGTATCTCGGAAGAGCAGGTGTTCCAACTACCGATCGTCGACGTTTGCAAGATGTCAAAGTTGAAGTTATGATCTGGTTTATGAGCCGATATGATATCATGCATGAACACGATAACCAAAGGGACGCGTGGCCATTGCTAGTCGAGGCGCGTGCATTGGGCCGTAAGATGCTTAGATACGCGGCCATCATTTGAGGGATTAAATCATAGGCCCAGTTGGAGTAAGCCAAGGGGCTATAAAGAGATCACATTGTTCCGGCAATGAAGAAGAAAAAGCTTGAATAGCTAGAGACGAAACAATACCTACCAGCGGAGAAATATCCCTATTTATTATTGCGTTTTTTATGATACCTATTCCCATTATATCTATACCTAGAATCTACTAGCTTTCTGTAGCGGCAGCCCCGCACCTTAAAGCAACGTACGGTACGACATCAGATAACGGGTGAATGATAATTACCTTCGGGAACGACAACGACATTATTGTCTATGCGCTCGAAAAGATCATCTCTTGCGCCAGAGAGAATCAGTACATTTTCCTGGCGCAAAGTATCGGGTGGATATCTTCGATCATCGGATTACAGGCAGAACTAGTTACCTACATCAATAAACTATGGATCAACCTTCCAGCACCCAAAGCCAGGAATGTAATTCCGAATAAGGAAACTACTGCATCTGCACACCCCTGTAATCAGTCGCCAGAGATCTCGAAGAGGGAAGGCAATCCAGAAGTTAATATATGATGGGAAGAGATAGTATCCCCTACGCCCAGGGATATCCAGGAAGATCCAAGACCTTACAACGAGGTTGATAGGGTTCATCCAGATAGGATCCATCAGGTCAGAAAGGGAACTCTCAGGTTAAGCAGTGAGAAGGAGTGGGATTCAGAGCCCAATCAACAGCCCATTGTCCTAAAAGAGGCAGGAGAGATTCTTCGGAAATCCCGGAAGGGGAGGAAAGCATTCAATAAGGAGAAGGCTAAGGATCAGCTATCCCGAATGCGATCAGGGAAAATTATTGCTAAACTGTCAAGCAATAAGCAAGGGCAGTATTTGCAATCAATCCCTAGGGATATGATAGTGGAATACATTGCAGATAGGAAATAGGATCTACGGCCGTACGCACTAAGTACATATACAAGTCAGCAAGTATATTGTCAGAAGTGTTGTTACCCCCGTAACACAGATGCACCAGTAGCGTTCCCAAAGAAGTTGTTGTTTCTCCCAGACCGCCCCACAGTGATTCGAGGTGCTTTCAGGCTTGCCACCGGCGCTTCCAGTCTTGTCTCCAGCACTCTCAGGTGCTCCCTGGTGCACCTGATGGGCCAGTGTGTTGGTCCAGTCATCTCTGGGATTTGACCACCCTGGGATTCTGGTTCAACAACTCTCAGACACTCCCAGAGGCTCCCAGTGACATAATTACATTTTGCTGATGCAATAATACTAATTTTGCCAACTTGCAGTATTATACCAATACTTCTAATTGTTGATAGATGCACGTTAGGAAACTGGCAACAAATCTGTAAGAACATAGAATGATGGACAATACAGAAATGTACAACAAATTATAGACGAGAAGCTTGAAAGTATATTGAACAGGAATTGTATGGCCAGAATAGAAAGATATATTCATTGACAATGCTGAGAATGTATTACAGATGCAGTTAAAACCTATTGTGAAATAATCTTGATATGTATTTTCATTAATATATCTATACAGCTATGTATTTATTCATATCTACATATATACATCCATATATTAATGTATCTGTATATCCATTCACATATATATAGTACATATCAACTGGCTATAAGCAATGTATCTGGAAATGGTAAGCAAGTCAATATAGATGTCCACTTGGATGGCATAATCTAATCTAATTAGCAATATTTGCCGCAAGCAAGTTGAGATTATAGAGGCTTACCAGGAGACAGTGATCAGGAAAACATTGATATGCATTTGTTGGCAGTAATTAAGTGAATATACAGGTGATATTGAAGAAGTTGAAGATTAAGGTAAGTGATATGGAACAAAGCAATTGGACAAAATATACAGAGGAGTGGAAACTCTACATCAGAGTAAAGTTACAAATTCAGAAGTATAATAAAAGTTCAATGTGAATATATATTGTTGAAGAGCTGGAGGTAATCATTCTGAAGGAGGTTGCAATGTACACATTCTATGAAAAGTCCATTGTTGGGGAGGTAGTAAATATGGTAGAAGCTGCAGTTTAAGCTGGGACTTGATGTACTAGTCATCATGTATTTGCCGCACTCGATACCACTCGAGACACCATTTGTACTAGTGTTAGCAATGAGTCTGGGTAACGTGCCAGCGGTCCGGGTTTTGACCAGAACAACAGTTTGGTTCGGTTTCAGACCTGTCCAAAACATTGACCCACTGAGTCTTGGTGGTGTTGTTACCCGGACCATGGTTCCATTTCATGGATTGTGCAACCTTTGTTCCAATTATGTATATGAGTTCGGATCTTATCATCACACGATGTATATTTAGATTGTGCAGTTTTGGCTGCTGATTCACCTCTCGCTGTCAGATTTGCAATCGGACCAATATTCATTGAATCACTGTGAAATAACGCCATAATTTAAGCGAAATTAGCGGGTTTTCAATAGTGACTCAACGAATATTGGTCGGAACTCAAATCTGAATGCGGGTGGTGAAAGTGTGGCAAAAACTGCACAATCTACGTATTGATCATGTCATAACACAATCAGAACTTAAATACTTAATTGGAGCGAAATATCTGGGCTTGCAAAGGCCGAGGTTTGATATTGAAACAAGCCCAAATGCAATGGTCCGGGTTTTTCATGTGGTAAAACCATTGCAACGGTTTGGTTCCAGTTTCAACCCTAACGTGGAATTCTTCTAGCGGTTTGGAACAGTTGCTAACACTAATTCGTACTACTATCAAGCTGGATTAAGGTCGTCAATCTGGCTTGAAACATGTTTCAAGGTGAGATTGAATTATAAACTTAACTACTATTTGTGAGAATAGAAGGAGCAAAACCAAGAGAAGAGAAGATTTAATTTTTGAGAGAAGTTGTACTTAGTAACAGCATACAATTGGGATATTGAAAGATATTGAATAGTAACTCAACATTGAGCTATTAGTAGAGTTTAGTATTGTAGATGAGAATTGCAGCATTGCAGAATGTTGATAGGAATAATATAGTACAATATGAAAGAACATACGAAATCAAGTGATTGATATACATCATTGGAGTAAAATTTTTTCCATTGCAATTTGTCATGAATGGTGGTAATAGCTGCTTCATTTGAGATTATTTCTTGTAAATAAAATATTGTAAATTGACTGTATAACACAAAATTCTCTACATTTCAATTTCTCCTAATGATTTCCCCTATTTTAACTTATCCCAAACTTGCATTTCTTATTTTAATGTACAATTCCACTATTATCTGAAAACACAAAGTTCAGCCATTCTGGTGTACCTCATCCTTGTTGAGCTGATTGGGAGTACGGATATCACTATGCCAAGAACTGTGATGTAACTTGCCTCTTTTGAAGTTAGCGCCATTAGTCATCAATCGACCTTATGTCGATGCGACATGTCTTGTTACACGATATAATAGACACACCTTCCCATACACCCACGCACACTGGACTACTCGAGTACATGCCACTGTACAACAGGTTATGAGCCCTTGAATTTAAAAAGGAAACTGACGATCAATACTTCCACTTTCGTTGGTGGAGTGGAGGTCATCGTCATGGAGAAGCGTCTCCACAAGCTAAGCAATGATCCTGCATCCTGCTGTGTTTCTGATGGGGGCTGCTGGACATCACCCATGACGTACAGTCTGAGAGACTACGATAACTGACAATTGCGATACCAGATGAGTTCGACTATGATCACCATCACTAAGTTCAATGGCACGAACTATGCACAATGGGCAACCGAGATGGCCCTACTTGTCGAGCAGAAGCAAGTGTATGATATCATCAAAGGATACGATGACAAGCTGGAAGAGCCAGCAGCAAATGCTACCACACCAGTGAAGGCCGCTTTCAAAGACTGGATGAATCGCAATGGTGTTGCCAGATCAACTATCCTGCTCGGCATGGAACTGAGGAAACAAGTGGAATATATGGTCGTCAACGATGTGAAGACGCTTTGGGAGAAGCTAGCATCAGCCTACAAGGCAAAGCTAAAGCTCAACATTTTCGAGATGAGGGAAGACCTTTGGAGCATCAAGCCGCAGGACTGCGGAGATGTTAACAATTACGCATCCCGGATCGATCCGAGAATCAAGGATTACGATCTCTGCGCCGGATCGACAGCAACATCGACTGCTGGCACTGATGCTGCCGACACCGACACTGACGCGAATGCCAAGACAATTGCCAAGATGAGTGAGCAGGACCACATCTTCATCCTCCTTCGCAGAATCCCAAGGAACAACGAGTGGAAAGTCTTCCTGGAGCTCATGATGGACAAAAATGCCATCATGACCGCCACGCCCAATGAGATCATCACCAAGCTCATCGAAAAGGAAGCTGCAATCAAGAGAGAGAATGGACTCGATCCAGAAGCTCTGGTCCTTGCAAAGAAAGGTGGCAGAGGCGGCAGAGGCGGCAAAGTTGGCAAAAGTCCAAAGAGGGATAAGAGAGATAATAAGAGAGATAATAAGAGAGATAATAAGGACGATAGGAAAGAGAAGGATTTCCGGAAGACCTTTCATTGCCAGCAGCGAGGGCACACCACCGAGAACTGCTTGAGCAAGCAACGCGGCGATCCTCCAAAGGCTGCCGATACTGCAGCGAAAGCATCGACTGAGAGTACTTCAACACTCACCACTTCGATCGAGAACTATTGGATGGTGTCCAGCTCAAATGCTTCATCCAGTGATTGGTTCATCGATTGCAGATATACGACTCACATCTCTGCCCGTCGATCAATGTTCATCACCTACACCGAATATGCTCCGAATACGAAGAAGGTGAACAGATACAATGGTGTCACATTGTTTGCATCCGGATATGGAAGTGTTAGATTGATTTGTCAACTACCAGATGGAAAGATGGAAAGAATCATACTCCAAGAAGTGGTGCATTTGCCGGGGTAGTTCAATCTCATCTCACAATCTCAGATCATGGACAAGGACATCAAAGTCGAACCCGTGAATCACTACGGTCTCAACCTCTACAATTTGCCATGGCAAGTTGATTGCCACTGGACCTCAGGTGGATGGGCTATTTGTTCTGGATCAAGCTCCGAGATCAACCAAATACACCGATATGGACGACAGCTGTCTGCTGGCACTGAAGCCGACAGGGCATGCATCTCGGCGCAATGCAGAGATGCGGATGTTATGGCACCACTGCCTAGCACTCGTCGGTCTAAAAGCTTTGGAGATCTTGCCGAAGGATGTTGCCGACGCTCTGAGAATGACCGGCAAGTGCAATCGTGAGAGCTGCATTAAATGCAAGTTAGCTCGAAAGCCCTTTCCTCCCACGATCTGCCGTGCCCCTGAGCCTCTGCAGCTCGTGCACTCAGACATATGCGGTCCCCTGGAAACAGCCATTGGAGGAGGTCGATATATTCTGCTGTTCATCAACGACGCCACGAGGCATACGGATGAGTACATACTGAAGTACAAGTCGGAAGCCCTAGAGAAAGTCAAAGAATGGAAGGCTCTTAGAGAGCAGGAGTCGGGCAAGCAAGTAAAGCGATTTCATACAGATGGAGGTGGTGAGTATACCTCCAAGAAATTTGCAGAATACCTAAAATCAGAAGAGATCTTAAAGGAATCGATAATGCCCTACACTCCTCAGTCTAATGGAGTCGTCGAACAGGCGAACCGCACGATCATGGAGCATGTACGATGCATGCTGGACGATGACGGACTTTCGAAGAAGTACCGGGCATTTGCAGTCTCAGTGGCAGTCTATATGAGGAACCGCATTCCGACGCGATCAGTAGTCGGTAAGACTCCATACGAGACTTGGCATGGATCCGGAAAGAAGCCATCATTGAAACATTGCCGTGTGTTTGGATGCTTGGCCTTCCTCCACGTTCCGAAAGAGAAACGAAAGTGGCTGGATTACAGAGCTACTTCCGGCATTTTCGTTGGGTACAACATATCGACTAAGCAGTACTTCATATACGATCCATTGGCCAAGACGCTTCACTGCTCTAGAGATGTGGTATTCAGAGAAGGAAAGCGGTACACAGCACTGAATGCTGCAGATCAAGCGATCTTGAACGAGCACTTCTACAGAGATGTCATCAAGGAACCCAAACACACAGAGAAGCAGCCTACCAGAGATGAAAGTTCGGAACGTCAAACGGAGGAGTCATTGGACGATTCACCTCCGGATGCTCCGAAGCCGAAGAAGAAGTCAGCAGAATTTGCTGGCCTTGAGACGTCACTTGGAGATGCATGGAAGCCGCCGGCCAAAGGTAGTCACCAAAACCGCGCTGGGAAGGATACGTTGGCAGAGTCTGCACAATTGGCTCTCGAGGATGAGGAATTCAAGAATATGATTCTCATCTACGCTGCGTCTGCGATCTCCGACAATCACGAGGATGGGATTGATTGAAAGTCTTACAAAGCAGCAACCGAGTCTCCGCTCGCCGACACATGGGATACGGCGATGAAAGAAGAGTTAGATGCAATTGATCAGCGTCAAGTCTTTGGAGATTTGGTGGAGCTTCCGGAACGGTGAAAGGCTTTGCTAAGTTATTGGGTATACAAGATCAAGCGCGATGGAGCAGGCAATGTGCAGCAGTTTAAAGCCAGGCTAGTCTGTGGAGGAAATCACCAAATCGATGGCATTGACTACCAGGCTAAGTATGCACCGACTGCTCGCTTGGGCCATGTTAGGTTGGCACTCGCCATTGCCGCCAAGTATGATCTCAAGATCCATCAAAGGGACATATGCACGGCTTTCTTGGGAGTTGACTTGCAGGAAGAGATCTATATTCACCTGCCGCAGGGATAATTTTGTTTGGTCCAAACAGGGAGATTTACAAAGACTTCGCAGAAGATGGTAATCCGCTTGAGAAAGTCTTTTTATGGCGTGAAGCAGTCTTCCCACATTTGGTACGGCACTTCAAAGGACTTTGTGATTTCGATCGGGTTCGTGGCATGACGTGTCGACCGAGCGCTGTTCATGTTCCATGATAAGGATCAAGGCATAGTCATTGCCGCAGTCGTTCTGTACGTTGATGATCTCCTCATCATGGCTAATGAGGGCTTGATTGGGCAGATCAAGGACCAGATGAAGAAGAGGTTCCGGATGCATGATCTCAGGAGTGTCTCCTTCTATCTTGGCATGAACATCAAACGCAATCGGGAGCATCACATGATCGACATCCATCAGCATAGCTACATTAGGACAATCTTGGCGATATTCAGAATGGATGAGTCCAGGCCAGTTGCCCCGCCAATGACAATAAAGCTTCAGAAGAGGAAGCCTGACGAAGAAGCCTGCGATCTGACCATATACCAATTGATGATCGGAAGCCTCATGTACGCGACGACCGCCACTCAGCCCGATATCGCATATGCCATCGGAGTTCACAGCCAGTACAATCACCACCCGGTTAATGAGCATATGATAACTCTCTAGCGCGTGTTTCGGTACCTCAACAGCATGAAGGACTGGCAACTGCGTTTCGGAGGAGCACTCGGAGAAGCACTTGGAGGAGCACTTGGAGAAGCACTCAGAGGTGCACTTTGAGAAAGTACACTCCGAGGAGAAGGAGAAGGCGCACTTAGATGTTATCTCAATTTGGACTATGCTGGATGCCCGGAAGACTATAAATCGACAACTGGACTGGTCATCACCTTCGGAGCAGCGGTTGACTGGAGATCGAGGCAACAGAAGTCGACTGCCCAGTTCACGACCGATGCTGAATAATATGCCTTTAGAGTACGCTGCATGAGAATGACCCAGATCTCGCATCTCCTAAACGAGCTCGGCATCTCGAGCATTCCTCACGTGTTCTCCGATTCATAGTCACTGATCGCGAGCAGCAACAACAGAATCTACCGCAGAACTGTAGTTGCACACATTGCAACCAAGTACTATCTTGCTACAGATATGGCTAGAGATGGAGAGATCAACATGAGCTACGTACCGACTGCTGAGATGCTCGCCAACTGCTTCACAAAGCCACTGCCGAAGCCAACCTTCCTGAAGTATTGTGCTGTGATGGGAATGATCGGAATTGGTCTCGGGATTGGCCTCGGGAATGGCTTCGGGAATTGCCTCGCAATTGGAATTAGAAATGGTGACGGAAATGGTAACGGAACAGGAAATGGCATTGGGAATGCTGCCGGAAAGTAAATTGATTGGGCACGTTTGTTTCTAGGAAATCCACGCTGTTTGATTGGCACCCCATCTGTTTAGTTTACTGTTTGTTGTTTGAAACGGTCGTGATAGCCGTCCTAGAGGAGTGTTGAGCTAATTCGGAGTACGGATATCACTATGCCATGGAGTACGATGTACCTTGCCTTTGTTGTAGTTAGTGCCATTAGTCATCGATCGAGCTTATGTCGATGCAACATGTCACGTTACCCGATGCAATAGACACACCTTCACATACGCCCGTACACACTCGACTACTCCAGCACACGCCACCGTACAAAAATCCTATCATTATTTATAGTTTACGATGTATAATACATTAATCAAAAAAAAACTCAGGTACACTTGTAGTCTGATACAGATTGGTGTGGGATTGAAGTAATGTTGTGAACCAGTGAAGTTATCTAAACAAAAACTCAAAGATTGCATTCTGAAATTAGTCTACAGTCAGCAGACAAGTTTCGAAAGAGTGAATTAGTTTTTATTAACCACAAAATGTATACAGTGAATAGAAAGAAAATACTCTAACTATGAACAGTATCTGTTGATTCACAGTCTATTATACCATTGAATTATTTGGTATGCAATATTATACAATTTAAATTCTTGATTCAAATTTTTCTCACCATCTACTAAATTCTTGTAAATACCTCTATCCCATATCACAGTATATTAACTCTTTAAACTACTGTCTTTTCGTACTATCTAATCCAACGCACAAAATCTTCTAACTGTTCAATACCTCCAAATCATTCATCAGCAAAATGTATTTTTGTCACTGCAAGTCTCCAGGAGTGTCAGAGAGGATGTGGAGTGTAAACTTGGATGCGTCAATTTCAGGAGAGTATCAGACCGTAGGAGAGAATTATAGCTGGTCTTCAGATTGACTGGGATCTCTGATGACTGGTACCAGAGTACCATGGGTGTTATTGTGATAAGTTTGAAAACACCTCGGTACGACAGAGATAACTGTGGGTGCACCTAGGAGCACCTGGGAGCACTGACAACAAATCTGGGAGCACTGACAACAAGTCTGGGAGCGCGGACGACAAGCCTGGGAGCACCGGCGACAAGTCTGGGAGCGCCAATGACAAGTCTGGTAGCGTCGATGACAAGCCTGGAAGCACCTTGGAGAGCCGACAACAAGTCTGGGAGTGCCGATGACACACATGGCAGCGCCGACAAAAAGCCTGGGAGCGCCTGGGAGGGCCGGCGACAAGCCTTGGAGCACCTCGAATTACTGTAGAGCAGTCGGGGTAAAAGATCTTCTTTGCGAATCCAACTGGTGTGCCTGGAAATCATAGCTACTACTTATCGTTCAATGATTTCTAAGAATCATGTATTCAGTGTGTATTCCCATCTATGTATGTATACAGCAACCCATCCACACACGATTTATCTGGACTGGCTGCAGGCGATGCTTGAGAGCAATTCAAGGTCCGCCTGAAAATGACGATTGACTGAACTCAGAGAAATACTCCAAGGCCGTAATCAAGCGAGTTTGGAGATGCATTCGGAGGCGGTTACCGGGCATATTTGGAGATACACTTGGAGGCTATGATTGAGCAAGTTTGGGGATACACTTGGAGGGTGAGATCTAGGGAGTTTGGAGATACACTTGGAGAGTGTGATCGAGCGAGGTAGGAGATACACTTGGAGGCCATGATCGAGTGACTATGGAGATGCACTTGCAGGCCGTAATGGTGTGAACTTGAAGGGTGTAATCGTACGACTTTGGAGATACACTTGGAGGGTGTGATCGTGTGAACTTAGAAATGCACTCCGGGATCGCCATCGAGCGAGTTTGGAGATGCACTTGAAGGCCATGATCGTATGAACTTGCAGGCCGTAATGGAGCGAGTTTGGAGATACACTCCAAGGCCGTGAAGGAGCGAGTTTTGCAATGCTCTTTGAAGGCCATGATCGTGCGAACTTGAAGGCGGTAATCAACCGAGTTTGTAGATGCACTTGAAGGCAGCGATGGTGCGAACTTGGAGGCTGTAATTGTGCGAGTTTGGAGATACACTTTGCGGCCGTAATTGTGCAAGTTTGGGGATGCACTGTGAGGCCGTGATCAAGCAAGTTTGGACGAGTACTTGGTGGTGGTAGATGGACGGCCCGCCGGGTTCTGACACTCTATTCATCAGTTAGTTATCTTGCAACCTTGGGAATGTGACAAGGTGACGTTACCTGTGAACTCGGATGGAGAACTGGCTGATAGCAGTCGATCATATTGGGAGACACGGTGGAAGCAGAAGCTACATTCAGTGGTCAACTCATAATCATGAGAATACAGGGAAGACAAACCATCTTGGGAGGATGCAGTAGCTGGTGTATGCTATACTCAGTGTATGCTGTAGTAGGTGTAAACTCATGATCATGGCATGGAGAGATAGTGAGGGATGACTTAACTTAGTGTTCTGCGATGATGGTAGAGTTGTGAACAAGAAACAGAGAGATGGGGATGAAGATGAGAACGATGTGGAGGATACGACTGGATATGAGAAACAGGGGTATGACTTGCCTGATTGGGTTGAGAAGACCACATATCAGGGTAATTACACGCCGGATTGGGACTCGTACCTGCCGTATCGTGGATAGTCAATTGACCTGCACACAAAATTCTCTGAAGTCCCAGGTTCCTATGATGATTTGTTCCATCTCCTCTCGTCTCTCTCTTCCTTGTCCTCAACTTGACAATCCCCTGAGAACACGAAGTTGGGTCATCCCTCTCTATCTCTCCATGCGATGATCAAGAGTTAACAATGAGCACAGCATACACCGAGTACAGCATACACCGAGTACAGAATACACTGAGTACGGTATGCACCGCATACTGTATCATCCCAAAACCAACTGTCGACCGCTCCCAGCCAGTCTCCCATTTCTCGGCAGACCATGTTGCATTCAATTCACCACATTCCCACCATTTCGAGTTAACCAATGAATTGAGTCTTAGCCAACGTCGCGCCTCCCTCCTGAACTTACGCCTCCAGATTCACCGCCTCCAAGTACTGCTCCAATGTCGCTTGATCATGGCCTTCAAGTGCATCTCTGACCTCGCACGATCATGGCCTCCAAGTGCATCTCCAAACTCACTCGATCATAGCGTCCAACTGTATCTCCACACTTGCTTGAATACGGCCTCCAAGTTCGCATGATCACGGTCTTCCAATTGCATCTCTAAACTCCGCTGATTGTGGCCTCCAAGTGTATCTCCAATCTCGCATCATCGTGGCCTCCAAGTGCATCTCCCAAATCGCTGTATCACAGCCTCTAAATGTATCTCTAAACTCACTCGATTACAGCCTTCCAGTTCGCACGATCATGGCCTTCGAAGTGCATCTCCACACTCGCTCAATCCCGCCCTCAGAGTTTATCTTCACTCTCATTTGACTAAGACCTCTAAGTTCGCACCATCACAGCTTTCCAAGTGCATCTCCAAACTCACTCGATTACGGCCTCAGAATGCATCTCTTAACTTGCTTGATCACATCCTCCAAGTTTATCTCCAAACTTGCACGATTATGGCCTCCAAGTTCATACTATCGCGGGCTCCAAGTGCATCTCCCAAATCGCTTGATTGCAGCCTCCAGGTGTATCTCTAAACTCGCGCAATTACGGCCTCCAAGTTCGAACGATCGTGGTCTACAAGAGCATTTCTCAACTCGCTCCACCACTGTCTTGGAGTGCATCTTTTAGTTCACTCGATCACGGTGCGGTGAAGCGCTGTAGCTTGAAGGCACACAGCCCATCATTAACACTCCGCCACACCTCGCATGGCATCCGATGGGAACTTGGGAGAAAGAGCAGTTCGCGCTCGTGGAGCATAAGAAGAGGGTGAGATGATGGGAAGGGATTCCCAGCCATAATGAACCACACAAATTGCATGGATCGAGGAAAGTTCGGCAAGAGTGCATGAGACCAAGAGCTGGGGAAGATGGAGTGTGTATTTCGTATAATGAGATGTGTATCTACTCCGGGGTCTTCCAAATAGATACTTCCTGTCGCTGAGTCCCTCACCGTTATCCCTGTATCTCTGTATGAATATATATAGAGAGACTTAGATAATTCATACCATATTATGATGTAGCAAATCTTGTGACTGTAACAAAGACGAATATGATAGATGAAATGCCTTGTGGTTGTGGAATGCTAAGAACTACTGGTGTGAGAATATGGCATCAAATCTCCCGCAGAGCATGTGCAGAGGTCTCAGCTGCTCTTGATGTCTGCTGCGGACCTGTGCCCAGGTCTCAGCTGCTCTTGAACTCTCCCGCAGACCTGCGCAGAGGTCTCAGCAGCTCCAAAATTTGACTATTCTAAAAGTCAAATGTTGTAGCATCCTGAATGCACCTCCATAACTGCAGGTGCTTTCAGGAGCACCTGAGAATGCTCTTGCAGAGTCTGAGAGCACTTTGCAAAACTCCAGGGGGAGCTGGGAGCATCTAGAAGTAGTTAAAGCACCGGTGAGAGCGACCTGAGTGTCTGGAAGGTTTGTGTATAGCTTCCGGATTGATTTACATTTTTCTGATGTCTGCACTCCTTCGCCTGGATTCACTCTCGTCTCAATCCTTCTGCAGTCAATTCCTCCTCTTCCTGGACTCCTCCACTTGGATAGGGACTCTATAATCCCATCTGTCTTGATTTGCTGCTCCTCTGTTTCATTCCGCACTCTATACTCCTGTTCACGTGCTCCACAGCATGAGATGGGAGCTCCTCAACTTCCACCGGTGCATCTCGGTCTGGGTTATTACTCCCATAATGGATTATACTCTTTGTACCCACACTCCCCCTTTTCGGTTCTCCTCTACTGATAGGGCACTCGACAATCTCCAATGGTACTGCTCTGACTGGATTGGGTACTCCTCTGCCTTGATTGACGCTCCTTTAGTTCATTACGTACTCCTGACCCCCCCCCCCCTCCCATTCCCCGGCGCACCTCCGCTTGTTTGGGCTCTCCTCAATCCACATGGGCACTTCGCATCACTGATTTGGCTCTGCTCCTTTTCATTCTGCACTTCTGCAACACAGCATGTCCCATCTGGCGCTTCTCTTGTCCCTGGAAGCAGGTCCCCTTTATCATCCAACTATACCAAATTGCCTTTCAAACTGTAGTTTAGATTCGCAGCTAGCTAACATCTCATTACACCATTGTTAGATATTAAAAATTGAGCCAAACGACATTGTAATTCTACTTCAGCCACAAGCCAGGTACAACTAATTTGCAAATACAAGTAGCGCCTCCAACTTCTTTGCGCCGTTGATGAATTATGTGTTCCTGCTTGTGTTGGCCCTGATGAGATGGGAGAAATAGTGGATGACATCGACACCATGATGCATTGATATCTTTTGACTATTTAGTCGGGTTATTGTTTCGGTGTACCTGCGTTTATATTTGAATCACCTACCTTCTTCTTTGGTACCATAATGTAGTGAGGCAATAAATACAGTGTTGAACAAGATGGTAGCTAGTACGATTCAGAATTGAAGATTAACAATAATCCATGCATCCTATTGGCTGTTGAGGGGAATCGATTGCTTGTGGACATCCAGAGAGTCTCAGATAATGCCTGCAGTCCTCCGAATGAATATCTATACCAACCCAGGCATCCCTTGGAGTGTGTATGTGATTTTCGCATTGGTTCTGCAACACTGCCAGCTGCACCCAAAGTTCTGTCTGGCGCTCCGACGTGTTCCCAAACTGATCACCATCACTCCCATTGTACTCCTGTACCAGTTATCAGAAATCCCAGTTACTCTGAAGGCCAGCCAGAATGCCCTCCTAGGGTCTGATACTCTCCTGAAATTGACGCTTCTAAGTTTACACTCCACATCCTCTCAGACACTCCTGGAGTCTTCCAGAGACTAAAATGTATTTTGCTGATGGGGTATCAGAGGTCCATATGCAGATGGTATTGCATTTATCATTTTCTTCTTTGTTACAGTCGCAATATTCCCTACCTTCTAATATGGCATCCATTATTACAGTGTCACTTTGTATATATATACAGCCAATCTGGCCACAGATGGTAGTCGAGCATAATCAGACAACCACCTTGAGATGCCGATTGGGAGAACCCAGAGATGCACCACTTCGAGGTCAGTGTAGTGAAATGACAAATCCTAACTGAACAGAGCTCACCATGAATGATGCACCGCACGTCTCACAACATCGAAGGTGAGATGATATGATGCTGCTTGGCACTGAGTATGCACCCAATTGTCTAGATTGAGGAAATCTGGGAATGAGCAAGTGAGACCAAAAGTGGGGAAAGATAGAGTGTGTATTTTTGATGGATGATGAGATGAGATGAAAATGAGTTCACGTCAATCTACCACAGGGTTTCCCAAATATACCCGCCCCATTGCTCTGCCTACCTCTATTGGCGCTATGTCTCGGGATAGCTGCTGTCACTTGATAATGTAGTGCTTGGAGGCCATGATGGAACGAGTTTCGAAGTGCAATTCAAAACTGAGATTGAGTGAGCACAGAAATGGACTGTGAGGTCACAATCGAGCAAGATTGGAGATGCATTTGGAGACAAAGATTAAGAAAACTTTGAGGTGCACATGCAAAGCATGATTGAGAGAGATTCAAGTTGCAAATGAAAACCAAGATCAAGTGAACTCTACTATGCACAGGTTACCATGATCGAGCGAGTTTCGACATGCACTTTCAGGCCGAGATCAAGCGTGCTGAGGGATACACTAGCAGGCCGAGATCGAGCAAGTAGATAGATGCATTTGGAGGCCATTATCATTTGAACTTAGTGATGCACTGTGAACCTGTAATGGAGCAACATGGCAGATGCACTTGCAGGCTATGATGCAGTAGGATTGGAGAAAGACTTGGATGCAGTTGATCTCGAGGGAGGCATAGCAGCAACTGCATCAACAAAATGTATTTCACTCACTGGAAGCCTCACGGAGTGTCTGGGAGGATATGGAGTGCAAACTTAGATGTGTCATTTTCAGCAGAGTATGAGACCCTGCAAGGGTATTCTGACCACCCTTCAGATAACTGAGATCTCCCATGACTGCTACAGAATTTTGAAGGGAGCGATTGTGATAAGTTTGGGAACACCTGGTAGGCCAGGAGAAAACATTGGGTTCACCTGGGACCACATGGGTGTGCCTGCATATCATAGGTACAACTTATTGTTCAATGATGGTTAAAACTCATGTATTAGTTTGAATTCTCATCTATGTATCTATGTATCTATGTATCTATGTATCTATGTATCTATATAGCTACCCATGTAAACACGGCATATCAGAACTCGGTGCAGACAGTCCATGCGGTCAATTCAAGGCGCACCGCAATGTCATAATCGAGTAATGTAGAGATACACACAGAGGCCGTGGTTGAGCAAGATTACAGATGTACCTTGAGGTGGTAATTCCGTGTATTTGGAGATACTCATGGAGGCCTTGATCGAGGGAACTTAGAGAGGCACTCCGAGATCATGGTTGAGTGAGCCAACAGATGCACCTGGAGGCCATCCGAGTGCAAAGTTGGACACAATATTCGCGTACGGTCAGAGATACACTTGGAGGTCTTGATCAAGTGAGATTGGAGAAGCAGTTCGAGGCCAGAATTGAGCTAGTTTGGAGATGCACGTGGAAGCCATGATCATGCATACTTGGAGGCTGTCATGGAGCGAGTGTGAACATACAGTTGGAGGTCATGATCGAGTGAGTTTGGTGAAGCACTGGGAGGCAGTCAATCTGTGAGATTGGACGAGTTTGTGGAGGCTGTCAAAGGACGGCACACCGGTTGTGGAGACACTATTCATCAGTTTGTAAACTTCCAAACTTGGGAACATGTCAATGTGGCTTTCCCTTTCAGCTCCTGTAGAGAGCTGGCTAATGGCGTTCGATCATGTAGGAAGGTTTTGCAGAAGCTGAAACTACATTTAGAAATCATCTTCTAATCATGAGAATGAAGGGAAGACAACCAATCATGCGTCGATACAGTTCTCAGTGACTGCTATACATGGTGTATGCTTTCCTTGATGTATGCTGTACTCGGTGTAAGCTGTACTCAGTGTATGCTGTACTCAGCGTATGCTCTACTCGGCGTATGCTGTACTTGGAGTATGCTGTACTCAGAGTATGCTGTAGTACTCCATGTCAACTCATGATCAAGACATGGAGAGATAGACAAAGGTAACTTGACTTTGTGTTCTGTGATGATAATGGAATTGTGGACGAGAAAGCGAGAGATGGGGGATAAACTTTGAGAATGATGTGTAGAATACCAGTGGATATGCGAAATCAGGGGTATGAGATCACTTCTTGGGTTGCAAATACCTTATAATGGTGTTACTTCATACCAGATGGCAACTCGTACCTGCCATATCAGGGAGTGTTAATTGACTTGCACACCGGATTCTCTTATGTCTCACAATGTCATAATGATTTCCCCCATCTCCTCTCAACTCTTGCATTCTCATCTTCAACTCTGCCATCATGTAAGAACATAAAGTTGTGTCATCCCTTTCTATCTCTCTATTCAATAATCAAGAGTTAACAGTGAGTACAGCATACACCGAGCACATTCACACCCCAAGTTCAGTGTAGATTGAGTACAACATACACCAAGTACAGCATACATTGATTACTGCATTCACCACATACTGGATTATCCCAAGATCAAAAGTCTCCCCCTCCCAGCCAGTCTTTCATCTCCTGGCAGAACATGCGGTACTGGATTCTGTACAATCCCATAGTGACAAGGTAACCATTTCATACAGTCTCAGCTCCCATCACGCCTCCCTCTCATACTCCCGCCTTCACATTGGCTACTTCCAAGTTCTCCTCCAATCTCGCTCGATCATGGCCTCCATGTGCATCTCCAAACAACCTTGATTCAGGTCCCCAAGTTTGAACTCCAATCGGCTTCAAGGGCATCCAATGAATCTGGCTTGATTCTAGCCTCCAAGTTCGCATGATCATGGGCTCAAAGATCATCTCCAAACTGACTCATTTACCACCTCCAAGTGTGTTTTGTAACAGGCACGACTGCTGCCTCCATGTTCGCATGATCAGGACCTTGCAGTTCGTCTCTATGCTCACATAATCACTGTATGGTGAAAAGGTGTAGTTAGAAGACTCACAGCCGATCAACAATACTCTGCCACATGTTGCACAGCATCTGAAGAGGATTCTTGGGAAAGAGCCGTTCTGGCTCGAGGTATGTAAGAAGAAGGGGAGTGGATAGGAAGGGATACCCGGCCATGATGAACCACACTAATTGGGTGAATCTATTAATGCTTGGCAAGAGTGTATGTGGAACCCGACACATTGGGTGAATCGATGAACGCTTGACAACAGTGCATGGGGAACAACACAAAGTGCATGGATCTATGAATGCTCAGCAAGGGTCAGTGAGACTAAGAGTTGGGGAAGAATGAGTGTGTATTTCATATAATGTGATGATGCCTATGTCAACCAGAGTCTTCCAACAATGTACTCTGTTTCGCTCAGTCCATCTCCGATATTCTTGTATCTCCATATGTATACCTAAACAGAGATACTGATAATACATGCTGTAGTATGAGGTAGTGAATCTTGTGCCTGCAATAAAGACGAATATGATAAAAGGAATGCCTTGTGGAAGTGGAACCCGAAGAACCACTGCTGTTGATGTGTATTCATACTGTATTTACACCTTTTACAGTATAACAAAAACTAAATACCCCTTCGGCCTCTGGGCGAGCTGGCTAGATGTCGGAGCTCCCCCCCCGCTACCCTTCATTCCGGTTGACAAATGAAAGAAGAAAGACAGATTGAACAAAACAGCAATGGAGGAAGAAAAGAACGGATGTATAGTCCACTGTGGCCGCCCCTCTGTACCACTGGTTTGAGAATATGGCAACAAGTCTCCCATAGAGCTGGCTCAGTGGTTTCAGCTGCTCTCATGGTCCCCCGCGGATCTGTGCTGTGGTTACAGATGCTGTCGAAGTCTCCTGCAGACTTGCATAGAGTTCTCAGCAGCTCCAAAATTGAACTATTCCAATGGTCAATCTTGTAACATCCTGAATGCACCTCCATCACTGCAGCTGCTTCCAGTACCACCTGAGAATACTCCGGCAGAGACTGAGAGCACATTCCAAACCTCCAAGGGGGCCTGCGAGCATTTGGAAGTGCCTAGAAGCACTGGTAAGGGCTACCAGAATATCGGGGAAATTTGTGTGTGGCTCCCATACCAATTTACATTTTGCCAATGTGAGAATCTATTTATTTGGTGACTTGTTGTTGTGGCAATGTATAAAGTTGAGTACAACAACCTCTGCTGTGAGATGTGAAACTGGCTGTGAGCTGGAGACTGTAGATCAAGGGATGATGCAGTACTTCCTGTATGCTGTACTCGGTGTGAACTCATGATCATGGCTTGGAGAAATGGATAGGGATGACATAACATATTTTTCTTAAGTGATGGTAGAGTTGTGCACAAGAATGAGAGCAATCAGAGAAGATGGGGAAATACTCATGAAAAACTGGGACTTAAGAGAATTTAGTGTGCAGGTCAAATTACCATGCCAGGGTAGTGTTAGCAACGGTTCCGGACCGTCACTTCGGGTCCGGGTGCGGCTCGGAACCGAACCTTCGCCAAATAAGCGGTCCGGGTCGTCAATAAACCCCAACTGTTAATTCGAGTACAGTTCAATCGACATCTCCCTACCCGTCTGAATTGGGTGGGTCCTCAGCGGGTCCTCCAGCGGGTCCATCAGTAAATACATATAATGCACCTGCCTTTGCTATTTCATAATAGTACTGAATCAAAATCGATTATTCAACAACCATGAATCCCATTTTGCATGTTTTCTTGAGTGCGAAATTGATAACATATGAATTCATGTTTTTCCTTTGCTAATCAGTATTTTTGACCATGGAGGAGGTCAATAGCTCAATTATAAGCTCAAATATCCATGTGATGTCTTCATTATCCAATATGCATCACGAGAAATTCATGACACTCAGTTTACACTCAGTTAACGGACAATTTTGGAATGGGGCTGTGACCATATAACTTTCTCTTTTGCCAATGATGGCTGGCAATACGCTGGTTATGGATAACAGTGAGCAAATCTCTTACCAATTACCTTATTCAAAAGGCCAAATTTGGTTGAGGCTCTATTGACGCTCATTTTCAGAATAGGGAAGTGACTGTTTCGCCTGCTCATTTGATGGTAAATGCTGCCAATATGTTGGTTACACATAACAGAAAGCATATCCTGTTCCAATCACCATACTTACATTACCAAATATCATTGACGCTCTGTTGGCACGCAGTTAAAGGTGGTAGGGACATCGACACTAACCATATTGCTAATAAAGGCTACCAAACGTCGACTATCCATACAGGACGTAGCACAACACTTGGATTATACAACATACAATGCCTAAAATTGCTGACGCTGTTTTGATGCTCTGGTGATGCTCATTTTTAGGTGTAGCGAAATCGACTCTAACCATATTTTCCCTAAAGGTGGCCAATACTTCGATTATTGGTAAATGCTATACTAGATCAGCCTTGGGATTACGAACGTTGCAACACCCAAAATCGTTGACACTCTGTTGACACTCTGTTGATGCTGTGTTGATGATCTGTTGATGCTCAGTTGATGCTGATTGCAAGGCATAGCGATATGGTCATTAACCATATTGCCTAAATAGGCGGCCAATACTTCGATTATGGATAACAGCCATACTACAGCCGTTGGATGACACAAGCTGCAACACCGAAAATCGTTGACACTCTGTTCACGCTCATTTTCAGACAGGGGCTGTGACCATGTCGCCTTATCTTTTGCCCACAAAGGCTGCCAATACGTTGATTACGGGTAAATGCCATAGTTTGGCCCTTTGATTATACGAGATGCAACACCCCAAATTGTTGATGCTCACCTGAAGCTCTGTTGACACTCTGTTGACACTCTGTTGATGCTGATGTTTACGTATCGCAACATCGACATTAACCGTACTGCCTACTACAAAGGAGGCCAATACTTCAATTATAGGTAAAAGCCGTAGCACAGCCTTTGAATCATACAAGATGCAACACCCACAATTGTTGACGCTCTGTTGACGTTCCTTTTCAGAATGGCGCTGTGAGTATGTCGCTTTCTCTTTTGCCAATAAAGGATGCCAATACGTTGATTATGGATAACAACAAGGAAATTGTGTCTCAATTAACTTACTGGCGAGACTAAAAATCGTTAATGCTCGGTTAACGCTCAATTTCAGAACGGGGCTGTTATCGTGTCGCTTTCTCTTTGGCCTATAAAGGTCGCCGATACATTGGTTATGGATAAAGGCGAGGATATTGCTTCCCAATTAACTTACTTGGAAGACCAAAAATTGTTGACGCTACGTTGGCGCTCATTATCAGAATGTGGCTGTTACCGTGTCGCACTCTCTTTTGCCTATCAAGGCTAACAATATGTTGATTATGAATGACAGCAAGCAAATTGCTTCCCAATTGAGTTGCTTACAACTCCAAAAATTGTTGACGCTCCGTTGATGGTTACATTCAAAATGGGGCCGTTATCGTATTGCTTTCTCTTTCGCCTAGCAAGGCTGCCAATACATTGGTTATGCATAACAGCGAGCAAATTCCTTCCCAAATAACTTACTTACAAGTCCAAACATCATTGGCACTACATTGACAGTCATTTTCAATATGGGGCGGTAACTGTGGCATGCCTTCTTTTGCATATCACAGCAGCCAATACGTTTGTTATGAATAACAGTAAGCAACTCACATCCCAATTAACTTCCTTACAAGACCAATAATCGTTGACACTCTATTGACGCTCACCATAAATATGTCCTAACTATTGTTGTATAGTTAATTATTTTGTATAAATAATCGTATAGTCATTATTGGCAGCCAAGGTACAATTTATATGAATACCCAGTTGCGTCCAAATGCTTTGTGGCATGTCAATTTCTGATCCACTGAAGCACATGATCTATAAGTAATGGATAATTTAGCGCAGTCATATTTCAGCGCTCTCAGCTGGCAATTCACCGCATTTTGATTCATATACTAATGTTTCATCAATATAGCCCAATTTGCGTATTTTGCCATATCCAGTTGCTCCTCCTCAATGTCCATGACCTACCATAACCAATGTCCAAAATGTTGACTATGTGCACCGGGTTGGAAAGCAGAGTTATGTAGTTGGATTTGTGGATGAATGCTACATGATGGTTGTCATTCCTACAGATTTGCATTGCGCATTGACCGCTCGTTCTATGACATGTATGCCATCACTGACGTATGATTTGTTCGTAAAAATTGGCTTCAATATAGATTGCGCATTCTCACTTACATGTGAGAGGCATGACAATATTATGTTGATCGATCATCAATCTACTCAGTTTGGAGTCTAGAACCTTCGTGTGGCATATACGACCCTTGCTCATTCACAGATGAATTATCATGTCTTACAATTTGGTCACTGAAATTAATAAATTTCTGACACGTAGCAAACTAGGTTCATGAATTACTTTTCGCGTTGCTAGGTCGTCAATAACCACATATTGTGTAGATAGTGTACAGATGACAAACGAGTCAGTACAATGTGTTCATCGGAATCCAATTCCTATAGCGTCATTTCCTAGAGAGATTCTATGCAGGGGTAAAAGCTTACGGGTTTAACACATTTTGATTTCTTGATTGGTAACCAATTGGGTACCGCATCAGGTATGAGAGCCGATATGGCTACTTGTGACTGTGGTTTCCCGAGTGCTGATCTCAAATGGCTAATTTCAGCTTGTGAAGTTCCTTGTGGCATTGCAATTCTCTGTTGACACTATCACATATCTCCATCAGCTCACCGAATGTTGTCGGTGCAGTAGCAGGAGCCAACTGATCCATTTGTGGCTTGATGACTGCCTTAACTGTCAATATGGCTATTCTGTACCTCAAATCTTACTAATGATGCAAGACAAAAGATCGTTCACACTCAAATTCAGGATGTAGCAAGGAGCATCTCTCTGCTCATTTTGATTATAATGGCAGCCAATAAAACTAAAAAAGACAATAATGTACTAAAGTAAATATTTCGCATATAACAGTAGGATGTCTGAACGCGACCATAAATAGAAAAACCCGCAATTGAGAACCGGAGATTGGAACCGACGGGTCTAGCCAAACCCGGCAAAACCCACGGGTTGACGTGTACGGGTACGGGTTTGGCCCACCAAGAAGCTGCGGGTCGGGTTTTTGTACAATTCTGGAACCAAACCAAACCGTTTATCCAGTCCAAACCCGGACCGCTGGCAGGTTATCTCGACCCGTTGCTAACACTATGCCAGGGACAGCAAGTACGAGTTCCAATCTGTCGTGTTATAACACCGATATGTGGACTTCTAATCTCAATCAGGCAAGTCATACACCTGATTGTACATATGCACTTGTATCGTCCATACTTTCCTCATCTTCATTCCCTTTGCCTCTCTATCTCGTCCACAACTCTAACATCATCAAAATGACCCATACTTAAGTTATCCCTCTCTATCACTTCATACAATGATTATACGTTCACATCGGGTGGAGCATACAATCAAATGCAGCCGACACCAAGTGCAGTATGCACCGAAGGGTCGTGTTAGCAAATGTTCCAAATTCTCGATTCTGTTCCATTTCTGGTTCAACCCTATACCGGACAGTTCAAATAGGCCTTACTACATGAATAACCTGGACCATTGCAGATGGGATGGTTTTACCACCAAAAACCTGGCATAGAAAGTGTATACTTTGGATCAGAATTAACTATCTGAGTTCCAATTGTATTGTCACCTGATCAAGTTGCAGAATGTGTGACTGTAGTCACTCTTTTACCTCCCTATGTTAGAGTTGCCATCGGACCAATAATCATTCTGTCAGAATTGAGTTTACGCGAGGTGCTCATACAATACAGCGTTATTATAGTGTGATGAAACGAATATTTATCAGACCATCAATTTCCACGTGGGAGGTGAAACAGCTGCTAAAACTGCAAAATCCACGTATTAACCATGTCACAATACGATCAGAACTGAAGTACTCAATTGAAGGCAAAGATGATACAACTGGAAAATTGAAGTGCCGTCCACTTTAAGCCCAGCAAAAATCCACAGGATCATGTCCGCTCCAGGTAACAACCCGGCACTGGCTACCCGATTGAGGTAGCTTTGCAGATCTTAATATCTTCCGGGGCGATTCATTCGGATCCAACTCAGAATGATCCTAGCTAACCATGAACCATTGTATACATCACTGTGTGGAGAGTGCACGGAGCGCGGCATACACTGAGTTTGGCATTCATCTAAGGCAGTCAGTAGTACGTTCATTCACATGATTTTAACATGACCCCAGAATGATGTATCAGCTTCGGGTATTGCTTTCTACCGACTGCCACCGCCTATTTCTCCGTAGTAGGTGCATAGGTAAGTTCACCTCTTCACTTTCCCTGGGTTTTGAGTTAACCAACCATTGAATTGAGTCTCACCACCTGGCATGCCACCCATCGGCTATGACTAGATTGGTCACTTCCAAGTACTCCTACGATCTCGCTCAATCATAGCCTGCTAGATCATCTCAAATCTCTCTCGATGATGGCCCATGTGTGAATCTCTAAACTTACTAGATCACTGTCTAGTAGTGAATATCTGAGTTCACTCGATTCTCGCCTTGAACTGCATCTCCAAACTTACTCGATGACGGCCTCCATGTGCATCTAAGTGTTTACTTCATTACCGACTCCAAGTGTCTATTCAAACTTGCCAGATCATGGCCTCCCAGTGCATCTCTGACTTTATTGATTCTTGGTCTCCAACTGCATCTGCAATCTCACTTGATCGTGGCGTCCAAGTGTATCTTGAAGCTCACTCTATCACAACCTCCCATTGCATCTCTGAGTTCATTCAATCTCAGCCTGCATGTACAATAGCAAACTTACTCAATCAGGGCCTTGGAGTGTATTGCTGAGTTCACTCTCTCGTCATTTTCAGGCCCATCTCTAAGTGCTCTCAAACACCGCCCACTGCCAGTCATAATATACTGTATGCGGATATATAGCTAGATGGATATGAAGATACATGAATGAGAATACACACTAAGCACATAAGTATTAGAAATCTTTGAAGGATAAGTAGTAGGAATGATTTCAAGGTGCACCAGGAGTGTTCCCAAACATGATGTTTTGCCCAGACTTCTCCTCAGTGATTCAATGTGCTCCAAGGTTTGTAGTTGGTGGTCCCAGGTTTGTGGTTGAAACTCACAGGAGTTTCGCCAGTACTCCCAGTTGCGTACAGGTCTGTGGTCAGCGCTCCCAGGTGCTCCTAGGTGCACCTGAAGGCTACTGCATCAGCCCAGTGAACTCTTTAATATGAGAACCCTGGGATTCCGGACCAACAACTCACAGACAATCCCTGAGTCTTCCAGTGACTAAACGACATATTGCTGATGCAACCTACATTACTTAATACTGCTATATTATACAATATATGATTACCAGCCATGTGACCATAAGTGTTATCACACTTGGGCAACATGTCGATTGATTACGACATTCTATGTGGACTCTAGCTAATTGTTCTATGACAAAAACATTATGTCATCTTTGTTGGGATGTTAATCAATGGATGCATGCAGTGCACATAAATATCAACCACTCCTACTATATGTTATCTAGCAGGACAATGCACAGTTATGTTGCAATCACATTGAATTTCATGTGTAGTAAACAATACACAATATACTAGTAAGTGAAACCTTGAAGACAATCCTGTGAGGAGTGTAATTCCAAGTCAGCCAATAGTCAAAACCTATGCACGCAGTCTCTGTGGGCTTCATGACATAGGCTGAAAATTAGTCATCTGAAATTAATCTGCTCTTTGGTTTCAGTCAGTGTGCATTTGAACAGGATGAGCAATTATGACCTCGATTCACAGAGTAGTAGTGGGTCACCAATTCAAGCTCAGACACAATTGCCAAAAAGCCCAAATATGGTGAAGCATATATATGATTGCAATAAACAATATTAGACTATAAGTTGACAGATGTTCCAACTACTGCACAAACAAAAGCTAGATGTTCAAGATGAAGTTGTGAGTTATCACTTAAGCATAGTGTATAGCGTATATGACTGTGGGTTAATTCGGAAGTACAGTACTCTATAACCACTGATTCAGAAACACATCATCAGGAAGATGTATTGTAGTTACTGGAAGACTCCAGGAGTGTATGAGAGAATGTGGAGTGTAAACTTGAATGGGTCAATTTCAGGAGAGTATCCATCAGCAAAATGTAAAATAGTTCAGAAGTAATAACTCAACGACTCAGCATTTCTGAACAGCAACACTGATCCTTCCGGAAACTCCCAGAAGCTTGCAAACAGGCCGAATGCAAAACGATGTGCTTCTCAGCCGCTCTGGAAGTACATTCAGGTGCTTCTGAACACTTTTGAAGTAGCCGAACAGAATACAAGAACATTCTAAAGAGTATGAAGTCATCTTCAGAATGCTATAAAATCATCCCTTGAAGTTGGCAAAATTTCGGCGTTGCAGGGACTACAACACTCCGCTCCAAGGCAATTCCGGTGCACCTGGAAGCCAGACTGTCCAGGAAAGTGATGATATATTATGTCTATATCGAATTGTACAATTCCATAGACTTATCCCACTGCTACACACCTAAAGCAGGCATTCTAATCTAATTAATATCCAGTCCAGTAGGTATCTAAATCAGCATGAGTATTTACAAGCCATATGCAATCAATGCCACCCCTAGCAGCATTCGCCCACACCAAATGTACCGGTGCAACTCTTGCTCCAAAGGGTACAATATGTATCTGATTCGTCTGTTTGACAACCCAGATTAACCCGTCAACACAATCAGCCCAACAATGAACATCTTTGAACTTTGTTTGAATCACCACCGCGTATTCTGGAACTTGAGGACATAATATCCATTGCTCAGTGTTTTTGCACCTTTCACAAAAGGTTGATATTGCTTTTCTGGCTGGCAAGCACTACTGAAATTGGAGGATCCGATTCGGTAAAGTACAGCTAAAGTATAATACAATAACACAGGGAATTTGTTGTTGGAAGGTGTTATCGAGGTCATTCTCTTCACTTTGTGTATACTGGACCCAGATGTTATGAGCTTCAGGCATGATCCCTTGATTCACATTGGTATATTCTACCTTGCAATCAAGTCCCAGACGCTCAACAGATGTAGGGCAGTGAAATGGTCGACAGTAATACAATAGCCTATTCTGCAGTTTAATGAAGATAGTGTCCATGAGTACATTCTGATCATATCCGAGCATGAGTCCACTAACTTCTTGTGCCCAGTCCTCTTCAATTTGCGCACAGAATAGCTGCCCGAAGTTGGGCATTCCGAAATCTTCTGATGCATCTCTGAGTGAAGTTAATTTGCTACTTCTGCACACTCTACGGACATGGGTTTCTTTCAAATGATATACCTGCTGTGATACAGAATGGATAATGGGCTCGTCCTGAATTGTTTGGAGACGTAACAAATCGGCTCTGCATGTAATTTGGCGTATATCGGTAGCGGACAGTAGGTTGAAAACTTTTGCTCAGTCAATATTGTACCAGCCTTGGAGTGAAAGATATCACAGTGTCTGCTCCATGTAGTCAAGACCGGTACACCGGTCATTGTGCTTGAGCATTGGTCGGATGTGATTTATTTTGTTGCTAGATCGATATGCCTCTCTCACCTTGGCGATATATAGCCATCTTGAAATGTCAGTTGTCCAATTGTCACCGGAACCCATTTGCCGGATTGACTCTGATATATCGCTCACAAAATGCATCTTTGGATATCCGAAATGTATTCTGCATTGTTCAATTGTTTTCCGGGGCGCCCGGATATTGATGGTTTCCCACCAAGCTTCAAACTCAATCAACCGGATGGAGAATTTCTTCTTAAACCTCTTATGTTCATTCGATGTGACGCCAAAAATCTCTCCCCCCAGCTCAATAGGAACGAGCTCTGTATCACATAAGCTCCTGGTCGTGGCTTCTGTCTCCGCATCGGATAGATGGATCTGAAATTGCAGTCACTTCTCGGCAGTCATGTGTACCTCCCGGTTACCCTCCTCTTCGGTAGCAGCAGACCTTAGGACAAATTGTTTGGCAAATATGCTCCTGGGACTGGTTGCCTTAGTTCCAACTTCCTGCAATTGTTGTCGCTTATGATGTTGGAATAATGTATCAAAAATCTTGTGTTTATTGGGTGTCGCTTGATTGATATCACACTGCAATCGCTCAATTGCCTTCTGGCGATCAGCATCTGAACAAGTGGTTGCTGCTTGCCAAGCTCTATTCCGGTGCACCTGAAATTGCCTTCGTTTCATTGTGGAAACCTTCTCAGCCCATACACTAGGGCCTCCAGTGTGGTCTGAATCTTATGAATCTTTTTTTTGTGTAACTGACGGGATTCCGTTGCCAACAGGTCATCCACTTTCGCCTTCACAGACATTGACATTTTCTGTTCTTCAAAAATACACTTCTTCCGGAAAAATCACTTCCATGCATCGTCTAGTGGTTTGAGGGAAAGATCTGAGTGATTTTGTTGGCTGACAAGTAGAGAGAATTCGCATAATACCCGGACTACTCCCATCAGCATTTCATCGAAGGTTGTTTCTGCCACAGTTTTCCTATCATCCTTGTAGCACACATGAATTGAACCACAATTCAATGCCAGTGTTCTGATAATTCCACAGATCTCTTGACCTTGCCAGGTGCCGCTTATCAATGAATTGAATGGTTTAGAGAAGTGCTGGAGGCAGGGATATCCTCGCACCAATGTGAATAGATTGTCAAATTGATCTATGACATTTCTAGCTTTCAGGTATTATAGCAGCTGGTGCAATAAGTTTTTAACCAAACCCAGGAGGAGCTGATGGAATTCATAAGGCTGCCAAAGGCGATAGACATTGCAAAGAGGGTATTGCCAGAACTGGTTGCAGATTGGGTGGACACCTAGAGTGTGCAGAGCATCAATATTGTTATTCTCGAAGAACTGCAAGTAAATATGCTGCATTCTTGAGTTATTGAGTGGTCGGAAAGCTGAATACCCCATGAGCGCACCTTTAGGGATTTCACACATCTGGCATGAGTCATATGCGACTTGAGCAACCATGACTTATTCCAAATTATCTCCGACCCAGGCAGCCAACAGAGGGTATCATTGTCGCTGGAATCCATCTGCACAATCCCATTTCAAGCCAGGGCCAGTGATGTCAAGATGCCTAAGTTGAGACAGCACAGTTCCAACTGTGGAATGCCATACTTCGTCAATGTTTTTGGCACCTTTCAGGGGCCATGGGATCACTCCGACGAAACTCCAGGGGCACTGTTTAGGTGTCTGGCAGATATCTTTTCGAACATTACCAAACATGAAATAGAAAGGCCAAGAATGCTGATCGCCCGAAAAATTGGGCAGGTTAGTCTTGTCAGATGCACATGTGGCTGGCACAATTGTTGTTCTTGTAGAAAGTGGATCCTGTGTATCCCACCACCAGTCACCCGTGTTCATCTCGCTATACATGCAACAAGCCTCAGAGTCAGGGAGGTGTACCGGTTCAAAATTGTTCTGTCCCTGAAATTGGAGACTTACTAGGAGGAACTTAATACATTTGAAAATATCCCTGTAGTATAATGTTCCGAAGATATGTAAGTCATCTTCAATCCAACTATCATCACAGAGCCTGATATCAAGTTTAGAGAGGAGCTTTCTCAGGGCAACTGCTGATTGGAATGATTTGATTTTGTAGTTGTCCAGTCCACACCTGAGATGTTCATCTATCGATGTTTGTGTTTGCTGGCTAAATGTTTAAGCCTTTCGATAGTCCTGTGTGGACCAAAATGGATGCCATGGATTCCATTGTTCTAAGTACTTTCGATACTTGGTGTACAGTCCAGTTGCTTTGCTGTACGCTTTCCCCCCAGCCTTTTCCACTCCAACTACCTACTAGTTAGTCTTTGACTTTCTTGGATCAGGGGTACAGGTGACATCAGGCTGCTGAGTATCTATAGATTCTTCATTGAAAGTAACTTCAGGTGGTGGTGCACCTGGTACATTGTCTGTTAGTAGATAATTAATTGACAGCTTGTCAATGGCCATTCATGTGCACCTACTGTAGTCAAACCATGATGGCTCAGGGAGAGGGAAGCCAGCAGGTGGTAGAATCGTGTTGGGAAATAGCACTTCATTCATCGATATTGGGTCATATGATTGTTGGTGAGCTTCCAGTCGTTTCTCGTTGCATAACATCTTTTGGCAGATAACGCATTTAATATGTTTCCGGTGGGTGTTGACCATCTTTGAGTAATGCTCAGTGCTGTGACGAATCTCGATGATGCTTTGAGGGGTGTAGTTTATTGCTGGATTTGAGCCTCAAGGATATGTGATTGGTCGCGAGCTACCTCAGGTTAGCGTATTACTTCCAAAGCCGCATCACACCCCACCAAATGTAGAGGAGGCATAAAACAAAGTCACCTCACAATCAGATCTCTTTACAAACTAAGATAATGTTTTTCATATGCCACACAATAATGCTGCAGATTATCTACTGAAAATCGTTAGCTGAGAAAGTTTCTTTTGTCATCGCTGCGGTCAACTTTGAATGCTGTTCATCAGGTGCTCCACTATGATCGGCCTTATCTTATTCTATGTCATTGTGGCATATTGCAGATTATGTCCACGCTCGAGCCTCAAGCTGTGAATAACATTAGCTTGATACAATGAAATACGTATGTTTCCTAGCTGGCTGTATGCCCGCTCAATGATAATTAGGAACTAATATTGATAGCCTAGTAGGATGTTTTCTTCAGTGACAATCCTTAACCGGTGCGTGGATCCTGAGGAAACAACGAAGTTTACACAATTAGCTCAAAAAGATGCAATCACTGTTGCTGCTTGACTAACAAGGCCTCATATTGAATTAAGTGCGGGTGGTACACGCACATTTTGAGTGTATAATGCCTACTCGTGCTAACCTTCCAACTGGATATTGTTCTTGTTAGGTTCGTAGAGATATCATGTCAAATCCCTTGTGTGACCTATACTGTCATGAACCAAATAAAGGTGAGCTTCTATGCAAGATCCTACAATATGAATTCGAGAATATGACAAGAAAAGGCGGGATGTGTGTGACAATGATTTCTTTTTCTTGGCCAGGTTTCATCCGATGAAAGGTGCAGTCAAACACCAGTCCATGACAAAGATGGATATAAGAGGCCTTCATTCTGGCAAAAGTCACTGCTACCTTCAAAATTCTCGACAATACTGCGCTGCATTTGTAATCACCAGATGAATTGATCAGTTCCTTAGTACTGTCTCTGTATTTACATATAATGCCAACGAATAGATCTCTGCCGAAGACAACCATTATGGCTCCAACTGGTTGGCTGTTTGGCTCACAACAAGGCCCAGATGACAATGTGGGAGCATCACATAATAATGCTGGAAATACACCAAGCAAAGACACTCAATTCAGGCAACCCACAAATCAAATTCATCCTCCACCGGGGTATAGTGACCTGCCTTCACAGCTACCATTTCCAGGTGCTCCCCAGTTCTACCACCATGCTCCATTCAACTTGAAACCAAGCTCAGAACCAAGCACTGGTGCAACCAAAGGATATAGAAGTTATGCGTCATCGTGGCGAAGCATATGATTTCCCCCAAGGAGGGTATGGTGGACCTCAAATGTTCCCCCCCTCAGCAATTCCCAGGATATGGGCCCTCATGTCCAGGTGTACCTCAAGTGCCTGGAGCACCGCCTCGAAACAATCCAGTCATTCAGCAAACATCTTCTTCCTCTACTGCAGCAGGACAACATTCCGGTGCACCTGGGAGACCCCACATTAGTCTCCCAACAAAACGACTACAGCCGGCTGCAGAACCATGGAGGACAGATGTGGCAGGTATTTCCAATTTGCCTGTATTACCAGAGATCTCCTATGACAAATACTACGAAGATTATGAGACCAACAATTCATCGGATTTGGGCGGGGCCAAAGGTAAAGCCCCAATCAATTCGAAGCAAATGGAATTCTCCTTAAAGCAAATAGGCAAAAGGATGGCGTAGTCCAACTTTAGTGCCTTCAACAAGTGGAAGAAAGTATGGGTGGCAGGGATTCTGGAGAAAAAGCATCAGTCTATTATGCGGCTACAGAACTGTTTGAAACAGCTGCGAGCTAGACCCCTGCACTGGGAAATGGCGGTTGCAGATTTTTTGATGGCTTTTGAAACCTGGCAGGCTTTGGAAACTTTCGACAATCCTGAATGGATTTGGCGACATTCGGTTGAGAGGTGTTGGAGGAAATGTGCAATCGAGGTTCGGGAGGCGAGGAAGAAGGGAAGAAGAGGCAACAAGCGACCGGCAACGGATTTTGCAGGTTACGCAGGCAAACCAGAGAGAAGTAACCTTCCAGAGTTGCCAAATTCAACTTTCTTGGTTTCTGAGGTGTCAAGTGCCGAACGGCAACAATGACCAGATATGCTCCATGCAGCTCCAAGCTTCATACACAGATGTGAGGTCCTGGGAGGTGCTAATTGATTTCATCGAACAAAATTGTGGCCCAAAAGTACCATACTGTCTAACTGTGATATACATGTTCTACAGTGTCCAGTGTTCTATGTCCTGAATCTCTCTATTGATCTAAACTCACTAACTCTCTTCAAGTCTAACTAACACGTACACAAGAACTAAAGTGCATGCAGCTCTGCCACTCTCAAACCTAAACGAACCCATAAGATGACCGCACTCAAATCCGTCCCCACACTCCTCCGGGGCAGTGTCATAAGCATATGTGCCAAACTCTAAAGAAGACAAAGATGGAGCATTGACTGAAGTTTCTCCCAAACGACACGAAGCCCCCACAACAACTGTGCCTGGAGCTCCTCCAAATCAATTATCCTCTCGTTCGATGGCTCTTTCCTGCAACATTAACATCTAGCCTGCATAACCCTCCAATCTGGCCTGCCACGCCCCCAAGATTTCCTCGACCTTGACCAGTACTCTCAGCAGGCGCTTTGTCATATATCTTGATCCCATAGCCATTGAAAGGCACAATCTGCAACCCCCAATCCTTAAGCCACGATTGTGAGACCGAGTTGTGTGCTTCTTCCACATGCAAGACATTTCTCACAACTACTTCATGCATGTGGTGGCGGCCTCCAGGATGTCAAAACCTCAATCGAACATCTCCATGCCCGATGGCCTTACCTGCTACCCTTCCCTTAAACTCACGAAGCTCCTGCCCATGCCTTTTGGTATACTCCGTGTACCATTCAAACTTTCGCCGATCTCCGCAAATGTGAGAAGTCATGGCAAAATCCAAGTACCAGCCCACCTTCTCAGGGGATCTGCCAGTGACTGTCATCCAATGGTTCTCAATTGATGTCGACATTGTCTCTGCGGCTGCGGCTGTCTCGGTTGGTGCTGAGTTGTCCACCGGTACAGTGCTTGGACAATACCGGGCAATGTGCCCCACCTGATGGCATCCGTAGGACTCCTGAGTATGCCTGGTGCGATGCTTCTCACTTTTCGAACTACTACCATCGCTCTCACAATCGCTATCACGGGAGCTCTGGGAGTTCTGAGTCTGTTTTGAATTCCACTTCTTGCTCTTTGTGCGGAACTTTGAGAACATGGCTGCCACATCCAAATCGTCTTCCTTTTGTAATCGCACTTCATGGGCTTTGAACTTCGCAACAACCTCCTCCGGTTTGGCGGCCAGTTTGTCAATCTTGTCGTACATCAACTGGGTGCAAAACCTCCAATCATCATCTGTCGGTACACCCTTCATCAGGTAATAGGTATGAATGCTCTTGGTCATCGTACCACTACCAGTCGAACTGTCGGTGTCAGTAGTGTTGTCAACGGGTCCAAATTGCCAGGTCGGTTTCAGGTCCTGTTCCACCCGAACCCGGACCGTGGCAATAGGACTTACCACACGAAAAACCCAGAACGTTGGAAACAGGGCGGTTTTACTACCAAAAACCCGGCATTTCAAATTTACCATTTTGGCTCCAATTAAGTATTCGAGTTCTGATTGTATCACAACATGATCAGTACGTAGTTTGTGTACTTTTAGTCGCTCTTTCACCTCCCGCTTTCAGATTTGCAATCTGACAAGTATTCGTTGAGTCACGATCGAAAACCCGCCAATTTCGCTCAAAATCAGCCATTATTTCACAACCACTCAACGAATATCAGTCGGATTACAAATTTGAAACAAGGAGGTGAAAGAGGGGCTAAAGCTGAACAATTTACATATTGACTATGTCATGATATAATCAAAACTCAAATACTTAATTGGAGCGAAAGGAGTCGGAACCGTGTAATTCGAACCGCAGTCCGGTTCCAACCAGGCCAAACACCCGTGGTTCTATATCTGGTCCGGGTAACAAACCCGCCAAGACAAAGCAGGTCGGGTGTTTCGCTGGGTCAGGAACTGAACCAATCTGAACTGCCGGTCAAAACACGGACTGCTGGCAGGTTACCTGGACCCATTGCTAACACTTGGTGTCGGCACAAAAATTGAAGTCATTCACATAACTCTGAATACTCAATGAGTACTCCTGTACATTCTTGCAATTGCTCAACATCAACGCAGACATCTCGTCGCGCAAAGCCAACACATTGAGCTTGACCTTTGACTTGTAGTACTCCATCAGAGCATCCCACAGCGCCTTGGCATCTTTCTGAACGCCATACTGCTACTCCAATGACCTCTCCAGTTCGTGGAGAATGTTCAGCCACGCAATTCCGTGCTGCTTCTTCCATGATTTGAGCTCTATCATGTCATCTGTTGCTTTCTCTGTACCATCGACAATGCCCAGAACCAGCTTCTACTCCAAGAGTATTTCATCTGCCAAACTCCAGCTCTTGTAGTCCGTATCATCAAACATCTGAGTCAAAATCGCTGTCGATTCGGCCATTTTATTGTCCGTACATGCGTCAGGTCTGTCTGTCTGTACTCCTTGGAGACCATGTCCATGATGCCACAATTCACATCGAGTTCGTCAATACAGCGAAGTGCCCGGGCTTATAAATTGTGGTAAGGTGTTGGGTGTCTTGTGTCCTGAATATCTCTATTGACCTAAATTCACTGACTCTCTCTAAGTCTAATTGACATGTACACAAGAACTACAGCGCATGCGCCTCCGCTGCTCTCAACCCTGAACCAACCCCCGTGATGACAGCACTCAAATCTGTCCCTACAATACAAATGCAACTTGATGCATGAAGAATTGAATGAAGAGTATGTGGGATTATACACACCGGGGCAAATGATGAATGACCCTCTATATGGTCAGATTTCATACCACAGTTCCCATTCTAATGCGTTCAAGTTGAAACTGGGACAAAATGTAAAACTATTTGTGGTAGAACAGAAAGCAGCTGCAGAGAAGGATATTACAGAGCATGTAGTGAGACTGGCCTAGGTAATCCCCGCTAGCCTGGTTACAGTTTGTTACGCCCCACTGCTAATTAGTATACTTAGACGTTGGGGGTATCCGATGAAAATGAAAGAGTGATGGATGAGGAGGCAAGTGGGAAAGAGACTGACAGAAGTATTAATGTAAGTTCTGATTGAGTGAATAGAATTGATTGTATTCCACATATTTATTGGATCCAAATGCTTGTGTATAAAATACCTAACATCACAATGCATTTCAGGAGTGCCGGAGTATGATCCAATAAGCCCAAATTACCTCGGAGCAACTGAAAGGAATCCTTGAGGATGAAAAGAAGACCGACCAAGGTGCAAGAGAGGTTTAGGATCAAGTGGATGGCAAGGAGGACCTCAATCCAGATAAATCCAGTTTAGTATTGAATACTGTTCTCAACACAATCAACAACAAATTTGAACATGAGTGTCTTGATGAGGCAGTCAGGCTGCTGAATGCACATCTGATTCGCCAATCAACAGATGACCGTGTTCCAGGCCACAAGTATTTAATTCGAGGCCCGCCTGGAATGAAGTTTCTGGCGCACTAGATTTAGGCCATACGGTCAATTGTGAGAAGGTGGGTCTGGAATACTGATATACCAGGAGCACTGGTGGCGGACGATATGGGTCTTTGAAATAGTTTCACCTCAGTGGCAGCAGCAATGAGAGGCAAATTGCCGACTGAGAAAGTTGTAATGAGGTTACCTCTGCCGATTTTGTGGTGGAATACTCATGAAGAGTGGGTTAATCTGGTACAGTACGACTTTCTCAGGATTATTGGCGACGAACGGGTGTGGTATCCATGGCAGAGACACAATTCAGTGCTCCGTGGCCTTTCAGAGATCCAGTCAACTCCACCGCAGGCCCAACCAGTCCTATCATCTGCCTTTGAACCAATCCTGGTGGTAACAATGCCCAGAGTTGCAGAGACATTCAAAAGTGTCATCGACGAGATGATATATGCAACTGATTTCAAACTCATTAACTTGTTGCACCTGGAAAATGCAAACCTCACTCACGAGAATCCGAACTGCAGTATTGATGAGCCGGAAAACTAATGCAAATATCCACTTTGAGTCATATGATACCTTAACATCGAGAGCGAAACAATCAAGCAACGGCCAACACTTACACTTTTCGTAGAGTTTTGGGATTTTTGATGAGTTTCATCATTACAAGACAAAATACCATGTGCTCTGGCAAATTGTGATGAATGCAAGAATTGGATTCAAGCCTCAAGTCACTACAACTCCAGGATTCCATTCACTTCATAACTGGTGTTTTCAGATGATGTGGCTGTTTTCAGGTGCGCCTGAAGATCCAGAGGATGATACTGTAATGGAAAAGCACCGCACCGATGTACTGTATTCCGCTGTGAAGGGTTTGAAGCATGCCATCCGGACTGAAGACCAGGACGCTCAACTGGATGCGCCACACTGGATGATCCAAATTGCACAGCCCTGGACAAAAAGCAGGTGGTCAGAATCGACACTCGCAAATGGGAAACCACTTGTTCGGATACTGAAGGAGAATCCACACCTTGTTGATTTCGAATTGACTGTGGCAGAGCATTCTAAACGAAAGACTGTGGTCAAAAGATACACTTCACAAGGTACTTCAGAAGCGAGGAGGGTACGTAAATGGCGGCTGGCATCTTCCTCTTTTATATTGGGAGATACTGAAGATCTGAATGATGTCTCAGGACAGTGGTACAATGATTGGCCACTCGATAGTTGGGTGGATACTCTGATTCTCCAAAGGCTGAGAGACACATTTCAGCCAATACTTGTTAATACACCTGCGGAGTATCCCAAACCTGATGAAGATGAAGCATTAAATGAGTTGCTCCTGTACAAACCTGAATGACATGAAAGCCCCTTGACTCCTAAACTTCCTTCTTAAAAGGTAGTGCTATTTTGTCCTCTTCCTGGCCAAGTTCGTCATTTGAAGTGGTGGCTCACCAAGTTCCATGCAGATCATTTGGATATTATCTACCTGTATGCAGAAATGGGCAACAATAAGCGCACAGAAATGCCGCTCAAATTCCAACATTTGCCAAATCGCTCTGTATTTGTAACAACACCCAAAGTGGGTGGGACAGGCTCGAATCTCACAGCAGAAAACCATGCGGCAATACCTCAGACATTCAGGGTATTGAATGAGCAGAGCCAGGCCTTCGCACTTATTGTCCGACTGGGGCAAAACAGACTTCCACACACATGGCTATTGAACTCTGGACCTGGTGGTTATGATAACAGAGCGAGTGATATCCACCAGCTCTCTGCAGTGGCTCAAATGCGAGTCCTACATGTCCTGATAAGCCAACCAAACGTGATTCCTTCGATGATATACCGGATTCTGGAGTGATGGAAGAACTGTAAGAAGAAGCTTAACCTGCATGGAGAATTCGTGCCATCAAATGGTGAGGATGAATAATAATTAATAGGCCAGTGTAATCAAGGTATGCCTCTTTAAACATCCAACCAACACAATCTCACCAACTGATGCAAAATTGTCAAATGGTATGGAGAATTAGATGCTGGGGAGAAATTCAGGAGTATAGATTACAGTTCGATTGCTGTTCGTGTTAGTTGATGATTGTAATGAATATGTGATGAAGTCAATAATCAATAGATATCTGGTAAATGGAACCATAGCATCATTTGGATGATCCAATATGTGATGGAAAGCAGGTGTGCCAGTTTTAATTGTCAACTAAGCCAAAGTCTGCAGTGCTGTATATTTCTCATAGTGAAAATCTGAAGAAGCTGCAGATACTGCTCATCATATATTTTCGATGTGGAATTGTTTTACCTACATTAGCAAACAGAATTCAAGTCATCAGGTGCTCCTGAATTCCATGTGTGATTCAAATTATATGTTATGTGTCTATTTCAGATGCTCCGGAGACTTGAATTGCGAAAGAATTCAGGATATTCACTGAATTAACAATGCTGAATAATCATTTACAGTCAATCGCAAAAGAGAATCGCAATCAACTTCTTGACTTTCCTGAGACAGATCCAGCACAGTGTATCTCTTATCATCCAGGGATAGAAACACGGTCTAAGCAATATCGAGTTGATGTATTGCATCCTGAGACATGGCTCACATATTCCAGGTTTACCCAAAGAATACAGCCAAGCATTTCCTTGCTCCCTTATGAAATGCAGGCACACCTCAGTTATGTCACCGCACCCATATTCAATTCAACGGCCAATGTCAACAAGCTGCCACTGATTATGAACATACAATCCCACGCCTGGCACGCCTCTCAACCGTGTATACCCACTTCGTATGACCCTTGAGTGTTTCATTTTGCTCCATTCCAAGCATATATTCTTCCTTCCTGAATGTGTTGAATCTGTGGCTGCCAGCACACACAGAGTGTCCATCTTTCAGACACTAAACTTTTAGGTACAGGTGCAGCTCATCCTGCTCGACCCCAGCAAACAATTAAATCTATGCTTGATTGGTATGTATAGGCCGCTGCTAAAATGCCACGACTGCCATGCTGTGTATTAACCCATCCGGGGGAGGAAGGTGTCCACCACACACTTACGGTACCTGGACTGCCCTAGGTGATAAGTACCCACAATTGAATACATTTTGACTAAGACGGATATTCAGACCTTATAGGTTTCCATGATCCTAACCAAGCTTCTGTCGTTTGAGCTCCATAATCGAGCTGTAGCTTGTGAAAGCAGATCTGAAAAGACAGCTTCTGCTCTGCGACTCTGCAGATGACCAGCAACTCCCACTCACCTGGATACCACACTTTCTCGAACTGGCTCAAATTTACAACACTTCTAAGGCAGACTTAACCAGATTTTAACTAACTTGTATGTTTGGGCCACCAATAACCCGCATCTTCACATAGATTATGTGAACCGATTTCAATCAAGACAGCTCATAGAGATAGATTCGCAAGGCCAGTCTCTGCTCAGCGGCTCAATCAGTGACTGGCTAGCTCCCGCCGGAAATTCGTTACAAACCATAAACAGATGATATCTGATTTCCTCCAACATCCAATCCCACAAGTGCATGAAGTACAAATGGTGATGAAAGCTCGAGTTAAGAAAACGCAGTTTCTGAGAGTACAAGTAACTGTCAAAGTAAGGTAAGCCTGCAATCCCAGCCATTGCATTGGATCGAATCCTGCATGCCGATTCAACACTTCTTGCAGCTGAATTGGCCAGAACTGCATGCTGTTTTTCGTCTTTCCGCTGTCAGATGAAGCCTCATGACACATTCATATTGTTCTTATGCACTTCTTTGAACTGCAATATTCATGTCAAATCAACATTGGAGCATTGAGACTTATAATGAGTTTGGGATGCAATGATACGGTGTATACAAGACATTATGCACAATATCTTAATGTGAGTGACTAATTATGACCCGTTCGCTGGCATTCTTCACATTGATGAGAACTGGAATCGATTAGATTACCCCTGAATCTTCATCTTACCTTTACCATTCTTTCTCTATGTTGAATCTCTCCATTGTAAACCCAATTCTCCCTCTTCTCTTACACTGACTGCATACATACTGTGAATCGAGCAAACTGGGACTGGTGTAAGTGAAGTTCTGCACACACAACATTGCCTAATCGACCGCTAACTTTGCTGTAGAATCCTAACACGACATAACATCATGAAAATAGGGTGTCAATCCGACTGGTATGGCACATTCGGAGATTTATATTTATCCACTAACAGCAACTCCATTTGAACCCATGTAACTTCAAGTTTTTCCACTCAGCATGGCCTCTACTCTATCCTCTGTCCAAGTTCTGCAAGATTCTCCATCTCACTGACAATTCTGTACCAGGCCGTCACCACTCATATGCTCGAACTGGAGGCACAAAGAACTATCTTAGGTGGAGTCATATGCAGGGGCAGATCATGATCAACCCATTTCTCTGTATTCAATCTGTCCGGCCCAGAGAGTTAGGTAGTGATACAATCTTGTTTATGCCTCGAGTTCTTCATCTGTGTTGAGGTCTTCAGGTGCATACAGTTCAATTCAAGATATATTGCCTTAGACCAACTTCCAATTGTTGCATCGATAGTGCACCTGGATCCGAGTGCTAACATTCAGAAATTGGGGTCATGAAGAATTTGTCTAATTTTGTGCACCTGATGCTTCCTAAATCATACCAAAGAACTAGCATTGACAATATCAATATGAATTGCCGATATATTGTACAGACTCTTTCCATGCACATCTCCGATTGCATCTTCCTGCACCAAGCATCATTAATTCCAGGCAGGCCTCGAATTGCATCCTCCTCGATGGAGTGTTTCCTTTTTGTGGTATTTTCCCGTTATTCTACTAAACATCATTCTATATTTAACCTTATATACTTCTGTCTACATTCTCCAACTTCACTTCATTATCATCAACATGGAATCTACGGCCAGCCAGGTGAGGAATCACTTTTCACAGAAGAATCAAGAAGCCCTCCTTTTGAAAGCACTTGCAGGTGCAGTGAAGAAGACAGCCAATCTTCATTGCCGATCAAATGTTTGAACTTCCAACCCAGCCTTCCAGTATAGTGTTGGAGATTGCGAAGGTTCGCGCTACAATTCATCTTATAAAGCAGGATAATGAAGGTTCCGATCGGGAGATCAGCAAGGCCAAAAGGAGTCATGACCCTGGAGAGTCCACGTTGTCATCTGATATCGAGGAAGACGATTTGGCCAACCAGCATGAGATAGTATATCTGGTCCAGGCGCGCCGTGATAAGACAATTTGAACTAGAAGGGTTCCACCGCCAAAGAAATGGAACCATGCGGATACTGTCATTGCACACAGTTCACTCCCAAATCTTCAACATCCGGTCGGGGCCATAGCTCCACTATTCCTCAATCGCCCAGAGTCAGCCATCAACATATTACGTGAGTTGGATGTCATACCCGCCCAGGCCCTCCCACTTCCCAAGGCTGGTGGTCACCAGAATGTTCTTCAACCAAAGGCCGGTGGAGATCACAATGGTCGTTAACACCAAAAGGCGACTTTTGATGAAGCAAAACGGTTCATGAAAGCAATCGTATTCCCAAAGACTCCTTGCCCAATCATTTTCGATGAGAAGTACTCGATGGTTGACGAAGCATGGCAACTCGTGATTGAATCCCAGGATCATCACTGGGCATTAGCAGGTTCTCTTGTTGGTACACTATGTGTGTGTCAAATCCCTGCTAGTCCATCACTTAAAAGTGATACGCAAACCTGAGAAGGTGTAAGTTTTTATTCTGTTTTCTGCTTCTCGAATGAACACATGATGATAACCCCAGAAATAAATATAGTTAAAACTAAAGATTAGTACCAATCAAGGGCATTTGGCTGATGAAGTTTATCCATCTATTGTCAGTAGTTACTGGTTGGAATTATGATCCGAGACTAAGCTTTGAATCCAAATCAGGGAGCTTCTGTTTGATGATGCATATCTCTCACAGGTCATCGATGATTTGAAGTCCTGGTTCACGCGGATGGTAGTCCTTGATTTGATCTACCATCAGTTGTTCTTCATCTCCAATAGCTTGGGGTGACAACCGACCACATCGCAGTTTTTTCAACCTCTCTCACCGCTGACCTTAGTGCTGGTGGCCGCTGCTATTCATTGTGCACTGTCTGAGTATGCCACTGGAGATCAGGTTACAGTTATGTTTTCTCAAGATGAATATCGAGGTAAATTTTACCCTTCCACAGTGATAAGATTGTATTATTGCCAAAGCCATTGCACTACTCATCAATTCCACATGGTGGGCTGCATCATGGT
>Ga0307514_10000408_pt1 | contig 95961 bp, 88 predicted proteins | sample 16_EM_MG_FD_203088 | JGI IMG/M metagenome (GOLD analysis project Ga0307514, IMG submission 203088) | Populus trichocarpa ectomycorrhiza microbial communities from riparian zone in the Pacific Northwest, United States - 16_EM | ecosystem: Host-associated > Plants > Roots > Unclassified | place... | reverse complement strand
CTGCCGCTCAGCCGCTTGGCATAGGCGCCGAGCATCAGGTTGTCCAGCACGGTCAACTCGCCGAACAGCTCGCGCTTTTCGGGCACCAGGCACAGGCCGCGCTCCACACGGGCTTCGACGTCGAGCCCGGCCAGGTCCTCGCCATCGAAGCGCAGCGTGCCGGTCGATGGCAGCAGGCCCATGGCCGCGGACAGCAGCGTGGTCTTGCCCGCGCCATTGGGGCCGATCACCGAGACGATCTGCCCGGGCTGCAGCGACAGCGACACGCCGCGCACCGCGTCCACCCGCCCATACGAGACATGCAGGTCGCCGATTTCCAAGATGGCCGTCGTCATGCCACGCTCCCCAGGTAGGCGGCTTGCACGCGGGTGTCGGAGCGCACCGCGGCGGGCGGCCCTTCGACCAGCTTGGAGCCGAAATTCATCACGACCAGGCGGTCGACCAGTTTCATCACGAAGTCCATGTCGTGTTCGACGATCAGGATGGTCACGCCCTCCTCGCGCAGCCGGCGCAGCAGCTCGCCCAGCGCCATCTTTTCCTTGCGCCGCAAGCCCGCCGCGGGTTCGTCGAGCACCAGCAGCACCGGGTCGGCGGCCAGGGCCCGCGCGATCTCCAGGATGCGCTGCGTGCCCAGCGGCAGATTGCCGGCGAGCTCATGGGCACGATCGGCCAGGCCGATGCGCGTGAGCTGGCGCCGCGCCTCGTCGAAGATCTGCTGCTCTTCATGGCCGTCGAGCCCCAGGCCCGCCGCCAAAATACCCGCATGGGTGCGCGCATGGGCGCCCAGGGCCACGTTGTCGAGCAGGCTCATCTGCGGCCGCAGCTTCACATGCTGGAAGGTGCGGGCCATGCCCATGCGGGCAATGGTCCGCTGCGGCAGGCTGGTGATGTTTTGGTCGAGAAAGCGCACCTGCCCCGCGGTCATCGGCAACGCACCGGTCACCAGGTTGAACATGGTCGACTTGCCCGCGCCGTTGGGGCCGATGAGGCCGACGATCTCGCCAGCCTTGACGTCAAAACTCACGTCGTTGACTGCCACCAGGCCGCCGAAACGCTTGACCGCGCCGTTGACCGACAACACCGGCGTACCGCGTTGCGGCAGCGTGCGGCTGGCCAGTGCCGCGACTGGTGCAACGGGTGCGGCTGGTTTCGACGCAGCCGCATCAGCGGCGAAACGGCCGCGCGTCCAGCGAGTTAAAAACCCCATCAGCCCGCCGCGCGCATGGTGCAGCAGCAGGATGAACAGCGCGGCGAACACCACGGCTTCCAGTTGTGTGCCGCGGCTGGACAACAGGGGCAGCAAGTCCTGTAACCCGTTCTTGAGCACCAGCACCAGTGCCGCCCCCACCAAGGCCCCTGTCAACTGGCCCAGGCCTCCGGCCACCGCCATCAGCAGGTACTGGATGCTGGCGTGCATGTCGAAAGGCGTGGGGCTGACGAAGCGGTTCATGTGGGCGTACAACCAGCCGGCCACGGCCGCGAACAGTGCCGCGGTGACGAACAGGGTCAGGCGGACGCGAAACGCGTCCGCGCCGACGCTGGCCAGCAGCGTGGCGCCACCACGCAGGCTGCGGATGGCGCGGCCCGTGCGTGACTGCAGCAGGTTGTAGGCAAACCAGGTGGCCAGGCCGACCAGCACCCAGATCAGGTAGTAGATCGAACGCGCGTCCGCCAGCGACCACGGCCCGAGGCGCAGCGCGGGGATGTTCGACAAACCCGTGTGCCGGCCCAGCGCCTCCAGGTTGCCGAACAGCATGGCGATCGACAAGCCCCAGGCGATGGTGCTGATCGGCAGGAAATGGCCGCCCAGGCGCAAGGTCAGCGCGCCAATCGCCAAGGCCGCGGCCCCGGTGACGAGCAGCGCGAACAGCAGGCCCAGCCAGGGCGACACGCCGTGCGCCGTGGTCAGCCATGCGCTGGCGTAGGCGGCGATGCCGACAAAGGCCGCCTGGCCGAAGGACGTGGCCCCGCCGACACCGGTCAGCAGCACCAGCCCCAGCGCCACCAGGGCGGCGATGCCGATGTCGTTCAACAAGGCCACGGCGAAGTTGCCCAGCGCGGCAGGCGCCAGCGCCAGCAGCGCCACCGCGATGCCAAGCCCCAGGCGTGGTGCAGTGATGCGGTTCATTGGTCCACCTCTTCGGTCTCTTCCTCGGAATGCGTGGCCCAGTAGGAGCGCAGCATCAGTGCCGGGATCAGCAGGCTGAAGACGATCACGTCCTTCAAGGCGCCGCTGAAGAACGACGCGAAGCTTTCCACCAGACCCACCGCAATCGCGCCCACGGCGGTCAGCGGGTAGCTGGTCAGCCCGCCGATGATGGCGGCCACGAAGGCCTTCAGGCCGATGAGCAGGCCCGAGTCGTAGTACATGGTCATCACCGGCGAGATCAGCACGCCGATCAGCCCCGCCAGCAGCGACGCGCAGCCATAGGCCAGCAGCGCGGTGCGCGCCGGCCGGATGCCCACCAGGCGGGCACCCACGCGGTTCACGGCGGTGGCGCGCAATGCCTTGCCCGTCACGGTGCGCTCGAAGGCCAGGAAGAACAGGCCGCTGAGCACGATGGCGGAAGTGATCATCAGCAGCACCTGCGCGCTGATCGGGAAGCCGTCGCCCAGGCTGAGCACCCAGGTCGCCAGCGGCGCGGTGCGCGAACCTTCGGGCCCGAAGAACAACAGCCCCAGTCCCGACAACAGGAAATGCAAGGCCAGCGACGCGATGAGCAGCACCAGCGCCGACGCATCGGCGATCGGCTGCAGCGCCACCCGCGCCACCAGCGGCGTGATCGGCACCACCAGCAGGATCGAGGTGAGGATGGGCACGGCGGCCGGCAACGGCTTGCCGGCAATGAGCCAGGCCAGCAGGCAGGGCAGCGCCGGCAGCAGGCCCCAGCCGGCGATGGCCATGGGAATGCGCGCGAACTCGCGCCGTCGCACCAGCGCGACCACCTCGGTGGCCACGGCCAGGGCCGCCAGCGTGAGCACCAGGCCCACCGTGGCGGGCATCTTGCCGGCTTCGAAGGCCGCCAGGCTCAGCGCGGCGAACGCGGCCACGTCGCCGAACGGCACGAAGACCACCCGCGTGACGGAGAAGATAAGCACCAGGCCCAGCCCCGCGAGCAGGTAGACCGCGCCGTTGGCCAGCCCGTCGATCGACAGGATCAGCGCCACGTCCCAGGTCATGATCGGGCGCTCCAGTTTTCAAGCAGCATGATGGAGAAAAGAGAACTTAAGAGAACGCACGGTTTCAAGGCTGCAGAATCCACTGGCCCTTGGTGAGCTTGACGATCACGCGCGAGCGCTCGTCGGCACCATAGGGCGAGCCCGGCTTGAAGTTCAGCACGCCATGCGTGACGGCCAGCTCCTTGGTCGAGAATATGGCGTCGCGCAGGGCGGCCCGGTACGCCGCCGAGCCCGGCTCCAACTTGGGCGACACCCGGGCGGCGGCGTCCGCCAGCACCAGCCAGGCATCGAAGGCGTAGGCCGAGAAGGCGTCGGTGGTGGGCGCGCCGTTCGCACGCTGGTAGGCGGCGCGGAAGTCGAGTGCGATCTTCTTGCTCGGGTGGCTGTCCGGCAGCTGTTCGGCCACGACCACCGGCCCGGTCGGTGCCAGCAGGCCTTCGGCCGAGGCGCCGGCGACACGCACGAAGTCGGCATTGATCAGGGCATGCGTGCCGTAGATCGGGCCGCGGTAGCCGCGCTCGGTGAGTGCCAGGTACGGCAGCGCGCCCGGCGTGCCCGAGCCGCCGGTCATGACCGCATCAGGGCGGGTCGCCACCATCTTCAGCACCTGCCCGGCCACCGAGCTGTCGCTGCGCGCATAACGCTCATTGGTCAGCACCTTGATGCCGGCCGGCTCGGCACTCTTTTGCAAGCCGTCATACACCAGGTCGCCCCAGGAATCGGAGAAGCCGACATAACCCACCGTCTTGATGCCCGAGCGCTTCATGGCCTCCACCACCGCGGAGATCATGAGCGACACCGGCTGGGCGGTGGTCACGGTCCAGGCGCTGTCGTCGCCGGCCAGTGTCATCGGGGTGATGGCCAGCATCGGCGTCTTGCTCTCGCGTGCCGCGGCGGCAATGGCCATCGAACCCGGCACGCCCGAGGTGCCGATCAGCACGTCGACCTTTTCCTCCTCGACCAGCTTGCGCGCGTTGCGTGCCGCGGTGGAGGGGTCGGAAGCATCGTCGAGCTGGATCAACTGGATCTTGCGCCCACTCATTTCGGCCTTGTAGGCCAGCGCGGCCTGGATGCCCTTGGCATAGGGAATGCCGATCGATGAACCGGGCCCCGACAGGGCGGTGACGAAGCCGACCTTCAAGTCGGCGGCGCTGGCATGGGCGCCCAGGCTCAGGGCAATGGCAATTCCGGCGAGTTTTCGGATCGTGGGCTTCATGGTGTTTCCTTCGGATGAAAGGTCAGTGGACTGGGGAATCAACTTGGGTTGCGGGAACGGACGAGAAACGCTGGAGAGGACAAAAAAATTCATGATGGACGCGCCTCGAAACGGCACACGGCGGCGTCGCCCGCCGACGGGTCCGCCTGCGCGGCGCAAGCCAATTCGCTGGCCTGCGCGCCGCCGGGCCACAAGCTGGCGGCCAGCCCTTCGAGCATGCCGGCGATGGCGTGGCAGGTACAGGCGCCACGGCGCTGGGTGCCCGCCGCGAACGGGCTGTTGTGAACCGTCAAGCGCAATACATGCGCCCCGCGCTCGAGCTGCCAGCGGCCCCAGCCCAGCGAAGCAGCGGCCTGCTGCATGGTGGCCAGCAAGGCCGCCTCGTCCACGCCGGGCTGCGCCGCATAGGCGCGCACGCTGTCGGCGCCATACCGCGCCACCGACTGGCCCAGCGCGCGCAGCGCCTGTTCACGCGCGTCGTCCGGCAGAAAGCCGAACAGGCCCATCAGCACGTCGGCACGCATCAGCAGGTAACGGCGCGACTGATCGAGCACCTGGCCGTTGGCGGTGTCGAAATGCAGGCGTTCATGCAGGCTGGCGGGCATGGCAGTAGCGGTTCAAGGAAAGAGCTGGATCGCCACATGAGCGGCCGCTGCATTCAGCAAGTCCACCCGCTTCAGCACGATGCGCAGCTGGCCTTGCTCCAGCCGCAGCCGATGGCGCCAGGCGCCGGTCAGCAAGGTCTGCTGCTCGCCGCGTGCCTCGGCATAGAAAAACGGCGTGTGCAACGCATAGACATTGGCATCGTGGTCGATGTGATCGACCTGCGGCAGCTGCAGCACATGCTGGCTGCGGCTGGCCGGCTGCTGCGAAAACGCCCTGGGGTTCTTCAGCCGCTCGATGCGCAACGACAACATGAGCCGGTCTTCATAGGCGATCGAGTTGTGCTGCTCGGCGTCGGCCTGCAGCGCGCCCTGCAGCGGCACCCAGTAGCGGCCGTCCTCGGCGAACAGCGCCAGCCATTCGTCCAGGCGACCGGCATCGAGCAGCCGCGCCTCGGCGGCGACGAAGTCCATCAGTTGTGTGCGGTCGGGCAGCCGGGCGGTGCTCATTGGGCAAGCTCCTTCATGTCCAGCGTCATGTAGTGCGCCCAGGCGCGGAACTGGTTGCGCATCAGCAGCTCATTGGTGCCGTTGGTGGTGAGCGTGCCCTGCCCGATCTCGGCCGGGTCGAAACCGCGGTGCAGGCTGACCCATTCGTTGCCGGGCGAGCGCAAGCCCTGCTGGATGGTCTCGAACAGATGCACGTCGTCGTGCGCCACCACCGACATCGGCGAGAACACCAGCCGGTTGTAGGACAGCGCACGCTCGAACAACAGCTCGGGCGCGCCGACGGCACGAAAGCTCCAGGCCTCGACGAGCGTGCGGTCTGCCGCCAGCGGGCGGATCACCCGGATCGCCAGCGGCGAACCCTTGACCGACAGGCTGGGAAACAGCACCGCGTTCTGCGGCGAACGCTCCAGCACTTCGCGTGTACGCGCCTCGCCGTGCGCGGCAACCAGCGCCGCCTCGTAGTCTGGCGGCAGTGCATAACCGGAGTGGATGCTGAAGTTCACCCCCAACAGGCTGTGGCCGCCGGCATAGACGCGCCCGCCCATGCGGTCGAAAAAATCGTAGCCCGCGCCAAACGGCAATATCTGCTCGATGGCCATCGGCTTCGGGCTGTCGGCGGGCTGGCCTTTCCAGACGGACTCGGCAGCCTGCACCGCGGACTCATGGGTGGACACCGGATGCACCGTGTCGTTGATGTTCTCCAGGTACATCTTCCAGTTGCAGTGGATGATGTTGCGCAGCACACCGCCGGCCACCTGGAGTTCGCCGGAGGGCGAGCGATCGACCATGTTGTCGATGGACTGCAAGGCCTCGCCGAAGTATTCCTGAAAGCCCGGCCCGGCATCGTTGAGCTTGACGAACACGAAGCCGCGATAGACCTCGACATGGCGCAGCGCGGTCATGCCCCGGCCCGACTCGCATTGGGCCAGCCCCGTGCCTTCATAACCGCTCCTGAGCGGCACGGCCAGCGGCGCGCCGTCGAGCTTGAAGGTCCAGGCGTGGTAGGGACAGCGCAGGAATTTGCCGGCGTTGCCGCAGGCCTCGCTCGTCAGCTTGCTGCCCTTGTGGGCGCAGCGGTTGTAGAGCACGCGGATGCTGCCGTCGGCCTGCCGCACCACCAGCAAAGGGCGACCCGCGAAATCCAGCGTGACGTAGTCGCCCGGCTTGGGCAACTGGCTCGCATGCGCGACGAAATTCCAGGTGTTGCCGAAGAAATGCTGTTGCTCCAGCGCGAACAGTTCCTGGCTGAGATACACATCGCGGTGCACGCGGTCCGGCTCCACCAGCGCACTGATCGCCGTGGCCTGCTCGCGCTTGAACCTCATGCCTGAAGCACCAGCCTGCGATGGGAAATTCACGAACGACCGCTCAATCATGGTGTGCCTTTGATCCAGACTCGGTTTGCCGAAATGTCTATGACTTTGGATGAATTCTAAGGACACAATGTTTAGTTGTAAACATATCCATAATCATCGCTTACCCTGATCAAGCAAACGTTATGCCAGTCGCATGTGCGGGGCGGCGTCGTACCAGCCGCGCATCGACGTCTTCATTGGCGGAGTCACCGTCGATGGGCCGCGCCAACTCCGTGCGAAATGCTGCCACACAGCACCGTTCTTGTGCAAGACCAGACGAAAAGCGGGCCCGCGTGCACCATCGCATGGCAGGCATTTCACGGCCGAGCAAAAATCAATCTTGATATGTTGACATCTAAATCATTACCCATAAAATACATCCAAAATCATGGATAAGTGACCACACAATCCATTACCCCACAGAGGATCAACATGGCTGAACGTTCATTCGTCGAAGAGGTCAAGAAGCTGCGCCTGGGCGCGGGCGAGGTGTTCCGCGGCGAGGGCATCCTGGCCGTCACCAAGGCCTTGCTGGAGTCGGGCGTGAACTATGTGGCGGGTTACCAAGGTTCGCCGATCTCGCACCTGATGGACGTGCTGGCCGACGCGCAGGACATCCTGGCTGAACACGGCATCCGCTTCGAGAACAGCGCCAGCGAAGCCACCGCCGCCGCCACGCTGGCCGCATCGGTCAACTACCCGCTGCGCGGCGCCGTGACCTTCAAGGCCACGGTGGGTACCAACGTGGCCTCCGACGCCCTGGCCAACCTGGCCTCGGGCGGCGTCACCGGCGGCGCGCTGGTGATCGTGGGCGAAGACTACGGCGAAGGTTCGTCCATCATGCAGGAGCGCAGCCACGCCTTCGCCATGAAGTCGCAGATGTGGCTGCTCGACCCGCGGCCCAACCTGCCCAGCATCGTGCAGGCCGTCAAGGACGGCTTCGAGTTGTCCGAGGCCAGCCGCACGCCGGTGATGCTGCAGCTGCGCATCCGCGCCTGCCACGTGCACGGCCACTTCATCGCCGCCGACAACCGCCGCCCCGCATTCACCATCCAGCAGGCGATGGAGCAGCCGCAGCGCGACGTCAGCCGCATCGTGCTGCCGCCGGCCAGCTTCCTGCACGAGCAGGAGAAGATCAAGGACCGCTGGCCCGCGGCCGTGCGTTTCATCGAGGAACGCGGCCTCAACGAGTTCTTCTCCGAAGGCATGGGCGACATCGGCATCGCCGTGCAGGGCGGCAGCTACAACACGCTGATCCGGGCGCTGCAAAAGCTCGACCTGGCCGACGCCTATGGCAACAGCCAGCTGCCGCTGTATGTGATGAACGTGGCCTACCCGCTGGTCGATGCCGAATGGCTGCGCTTTTGCGCCGACAAGCGCGCGCTGCTCGTCATCGAGGAAGGCCAGCCCAACTTCGTCGAGCAAAACGTCGCGACCATCCTGCGCCAGGCCGGCGCCACCACCGCACTGCATGGCAAGGACGTGCTGCCCGTGGCCGGCGAATACACCACCGCGGCCGTGCTCCAGGGGCTGCGCGCCTTTCTCGAAAAACACGGCCGCCTGCAAGCCGCTGCGAAGCCGGCCGTGCCGAGCGGCGAACGCAAGATCATCCCGCTGCGCACCGAACCCGCGCTGCCGATCGAAGCCAATGTGAACGCCCGCCCGCCAGGCTTCTGCACCGGCTGCCCGGAGCGGCCGATCTTCACCGCGATGAAGCTGGTGGAACGCGAACTCGGCGAACACCACGTGAGCGCGGACATCGGCTGCCACCTGTTCTCCATCCTGCCGCCGTTCAACCTGGGCAACACCACCATGGGTTATGGCCTGGGTGCGGCCGGTGCTGCCGCGCTCAACGTGCCCGCCGGCAAGAAGGCGATCGCCGTCATGGGAGACGGCGGCTTCTGGCACAACGGCCTGACCAGCGGCATCGCCAACGCGGTGTTCAACCGCAGCGACAACCTCACCATCGTCGTCGACAACAGCTACACCTCGGCCACCGGCGGGCAGGACATCCTCTCCTCCACCGCGCACAACCCCACGCGCAGCACCAACCACGCGATCGAGAAGGCGGTGCGCGGCGTGGGCGTGCGCTGGGTCAAAACCGTGCGCCACACCTATGACCTGAAGACCATGATGGCCACCCTGCGCGAGGCCTTGACCACGCAGGAGAAAGGCCCCAAGGTGCTGGTGGCGCAAAGCGAGTGCATGCTCAACAAGCAGCGCCGCGAAAAGCCGAAGACACGCGCCGCCGTGGCGCGCGGCGAACGTGTGGTGCGCGAACGCTTCGGCATCGATTCGGACACCTGCACCGGCGACCATTCCTGCATCCGCCTGTCCGGCTGCCCTTCCCTGTCGATCAAGCCCAACCCCGACCCGCTGCGCACCGACCCGGTGGCCACCGTGCTCGACAGCTGCGTGGGCTGCGGCCTGTGCGGCGAGGTCTCGCACGCGGCCGTGCTCTGCCCCTCGTTCTACCGCGCCCAGATCGTGAGCAACCCGACCCGCTGGGACAAGTTCCGCGAGCGTGTGCGCCGCGGCGTGATCGGCTGGCTGCAGGCGCGCGACCAACGCCGCCTCGACCGTTACGCATTCTGAGGAACCCCATGTTCACCACCCAACCCATCAAGATCGCGATCCTCGCCATGGGCGGCGAAGGCGGCGGCGTGCTGGCCGACTGGATCGTCGACCTCGGCGAGCACAACGGCTACATCGCCCAGACCACCTCGGTGCCCGGCGTGGCACAGCGCACCGGTGCCACCATCTACTACGTCGAGCTGTACCCCCAGGCCCAGGCCGAGCGCGACGGCGGCCAGCCGGTGCTGGCGCTGATGCCGCTGCCGGGCGACGTGGACGTGGTACTGGCCTCCGAACTCATGGAAGCCGGCCGCGCAGTGCAGCGCGGCCTGGTCACGCCCGAGCGCACCACGCTGGTGGCGTCGACGCATCGCGTCTACTCCATTGCGGAAAAGACCGCGATGGGCGACGGCCGTGTCGACAGCGACGAGCTGATGGCCCATGCCCTGAAGGCCGCCAAGCGCTGCGTGCGCTTCGACATGGCGCAGGCGGCCGAGAACGCGGGCAGCGTGATCAGCGCCGTGTTGTTCGGCGCCCTGGCCGGCACCGGCGTGCTGCCCTTCAGCCGCGCGCAGTTCGAGGCCACGGTCGAGCGCGGCGGCGTGGGGGTCAAGGCTAGCCTGAAGGCCTTCGGCACCGGTTATGCGCAGGCCGCCAGCGAGACGGCGCCCGAAGCCGTGGTGCCGGCGGCTACGGCTGTGGCGCCGCAACCGCGCGACGCCGAAGTCGCAGCCCTGCTGGAGCGCGTGCGCAGCGCTTTCCCCGCGGACGCACAGTACTTTCTCACCGAGGGCGTGCGTCGCCTGATCGACTACCAGGACCCGGCCTACGCCGGGCTCTACCTGGACCGCATGGCCCGCATCAACCCCCTGGCCGACGACGGCAGCGGCACGCTGCTGCGGGAGGCCGCGCGCCACCTGGCGCTGTGGATGAGTTACGAAGACACCATCCGTGTGGCCGACCTGAAGATCCGCGGCAGCCGTTTCGCGCGGGTACAGTCCGAGGTGCGGGTCCAGTCCGACCAGCAACTCGCCATCAACGAATTCATGCACCCGCGCATCGAAGAGATCTGCGAAACCCTGCCGGCCAGCCTGGGCCGCTGGCTGGCCAGGCCGCATGTACTGCACCGGCTGGTGGCGCGCTTCACCCGCGAAGGCCGCATCGTCACCACCAGCTCGCTGCGCGGCTACCTGCTGCTGTGGGGGCTGTCGCGCCTGCGCGCCATCCGGCGCGGCACGCTGCGCTACGCGCTGGAGAACGAACGCATCGAGGCCTGGCTGGCCCACATCGCCGAGGCCGCGCGGCACAACCCCGCGCTCGCGGCGGAAGTGGCGCAATGCCAGCGCCTGGTCAAAGGCTACAGCGACACCCATGCGCGTGGCCTTTCGAACTACGAAACACTGATGGCCGCGGTGCAGCGCGCCGGCGCCGCGCTGGCACCGGCCACGCTGCGCGAGCTGCGCGACGCCGCGCTGGCCGACGAACACGGCAAAAAGCTGCAGTCGCTGCTGGCACGGCATTCGCTGGCTTAGCGCGTGTTGATGATTCCCAAGGGAGCAAGCATGAACCCCATCCAAGTCCAGGTCGCGCGGGTCGAGGAACTCAACCCGCTGATCCGCTGCATCACGCTGCGCGCGCCTGACGCCGGCCCGCTGCCGGGCTTCAGCGCGGGCGCCCATGTGCGCGTGCAGGTGGCCCTGCCTGAAGGCGCAAGCGACTGGCGGCACTACTCGCTCGTCAACTTCAGCACCGATCCACAGGCCTGCAGCGCCCCCGGGCACTACACCATCGCCGTGCGCCGCGAAGACCAGGGCCGGGGCGGCTCGCGCTTCATGCACGGGCTCAAGGCCGGCGACACACTGACGATAGAGCCGCCCAAGAACGACTTCCCCCTGGGTGAACACCCGGGCCAGGCGGTACTCATCGCGGGCGGCATCGGCGTCACCCCGCTGGCCAGCATGGCCGCGCAGCGCCAGGCCCAGGGGCAAGCCGTTCGCATGGTCTATGCCGGCCGCAGCCGCGCCGTCATGGCCTTCCTGCCCGAACTGCAAGGCCTGCTCGGCGATACGCTCCACGTGCATGCCGACGAAGAAGCTGGCGCGCCGCTCGACGCGGGTGCCTTGCTGGACGCCTGCGCGCCTTCGGACCGCCTCTACGTCTGCGGCCCCCAGGCCATGCTCGACGCCGTGCTGGCCGCGGCCCATACGCGCGGCTGGCCCAGCGAGCGTGTGCACTTCGAGCTGTTCTCCGCGCCCGTGGCCCAGAGCGGCGACCATGCCTTCGAAGTGGTGCTGCTGCAAAGCGGTGCCAGCTACACCGTACCCGCCGACCAGACCATCCTGGAATGCCTGATCGACCAGGGCTGCGACCCGCTGTTCGACTGCAAGCGCGGCGAATGCGGGGTCTGCGCCGTGCCCGTGGTCGAAGGTGAAATCGACCACCGCGACTATGTGCTTTCCGCCGGTGAAAAAGCCGCGGGCAACGTGATCCAGATCTGCATCTCGCGCGCCAAGGGGCAGCGCCTGGTGCTCGACCTCTAAGAACGCTCCAAGGCCATCATGAGCAAATACCACAACAACCCCCAGGCGGTGATGGACCTGGTGCGCGAGACCGAGGTGCACAAGGACTGCTACGTCGACGAGGAAATCTTCGCCCTGGAGATGGCGCACCTGTTCGCCAACACCTGGGTCTATGTGGGCCATGCCAGCCAGGTGCCCAAGCCCGGCGACTACTTCACCACCACGGTGGGCGACCAGCCGGTGGTGATGGTGCGCCACACCGATGGCGGCATCAAGCTGCTGCACAACCGCTGCGCGCACAAGGGGGTGCAGGTCGCCCCCGAGGGATGCGGCAACACCGGCAAATTCTTTCGTTGCCCCTACCACGCCTGGACCTACCGCACCGACGGCAAGCTGCTGTCGATCCCGCTGAAAAAAGGCTATGACAACACCGGCTTCGAAACCTGCGAAGCCAGCCAGGGCATGGCCGGCGTCGGCGCGGTGCAGGTCTACCGCGACTTCGTCTTCTGCCGGCTCAACCCCGAGGGCGTGGGCTTCGAGGAATTCTTCGGCGCCTCGTTGTCCACGCTCGACAACATGGTGGACCGCTCGCCCGAAGGACGGCTGGAGGTGGCCGGCGGCGTGATGCGCTACATGCACCGCTGCAACTGGAAGATGCTGGTGGACAACCAGACCGACACCTGCCACCCCATGGTGGCGCACGAGTCGTCCGCCGGCACCGCGGTCAAGGTGTGGCAGCAAGCCCCCGAGGGCACGCCCAAGCCCATGGCGGTGGAGTTGTTCGCGCCCTTCATGAACCCCTACGAGTTCTTCGAGAACATGGGCATCCGCGTCTGGGACAACGGGCACGGACACACCGGCGTCAGCGACTCCATCCACGCCGCCTACTCGCCCGCGCCGGGTTATTGGGAGAGCATGGTGGCCAGCCACGGCGAGGAGCGCGCGCGCCAGATCCTGGGCGACGTGCGGCACAACACGGTGTACTTCCCCAACATCATGGTCAAGGGGCCGATCCAGACCCTGCGCATCTTCAAGCCGCTGGCCGCGGACAAGACCCTGGTCGAGAGCTGGACCTTCCGGCTGGTGGGCGCACCCGACCTGCTGCTGGAGCGCACCCTCATGTACAACCGGCTGGTCAACGCCCCGACCTCGGTGGTGGGCCACGACGACCTGGAAATGTACGAGCGTGCCCAGCAGGGGCTGCATTCGCGCGGCGCGCAATGGGTCAACGTCGGCCGCCTGTACGACCCGGCCGAGCGCGGACAGACCAACGCGGTCACCAACGGCACCAACGAATGGCAGATGCGCAGCCAGATGCGGGCCTGGGTCCGGTTCATGACCGCCAGCATGGCCGCAGGAGAGCCAACATGACAGCGCCCACGAACCAGCAGCTGATCGACTTCGTCGTTGCCGAAGCCGCCCTGCTCGACGAACTGCGCTTCGACGAATGGCTGGCCCTGTTCACCGACGACGGCCACTACTGGATGCCGCTGACACACGGGCAGACCGACCCCAGGCTGCAGGCGTCCCTGCTGTACGAGGACAAGCTGCTGCTTCAGGTGCGCATCGAGCGCCTGCACGGCGTGCGCACCTTTTCGCAGCAGCCCACCAGCCGCTGCCACCACCTGCTGCAGCAGCCGGTGGTGAGTGCACGCGACGATACGGCCGGCATCTACACCTGCCGCACCGCGTTCCACTACACCGAAGCCCGGCGCGACGCGCAGACGCTTTATGCGGGCTGGGCCACCCATAGCCTGGTGCGCCAGGATGACGGCCAGGACAACGGCTTGCGCATGCGGCTCAAGCGGGTCGACCTCGTCAACTGCGATGCGGCCTTCGGCAGCATCCAGCTCTTCATGTAGGCCCTCCGCCGTCCACTGCGCACGCCCACCCGCCCCCTTCAGGAACCCCCATGTCCATGTTGACCGATCTCCCCGCGTCCTTTCTTCCACAGGAACGCAGCCTGCCCCAGATGCTGGAGCGGCAGGCGCAGCGCTTCGGCGAGCGCACGCTGTTCGCCTCGGGCGCGGTGCGCTGGCGCTACACCGACGCACTGCGCCACGCGCAAACCTACGGCGCCGCACTGCGCGAGGCGGGCATCGCCGCCGGCGACCGGGTGGCGCTGTTGTGCTCCAACCGCGCCGAGTTCATGCAGGTCTTTCTGGCCTGCGCATGGATCGGCGCTGTCACCGTGCCGATCAACACGGCCTCGCGCGGCGCGCAGCTGCGCCACATCCTCACGAACTCGGGCGCGCGCCTGCTGGTCACGGAAGAAGAAGGGCTGAAGGCGGTGCGCGGCCTCGACGTGTTGGGCGGTGTCGAACTGGAAAAGATCTGGCTCATCGGTACGGATGCCCAAGTCGATGGCTGCACCCCCTTCCCGACCGATCTGCAGGCCACCGTGCCCGCCGCCGCGGTGCGCCCGGGCGACACCCTGGCCATCCTCTACACCTCGGGCACCACCGGCCTGTCCAAGGGCGTGTGCTGCCCGCACGCGCAGTTCTTCTGGTGGGGCGTGCACAGCGGCGCCTTGCTGGGCATCGAAGCCGGCGAAGTGCTGCTGACCACCCTGCCCCTGTTCCACACCAACGCGATGAACGCCTTCTTCCAGGCCCTGCTCAGCGGCTCGACCCTGGTGGTGGAAAAGCGCTTCTCCGCTTCCGCGTTCTGGGAGTCTTTGGTGCGGCACCGGGCCACGGTGACCTATGTGCTGGGCGCGATGGTGCCGATCCTGCTGTCCAAGCCGGCCACGCCGCACGACCGGGCCCACGGCGTGCGCGTCGCGCTCGCGCCGGGCGTGCCGCCGCAGTTCCATGCCGAATTCACCGCGCGCTTCGGCATGCGCCTGCTCGACGGTTATGGCTCCACCGAAACCAACTTCGTGATCGGCGCCGAGCTGTCCGCGCAGCGGCCGGGCACCATGGGCCAGGTGCGCCCCGGCTTCGAAGCCCGCGTGGTCGATGACGAAGACAACACACTGGCGCCCGGCACGCCCGGCGAACTGGTGCTGCGTGCCAGCGAAGCCTTCGCCTTCGCCACCGGTTATTTCGGCATGGCCGACAAGACGGTGGAGGCCTGGCGCAACCTGTGGTTCCACACCGGCGACCGGGTGGTCTGCGACGGTGATGGCTACTTCACCTTCATGGACCGGCTCAAGGACGCGATCCGGCGGCGCGGCGAAAACATTTCCTCCTTCGAGGTCGAGCAGGTGCTGCTGAGCCATCCCCTGGTCGAGGTGGCGGCGGTCTTTCCGGTCAAGAGCGAAATGGCCGAAGACGAGGTCATGACGGCCATCGTGCTGCGCGAGGGCGCACGACTCGACGAGATCGAACTGATGCAATTCTGCGAAACCCGCATGGCCTATTTCGCCGTGCCGCGCTTCGTGGAATACATGGACCAGTTGCCGTCGACAGAAAACGGCAAGATCCAAAAATTCAAGCTGCGCGAACGCGGTACAAGCGACAAGACCTGGGACCGGGAAGCCGCCGGCTACAAGCTGGCGCGCTGAGCGAGCGCCCTCGATCCCTCCAATTCAAGAAAAACACGCCACCATGCATCTTCACCGACGAAAAGGCTACGAAGGCGTCGCCGTCACCGTGCCCGTCACCGTGGCCTACGAGCGTTATTCCACACGCGGCGCGCACTGGTTCCTGGGGCAGGCGCTGCAGGCCCTGCTCAAGCAGTCGGGGCTGGCCAAGGCGCAGATCGACGGCCTCACCGTCAGCAGCTTCTCGCTGGCGCCGGACACGGCCGTGGGCGTGACGCAGCACCTGGGCCTGTCGCCGCGCTGGCTGGACCACATTCCCACCGGCGGCGCGTCCGGCGTGATGGCCTTGCGCCGCGCGGCGCGTGCCGTGCAGGCCGGCGACGCCGACATCATTGCCTGCGTGGCCGCCGACACCAACCACGTGGACTCGTTCCGCCAGACGCTGGGCAGCTTCAGCCAGTTCTCGCGCGACGCCACCTACCCCTATGGCGCGGGCGGGCCGAATTCGATGTTCGCCTTCATCACCGACCACTACATGCGCACCTATGGCGCCACGCGCGAAGACTTCGGCCGCATCGCGGTCGACCAGCGCAGCAATGCGCTGAAGAACCCCAACGCCTTGTTCAAGAAACCGCTCTCGCTGGGCGACTACATGGCGGCCAAGGCCGTCTCGGACCCGATCCATCTCTTCGACTGCGTCATGCCCTGCGCCGGGGCCGAGGCCTTCCTGGTGATGAGCGAGGCGCGGGCGCGTGAACTCGGCCTGCCGCACGCGCTGCTGCGCGGCGCGATCGAGCGCCACAACGCCTATGCGGACGACCCGGTGATGGTGCGCGGCGGCTGGCGCGTCGACCGCGACGAGCTCTATGCCATGGCCGGTGTGCAGCCCGCCGACATCGACCTCGTCCAGACCTATGACGACTACCCCGTGATCGTGATGATGCAGTTCGAGGACCTGGGCTTTTGCGACAAGGGCGAAGGCCCGGCCTTCGTGCGTGCGCACCGCATGACACACGACGGCGACTTTCCCAACAACACCGGCGGCGGCCAGTTGTCGGCCGGCCAGGCCGGCGCGGCGGGTGGCTTCCTGGGCCTGACCGAAACCCTGCGCCAGCTCACCGGCCAGGCCGGTGCGCGGGCGGTGCCCGATGCCCGGCTGGGCCTGGTCGGCGGCTTCGGCATGGTGACCTACGACCGCTGCCTGTGCACCGGTGCCGTGGTGTTGGGGAGCGCTCAATGATCCACCCCCACGTTCGGCACTTCGTGTCCTCACTGCCCCCCGAGGGGGCGCGGCGCCTGCCTTGGGGCGGCCCGGCGGAGGCGCAATGAGCATCCCTACGCCCATGCCCCGCCCCAAGCGCAAGAACCCGGTCCTGCGCACGCCACAAATCAACCTGCCTCCGGGCGCGCGCGGCCGCGTGGCGCTGGGCCTCACGGCCGCCGCCGCCGAGGGCTGCTTCGCGCTGCAGGTCTGCGCGGACTGCGGCGCCGTGCAGTACCCGCCGCGCGAGGCCTGCCACCGCTGCGCCTCGCCCAGCCTGCCGTGGCGCGCGCAGCCGGGCACGGGCCAGCTGCTGGCCGTGACCACGCTGCACCACAGCAACGACCTGTATTTCCGCGAACGCCTGCCCTGGCGGCTGGGCATGGTGCAGCTCGATGCCGGCCCCAGCGTGATGGTGCATCTGCATGGCGCGGTGGGGGCGGCGCCCAGCCGTGTGCGGGTGGGTGCCAGGCTGGACCGCGCGGGCCAGGCGGTGTTGATCGGATTTCCCGAAAAGGAGGGTATGGACATGAGTCAGGACATGAGCAAGGACAAGATGCTGCGCGACATGGGCAGCGATCCGCAGTACCGCAAGGTGCTGGTCACCGATGGCAAGTCGCCCGTCGGCCAGGCGGTGGTGCGCGCCCTGGTCAAGGCCGGCGCCGACATCGTCTGGGTCGGCCATGCCGAGCCCTGGAAGAAGCTGCCGGGCCTGGCGGAACTGGCCGCCCTGCCCCAGGTCACGCTGGTGCCGCTGGACGTGACCGACGAACGCTCCGTCGGCGAGCTGGCCGGCGAGATCGGCGGCAAGGTCGACATCGTCGTCAACACCGCCGAACTGCACCGCAGCTTCGGCATCAGCGCGCGCCGCGGCACCGACGTGGCCAAGGCCGAGATGGAGGTCAACTACTTCGGACTGCTGCGCCTGGCCCAGGCCTTCGGCCCGGCGCTGAGGGGCCGCGCGGCCGATGGCACCGTGCACGCCACCGCCTGGGTCAACCTGCTGTCGGTCTACGCGCTGGCCAACTTCCCGGCGCACGGCACCTTCTCCGCATCCAAGGCCGCGGCGCTGTCGCTGGCCCAATGCCTGCGCGCCGAAATGCGCCCCGCGGGCATCCGTGTGCTCAATGTGTTTCCCGGCCCGGTGGACGACGACTGGAACCAGAACATGCCGCCGCCCAAGCTCGCGCCCTCGGCCCTGGCTTCGGCCATCGTCCGCGCGCTGCAGGACGGGGTGGAAGACGTCTACCCCGGCGACGTGGCGCAGGAATGGCTGAGCCGCTGGCGCGACAACCCCAAGGTACTCGAACGTGAACTGTCTTCAGGAGGTTTTTGACATGGGTGAAACGCAGATTCTGGGCGGCCTGGTGGCCGCGCTGGCCACGGGCCGCATTCGTGTGGTCGACCTCACGCAGACCTTGATGCCCGAGTTTCCGGCCATCGTGCTGCCGCCCGAGATGGGGCAGTGCCAGCCTTTTCGCATGGAGCAGATCTCGGCCTACGACGAGCGCGGCCCCGGCTGGTACTGGAACAATTTTTCCTGCGGTGAACACACCGGCACCCACTTCGACGCGCCCATCCACTGGATCTCGGGCCGCGACCTGCCCAACAACGCGGTGGACACCATCCCCCCGCAGGACTTCGTGGCGCCGGCCTGCGTGATCGATTGTTCGCAGCAGACGGCCGCCAACCCGGACTACCTGATGACGGTGGCCGACATCGAGGCCTTCGAGGCCGCGCATGGCCGCATTCCCGCCCAGTCCTGGGTGCTGATGCGCACCGACTGGTCCAAGCGCTGGGCCAGGGGCCATGACGGCGAAGCCTTCCAGAACCTGGACGAAACCGGCCAGCACACGCCCGGCCCCAGCACCGAGGCCGTGGAATTCCTGGTCCGGCAGCGCGACGTGCTGGGCTTCGGCTCCGAGGCCATCGGCACCGATGCCGGCCAGGGCTACCACCTGCGCCCGCCCTACCCTTGCCATTCGCTGATGCACGGCGCGGGCAAGTATGGCCTGCAATGCCTGACCAACCTGGACCAGCTGCCGCCCAAGGGCGCGGTGATTCTCAGCGCGCCGCTCAAGATCCAGAAGGGCAGCGGCAGCCCGCTGCGGGTGCTGGCCCTGGTAGGGGATGTTATGGGAGATGCAGCTTGAACCCCAACAAGGTGGCCGCCGTCACGGGCGGCAGCGCCGGCATCGGCAAGGTGATTTGTGAACAGCTGCTGGCGCAGGGTTATGAGGTCGTTTCGCTGGCGCGCCGCCGCACCGAGATCGACCACCCCAGGCTGCACAGCATCGAGGTCGACCTGAGCGACCGCGCCGCCACCGGTGAGGCCGTGCGCGACATGGTGCGGCGCTTCGAGGTGACCACGCTGGTGCACAACGCCGGCGTGATCCGCGCCGCGCTGCTGCCCGAGGTGCAGCTGTCCGACCTCGACGCATTGGTGGACCTGCACCTGGGCTGCGCCATCCAGATGCTGCAGGCCGCGCTGCCGCGCATGCGCGAGCGGCACTTCGGCCGCGTGGTGCTGCTGTCTTCGCGCGCCGCCCTGGGCCTGGCCACGCGCACCAGCTACTCGGCCACCAAGGCCGGCATGCTGGGCATGGCCCGCACCTGGGCCCTGGAACTCGCACCCGAGGGCATCACCGTCAACGTGGTTGCCCCGGGCCCGATCCGCACCGACATGTTCTACGACGTGGTCGAACAAGGCAGCGAAAAGGAACGCCAGCTCGCCGCCTCGGTGCCGGTACGGCGGCTGGGCGAGTCGGCCGACGTGGCGCGGGCGGTGAGCTTCTTCGCCGATCCGGCCAACAGCTTCGTGACCGGACAGGTGCTGTATGTCTGCGGCGGCACCAGCGTGGGCAGCCTGGCGCTGTAGACGTTCCCTCCAGATTTTTTTTGAAGGTCTCCACCATGAAGAATGCCGTTCACCACCACACCCGCCGCAGCCTGCTCGCAGCGGCGTTCGGCCTGGCCTTGGCCAGCGGCACGCCGGCGCAAACCGCCGCATCCTGGCCCAGCAAGCCCGTGCGCATCGTGGTCGCGTTTCCACCGGGCGGCCTGGCCGACGTGCTGATCCGCATGCTGGCGCCGCAGCTGGGCGAAGCGCTGGGCCAGCCGGTGATCATCGACAACCGGGGCGGCGCCAGCGGCAACGTGGCGGCGATGGAAGTGGTGCGCAACGGTGGCGACGGCCATACCTTCATGGTCAACGTGACCACCATCGAATCGGTCAATCCCCTGATGTTCGAGCGCATGCCTTTCGACCCCGCGAAAGACCTGCAGCACGTGGCGCTCTTGGCCAACACCCAGTTGTTCCTGATCACGCGGCCCAGCCTGGCGGTCAACAACCTCAAGGAGTTCGTGGCCTATGCCAAGGCCAACCCGGGCAAGCTGAGCTATGGCTCCGCCGGCAACGGCACCACGCCGCACATCGCCGGTGAGTTGTTCAAGCAGACCGCGGGCATCTTCGCCACCCACATCCCCTACCGCGGCGCGGCGCCGGCGATCCAGGACGTGATGGCCGGGCAAATCGACTACGCGTTCGCGCCGGGCACGGTGTTCCAAAGCGTCAAGGCCGGCCGGCTCAAGCTGCTGGGCGTGGCCAGCCGCCAGCGCACCGCCAACTACCCCAGCGCACCGACGGTCGAGGAAGCGGGCTTTGGCAAGGTGTATGTGGATGCGCCGTTCGCGGTGTATGCGCCCGCCGTCATGCCGGCAGCCCCGGTGGAGCGCATGAACCGCGAGCTCAACCGCCTGCTGGCCCTGTCGGCGACCAAGGCGCGTTTCGCCGACGTGGGCGCGGACGCCCTGCCCATGAGCCCGGCCGAGGTCACGGCCCTGGTGCAGGCCGAAGTCGCCTTGTTCGGCCCGGTGGTCAAGGCGCGTGGGCTCCGGATGGACTGAGAAGCATGAACTGAGAAGCACGGACTGAGGAGTTGGCCCCCCCGACAAGGTGGCCTTTCCTCCGCTTGAAGCATCACGATGCTGTGGGCTACCCGAGCTACGTGCAATAACCAACCTAAGTGTTTCCACCAGTAAGGAATCCTGCGTCTCTTGTTATTCTTACTCTAAGTAAGAATCAAAGACATGCCAAGCTATCCAGAACCAAGAAGCCGCAAGCAGACACGCACCGCGTTGCTCAGCCATTTGCTCACCGCGGGCGACTGCTTTCGTGGTGAACTGGTCGATAAGCTAGGGCTTACCGAGGCCAGCATTTCCCGCATCGTTGCGGAACTCAAAGCCGAGGGGCTGGTGAGTGAATACGCGCGAAGGCCTGCCCCATATCCCGGGGGGCCGACCAATGTGGTGGCACTCAACCGTGCCGTCCAGGTGGTGGCGATCGAACTCTCCAATGGGCGAATCAGCGTGGGGGTCGGCAACCTTGCAGGTGAACTGCAGTTTTCCTATCGGCAAAATTTATCCAATGCACTCGAGAAGGAAGCGGTCGAACGTGCGGTGCAAGAAGCCGTCGGCACGCTGGCCGCATGGATTCACAGCAAAAATGTGGAAGTCCGGCAAATCGCCATCAGCCTGCCCGGGTTTGGCGCAACCGGCGACTTGAATGCCATTGTGCAAACGAATGCCACCCGCCTGAGGGAGATTGCCTCCAGGTTCTTTCCAGACACCCCGTGCAGCGTCACGAATTCCGTGCAGGCACAGGCCGCACTACACGGGTTCGGCATCCATTCAACCGCCGAGACTACCGAACACCTTTTTGTATTCGTGGGGCACGGTGTTGGTGCCGTCCATGTCGGGGACATGGCGCGTGGAATCGAGAACCGCCCGGTGGAGCTGGGCCATATCGTCATGGATCCAGACGGGCCTGTCTGTCGCTGCGGACACCATGGCTGCGTTGAAGCCTATGTAGCGCTACCGGCGCTTGCGCAAGTATTTGACCTGCCCGAAGAAACCCTGCTGCTTGCAGGAGACCAGGGCCTGGAAAGCATCCAATACACCCCCCATCAGACATCCAGGGTCAACGGCATGCTGCTGCGTCTGGGTATCGCCATTGGCAACACGCTCAACGTCAGCCCGGTGCAGAAGATCGTGATGGCTGGCTGGCCATCCTTGATTCCTGCGATGCATCGTGAGCGTCTGCTGGAGGGCATCGACAAAAGCGTGCTGGGCGGTGTCAAGAGCCGCAACGTGGCCCTGACATTCATAGCCCCCTCCATCGGCAACGACCCTTTGCCGACCCTTTGCTATGCGGCATACAGCTTTGTCCAAAGTGGCGCTGTCAGCGTCGCACAGGCAAGCGACGCAGAGCCCTCCACCCGATCGCGCACCAAAAGAGCCGGCCGCACTTCCGTGTGAGAACTTGCGCATAACCCGGAACCGAACGGTTCCCTTTAGGAGACTCCATGAACAAACTGACAAAGCTGGTCGCAACCCTTGGTATAGGCATTGCGCTCCTCACCGCCCTGAACGCGAATGCGCAAGGCGTACTCAAAGTCCGGCCTTCCGGCGACGTCAAGACCCTGGACCCGCACATCACCTCGGACTCCATGGTCCGCAACTACGCCTACATGGTGTACGACACCTTGTTTGCGATGGACGACAAACTGCAGCCTCAACCGCAAATGGTTGATCAATGGGACCGCTCGGCCGATGGCAAGGTCTATACCTTCACGCTGCGCGACGGCCTGAAGTTCCATGATGGACAGAGCGTCACCGCAGCCGATGCGGTGGCGTCCATCAAGCGCTGGGCACAGAAGGACGGCTTGGGACAACAGTTGATTTCACATACCCAGGCGCTTGAAGCACTGAATGCAAAAACCTTCAAGCTGACACTGAACAAGCCCTGGGGGCTGGTGCTGGACGCGCTCGCCAAGCCGGGTGCGCCCGTGCCCTTCATCATGCCCGCAAAGGTGGCTGAATCGTCGACGGACAAAGCCATCGACTCCGTTGTCGGGTCGGGTCCTTTCATGTTCAAGCGCGACGAGTGGTCGCCTGGCTCCAGGTTGGTGTTCGTCAGGAATCCCAACTACGTGCCACGCACCGAGCCGCCGTCGGGCTTTGCAGGTGGCAAGAAGGTCTACTTTGACCGGGTGGAGTGGTTGATCATCAATGACCACCAAACCGCACTGGACGCCTTGCGCAAGGGCGAGCTGGACGTGCATGAGGAGATTGCCGCAGACCTCGTCGAGTCGGCCAAGAAATCAAGTGGCGTCAAGGTCGTCAACCAGGACAACATCGGTGTAGCGCAGCAAATCCGGATGAACAGCCTGCAGCCACCCCTGAATAACGCAAAGGTCCGCCAGGCCATCCTGCGCGCAGTGAACGGCTCCGAGTTCATGCAGGCCGTGACCGACGACACTTCCCAGTACAAGGTGTGCGCGTCGTTCTACGTGTGCTCGTCGCCCTACTTCACTACCGCGGGCTTCCCCAAGCCCGATCTTGAGGCAGCCAAGAAACTGGTGAAGGAAAGCGGCTATGACGGCACCCCGGTGGTTTTGCTGGACGCCGCAGAAAACGCCAACATCCATGCTTTCGTCAGCTATGCGGACCAGGTCTTGCGCAGCATCGGACTGAAAACCGACGTGCAGGCCATGGACTGGGCTACCGTGACATCGCGTCGCACCAACAAGGAGCCCATGAGCAAGGGGGGCTGGTCGATCTTCATTTCCGGCCCGGGTGGTTTGGACTTCATGGAACCCAACAGCCATCTTGGCCTGCGTTCCAACTGCGACAAAGCCTGGTTTGGCTGGCCCTGCGATGAGCAGATTGAAAAACTGCGCGCGGAATTCACCGAGACCAGCGATGCCGCCAAGCGCAAGGAGATCGCCGCATCCCTGCAGCGGCGCGCATTGGAAGTAGTTCCCTATGTGCCGATTGCGGTCCAGTACCAGGTTCGCGCCTACCGGGCCAACCTGGTCGGACAGGTCAATCCTCCCGCCCCGGTCTATTGGGCGATGCGTCGCCAATAAGAAGCCCCGGTACAACGGAAGACCACCGCCATGCTTCTCAACGCCATCCTGAAACGTCTTTTGGCTACCGTGCCGGTGCTACTCGGCGTGGCGCTCTTTGTGTTCAGCCTGCTGTACATCATTCCGGGAGACCCGGCGGCGCTGATCGCCGGAGACACGGCTACGCCAGAAGAGATCGCGCGGATCCGCAGCAGCCTGGGGCTCGACCGGAGCTTCTGGGTCCGATTCGCCGAATGGCTTTTGCAGATCCTGCATGGCGAGCTGGGTACTTCCATTTTCTCGGGCATGTCGGTCTCTCACCTGATCGGGCAGAGGCTGGGCCCCACACTGTCGCTGATGTCGCTCACCCTGGTCGTGGCGATTGTCGTGGCCGTACCCATGGGGGTGCTGGCGGCCTGGAAGCAGGGCACCATGCTCGACCGGCTGACCATGATGGGTGCGGTCTTCGGCTTCTCGGTTCCGGTATTTGTCGTCGGCTATCTGCTGGCCTATGTGTTTGCGGTCGAGCTCAGCTGGCTACCCGTCCAGGGCTACCGCCCCTTGTCCGACGGCATATGGGAATGGCTGCGCCACCTCATCCTGCCTTCCGTGGCACTCGGTGGAATCTACATTGCACTGATCGCCCGCATCACGCGCACCGCCATGCTTGAAGTCCTGTCGCAAGACTACGTGCGCACAGCCAAGGCCAAGGGGCTTGGGCAGATGAACATTCTGTTCAGGCACGCCCTCAAGAATGCGGCCGTTCCGGTCGTCACCGTGATCGGCATTGGCGTGGCATTGCTGATTGGCGGAGCAGTCGCCACGGAGTCCGTGTTTTCCATTCCGGGCTTGGGACGCCTCACGGTTGACGCCATCCTGCGACGGGACTATCCCATTATCCAAGGCGTCATTCTGTTCTTCAGCATGGTCTACCTGCTGGTCAATCTGGTGGTGGACATGCTCTACGTCATTCTCGATCCCCGGATCCGCTACTGATGAATGCCTGCACCACTGAATTCCAAACCGGCGGCCAGATGCCTCCGGATCTGTTCGAGGCGGAACGTCCACGCGGCCCGATCGCGCTGTGGGTCAGGCACCACCCAGCCATTGCATGGGGCGGCGGCCTGCTGGTTCTGATGGCATGCATCGCCTTGCTGGCCCCCTTGATCACGTCCTACGACCCAGCCAACATGACGCCCATGCTGCGGGGAAAGAAGCCTTCATGGGCACATCTCTTCGGCACCGACATGCTGGGCCGAGACGTATTCGCCAGGGTGATCTACGGTGCCCGCATTTCCTTGATGGTGGGCTTTGCCGTGGCCGTCATCGCCACGGTGATGGGCGTTGCCGTGGGCATCGTTTCGGGCTTCTTCCGGTTTGCCGACACGATCATCATGCGCATCACCGACGGCTTGATGTCGATCCCTCCGATCCTGTTGGCCATTGCCCTCACCGCCATCTCTCGCCCTTCCGTCACCAACGTGATCATTGCCATCTCCATTGCGGAGATGCCCCGGATGGGCCGCCTCGTGCGCGGAGTCGTGCTGTCCCTGCGAGAGCGCCCCTACGTCATGGCCGCCCAGGCGGCTGGAACCAGGCTGCCCAAGATCATCCTGCGACACATACTGCCCAACACGCTCGCTCCCATCATGGTGCAAGCCACCTATATCTGCGCCGCGGCCATGATCACCGAGGCCATCCTCTCCTTTATTGGCGCCGGGGCTCCCACCAATATTCCGAGTTGGGGAAACATCATCTCGGAGGGACGCGCGGTATGGCAACTGCGGCCTTATTTGGTATTTATTCCCGCGGTCTTTCTCTCCATCACCGTGCTCGCCGTCAACTTGCTTGGTGACGGCTTGCGCGATGCGCTGGACCCCCGCATGGCCAAAAGGGTTTGAGATGACACTGCTTCAAGTTGAGGACCTGCAAGTCCATTTCCGCACACCCACCGGGGTTGTACGTTCGGTCAACGGACTTTCCTTTGCCGTAGACAGGGGCGAAACGGTTGCCATCGTGGGCGAATCCGGATGCGGGAAATCGGTCACCTCCATGTCTGTCCTGCGCCTCATACCTACCCCCCCGGGCCGTATGGCGGGAAAGATACTCTTCGAAGGGCGCAACCTTCTGGCGTTGCCCGAAGATGACATGAAGGCCATTCGCGGCAATGAAATCAGCATGATTTTTCAGGAGCCCATGACCTCGCTCAATCCCGTTCTGACGGTGGGCCAGCAGATCTGTGAAACACTGCGCCTGCACCAGGGAATGGACGCGAACCAGGCCAATGCGCGGGCTCTGGTGATGCTGCAGTTGGTTGGCATTACCGCCCCCGAACGGCGCCTGCAGTCCTACCCCCATCAGTTGTCGGGCGGCATGTGCCAGCGCGTCATGATTGCCATTGCGCTGGCTTGCGACCCCAAGCTGCTGATTGCCGATGAGCCCACCACGGCGCTGGACGTCACGGTACAGGCGCAGATCCTGGACCTGATGCGAGATCTGCAAAAGCGCCTCGGCACCGCGATAGTGCTGGTCACCCACGACCTGGGGGTCGTCGCGCAAACCGCCCAGCGCGTGATTGTCATGTACGCCGGACGCAAGGTGGAGGAAGCCAGCGTCGACGCGCTTTTTGCACACCCCATGCATCCCTACACCCAGGGCCTGATGGACGCCATTCCCAAGCTAGGCAGCTCTCTCGGTAGTGAAAGCCGAACCCAGTTGGCCGAAATCGATGGTGCCGTGCCAGATCTGCGCAAGCCGCTGGTTGGCTGTGCCTTCGCCAGCCGTTGCAGTCGCTCCACCGTGCTGTGCACACAGACTATGCCGATGACGCAAGAGAAGGCGTCCGGACACTGGGTTGCATGCCACCATGTTGAAAGCGAGAAAACACCATGAATGCCCCGGCAACGGTTCTGGCAGTTGAAGGCCTGAAGAAACACTACCCGGTAGACCCGAATGTCTTCGGTCGTCCGCGCGCCCATCTGCGTGCCGTCGACGGGATCAGTTTTGCAGTCGCCCGTGGCGAAACCCTGTCCATCGTGGGCGAATCCGGCTGCGGCAAGTCTAGCGTGGGCAAGAGCATCCTGCGTCTGGACAAACCGACTGCGGGCACTATCCGCTTGGGCGGTACGGCTATCGAGTCGCTCACGGAATCAGCGATGCGCCCCCTGCGGCAGAAGATGCAGGTCATATTTCAGGACCCTTTCGGCAGCCTGAATCCGCGCATGAAGATCCGGGACATCATTGCCGAGCCGGCCGTGAACTTCGGCATTGCCACAAACCGGGACGCCATTGACGCGCACGTGCAAAAACTGCTTCAGTTGGTACGCCTGCCGGCGGACGCCGGAACCCGCTATCCGCATGAGTTTTCCGGCGGACAAAGGCAGCGCATATGCATCGCCCGCGCCCTTTCGTGCAATCCGGAGCTGATCGTCTGCGACGAAGCGGTTTCCGCGCTGGACGTCTCCATGAAGGCACAGATCGTCAACTTGCTGGCGCGCCTGCAGGACGAACTCGGGCTGGCGCTGATCTTCATCAGCCATGACGTTGCGGTCGTCGAACACCTGACACATCGGGTCGCGGTGATGTACCTTGGCAAAATCGTGGAGATCGCGACGCGGCGTGCCTTTTTCTCCGGCCCGAAGCATCCCTATTCGCAAGCCCTGCTATCGGCCGTGCCCCGGCCCGATCCGAGGCAAGTTCTGGCGCGCGTGGTATTGAGCGGCGATGTACCGAGCCCCATCAACCCGCCCAGTGGTTGCCGATTCCGAACGCGCTGCCCCCATGCATTTGCACGCTGCGAGACGGAAGAGCCCGTGCTGCGCAACGCCGCAACAGGTCATCAGGTAGCCTGTCACCTGGACCAATGACAAAACCTAAACCTATTTGTACAGACCACCCGATCGTCCAGACCCAACTGGGAAAGATACAAGGGGCACGCGAAGACGGCATCAATGTATTCCGGGGTGTTCGCTATGCCGAGCCACCCGTGGGGCCTCTTCGCTTTCTGCCCCCGATGCCGATACAACCGTGGCGGGGCGTTCAGGATGCCAGCGCGTTTGGCCCCGCCGCGCTCCAGCCATTTGACATCTCTGTAGGCCTGCACGCGGATCAGATGAGCGAAGACTGTCTTACGCTCAACATCTGGACACCCTGCGCACCCGGCCCCCACCCTGTGATCGTCTGGATTCACGGCGGTGGCCAAACCATCGGCAGTACCCGCCGGCCCGAGTACGACGGCACAGGATTCGCGCGCCAGGGCATTGCCTGCGTGAGTGTCGGCTATCGCCTGGGGGTGCTGGGGTTCCTGGAATTGGGTGAGCTTCTGGGGGGAGCCTACCGCGGCAGCGGCAATAACGCGCTCAAGGACATCCAGCTGGCTTTGGCGTGGGTGCAATCCCATATCGCGTGCTTCAACGGCGATCCGTCCCGCATCACCCTTGGCGGTGAATCCGCTGGCGCAAAGAACGTGGCGGCCCTATTGAGCACGGACAGTTCACGCCAACTCTTCCAGCGCGTCGTGGTGCTCAGCGGAGGTGCGCACACCACCCACTCCGTCGATGCGGCCGAGGCGGTTGCGCGGCGCGCCATGGCCGAAGTCGGTTGCAGCGATGCAAGACAACTCCTCACATCGTCTGCGGCACAACTGCTGGAAGTCCAGGACGCAGCCATACAAACGCACTCCGCCAAATTCGCGTTTCGGCCTGTGGTGGACGGAAGCTTCCTGGGCACACCTTTGAACACGCGAATTCAAAACGCTGAACGCACACCTCTACCTGCGCTCATCAGCACATGCAGAGATGAATACGCTGCCTTCGTGGACTTGGAGGCGCCGCTCCCACCATTGGGCAAGGCCGACATCTCACACATGGACGCCACTCAAATGGTTGAAATGCAAGGCCTGTACGCGGAAGCCTTTCCCGGCATCTCTGCGTTGGAGCTACGGGTTCGCATGTTGACCGCGGAGGAATATTGGATTCCGTCCCTGCGTGTCGCCGAGTCTTTCGCCGAAAAAGGTGACGACGTATGGCTTTGCCGATTTGACCATTCAGGAAGCAACGGCCAGCGCCCGATGCATGTCGCAGATCTCCCTTATTGGTGGAACAACCTGCCAACAAACGACACGCCTCACTCAGAGGCAGACATCAGCCTGGCCAGGCTGATGCAAGCAAGCCTTGCCGGCTTTGTGCGCGGCGAGCCATTCGACCGTATGCCTGCTGGAATGCAATGGCCGCCCTATGAGGGTCGCCATCGGCAAACACTTTGCTGGAGTACTTCTCCTCGGATTCTGGCCGATCCCAGAAAAAAGGAACGGCTGCTTTGGGTACAGCGCATGCCATCCAATGCCAATGCGCTGACTCAACGCAATGCGCTGGCCGACCTCAACCCTGAAGTCCAGCAGCACCGCATGGGGCGTGGAGCTGAATGAACGAGCGACGTCGCCGCACTTTTGCGCGCACCCAAAAATCAGGTCGGCAGCCGATGCAGTTCGATGATCCTGCGCAAAGTTGTCTTCAGGTTCTCCGCGCGCTTCAGGCCAAACGGCTCCAGCACCCTGAGTTCATGCTCCTTGGCCTGGCGCACCAGGTCGGCCAGGATGGTCTGGCCTTCGGGGGTGATGCGGACCATGGTGATACGCCGGTCGGTGTCGTGCGCGAAGCGTTCCACATAAGCCTTGGCTTCCATGCGGTCCAGCAGCCGCGTCACCGTGGGCTGTTTGCTGACCGACACCTGGGCCAGGCCGCCGATGCTCATGCCCTTGCTGCCGGTCAGCGTTGCCAGGATGCGCCATTCGGTCACGGAGAAGCCGCTGGCCTGCACCACGGCGTGGAACTCCGCGGAGATCAGCCGGCTGGCCTGGGCCAGCAGCGCGGGCAGGTAGTTCTCGACAAAAGGCAGGTCATTGGGCAAGTCATCGGTGCCGGCTTGGGTCGTGTCATTCATACCGGAATCGGCTGGTGTGTGGTTGGCGGAAAACTATGATTTCGGGAATATTCAGGACTGAATAGTCCTTCATTAAACTATTCCATGATCATACATGGCGTGATGATTTGAGCAGCATCCAGGCGAATGCCGCCGCTCGCACCAGGGTCATGCCGCCGCAGGCGATGGAGAAGCGCCGAATGCCCCGCCCCTTCAGGCGTCTGACACAATTCGCCGATGACATCTTCGCGCAGTGACTTCGGCACCGCACCCTCGCGCCGGCAAGTGCTCGCCGGCCTGCTGGCGGCCGGCCTGCCGATTGGTGCCACGGCCTTGCCCGCGGTTGATCTGCCCGTGCCCGATCTTCATTTCCCGCGCGACCTCGGCAGCCACCCGGACTTCGGCACCGAGTGGTGGTACATCACCGGCTACGCGCACAGCACATCGGCCGGCGGCGCGGCGCGCGAATTCGGTTTTCAGCTGACCTTCTTCCGCAGCCGCGTGGCCACCACCCAGGCCATGACTTCGCAATTCGCCGCGCGGCAACTGCTGTTCGCCCATGCGGCCTTGACCGACGTGCAGGGCCAGAAGCTCTGGCACGACCAGCGCATCGCCCGCACCGGTTTCGGCGTGGCCGAGGCCGACGAGACCGACACGCGGCTGCGCCTGCGCGACTGGTCGCTGCTGCGGCAGGATGTGGTTGCCGCGCCGGGTACCGCGCCTGGTACCGCGCCGGTCTCCACCTACACCGCCGCCCTGCCCGCGCAGGATTTCGCGCTGCAACTCGAGCTCGCGGCCACGCAGCCGCTGCTGCTGCAGGGGCAACAAGGCCTGTCGCGCAAGGGGCCGGAGCCCGGGCAGGCCAGCTACTACCTGAGCCAGCCGCAGCTCGCGGTGCGCGGCAGCCTGCAGTTGCAGGGCCGGCGTTTCGACATCGCCGAAGGCCGCGCCTGGCTGGACCACGAATGGAGCCAGGCGCTGCTGCACCCCGACGCCGTGGGCTGGGACTGGATCGGCATGAACCTCGCCGACGGCAGCGCGCTCACCGCCTTCCAGCTGCGCCGGGCCGATGCATCGGCGCTGTGGCACGGTGGCTCGTTCCGTAGCGCCGATGGGGCGCTGCGTGTGTTCACCCAGGACGAGGTGAGCTTCGAGCCGCTGCGCCACTGGACCAGCCTCGCAAGCCAGGCCAGGTACCCGACCGAATGGCGGCTGCACACGCCGGCGGGCACGTTCACCGTGCGCGCGCTGGTGGACGCCCAGGAGCTGGACAGCCAGGCCTCCACCGGCGCGATCTACTGGGAAGGCCTGAGCGTGCTGCTCGATGCGGCCGGCACGCCGGTGGGGCGAGGCTATCTGGAGATGACAGGCTACGTGCGGCGCCTGCGTTTGTAGAACGCAGCACGAGAGTCTCGCAACGTTTCGCAGCCCCCGCCGCGCGAAGATGGTGGCATGAAAAATACCCCCCTCACCGGCGCCCTCATGGTGCTGCTCGCGGCCATGCTCTGGGGCACCACCGGCACGGCCCAAAGCATGGCGCCCGCGCAGTTGCCGGCGCAATGGATCGGTGCGCTGCGGCTGGCGATGTCGGCGCTGTTCTTTTTGGCCTATGTGCTGCTCACCCAGCCTCGCCCCCGCCTGCGCGACGACCTGCGCCGCATACCGTGGCGCTGGGTGCTGCTGTCGGGCGCCTGCGTGGCGACCTACAACCTGAGCTTCTTCGCCGGCGTGAAAGCCAGCGGCGTGGCCATCGGCACCGCCATTGCCATCGGCAGCGGGCCGCTGTGGGCCGGCCTGCTGCAATGGCTGCTGGCCGGCCAGGCACCGCGCGCGGTGTGGTGGCTCGGCACGCTGCTGGCCGTGGCCGGCGGCGCGCTGATGGTGCTGGCCGGCAGCGGCGGCGTGCAGCTGAACGCCATGGGCGTCGGCCTGTGCCTGGTGGCCGGGCTGTCTTATGCGGCCTATGCGCTGGTGAACCAGCGGCTGGTGCGCCAGGCCGCGCCGTCCACCGTGACCTTGCTGGTGTTTGGCACAGCCGCGCTGATCGCCGTGCCGGCCGCGCTGCTGTGGGTTGGCGCGCTGACGGCCGTGTCGACCGGCGGCTGGCTGGTGGTGGGCTACCTCGGTCTGGTGACCACCGGCCTGGCCTACCTGCTGTTCAGCAGCGCGCTGCGCCACATCAGTGCCGCCACCGGGGTGACGCTGGCCCTGGCCGAGCCGCTCACGGCCTTCGTGCTGGCGGTGCTGGTGGTGGGCGAACATCCCGCCGCTGGCGCATTTGCCGGCCTGGGCCTGGTGCTGGCCGGCCTGGCGGTGGTGATCTGGGCCGAGGTGCGCGGCACGCCGCAACTACAGGATCAGTAAAGCCCTGAAGTCGTTCACATTGGTGTGGGTCGGGCCACTCACCACCAGGTCGCCGATGGCATCGAAGTAGCCATAGGCGTCGTTGCGGTCCAGGTAGTTGTCGATCTTCAGGCCCTTGGCCTGGGCGCGGGCCAGGGTGTCGGGGGCCACGCGGGCGCCGGCGTTGTCTTCCACGCCGTCGATGCCATCGGTGTCGGCCGCCAGTGCGTACACACCGGCCTGGCCCTGCAGCGCCTGCGCCAGGCCCAGGCAAAATTCGCCGGCCCGGCCGCCTCTACCCCGTTGCTCGCGTGGCGTGTCCGGCGCCTGCGGCCGGACCGTCACCGTGGTTTCGCCACCGCTCAAGATCACGCAGGGCCGCGCGAACGGCTGGCCGCGTAGCGCCACGGCGCGGGCCAGCGCCGCATGCACCTTGCCTACTTCGCGCGACTCGCCTTCCATCTCGTCGCTGAGGATATGGGCATCGATACCGGCCGCGCGGGCCACGGCGGCGGCGGCTTCCAGCGACTGCTGCGGCGTGGCGATCAGGTGCACCTCATGGCCGTCGAAGGCTGCGTCGCCGGGCTTGGGGGTTTCGAGCGCGCCCTCGCGCAACTGCACCTGCAGCGCGGCGGGAATCTCGATGCCATAACGCTGCAGCACGGCCAGCGCGTCGGCGCAACTGGTGGCGTCGGGCACGGTCGGGCCGCTGGCGATGATGGACGGGTCGTCTCCCGGCACGTCGCTGATGGTGAGCGTCACCACCCTGGCCGGCGCGCAGGCCGCGGCCAGCCGTCCGCCCTTGATGCGCGAGAGGTGCTTGCGCACGCAGTTCATTTCGGCGATGTTGGCGCCGCTGTGCAGCAAGGCCTTGTTGATGCGCCGCTTGCCTTCCAGCGTCAGTCCCTCGGCCGGCAGCGTGAGCAGGGCCGAGCCGCCACCGGAGATCAGGCACAGCACCAGGTCGTCGGCGCCGAGCCCCTGGGTCAGCGCCAGCATGCGCTGGGCGGCGGCCAGCCCTGCGGCGTCGGGCACCGGGTGCGCGGCCTCGACGATTTCGATGCGCGAGGCCAGGCCCTCGGGCCGCGGCGGGATGTGGTGGTAACGCGTGACGACCAGGCCTTCGAGCGGTGCATCAGCGGGCCACAGGGCTTCGAGCGCCTGCGCCATCGAGCCACCGGCCTTGCCCGCACCGAGCACGATGGTGCGCCCGCGCGGCGGCTCGGGCAGGAACGCGGCCATGCTTTGCAGCGGCAGCGCCCGCGCCACGGCGGCCTGGAACAGGTGTTCGAGGAATTCACGCGGCTGCTGCGCGGGGATGGGGCAGGCGGATGATGCTGAATGGGGTGTCATGAACGGTCTCCTGCGGCTAACCTGTGGCTATTGTGCCGGGAGCGGCAAGGCCATCCTTTTCGGCTAATCTCAGGCTAGCCCCATGTCCACCATGTCCACCATGTCCACCATATTCACCATCCACCAGGAGCTCCGGATGCAGAACCTCCCCGCCCTGCTCGGCATCATCGCCGCCCTTGCCGTCGGCACCTTGAGCCCCGGCCCGAGCTTCGTGATGGTGGCGCGCACCGCGGCGTCGGCGTCACGCGCCGAAGGCCTGGCCGCCGCGCTCGGCATGGGCGTGGGCGGTGCGGCATTCGCCGTGGTGGCGCTGCTCGGCCTGCAGGGCCTGCTGCTGGCCTTGCCATCGCTGTACATGGCGCTCAAAGTGGCCGGCGGCCTGTATCTCGCCTACCTGGGCTGGCGCATCTGGCGCGGCGCGGGCCAGGCTCTGGGCGGCATGGACACGGGCGAACGCGCCACCACCTCGCAGGTCCGGGCCTTCGTGCGTGGCCTGAGCACCCAGCTCAGCAACCCCAAGACCGCCATCGTCTATGCCAGCGTGTTCGCGGCCTTCCTGCCGCCGGCCCATTCGCTGGTATTCAGCGCGACCGTGGTGGCGGCGATGTTCTGCATCGAAGCCGGCTGGTATGCCGTGGTGGCGGTAGTGCTGTCTTCAGCGGCGCCACGCAGCGCCTATCTGCGCTACAAGGCCTGGATCGACCGCGCGGCCGGCGGCGTGATGATGGCGCTCGGCCTGAAGCTGGTCGCCTCGGCGCGCGACTAAAGCCTGCGAATGAGCACCCTGCTGATCCACAACGCCCGCTGCATCGCCACGCTCGACCACGCCGACCCGGCGCAGGCCCGCGAGCTGCATGACGCCTCGGTGTTCATCCGCAGCCACCGCATCGAAGCCATCGCCCCCGCGGCCGAGCTGCCACCGGAGCTGATCGCCAGCGCCGACGAGGTCATCGACGCGCGCGGCCACCTCGTCACGCCCGGGCTGGTGAACACCCACCACCACATGTACCAGAGCCTCACGCGGGCGATGCCCAAGGTGCAGAACGCCGAGCTGTTTTCATGGCTCGGCGGCCTGTACCCGGTCTGGGCCGGGCTCACGCCCGAGATGGTGCGGGTGTCGACCCAGGTGGCGATGGCCGAGCTTTTGATGAGCGGCTGCACCACCAGCAGCGACCACCTCTACATCTACCCCAATGGCGTGCGCCTGGACGACAGCATCGAGGCCGCCCAGGCCATCGGCATGCGCTTCGTGGCCAGCCGCGGCAGCATGAGCGTGGGCCAGTCGCAAGGCGGCCTGCCGCCCGACCGCGTGGTCGAGCACGAAGACGCGATCCTGCACGACACGCGCCGGCTCATCGAGCAGTGGCACGACGCCAACCACGGCGCGATGGTCAACGTGGCGGTGGCGCCGTGTTCGCCCTTCAGCGTCAGCCGCGAGCTGATGCGCGAATCGGCCGCGCTGGCCCGGGCCTACGGTGTGCGCCTGCACACCCACCTGGCCGAGAACGACCACGACATCGCCTACAGCCTGGCCAAGTTCAACTGCAGCCCGGCGCAGTACGTACAAGACCTCGGCTGGCTCGGCGAAGACGTGTGGCATGCGCACTGCGTGAAGCTCGACGACGACGGCATCAGCCTCTTCGCCGCCACCCGCACCGGCGTGGCCCACTGCCCCTGCAGCAACATGCGCCTGGCCAGCGGCATCGCCCCCGTCCGCCGCATGCTGGACGCCGGCGTGCCGGTCGGCCTGGGTGTGGACGGCAGCGCCAGCAACGACGGCGCCCACATGCTGGGCGAAGCGCGCCAGGCCCTGCTGCTGGCGCGCGTGGGCCGATCGCTGACACCACCGGTCATCGGCAACGATGGCCGCGTCCAATACGGTTGCGACCACGGCCCGGCCGAGATGACCGCACGCGACGCCCTGGCCCTGGCCACGCGCGGCGGTGCCCGGGTGCTGGGCCGCCCCGACATCGGCCACCTGGCGCCAGGCATGTGCGCCGACCTGGCGCTGTTCGACCTGCGCACACTGGGCTTCGCCGGCGGCGCGGTGCACGACCCGGTGGGTGCGCTGCTGCTGTGCGCCAGCGCGCCGGCCGCCTACACCGTGGTCAACGGCCGCGTGGTGGTGCGCCAGGGGCGGCTGGCCACACTGGAACTGGCACCACTGGTGGAGCGGCACAACGCACTGGCCCTGGTGCTGGCGCAGGGCGCCTGAGGCACGGGGCGCAGAAAGCGGCGCGCCGTTTGGTTTGATCCAGCCGAATGCTTGAATTGATCCGGCATGTTCGGCCGGCATCCGGTCATCAGCAGTCGCGCCTGCCTGTCTAGCCTATGACCGCTCAAGGCTGAGAGCGGAAGTTCACGAGCGGCTGCTATGCGGTATCGCAGCGCTGGGCCGCGAATTCAAGGGCTACCAGTGGACGAAGGCCTACACCCAGGCGTGATGTGAGCCTTCAAATGTCTGCAGGCTCGTTAAATCGAGCAAAAATGACTCTACGCTCGATTTAACGAGCAATCCAAGCAACTTGAAGGAGTTGCTTCTGTTATGCTCGTAAAATCGAGCATAAAAACTCTTAGACTCGTTTTGACGAACATGAAAATCACACAAGCCGCCATGCTGTCCCCTCGTCAAATCGACGAGTGCAAACACCTGGGCCAACTGCTCGCGCGACTGCGCTTGGCCAGAAAGGTCAAGCAGTTGGATGCCGCATTGCGCGCGGGGCTGTCCCGTAACACCGTCTACCGACTCGAACACGGTGACCCGGGGCTCGCCATGGGTCAGGTGTTGCGCTACCTCGAAGCCATCTCACCAAGCAGTACGCTGCTGGATTTGCTGAGCCAAAAAGACCCCGCTCTGCTGGCGCTGGACGCGCGCGAAAAGAGCAAGCGGGTCCGCGACATGAATGCGGCTGAGCGCGAAGAACTCGACTTTTAAGGGGGACGCACGTGGCAGCCAAAGAGCAAAAGTTGATGGTCTTCGCCCACATCGGGCAGGAGTGGCTGCCTTGTGGTCAGCTGCAGATGACCGAAGAGGGTACGAACGTAGTGGCCTCCGACTTTGCCTACGGAACGAGATACGGTCGCCGGCCGGATGCGTTGGAGGTCGACCCGGTGAGCTTGGGCTTGAAGACACTCGATGATGTTCTCGGCAAGCGGCTGCTGCCGGCCAACAACCTCACGCTGTTCGGAGGCATCCGCGACGCCGCGCCGGACTCCTGGGGCCGGCGCGTCATCGAATCCAAGCTCAAGGTGCCGGCCAATAGCCTCCCTGAGACCCAATATCTGCTGCACGCAGGTAGTGACCGCGTGGGCGCTCTCGACATCCGGCGGTCCATTAATGAAGGCCCGAGCCATGGTCCCAATGTCTCTCGCAACTTGGACCACCTTCTGGAGGCGGCAGACCGCATCGAGGAAGGGCTTCCCGTGCCAGCGCACCTCGAGGCCATCTTCGTCGATGGCACCGCGCTTGGTGGAGCGCGGCCCAAGGCCACGGTACGCGACGACACCGGCATGCTGTGGCTGGCCAAGTTCTCCAGCCGCAAGGACACTTTCGACGTGCCAGGCATTGAGTGCGCATCCCTGCGACTGGCTGAGAAAGCCGGCCTGCGGGTTCCCGCGCTGGAGGTTCGCAATATCGGCGATCGCAAGGTCATGCTCATCCAGCGATTCGACCGCTACTGGTTTGCGCCCGCCGGGATTCCCGCTCTCAATGCCGACCTGCTTCTCACGCGGCCAAGCGGCGGAGCCGTTGAGCACCGTCTCGCGTTCGTGAGCGGGCTGACGATGGTTGCGTGCGACGAAAGCGAGTCAATCACAAAGGCCTACACCGACCTTGCGCAGGCTGTGCGTGCCCACTGCCATCCGAGCGTCATCCAAGCCGACAACGAGGAGCTGTTCAAACGCATGGTCTACAACGTGCTCGTCAGCAACGACGACGACCATTTGCGCAACCACGGGTTCTTATTTGACCCGCGCATTCGAGGCTGGCGCCTGAGCCCGCTGTACGACGTCCTGCCGCGCGCGAGCCACGCGACCGAGCGCTTCCTGCACCTGGGGGTTGGCCCACAGGGCAGGCTCGCGACGCTCGACAACGCGCTCGCCGCGCACGCCATGTTCACCTTGTCGAAGGCCAAGGCTGCACAGCTCATTGCCGATGTCTGGAAGACCGTGCGCGAGTGGAAGATATTCTTCGAAAGGTTCGGGGTGTCGGCCGACGAAATCGCCAAAATTGCACCGGCCTTCCGTCATATGGATGACGTGTCGACGCCGGAGATGCGCAAGCTTTTGCCATAAGGTCACGGCCTGCCCGCGGGCGCAGCGAGTCCGTATATTTGACCGAGGAAGGCCTACAACCGCGATCGATCTCGCCACAGTTGCGCCACACATCCCGAAGGGTGCGTGGCGAGAATGACTTCACCCCATCCAGTGTCGGGCCGTGGCGCTCTCGCCGCCTTTGCTGCACCGGATGAATGGAGACACTCCATGACCAAGCTTCCCTCTCGTTATCTGCTCGAAGAAGTCCGGCGCAGGTGGCTGGCCCGGCCACCGCTGCAACGCCACCGCGCGCAGGTACAAGCTTTCGGCCAGGCGCTGCTGAGCGAAGGCATGCGGCTTGGTGCCAACCCGGCCATGCACCAGGAATTTGTGAAGATGATCGTGCGTCCTCTGGTGGAACCGGGCTGAAATCAGACCCCGGTTTCAAACCATGCCGGCCCGCACCGCGATATAGACCCCGAGCACGCCCAGCGCCAGAAAAAACCAGCGCCGGAACACCGGCACCGAAAGCCTCTGCTGCACCCATTGGCCCAAGGCCATGCCGGCCAGCGCCGGCGGCAGCATCAGCAGCGACGCGCCGAGCAGCGGCGCCGCATGGCCTTCATGGCCTTGTGCGCCGTAGAGGCTGATGGCCAGCGCCACCGTGGAGGTAGTGAACGACAGGCCGAGCGCCTGGACCAACTCTTCACGCGACAGGTCGAGCGCCTGCAGGTACACCACGGCGGGCAGCACGAAGACACCGGTCAACGCCGTGACGGCACCGGTACAGGCGCCGGCGAGGGGGCCAAGCCAGGGTTCGCGGCCTGCCGGCAACTGCAGCGGCGACCCCAGCAGCCCCCAGGCCGCATACGCCGTCAACGCCAGGCCCAGCACCACGCTGGCCCCCGCGCCGCCCAGCCCTCCTACCCCACCGAACGCCCAAAACCCGGCCAGCGTGCCGAACACGATGCCAGCCTGCATGCCGCCCAGGCGCCGCCACATCGGCCCGAGTCTGTCCAAGGGCCGCAGCTGCCAGAGGTTGGTGACCAGCGAAGGCACGACCAGCAGCGCCGCGGCCTCGGTCGGCATCATCCACAAGGCCAGCAGCGCCATGGACAAGGTGGGCAGACCAAGCCCGACCACGCCCTTGACCACACCGGCCAGCGTGAAGACGCCGGCCATGCCCATCCAGGCCAGGGTATCGAAGCTCGTCAAAATGTTCATGCCCGCAGTGTCGCGAGCGGGCCGGCGCTGCGCAATGCGGAAGTGGCAGAGCCAGCCTCAGCCTGAGACTGAGCCTTCATCGCGCCAGTCTGTGCTAACTTGGCTGCCATGCGCTTCGACCTGACCGACCTGCAGCTCTTCACCCACATCGCCGAGGCCGGCAGCATCACCGGCGGCGCCGAACGCAGCCACATCACGCTGGCCTCGGCAAGCCAGCGGGTGCGCGGCATGGAAGACGCACTGGGCACGCCCTTGCTGCTGCGTGCGCGGCGCGGTGCAGAGCCCACCGAGGCCGGCCGCACCCTGCTGCACCATGCGCGCCTCGTGCTGCAGCAGATGGAGCGCCTGCGCGGCGAACTCGGCGACCATCGCGGCCCTGGTCACCAAGGTGCCGGGCTGCGCGGCCACATCCGCATGTGGTGCAACACCTCGGCCATGACGGAGCACCTGCCCGAGGCGCTGGGCACTTTTCTCAAGCAGCATCCACGGGTCTCGGTCGAGCTGGAGGAACGGCCCAGCGGCGACATCGTCGAGGCCGTGCACGCCGGGCAGTGCGACATCGGCATCGTCTCCGACGCGGTCGACGTGCAGGGCCTGCGGCACTTCGTCTTCTGCCGCGACGATCTGGTGCTGGTGACGCCGCGCGGCCATGCGCTGGCCAAACGGCGCCGCGTAACGCTGGCCGAGTTCACCAGCCAGGCCTTCGTCGGCCTGCCCGCCGGCAGCCCGCTGCAAGAGCATGTGGCGCAACACGCCCGGCGGCTGGGGCAACGGCTGGTCTACCGCGTGCGGGTCGGCAGCTTTGAGGCCGTGTGTGCGCTAGTGGCACAGGGCATCGGTGTCGGCATCGTGCCGCGTGCGGCGGCGGACCGTTGTGCGGCCACCAGGCCCATCGCCCGCATCACGCTGGCCGAGCCCTGGGCCGCGCGGCATCTGCTGCTGTGCGTGCGCGACGAGGCGGCGCTGCCGCTGCACGCGCGGCGCCTGCTCGAACATCTGTCGATGCCGGCGCAGGCCGACATCCCCTAATGCACCGAGACGCCCTTAAACGAACCCGTAGACCTCCGCCGGGTTGTCGACCAGGATCTTGCGGCGCGCCGCATCGCTGCGTGCCCAGTCGAACAGCAGCGCATACATCGCCAGCGTGGACGGCTGCTCGGCCTGGCCCGGATGCGGCCAGTTGCTGGCCCACAGGCAGCGCTCGGGAAACTTTTCGGCCAGCGTGCGGGCCAGCAAGCTCACGTCTTCATAAGCCGGCGCGCCGGTCTTCGAGCTTTCATAAGGCGCCGACAGCTTGACCCACACCCGGCCGGTGTCGAGCAGGCGCAGCAACGACTGGAAGGACGCGTGCTCGGGGCGCACCGGCTCCAGGAACTTGCCGATGTGGTCGATCACCAGCTTGCACGGCAGGCGCTTGAGCAGGTCTTCGCGCTCGGGCATGCCGCGGCCGTCGAACTGCAGGTTGACCAGCCAGCCCAGGCTGTGCAGCCGCGCGGCCATCGGCGCGAGCGTCTCCCAGCCCAGCAGCGGCTGCGCGGCCGTCATGAGGAAACGCACGCCGCGTATGCCGCCGGCATGCAGCCGCGCCAGTTCGGCGTCACTCACGTCCGCCGTTACCGCGGCGATGCCGCAAGCCTGGCCTTCGTGGTCACCGTGCCGCGACAGACTGGCAAGATGGGCAATGGCTTCGAGCGTGCAGCTGTGGTCCAGGCCGTAGGCCGAGGGCTGCACCACCACCGCGCGCCGCAGCCCCAGCGCCTGCTGCACCTCGCGGTAGGCCGACACCGGCCGATGCGGCGGCACCCAGGCCAGATTGGGCAGCACCGGGAACTTCGCGTCGTAGACGTGCATGTGGCAGTCGCATGCGCCGGCATAGGTGGTGTGGGGTGTGGGTTCCATGCTGCATTCGCTCATCGTGCAGCGCGCGGGCGCGGCTTGGCGGGCTGCGCCGCAGCGGCCGCAACGGCCGCATCCAGCAAGCTGGCGGCCATCGCGCGGGCGGCGGCCACCGCGGCCGGGTCGTGGTCCATCTGCACCGAGACGATCGCGCCGTCATAAAGAATCACCAGTTGCAGGGCCAATGCCTGCGGATCGCTGGCGCCGGCTTCACGGGCCAGCGTCGCGAAGAGATCGCGCATCCAGGCCCGTGACTCGTCCAGCACCGCCCTCACGCTGCTGTCGGCCTTGGCCTGGGCATCGGCCTTGACGAAGGCACACCCCCGGAAATTGCGCTCCGCCACCAGTTGGGCCAGCAGGTCGAACACGCCGAGCAGGCGCTCGCGCGGGGTCTTGAAACGCAGCAGGCCGTTGTTGATGCGCGCCTGTCGCGCCTCATGGCGTTCGTGCAGGTAGGAACGCACCAGTTCCTCCTTGCTGCCGAAGCAGTCGTAGAGCGAAGCCTTGGCCACGCCGGCATGGGCGATCACGCGGTCGATGCCGACCGCGTTGAAACCTTCCTCGTAGAACAGGGCCGCGGCCGACGCCAGCAGGCGCTCGCGTGCCGAAAGGCGCTCGGCAGGGGCATGGGCCCGGCCGGCAGTGGAGGCGGTTTTTGGGGCGGGTTTTTGAGCAGTGTTTTGAGCCATGGCTTGACAATACCAGACAGGTCTGTATAGTTCAAGCACCAGACAGACCTGTCTGGTTATTTTTTGAAGCGAAGGATCGCCATGTCTTCCATCTCCTCTCCTGGCAGCGCGCTGCCCCGTTCCGCTGTCTTCGGCGGCGCTGGCATGTTGTCGGTGCGCGCGGCTTTCTACCTGCAGGCCTCGATCACGCTGACCTTTCTGGCCGGCTCGGCCGCACCCACGGCGCTATACCCCTTGTACGAGGCGGCCTGGGGTTTTTCGCCGATCATCGTCACGCTGGTGTTCGGCATCTACGCGCTGGCCGTGCTGGCCGCTCTGCTGGTGGCCGGCCGGCTGTCCGACCATGTGGGCCGCCGGCCGGTGCTGATCGCCGCGGCCGCGGCGCAGGCGGTGGCCATGCTGGTGCTGGGCACGGCAAACGGTGTCTCCGGGCTGCTGCTCGGGCGGGTGATCCAGGGCCTGTCGACCGGCGCGGCGGTGGCCGCCGTCGGCGCCGGCCTGCTGGACCTGGACCGCGCCCGCGGCACCATCGCCAATGCCATCGCGCCGGTGACCGGCACCGCGCTGGGCGCGCTCGTGGGCGGGCTGATGGTGCACTACCTGCCGGCACCGACGCATCTGGTGTATGCGCTGTTCGGTGCGGTATTCGTACTGCAGAGCATCGGTGTGGTGCTGATGCCTGAGACCATCACCCCGCAGGCCGGTGCGCTGGCCTCGCTCAAACCGCAGTTCAGCGTGCCGCCTGCCGTACGCACGCCCTTGCTGCTGGCCGTGCCGATGCTGGTGGCGGCCTGGGCCGTGGCGGGCTTCTACGGTGCATTGGCCCCGGCCCTGGTGCACGGTGTGTTCGGCTTCGACGCCTCGCTGTTCGGCGGCCTGGCACTCGGCCTGCTGGCCGCCGCCGGCGGCACCTCGGTGCTGCTGCTGCACCGCGTGCAGGCGCTGCGCATGATGGGCATCGGCGCGGCCGGCCTGTTCCTCGGCATGGCCGGCGTCCTGCTCGGCCTGTGGCAGCACGCGGCGGCCTGGTTCTTCCTGGGCACCACGGTGGCCGGCCTGGGTTTCGGTGCCGGCTTCCAGGGCGCGATCCGCAGCGTGGTGCCGTTTGCCGCGCCGCACGAGCGGGCCGGCGTGTTGTCGGTGGCCTTCGTGGTGTCTTACCTGGCGATGGGTGTGCCGGCGGTGGCCGCAGGCTACTTCATCCATCACGGCAACGGCCTGCTGCACACGGCTTTCGAGTTCGGCGCGGTGGTCATGGGGCTGGCGGCCGCGGCGCTGCTGGGCGCGCTGGCGCGCCCCAGGTAAAAGCGGGAGTCAGCTTGGCGGCTGCACGGTCTGCATGCCGAAGCGGTTGCCACCGTTCTTCTTCGACCAGTACATCGCCTGGTCGGCGTGTTCGAGCAGCCGGTCTCCGTCCTCGCCATGATCGGGATACAGCGCCATGCCGATGCTTGGACGGATGTGCAGCGTATGCCCGGCCAGGTCGAAAGGCTGCTCGAAGGCCGCCAGGATCTTTTGCGCGCAATGCACCGCATGGCCTGGCGGGTGGTCGTTTTCCAGCAGCAGCACGAACTCGTCGCCGCCCAGCCGTGCCACCGTATCGGACGCGCGCACGTAACTGCGCAAGCGCGCGGCCACGCCCTGCAGCAGCAGGTCGCCCACCGCATGGCCCAGGGTGTCGTTCACGAGCTTGAAGCGGTCGAGGTCGATGAACAGCAGGGCCAGCAGCGTCTTGTCGCGCCGGGCATGGGTCAGCGCCACCTTGAGCCGTTCATTGAACAGCTGCCGGTTGGGCAGTTGCGTGAGCTGGTCGTACTGGGCCATGTGGCGCAGGCGCTCATGCATCTGGCTGCGTTCGATGGCGGCGGCCACCTGGGTCGAGACGAACTGCAGGAGCTCCTTGTCTTCCTCGGTGTAGCGCAGTTCCTCCGAATAACCCTGCAGCACCAGCGCGCCGATGGTGCCTCTTTGCGCATGCAGCGGCACGCCCAGCCAATACAGCGGACCGTCGTCCTGCGTGGCCTGTGAAGCCTGTGAAGCCTGTAAATGGAGACTGTCCGGGGTCAGCAGCAAGGTCTGGCGTGTGCGAATGACTTCGGCGCAGCGGCTGTGCTCCGCCAGGGCGCAGGGTAACGGCGCGCCTTGGCGTTCATCGACATGGTAGGGGAAGCTCAGCAGGTCGCGTTGCACGTCGTAGAGCGCCACCGCAAAGTTGGCGGCGGGCAGCAGGCTGCCGATGATCTCGTGGATGCGGCGGAACAAGGCCGGCAGGTCTTCGGCCGCATAGGCGGCTTCGGAGATGGCGTAGATCGCGGCCTGCATCGAGTCGATGCGCTTGCGCTCGGTGACGTCGCGTGCCACCGCCACGCGCAGGCCATCGCCCGGCGACCAGCGGGCCGACCAGACGATGTGGGCGGTCTTGCCGTCCTTGCGCACATAGCGGTTTTCAAAATGCAGCTGCAGCTTGCCGGCCATGATGTTGGCCACGGCCTGCAGGGTGCGCTCGCGGTCGTCGGGATGGACCAGCTCGATCATGCGCCGGCCGATGACCTCGTCCGGTGCATAACCGAAGATGCGCTCGAAGGCCGCGCTGACGAACTGGAAGCGCCCCTCCACGTCCACGACGCAGACGGCATCGACCAGCAGGTCCAGGACATTGATCGAAGTCGCTAGTTGGGTCGGGTTCATGCGGGGGGAATGGCTGATAGGGCTCCTGGAGCACCGAGCCTACCAAAAGGTGGGTTCCCCGATGGGTTCCGCCCCGCATTCCCCCTGCGCAGCGCAGGCTTCAGTCCGCCTGGCCACCAACGCTGCGCAAGGCCACGAGCGACCGAAGCTGCCGGCCCTGCGCGTCGAAGTTACCAGAGGCCAGCCACTCGGCAAACGCCGTGGCCAGTACGGGCCATTCATGGTCCATGATGGAAAACCACGCCGTATCGCGGCTACGCCCCTTGTAGACGACGACCTGGCGGAAGATGCCCTCGAAGCGGAAGCCGAGCCGTTCGGCGGCCTGGCGTGAAGGCGCGTTCAAGCTGTCGCACTTCCACTCGAAGCGGCGGTAGCCCAGATCGTCGAAGACATGCCGCATCAACAGGTACTGGGCCTCGGTGGAGGCCGGCGTGTGTTTGAGCAAAGGCGAAAACGCCACATGGCCGACCTCGACGGCACCGTTGGCCGGGTCGATGCGCATCAACGCCAGCGTGCCTACGGCCCGGCCGGTGCGCCGGTCGATGGCGGCGTAGTGCAGCGGATCGGCGCCGGTCGCGATGCGCTCGGCATAGGCACGGTAGTCTGCCGCGTCGGCGAACGGGCCGGAGATCATGTAGGTCCAGTCGCGGCCGTCGGGCGCCTGGCTGTAGGCGGCGTACAGGTCTGCCGCATGGCGCGCCGCATCGAGCGGCTCCAGCCGGCAATACCGGCCTTCGATGAGGGTGTGAGCCGGGCGCTCGCGTGGGCTCCAGTCGGGCAGCGGCGCGCCGATGGGCTGGCCGTAGGCATTCAGGTGATGGGTCATGGGTGAGTTCCTGGGTAGGTTCCTGAGTGAAGAGGATCGGGCATGCGCTAGAGTAGCCACCGCGTGGCACCTGAAAAAGTGCCATCGATGTGGTATTTCAGGGTGCCACGAAAACAGCCCTTCTCCACTTCGACGACCATGCCAATCACCTCCCCGGCCCTGCAACAGACCTTGCTCGACACCCCGCTGGCCAGGGACTCGGGCGCCGCGCCCATGCAGCGCCAGTTGCACCATCGCTTCAAGTCCGCGATCCTGGACGGACGCCTGCCGCCCGGCAGCCGCCTGCCAGGTTCGCGCGCGCTGGCGCAGGCCTTGTCGATCTCACGCAATACCGTGACGGCCGCCTACGAATTGCTGGCCGCTGAGGGTTATGTGCAGCCCGACCGGCAGGGCACCCGGGTGGCCGCCCTGCAGCGGCCCAAGGCCCGGCGCCTTGCCCCAACCGCGCCCGCCACCTCACCGATGGCACAGCGGCTCATGCGCATCCAGCCGACCCAGCCGCGCGCCGAAGCCGGTGCGGCCCTGACGCCCGGGGTGCCGGCCTTGTCGCAGTTTCCATTGGCGGCCTGGCGCCGCACGGTCGACCGCGCCATGCGCCGCACGGGTGCGGCCACGCTGGACTATGGTGATCCGCTGGGCGAACCAGCCTTGCGCGCCTCGATCGCCGCGCACCTGGGCATCAGCCGCGGCGTGTCCTGCGACCCGGCCCAGGTCGTCATCACCGAGGGTGCGCAAGAGGCCCTTTACCTGTGCGTGCGGCTGCTGAGCAACCCGGGCGACCTGGCCTGGGTGGAAGACCCGGGCTACCGCGGCGCCAAGGCCGCCATGCATGCGGGCGACCTGCGGGTCGCGCCGATCCGCGTCGATGCCGAAGGCCTGTTGGTTGCCGCCGGCGACTGGCAAACGCAGGCGCCGCGCCTGGTCTACACCACGCCCTCGCACCAGTACCCCGGCGGGGCGGTGCTGAGCGTGGCGCGCCGGCTGGCATTGATCACCAGTGCCAGGCAGCACGGCGCCTGGCTCATCGAAGACGACTACGACAGCGAATTTCGCCACGTGGGTGAACCCATCGGCGCCATGCAGGGCCTGGTGGCCGACGCGCCGGTGCTGTATGTGGGCACCTTCAGCAAGACCATGTTCCCCGCGCTGCGCCTGGGCTTCCTGGTGCTGCCGCGGGCACTGCTGGCACCGCTCGAGGCGCCGCTCAGGGAGATACTGCGCGGCGGCCACCGCCACGAACAGCTGGCACTGGCCGAGTTCATCGAGAGCGGCGAGTTCAGCCGGCACCTGGGCCGCATGCGGCGCCTGTACCGCGAGCGCCAACAGGCCCTGCGCGAAGCGCTGACGCGGCACCTGCGTGTACCCCACAGCATCGACGGTGGCCGCGGCGGCATGCACCTGACACTGCGGCTGCCCGCGCGTTACCCCGACCAGGCGATCGCCAGCGCCGCGCGGCGCCACGGCATCGCGCCAACACCGCTGTCGGGCTTCGCGCTGCGGCCCATGCCGGAAGACAACGGCCTGGTGCTGGGCTACGGCAACACCCCGGCGGAACTGTTCGAACCCAGCGTGCGGCGTCTGTCGCAATTGGCCACCGCGAGCGCTCGTTAAGCGCCCGCTGAGCACGGCACCAGGTTTTAGCCGATCGTCATCAGGCTCGCATTACCACCGGCGGCAGCGGTGTTCACACTCAATGCGCGCTCCACCACCAGGCTCTCCAGCGCGATGGCCGCATCGCCCGGCGCATAGGCCCGCAGGCTGACGATGGCACCGTCGCGGCGGGCCAGCACCTGCAGCGCCTGCTGCAGCGAGGCCGCGTCGCCATGGTGCAGCACCGCGTCGAAATGCACGGTGGGCGCGGTCCAGTCCTGCGCGGTGGCGATGGCCTGTTGCACTTCGAGCGGCAGCGATGCGTACAGCGTGGCCGCCGGCCCGGTGGCGGGCCAGACGGCGGTGCTGCCGACCGACAGCACCGCGGCCAATTGCACCAGGCGGTCGGCATCATCGGTGGCCAGACTCAACACGGCCTCGCGCGGCAGCAACGTGTAGACGTTGCGCTCGCCGGTCGGGCCGACCAGGGTGCGTGCATGGCCGCTGCGCGACTGGCGCGCGAAGCGCTGGCAGGCCGCTGCGAGCGTGCTGCGGTCCGTCAACTGCGCCCAGGACTCGAGTGCGGCCAAGGCGGTGGGCGGCTCGCCCACGGCGCCGGCCGGGTTGGTGTGAACGGGATCGGCCGCCAGCAGCGCCCGCGCCATCACATCGTCGGGCCGCTCGGCCAGCATGCGGTACATGTAGAGCGGGCCACCGGCCTTGGGGCCGGTGCCCGACAGGCCCTCCCCGCCGAAGGGCTGCACGCCGACCACGGCGCCAACCATGTTGCGGTTCACATAGACATTGCCGGCCTTGGCGGCGTCGACCACCTGGGCGATGGTCTCGTCGATGCGGGTGTGCACGCCGAGGGTGAGGCCGTAGCCGGTGTTGTTGATCTGGCCGATGAGCGCGCCCAGGTCACGGCGGCGGTAGCGCACCAGGTGCAGCACCGGGCCGAAGACTTCGCGCTGCAGCTCGGCCAGGCTGTCGAGTTCGATCAGCGTGGGCGTGACGAAGGTGCCGTACAGCGTGGCGTCGCCGATATCGCGCGCCTGGCGGAACACCTTGCGGCCGCGCTGGCGCATGGCGGCGATGTGGTGCTCGATGCCCTCGCGCGCCTCGACGTCGATCACCGGGCCGACGTCCACTGCCAATTGGGCCGGGTTGCCGATGCGGCTTTCGGCCATCGCGCCCTTGAGCATCTCGATCACGCGGTCGGCCACCTCTTCCTGCACACACAACACACGCAGCGCGGAGCAGCGCTGGCCGGCGCTGTCGAAGGCCGAGGCCACCACGTCGATCACCACCTGCTCGACCAGGGCGGACGAGTCGACGATCATCGCGTTCTGCCCGCCGGTCTCGGCGATCAGCGGCACCGGGCGGCCATCGGCACCGAGCCGTTGCGCCAGCGTCTTCTGCAGGATGCGGGCGACCTCGGTCGAGCCGGTGAACATCACGCCCTGCACCCGCGCGTCGCCCACCAAGGCGGCGCCCACGGTTTCGCCGCGGCCGGGCAGCAACTGCACCGCCGCGCGCGGCACGCCGGCCCACCACAGCAGGCGCACGGCTTCGGCGGCGATCAGCGGCGTCTGCTCGGCCGGCTTGGCCAGCACCGGGTTGCCGGCGGCCAGGGCTGCGGCCACCTGGCCGACGAAGATGGCCAGCGGGAAGTTCCAGGGGCTGATGCAGACCATGGGGCCGAGCGGCTTGTGCGTGTCGGCCGAGAAATCGCCGCGTGCCTGGGCCGCGTAGAAACGCAGGAAGTCCACCGCCTCACGCACTTCGGCAATGCCGTTCGCATAGGTCTTGCCGGCCTCGCGCGACAACAGGCCGAGCAGGCGCGGCAAGTTGGCTTCGAGCAGATCGGCCGCGGCGTCGAGCGAGGCCGCACGCTCGGCCGGCGCGGTGGCGGCCCAGGTGGGGGCAAAGCTGGTGGCGTCGGTGATGGCCTGGTGCACATCGGCCAGCGTGGCCTCCTGCACCTGGCCGACCACTTCGCGCAGATCGGCCGGGTTGCGTACCGGCTCGGAAGCCTGTCCGGCGCCGGGCCCCGAGGCCATCAGCGGCCCGGCCGTCCACGCCTCTTGTGCCGATTTGGCCAGCGCGTCGCCGAGCAGGCGCAGCTGGTCGTCGTTGGCCAGATCGAGCCCCTTGGAGTTCGCGCGGGCGCCGCCGTACAAGGCCTGCGGCAGCGGAATCGACGCATGCGGCAAGCCCACCGCGCCGTCTTTCAGGGCCATGTGTTCCACCGTGGCCACCGGGTCTTCGACCAGCACTTCGATGGCGATCGTCGGGTCGGCGATGCGGTTCACGAAGGAGGTGTTGGCACCGTTTTCCAGCAGCCGGCGCACCAGGTAGGCCAGCAGGGTTTCATGCGTACCCACCGGCGCATAGATGCGGCAGGGCCGGTTCAGCTTGCCGGCATCGACCGGGCCGACCACCTGCTCGTACAGCGGCTCGCCCATGCCGTGCAGGCACTGGAATTCGTATTGGCCGGGCTGGTAGCTGGCCGGATCGGCCATCTGGTAAATGGCCGAGAGCGTGTGTGCGTTGTGCGTGGCGAATTGCGGATAGACCGCGTCGGGCGCGGCCAGCAGCTTCTTTGCGCAGGCCAGGTACGACACATCGGTGTAGGCCTTGCGGGTGTAGACCGGGTAGCCGTCCAGGCCGTCGATCTGGGCGCGCTTGATCTCGCTGTCCCAATACGCGCCCTTCACCAGCCGCACCATCAGCCGGTGGCCGCTGCGCCGGGCCAGGTCGACCACGAAGTCGATGACGAAGGGGCAGCGTTTTTGATAAGCCTGGATCACGAAGCCAATGCCGTTCCACGCCTCCAGCGCCGGCTCGAAGCACAGCTTTTCCAGCAGGTCGAGAGACAGCTCCAACCGGTCGGCCTCTTCGGCGTCGATGTTGATGCCGATGTTGTACTTGTGGGCCAGCAGCGTGAGCTCGCGCAGCGTGGGGTACAGCTCGGCCATCACGCGGCCGTGCTGGGCGCGGCTGTAGCGCGGGTGCAGCGCCGACAGCTTGATCGAGATGCCCGGGCCCTCGACCACACCACGGCCGGCCGAAGCCTTGCCGATGGCATGGATGGCCTGCTCATACGACTGGCGGTAACGCTCGGCGTCATGCGCGGTGAGCGCGGCCTCGCCCAGCATGTCGTAGGAATAACGGAAGCCTTCGGCCTCCAGCCGCTTGGCGTGGTCGAGGGCCTGGGCGATGGTTTCACCGGTGACGAACTGCTCGCCCATCATGCGCATGGCCATGTCCACGCCCTTGCGGATCAGGGGCTCGCCGCCCTTGCCAATGAGCCGGGTCAGCGTGGTCGACAGGCCCGATTCGCTGTGCGTGGCCACCAGCTTGCCGGTGAGCAACAGGCCCCAGGTGGCGGCGTTGACAAACACCGAAGGACTGCGGCCCGCATGCGACTGCCATTGGCCGTTGGCGATCTTGTCGCGGATCAGCGCATTGCGCGTGGCCGCGTCGGGAATACGCAGCAAGGCCTCGGCCAGGCACATCAGCGCCACACCTTCCTGCGACGACAGCGCGTATTCCTGCAGCAGGCCCTGCACCAGCCCGGCGCGGCCGGTGGCGTTCTTGCGCTTGCGCAATTGTTCGGCGATGCGCTGCGCCAGGGCCTGCGCCTGGCCGGCCATGCCCGCGGGCAGGCGGGCCGCCTCCAGCAAGGGCGGCAAGGCCTGGGGTTCGGGGCGGCGGTAGGCGGCGGTGATGTGGGCGCGCAGCGGCGGCACCTCGGTCTGGGGGGCGAGGGCGTCGGCGAAGGTCTCGAACGGGGCGGCAGTAGAAGATGGCATGGCGTGATCTATTGGTGAATAGATCGATGATGCCGGCAACTCTCGCGAATAACTATTCTAAATTATCATTTTTTACAGAATAAAAAACTAGTCAACCACCGCAGCGACGTAAACCATTCAAACCAACGGCGCCTGTAGCCACTGCGCCAGATGCTGCGACACCTCGGCGGGTCGCTCCATCGGCACCATGTGGCCAGCTTCTTCGACCACGGCCAGCCGCGCACCAGGAATGCGCTCGGTCATCTCCACATGGCGGGCCAGCGGACTCCAGGCGTCCTGCCGCCCGCACAGCACCAGGGTCGGGCAGGCAATGGCCGACAGCACCGGCGTGGCGTCGGGCCGGCCCAGCAGCGCGGCAATCTGTGCAGCGAAGACCTCGGGCGTGCTGCGCGCCACCATCGCCAGGATCTGCTCGAACACCTCGCCGGCCAGGCGGTTTTCAAGCCGGGCCGGATGCACCATGCCCGCAGCCCAGGCCTCGCCCATGGCGCGCATGCCGTGCGCGCGCGCCGTCTCCAGCCACTGGTAGCGCTGCTGGCGTTCGCACTCGGCATCGGGGCCGTCCGGCAAGGGCAGGAAACCGGTGTCGAGCAGGGCCAGCCGTGCGACCCGTTCGGGCGCCAGGCGCAGCACTTCGAGCGCCACACGCCCGCCCATGCTGTGGCCGGCCAGCGCGAAGGTCTGTGCCGGCGCGGTGGCCAGCACATGGCGCGCCATGGCTTCGATCGAACCCAGCAAGCCATAGGCCGGCACCACGCAGTGGGCCTGCGGCGCCAGTGCCGCGCATTGGCCAGCCCATACGGTCTGGTCGCACAGCAAGCCGGGCAGCAGGAGCAAGGCCGGGGCCATGCCGTCATGAGGCGTGGAATCTGATGGGGTCATGCGGTGAATGTGAATAAAACCGTACAAATGACCGATGAAGGTCGACAAAAAACCTCAGAAATAAATCACTTTTTCATAGCAATATGACGTTATCCAGTCTATCAAAGATCTTGATTAATACGGCCATTTTTCATTGTGTGCATGTGCACTTGTTGCATCGCAATATCTTGCGATAAGATCGGCCCCCGCAACAATTGAAACAAAAAAGCCTGCTTTGAAATGTGCCGGAAACATGTGCGCCGCATAGTTTGACCGCTGCCTCGTTCCCATTTCAGGAGAGTTTTCGTGCCCAATCAACTGACTGTCACACAGCGCAAGCTGTCGCCGATGGACCCAGCCCGGCCCTCTTCGATTTATACCGCTTCGTTGAACAACTACGATACCCCGATCGCCGTGGAGCCCAAACCCACGCCCGCGGCCCGCAGTTGGCTGCAAGCCCTGTTGCCCGGCTTCATCTCAGCGCGTTCGCGTGTCGCCAGCATCCAGAAATCGATGCTCGACGAACTGGGCCAGGTGGCCACCCTGCCCCTGCACGAAGAAGCCCTGGCGCGCCAGATCGTGCAGGCCGAGGACGCCGAATCCCTGTGGGAATTGCGCCATGCGCTGGCCGACGCCATCTGTAGCGTGCGCGGCGACGCCGTCGCGCGGCAGAAAATGACCGAGATCAGCTTCATGTTCGCCGGCTTGCTGCGCCGCCGCAGCGCGGGCTCCGACGACCTGCCCGGCGAAAACGTGGTGCACCTGTCCACGCGCGCGCAGCAGTCCTTCAGGTCCTGAGTTCGGTCGCCGGGCCCCTCGCCCGGCTTTTTTGACCGGCACTTGACCGGCACCTACCCGGCACTTGCCCGGAATTTGAGCGGAAGTCCTCGCCGCTGCGTGGACAATAGCGCGGTGAGCATCCCCCAGACTTTCATCCAGGAACTGATCGCCCGCGTCGACGTGGTGGAGATCGTGGGCCGGTACGTGCAGCTCAAGAAGGGCGGCGCCAACTTCATGGGCCTGTGCCCGTTCCACGGCGAAAAATCGCCTTCCTTCTCGGTGAGTCCGAGCAAGCAGTTCTTTCATTGCTTCGGCTGCGGCAAAAGCGGCGACGCCATCAAGTTCCTGATGGAACACACCGGCGCCACCTTCATGGAGGTGGTGAACGACCTGGCCCAGCAATACGGCATGCAGGTGCCCGAAGACGACGCCTCCCCGCAAGACCGCGCCCGCGCCGCCGAGCAGCGCCAGAAGCAGGCCACGCTCACCGACGTGCTGGAGCAGGCCGGCGAAGCCTTCCGCAAGCAGCTCAAGAAGTCACCACGCGCGGTGGACTACCTCAAGGGCCGCGGCCTCTCGGGCGAAGTCGCCAAGCAGTTCGGCCTGGGTTATGCGCCGCAGGGCTGGCGCAACCTGGCCAGCGTGTTCCCCAACTACGACGACCCCTTGCTGGCCGAGAGCGGCCTGGTCATCACCAATCCGGACGAGAACACCGGAGAAGAGAAGCGCTACGACCGCTTCCGCGACCGGGTGATGTTCCCGATCCGCAATGTGAAGGGCGAGTGCATCGGCTTTGGCGGCCGGGTGCTGGGCGACGAAAAGCCCAAGTACCTGAACTCCCCCGAAACACCGGTCTTCAGCAAGGGCCGCGAACTCTACGGCCTGTTCGAAGCCCGCAACGCCCTGCGCGACGCCGGTTATGTGCTGGTCACCGAAGGTTATATGGACGTGGTGGCCCTGGCCCAGCTCGGTTTTCCGAACGCGGTGGCCACCCTCGGCACGGCCTGCACGCCTGAGCATGTACAGAAGCTGTTTCGCTTCACCGACGCGGTGGTGTTCAGCTTCGACGGCGACGCGGCCGGCCGGCGCGCGGCGCGCAAGGCGCTCGACGGCGCCCTGCCCTTCGCCAGCGACGTGCGCAGCGTCAAGTTCCTGTTCCTGCCGCCCGAGCACGACCCCGACAGCTACATCCGCGCGTTCGGCCGCGAAGCCTTCGCCCGCTACGTGGCCGAGGCCACGCCGCTGAGCGTGTTCCTGGTCGACGCCGCGCGCGAGGGCTGCGACCTGCATTCCGCCGAGGGCCGCGCGCATTTCGCCGCCAATGCCAAGCCGCTATGGAATCTGCTGCCCGAGGGCGCGCTGAAGCGCCAGCTGCTGGGCGACATTGCCGACCTGGTGCAGCTGGGCAGCCGCGAACTCGCCGACGTGTGGCTCGGCAGGCCCGCGGCCAGCCCCAGTCCGCGCCGGCAGGGCCAATACGGCGACTACAGCGACTACGGCAAAAAAGCCGACGGTTCGCCGCGCCTGGGCCGCGACGGCCAGCCCTGGCGCAGCAAGTACCCGCCGCGCGGCAACGAAGCCCCGCGCCCCACCGGCCGGCTGCTGCCGGCCAGCCGCGCCGACCACGCCGTGCGGTTGTTGCTGAGCCATGCCGCGGCCTGGGACAAGCTCACCAATGAAGACCATGCCATGCTGTGCGAACTGCCCGGCCCCCACGGCGCGCTGTTTGCCTGGCTGGAAAGCCAGCTCCATGAAAACGGGCCGCAGCCCTGGGGCCTGCTCAGCGCGCACCTGCGCGAACTGCCGTTCGAGCCGCTGGCAGCCAAGGTGATGGCCCGGCCCGACGCCGGGCCGGCCGCGGCCGCGCCCGAGACCAGCACCAACCCCGGCGAGGAACTCGCGCAGGAACTGCGCAATCTGCTCGACCTGATGCTGATCGACCGGCTCAAGAGCCAGATGAATGCCCTGGTGGAGGCCGTCACCGCCGGCGACGCCGAAGCCCTGAAGCAATACCAGGACCTGGCCCAGCGCCTGAGCGGTCTCGCCCGGCTGGGCAAGGCGGCGGTATAGACCGCGACACGCGACACCGCAGGCACCGCAGACGCCGCAACACCCGCGTTTTCCCGCCCCATCAGGCTCTTATCACGTTTTGGCCTTGAATTTCAGGTTCCAGGCTATAATCTAAGGCTAACTGCTCGGCAAGAGCGACAGCAACACCTCCGGCTCCGGCCCCATTGATGCCACCGCGCACATGGCCACTCCGCCGCAAGGGTTGCATGCCAAATGATCGCCCACACATCTTGCCTTTGAGAAAAAGTTTTTGCTGAAGCTTTTCTCTGTCATGCACCCGCGCCGGGGGAGTTTTGCGGCGCTTGGTTGTTTTTTCGTCTGTTTTGAAGTTTTAAGGTCGTTCCATGCCTGCTCAAAAGTCCGAGAAGCCCGTCAAGCCCGCTGCCCCTGCCGCAGCCAAAACAGTGTCCAAAACACCGTCCAAGGCAGCGGTCAAACCCGCAGCCAAAGCGTCCGCCAAGCCCGCCCCGAAAGTCAAAACAGTGCCCGCATCGAAGTCCTCCGCCGCCGTTAAAGAAAAATCCGCTGTTGCCTCCGCCGTGGCCGACGACGCCCCCGCCAAGAAGAAGCCCGGCCGTCCGCCCAAGGCCGCCGCGGTAGCCAGCGAAGCCAAGCCCAAGCCGACCGGTGCCAAGCGTGGCCCCAAGCCCAAGGGCTCGATCTCGACCGAGATCAATGAAGACGACCTGATCGAGATCGAGGAAGACCCGGTTGAAGAGCCGGCCGTCACCCTGACCGCCAACGGCGAGAAGGTCAAGCCGCTGCGCATGAAGATCAGCAAGGCGAAGGAACGCGCCTTGATGAAGGAGTTCGGCCTCGACGAGACCGTGCTGTCCGAAGAAGACATGGTCAAGCGCCGCCTGCGCCTGAAGGCACTGATCAAGCTCGGCAAGACCCGCGGCTACCTGACGCACGGCGAAATCTCCGACCACTTGCCCGACAAGCTGATCGATGCCGAAACGCTGGAAGCCGTGATCAACACCCTGAACGACCTGGGTGTGGCGGTGTACGAACAAACGCCCGACGCCGAGTCGCTGATCCTGACCAACAACGCCCCGGCCGGCAGCTCCGAAGAAGAAGCCGAAGAAGCCGCCGAAGCCGCGCTGTCCACCGTGGACAGCGAATTCGGCCGCACCACCGACCCGGTGCGCATGTACATGCGTGAAATGGGCACGGTCGAACTGCTGACCCGCGAAGGCGAAATCGAAATCGCCAAGCGCATCGAAGGCGGCCTGATGCGCATGATGGAAGCCATCAGCGCCAGCCCCGCCACGCTGGCCGAAGTGTTCCGCCTGGGCGAGGAAATCCGCGAAGGCAAGGTGGTCATCTCCACCATCGTCGACGGCTTCTCCAACCCCAACGAAGCCGACGACTATGTGGCCGAAGAAGACTTCGACGAATTCGACGCGGCCGACGACGACGACGGCAAGGGCGGCTCCAAGGCGCTGACCAAGAAGCTCGAAGAACTCAAGACCGAGGCGCTGACGCGTTTCGACCGCCTGCGCGGCCTGTTCGAAAAGGTCCACAAGATCTACGACAAGGAAGGCTACGGCACGCCGCACTACGCCAAGGCCCAGGCGGCCCTGAGCGAAGAGCTGATGACGATCCGCTTCACCGCCAAGACCATCGAAAAGCTGTGCGACCTGCTGCGCGCCCAGGTGGACGACGTGCGCAAGAAGGAACGCGAACTGCGCCGCATCATCGTCGACAAGTGCGGCTACCCGCAGGAAAGCTTCATCGCCGACTTCAGCGGCCGCGACAAGATGGGCAACAAGGCCGCCTCGCACCTGCTCGACCTGAAATGGATCGAGAAGCAGGCCGCGGCCGGCAAGCCGTGGAGCACGATCATGGCCCGCAACATCCCGCCGGTGCAGGACCTGCAGCAGAAGCTGACCGACCTGCAAGCCCGCGTGGTGGTGCCGCTGGACGAGCTCAAGGGCATCAACAAGCGCATGAACGAAGGTGAAGCCGCCTCGCGCGATGCCAAGAAGGAAATGATCGAGGCCAACCTGCGCCTGGTGATCTCCATCGCGAAGAAGTACACCAACCGCGGCCTGCAGTTCCTGGACCTGATCCAGGAAGGCAACATCGGCCTGATGAAGGCGGTGGACAAGTTCGAATACCGTCGCGGCTACAAGTTCTCGACCTACGCCACCTGGTGGATTCGCCAGGCCATTACCCGTTCGATCGCCGACCAGGCGCGCACCATCCGGATTCCGGTGCACATGATCGAGACCATCAACAAGATGAACCGCATCAGCCGCCAGCACTTGCAGGAGTTCGGCTTCGAGCCCGACGCGTCGATCCTGGCCGAGAAGATGGAGATCCCGGAAGACAAGATCCGCAAGATCATGAAGATCGCCAAGGAACCGATCTCGATGGAAACCCCGATCGGCGACGACGACGACAGCCACCTGGGCGACTTCATCGAAGACGGCGCCAACACCGCGCCCATCGAAGCCGCCATGCAGGCCGGCCTGCGCGACGTGGTCAAGGACATCCTCGACAGCCTGACACCGCGCGAAGCCAAGGTGCTGCGCATGCGCTTCGGCATCGAGATGAGCACCGACCACACGCTGGAAGAAGTTGGCAAGCAGTTCGACGTGACCCGTGAACGCATCCGCCAGATCGAAGCCAAGGCGCTGCGCAAGCTCAAGCACCCGAGCCGCAGCGACAAACTGCGCAGCTTCATCGACACGCTGTAAAACCCAAGCGCGCCGCATCGATCCCAAGCCCCGTTGCCAGAATTGGCAGCGGGGCTTTTTTCATCGTTTTACTCGCCATAATGGCTCCCATCGCAGCCCCGGGGAGATGACATGCAGGGTCAGAGAACAGCACACGCCGCCACCGAACACACGGGGGCGACGGCATGAACCCACAACGCAGACAGGCCCTGCTGCGTGGCACGTCGCTCGCGGCGCTTTATGCGGCCGGGGTTCCGGCCCTGGCGCAAAGCACCGCCGCCAAGGCAACGGCCGGACCGGCGGCCACCCTCGCCCCGCTGGCCGAAAAACTCCGCATCTTGATTCCCGCCAATACCGGCGGCGGCTGGGACCAGACCGGCCGCGCGCTCGGCGCGGCGCTGGTAGCCACGGGCGCGGCCAGCCAGATCGAATTCGAAAACGTCGGCGGCAAGGGCGGCACCATCGGCCTGGCCCGTTACGCCGAAAAATACGGCAGCGATCCGAACACCCTGCTCATTGGCGGTGTTGTCATGGTCGGCGCCGTGGCGCTGCAGAAACCCAGCATCGACCTCAGCCACGTGCAGCCGCTGGCGCGTCTCACCAGCGATTACCTCGTGGCCGCGGTGTCGACCAAGTCACCGATCCGCGGCGTGCTTGAACTGGTGGATGCCCTGCGCAAGGATCTGCCCAACATGCCGATCGCCGGCGGCTCGGCCGGCGGCGTGGACCACGTGTTCGCCGGCATGCTCGTGCGGGCGGCCAAGGCCAACCCCGATGCCTTGGTCTACCGGCCCTTTCCCGGCGGCTCCGAGGTGGTGGACGCCCTGGTGTCGGGCCAGGCGGCCATCGGCATTTCGGGCTATAGCGAGTTCAAGGACGCCATCGACAGCGGCAAGCTGCGCGCGGTCGGCATCTCTGCACGGCGCAGCGCGATGGGCCTGCCATCCTTTCGCGAGCAGAACGTGGACGCCGACATGGCCAACTGGCGCGCGGTCTTCACCGGAAAAGACGTGCCGCCGGCACGCCGCGCCGAGATGGTCGCAGCCCTGAACCAGGCCATCGGCAACGCCGGCTGGCAACGCACGCTGAAGCAGAACCACTGGGAATCGTCATGGCTCACGGGCAAGGACTTCGGCGACTTCCTGGAAATGGAACTCATCACCGCCCGCATCATGATGTATCTGCTCAAGCTGAAAGCCTGAGAGCTCAGGCGGGACGAATAGGCTTCGACAAGCTCAGCCCGAACGGTGACTCTTGTGTCGTGAATTTTGGAAGCCTCAAATGAGGCTCAATGAGGCTCAAAAGCCTCTCAATCAACCGCGTCGCTGGTCACCCGCTCCCACAATGCCAGCCCCAGCAGGTCGCGCAGCGCCACCGCACCAGCGGCGGTGATCGCCAGCGCACGGGCGCCATCCTTTCTGGAGAGCCAGCCTTGGTCGAGGCAATGCGCGCAGATCATCGCGCCGAGCCGGCCCGCGACGTGGGATTTGCGTTCGCTCCAGTCGAGGCAGGGGCGGCAATATGGGCGGCCGCGGCCCTGCGGCGCTGAATCCAGAGCGATGCCCCAAGGCTGCAACACCGCACCGGCATGGTCCGTCACCTGGCCGGCCTCGCCATCGAAGCGGATGGCGCCGTCGGCCTGCAGCCGCTCGGCAATGGCCAGGCCGAGGCGGCCCGCGATGTGGTCGTAACACATGCGGGCCCTGCGCATGCCGGCGTCGCGCGGGCCAACCACCACCGTGCGCCGCGCCGCGCTGGCGCCGGCGATTTGCATGATGCCTTCCAGCAGCTTGGCCACGTCGCCGGAAGCCAGCCGGTGGTAGCGGTGGCGGCCGCGCTGTGCCACCACCATCAACCCGGCCTCGACCATCAGGGCAAGATGGCGGCTGGCCGTCTGGGGCGACACGTTGCCCGCCTTGGCCAGTTCATTGGCGGTGAGCGAGCGGCCGTCCATCAGCGCCAGCAACATCGCCGCGCGCGCCGGCTCGCCGACCAGTGAGGCGATGCGGGCGATTTGATTGGTGTTCATGGTGCCGCCAGCTTAGGCTATCGAAAGGCCTGATGCTTCGCCGCGAGACGAAGCGTTTAACCTTCGTTGCATGGACGACATGACTACAACGCCGGCACCAGCCAATCCGCACGGTCGCGGCTGGCCCAGACCAGTTCCGCATTGATCCCGTCGCTGGCATCGATGCGCGCCTGCGCCTGGGCCGGCGTGAAGCCCCAGGCGCGCTGGTGCCGCGCGGCGAGTTGGCGCATGGCCTGCGCGGGCGGCACGTCGAGGAACCAGCAGGCGTCGAACAGGCCCTGCAAATCCCAGCCATCACCCTGGTGCAGCAGGTACAGGCCTTCGACCAGCACCAGGCGTGTCTCGGGCGGCACGCGGAACACGTCGGCCACCGGGTCGCCGATGTCGTGCTGGAAGTCGGGCCAGGCGACTGGCCCACCCTCGCGCAAGGCCAGCAGCCGCTGGCGCAGCGCGGCCGGGTCGAAGGTCCATGGCGCGCCGCGGCGGGCCAGCGCCAGGGCCGGGTCAGGCAAGTGCGCCAGGGCGGCGCGGCTCAGATGGAAACCGTCCATGCCCAGCACCTGCATGCAGCCCGCGCCGGCACGCTGGTTCACGGCGTCGGCCCAGCGCGTGGTCACCGTGCTTTTACCCGCGCCTGGCAGTCCGACAAGGCCGACCAGGATGCGCGGCTGGCTGGTGGCCAATAGGTCCAGCAGACGCTGCACGGCTGGTGACGGCATGCCGCCACTACGGTCTTGCAGCTCGGCTGTGTTGCCCATCATGGCCCTACAGCACGCGCCAGTCCATCACGCCGGCACGGCCCGAATAACGCACCAGCGCGTCCAGCGTTTCCACCTGCACCCGCGCGGCGCGTTGGCCGTAGACCTGGGCCTTGAGCCAGGCGGCTTCGGCCTCGAGCAGCGCCGCGTCGTCGAGCCGGGTGTGCCATACCTTTTGCGTCGCGTCCCAGCGGTAGCCGCGGTCTTTCAGCGCGTCCTTGGCTTCGAACGGTGCACCGGTGGCCTGCAGCCGGTAGCGCAGCGTGGGGGCGGTGGCGAGCAGCCGCGCCAGGCCGGTGACCTTGGCCGCGGGCAGATCGGCCTGCAGCACGGCCAGCAGCGCGTGGCAGTCCATTTCGGCGCGGTGCGCGTCATAGAACAGGCCGAGGCCGAGCGCCAGCGATTCGAGCTTGGACGAACCGCGGCCCTCGCCTTTCCAGTCGATATCGGCAAACGAGCAGGCCCAGGCCTTGGCCGCGAACGCCGGCAGGCGCGCCTCGACAAACGGCCGGTCGAAGCCGGCGTTGTGCGCCACGATCAGGTCCACGCCGTCGAGCAGCTCGGCGATGCGCGCCGTATCGAGCTGCTGGCCGCGCACCATGCCGTCGTCGATGCCGGTGATGGCCTGCACGTCGGCGGGAATGGGCTGGCCCGGGTCTTCGAGGCCGTCGTAGACCTGCACCGGGCCCACGGGCTGGCCGGTGGCGCGGTCCACATCGACACGCAGCAGGGCCAGCTCCATGATCTTGTCGCGGCCATGGCTCAGGCCGGTGGTTTCGGTGTCGAGGATCAGCAGCCGCGCGATGTCGCCCGGCGCGTCGGCCGATGGCGGCAGCGCATAGTGCAGGCGCGGCACGAGGCGGCGCAGCACGCGGTAGTCGGGATGGGCTTCGAGCTGCAGGGCCAGGGTTTCGAGACTGGTGGGCGCAGCAGTTGCCGCAGTTGCGGCATCGTGCACCGGGGCTGGCGTCGGGGCTGGTGTCGGCGCTTGCGCTGACGCCACTTCAAGCGGCCGCGGTTTGGCCACCGGCACACTCTTGCGCGGGGCTTTGCGCTGCGGCGCCAGGACCGGGGCAAGCACCGGCACGCCATCGTCGAAGCCGAAGCCAAATTGCTGCATCATGTCGTCTTCCAGGTCTTTCATTGAAGCGCCGATTGTCCGCGCAGAACGCCGGCCACGACACCCGCATCGGGTTTTATGCGCATACCTCAGCCAGGCTGGCGCCACCGACCGGAATCCGGGCACACGCTGACCGGCGCGCCGTTCCGCCAGACCTGCTCTTCGTCCAGTTGCCGAGCGGTCGAAGGTTCGATGTCGAAGGCCACCCGAAGTACACGCCCGACATCGGCGTTCTCGATGGGCAGCTCCCAGGTCAGGAACACCTGGCTGCAATCCTGCGCAGGCGCGAAGTCGGCCGCATCGAAGCCCGCGCTTCCGCGTGGAACGACGGCATGAGGCTGGCCCGTGTCGAACAGCAAGACCGTGCCCCTGGCCAGGGGGATGCGATGCCCCGTCGCGGGGAAATGCACGTCCAGCCCCTTGTCCTCGCCGAGAAAGAGATTGCAAAAGGCCGCACCGCCGTACTGCGCGCCGTCATGGTGGTACCGCGCGCCGCGGCAGGCCATGAGGGCGACGTCACTGGAAGCCAGCACCTCATGCAGGCCCTGCACACGCGTCCAATCGAGCACGGCCTGCACGCAATGCCTGTAGTCCGGCCAGCGCATGCGCGCGCGTGCCAGGGGCAATGGCTCTACGTCCCCGGGCTCCAGGCCCTGGCCCTGCCCCAGTTGCGACGACATCTCGCGCTCCCAATCCGCCTGGAGCCTTGCCGGTGGCGCAGGCACGTCGACGGTGCCCGACAACACGACATCACTCACGCTGCGGCTGCGGATGGCGTCTCCGCTCCAGAAATAGGAAGCGAGGACATCTGGCGGGTGATGCGGTTGCGGGAGGAGGCTCATCTGGAGCAGTGTAGAGAGGTGGAGCGACCCAGCGTGACCGCGGTTCTGTCGCATCGCTGGTCAAGGTCGTCGACATCGTTGAGCCAGTGGTTTTCTGCAGCATACATTACACTATCCATTAAGACTTTCGTTCAAGGAGAACACCATGGGTGTGCGCGCCAGCGATGTGGTTCCCATCAGCGAGGCTCGGGCTCGGCTCACCGAGTTGGCCGAGGATGTTGTAGGCCACGGCTTCGAGAAACTGCTGACCAAGAACGGCGCCAGCTATGTGGCGCTGGTCGATGCCCGCAAGCTGGACTACTACCACGCGCTCGAGGCCGAGCACGCGGGGTTGGTGCTCGTCCAAGGCGCCCTTGAGGGCCTGGACGACCTGGCGGCTGGCCGGGTGCTGGAGGAAGCCGAACTCGACCGGGCTCTATTGGCGGTTCCCAGCAGGCCTCGCAAGAAGGCCTGAAAGACGTGTCGCTGCCGGTCAATGCGCGCATCCAGGCCGCGCAGTCTTTCGTCCGCAATGTTCGGTCCGATCAAGCGTTCCTGCAGCAACAGGACAACAGCAGTGCCGACGCGCGCTACGGCGCGCTGCTCGCTCGGTTGAAAGAGGCCCGCGAGCTCCTGCGCTGGAACCCCGCAGCCGGCCGCCCCGCCCGCTTCCTCCAGGCGCAGTCGCACCAGGGCCAAGCCATGGTCGCCCGAGCCGTGGCCCTTGCCGTCAAGCACGGTGTGCCACAACTACGCGAGCTGGTCGTCAAGCCGTATGTCCTGCTCTACGCGCACAGCGAGGACCGCGTGGTGCTGCTGGCGCTGAAACACGAACGCCAGCTGGTTTTCGGGCTCGGCTGAAACCGTTCCTTGCCGTCTCGCCACTGACGCCGCAGTAGCGCTGCCCCCTGCCCCCTAAACCGGCAAACTGACCCGCACCTCCAGCCCCGGCTGCGCATTGCGCACGCTCCAGTTGCCACCGTGGGCCAGCACCACCAGCTTGCACAGGTACAAGCCCAAGCCCACGCCGCCGGTGGCGCGCTCGCGCGCGGCGTCGGGGCGGTAGAAGGGTTCGGCGAGATGCGGCAGCACGGCGTCGGGCACACCCGGGCCATGGTCACGCACGCTGAGATACACGGCATCGCCCTGCCCTTCGCGGCGCACGCTGATCTCGGGCGGCCGCACTGCATCCGTGCTGTGGCGCAGCGCGTTGTCGAGCAGGTTGCGCACCAGCAGGCGCATGCGGCTGCGGTCGAGCTGCAGGCTCGGCAGGTCGGTGGCCAGGTCCAGGGTGGCCGTACCACCGATGCCATCGGCCACTTCGCGCACCAGCGCGGCCAGGTCGGTCGGCTCCAGGTGCAGTGCGGCATGGCCCTGGCCGAGGCGTTCGCTCTCCAGCAGGTCGGTGATCAGGTCGCGCATCGCGGCCAGGTCGCGCAGCAGCGCGTCGCGCAGCGGCTGCGCCTCGCCGGTTTCGGGCAACAGCTCGGTGTTGAGGCGGGCACGGGTCAGCGGGCTGCGCAGCTCGTGGCTGATGGCCAGCAGCAGGCCGCGCTTGGATTCGAGCATCTGGTGGATGGCCTGGGCCATGGCATTGACGTCGGCGGCCAGCGTGCCGAGCTCGTCTTGCCGGCGCACCGGGATCGGCGCCGCGAAATCGCCGCCGCCGAAACGCCGCGCGCCGGCGCGGATGTCGTCGAGCGGGCGCAGCAGCCGCCGCACATAGGCATAGGCGATGGCGGTGAGCAGCAGCAGCACGCCGAGCGTGAACCAGCCCACGCGGCGCGGCTGGTGCTGCCAACGCGCGGTGCTCGGGCCGAAGCTGATGCGGTGGCCGTCGGCGGTGGTGCGTTGCAGCAGCCTGGTATCGGCTTCGCCGTTCGCGGTGTCCGTGTTATCCGTGCTGTCCTGGTCGTCGTCCATCCAGCTGCGTTGGCGCCTGGCCGAGTGCCGCGCGGGCTCGGACTGCCAGTTGACCACCGGCCCGCTGATACGCACCGAAATCGGCAGCCGCTGCGCCAGGGCCTCGGCACGCGCCACGCTCGGCGGGTTGCCGATGTCGGCCGCGAGCCGGTCCACATAGTCGGCCAGCAGCGGGCGGGCGGCGTCGCGCCAGCCCAGGTTCATCGCCCTCTGCATGCCGCCGAGGAACGCCACCGTCATGCCCAGCGCGAGCAGCAGGAACACCAGCACCAGGCGCAAGCGCAGGGACTGGCGAAAGGACTGGCGCAGCGAACGGCGCAAGCTGCGGCGAGCCTGTCGGCGTGGGGCGAGTTCACGCATCCGGCAGGCGCGCCAGCGCCAGGGTGTAGCCGGCGTTGCGCAGGGTCTTGATGGCGTCCAGCGGTTCGAGCTTCTTGCGCAGGCGGCTGACCACGATGTCGACGGCGCGGGTAAAGAGTTCGGCATCCACGCCGCGCAGCTGGTTCAGGATGTCGTCGCGGCTGAACACCTTGCCTGGCGCCAGCGCCAGCAGGTGCAGCAGGTCGAACTCGGTGCTGGTCAATTCCACCGGCTGGCCCTGGCGCAGTACGCTGCGGGTCACCGGGTCCACCACCAGGCCATCGAAATGCAGCACGGCGGGCGCGGCCGGTGCACGGCCCGGCACACGGCCCAGCGTATGGCGGCGCAGCACGGTCTGCAGCCGGGCCACCAGCTCGCGCGGCTCGAAGGGCTTGGGCAGGTAGTCGTCGGCACCGAGCTCCAGGCCGATCACGCGGTCCATCACCTCGCCGCGCGCGGTCAGCATGACCAGCGGGATGTCGCTGGTCTTGCGGATCTCGCGGCACAACGCGAAGCCGTCCATCTCGGGCAGCATCACGTCGAGGATGGCGGCGTCGAAGCCGCCACGGGCCAGCTGCAGCAGGCCCGTGCTGGGCCGCAGCGCCTGTACCAGCGTGTAGTCGAAACGTGCGAAATAAGTGGCCAGCGGCGGGCCGAGGTCCGCGTCGTCGTCGATCAGCAGGATGCGTTGCATGGCGGCATTGTCACATCCGTCACATCCGTCACATCCGCGCGGCCAGGCCGGGCCATGCCCAAGCCCGACAGCCTCCTAGCCATGCTGGCCCCAGCGCGCGCCGCGGTGGCCCATGAAGTCGCGCACCTTCTGCTGCTGCGTGGGGTTCAGGCTGTCGAAGAAGTCGCCGAAGGCGGCAATGACTTCAGGGCTTTGGGTGTTCAGCGCCGCCGTCTTCTCGGTGACCAAGGCCTGCGCGTGGCTGCGGTCGAACTTGTCGCCGGCCACCAGCGCCTGCAGGTCGGCACGTGGATTCGGGTTGCTGCCCATCAGCGCGGTACGCTGGGCGTGCAGCTTGTCGGCCAGCACGGTGAGGTGCTGCTTCTGCTCGGTATTGAGTTCGAGCTTGCTGCTGATACGCTCGATCATCTTGCCGCGGAACTCGGCCGATTCTTCGGCGCTCATCTGCCAGCGTCCGCCTTCACCGCGATGGCCGCAGGCGGTGAGGCCACCAAGCAGCACCGAGGCGCCGACAAAACCGAACAGGGTGCGTTTGATCCAGGATTTCATGACAGGTCTTTCACGGGTGGGTTGAAGATGACCGTGATGGTGCCGGCCCGCGGTGTGGGCGTCCTCTCGCCGCGGTATCGCTTTGTTTCGGTTTATGTCGATGCCGGCCAGCTCAGCCTGGCGCGCAGTCCGCGCGGGCTGTTCGGGCCGCTCTGGCCGCTCGGGCCGGATGGCGCATTGCCGGGCAGCAGATCGAACCGGCCGCCATGCGCGCGGGCGATGCGCTCGACGATGGCCAGCCCCAGCCCGGTGCCACCGCCCTGCCCGCGCGCCGCATCGGCCTGGCGAAACGGCTGCTTGAGCCGCTCGGCCTCGGCCGGGTCGATGCCGTCGCCGCCGTCTTCCACTTCGAACCAGACTTCACTGCCCTGCCGGCCGGTGCGCAGGCTATAGGGCGCACGGCCGTGGCGCAGCGCGTTTTCAACCAGGTTGACCATGGCCCGCCGCAAGGCACCGGCGCGCATCGGCACGCCAGTACCCGCATGGGTTTCGAGCGCCAGGGCCTGGTCGGCATAGGCGCGGGCCACGTCGCGGGCCAGTGCATCCAGCTCGCCGGGTACGAGCGGCTCGCCCTCGTCGCCGCGCGCGAAGTCGATGAACTGGCCGATCACCGCGTCGAGCTGCTCGACGCTGCGGGTCATGGTGTCCAGGATTTCGGGCTCGCCCGCGGGCCGCAGGATTTCGACGCTCAGCCGCAGCTTGGTCAGCGGGGTGCGCAGGTCGTGCGAGATGCCGGCCAGCATCAGCGCGCGCTCGCGTTCGGTGTCGGCCATGCTCTGCGCCATGCGGTTGAAGCTGCGGCTCAGCGTGGCGGTCTCGGTCGGCCCGTCTTCCGGCAGCCAGGCCGGCGGCTCGCCGCGCGCCAGCGCCTGCGCGGCCTGCACCACCCGCGCCAGGGGCCGGCTGAGCCGGCGCTGGATCAGCAGCGCCCCCACCAGCGCCAGCACCGCGCCCACCAGCCATGCCGACAGGAAGGCGCCGGTGAATTCGCGGCCCGGCAAGGCCCCTGGCAACACCACCCAGTGGTCGACACCCTGCACCGTGAGCCGCACGGCCAGGCTGCCGCCGGCTTCGCGCCGCCAGACGGCTTCGGCCTCGTGCAGGGCCAGGCGCTGCGACACCAGGCGCACGAAGCGGCGCTCCAGTGGCGACAACATGCGACCGACCGGGCCGGCTTCGCGGCCGCGGGTCAACGCAGCTTCGGCCATGGCCTGGCGGTTGAACGCGGCGACGAAGGCGGCACGTTCACTTTCTGGCAGCACGGCCAGCCCGGTGCGGACGGCGCCGATGGTGTGGACCACGCTGTCGGCGATCTGCCCCATACGCGGGCGCACCATCAGCTGCAGCACCAGCAGCACACTCACCAGCTGGCTGAGCACGATCAGCCCCACCAGCAGCAGCGTGTTGCGCCCGAGCAGGCTGCGCGGCGCAAAAGTCATGGAAGCACCTTCGTGCTGCACACTGCGGTGCAAGCTTGCTTGGGGCGGCCCGGCGCAAAGCTCATGGTCTGGCACTGCCGTCCGGCACGAACACATAACCCGTGCCCCACACGGTCTGGATGAAGCGCGGCGTGGCCGGGTCGTCTTCGATCAGCTTGCGCAGGCGCATCACCTGCACGTCGATGCTGCGCTCGGTGGCCTCATGGTCGCGGCCGCGGCTGAGCTCGATCAGGCGGTCGCGGCCGAGCGGGCGGTTGGGGTGCTGGGCCAGCGCCTGCAGCAACGCGAATTCGCCGGTGGTCAGCGGCAGGTGCGCGTCGCCTTTTTCCAGCCGGCGTTCGCCGAGTTTGAGCACGAAGGCGCCGAAGCGCAGCACCGCCTGCTGGGCCAGCGGCCCGGTGTGCGCCCCGAGGATGCGCTGGCGCCGCACCAGCGCCTGGATGCGCGCCAGCAGCTCGCGCGGGTTGAAGGGTTTGGCCAGGTAGTCGTCGGCCCCCATCTCCAGGCCAACGATGCGGTCCACCGGGTCGCCGCGCGCGGTCAGCATCACGATGGGAATGGTCTCGCCCTGCACGCGCAGGCGCCGGCACACCGACAAGCCGTCTTCGCCGGGCATCATCACGTCGAGCACCAGCACGTCGAAGCGCTCGCGCGCCAGCAGCCGCTCGACCGGCTCGGCGCTTTCCACCGTGCGCACCACGCAGCCCTGGTCGCTCAGGTAGCGCTGCAGCAGCGCGCGCAGGTCGGCTTCGTCGTCGACGATCAGGATGCGGGCCGGAGATTCGTTCATGCCGGCATCGTAATGGCAGCTGCGCCGGGCTGGCGTCATTTGAATCATGACAAACCATGACAAGGCCTCCTGCAGCGGTCACGGTTTGTCATGTTTTGGCCCGGCGGCGCCATGATTGGCTCACAGCTTCGCGGCACAGTCAGGCCATCGATTCAAACCAAGGAGTGCGCCATGTTCCGCATCGTTTCCATCACCAGCCTGGCCGCCGCGTTGTCGTGTGCCGCCCTGTGGGCCCCCCCCGCCGAAGCCGGCCGCCTGCACGTCAGCCAGGCCAATGCCGACGGCGCCACCCGCAGCGCCACCGGCGTGGTGCGGCGTGGCCCGAATGGCGGCGCGGCGGCGCGCGGCCGGGTCGTCACCAGCGACGGCCAGGGCAATGCCAGCGCCAAATCGGCCGCCGCGCTGCGCGGCCCGAACGGCGGTGTGGCCCGTCGCGCCGGCACCACCTCGGTGGCGGCCGATGGCTCGGCCAGCCACCAGAGCGGCCTGTCGGCCAGCGGCAGCCAGGGCAGCATCAACAGCAGCGGCAGCGCCACCCGCGACGCCTCCGGCAACGTCACGCAAAGCCGCAGCACCACGGCCACCAGCACCGCCACCGGCAACAGTGTGCAAAGCAGCACCTCGTACAACAGCGGCAGCGGCGTAAGCCACAGCGCCACTTGTTTCGATGCCAGCGGCGCCACCATCACCTGCCGCTGAACCACCACCACAAACGCACCCGCTGTCATCACCAAGGAGCCGACATGAAGAAGATCGCCGCACACAGCCTGCTCTGGCTTGGCCTGCTGCTCGCAGCCGAGGGTGGCCAGGCCCAGACCGCCAACGCGGAGCGCGCGCAGAACACGCGCGCCGAACTGGAAAAGCGTTTTGCCTCGGCCGACAGCAACGGCGACGGCCAGCTCACGCGCGAAGAGGCCAAGGCCGGGATGCCCCGGGTCTACCGCAACTTCGACGCCATCGACAGCGCACACACCGGCGCGGTGACGATGCGGCAGATCATGGCCTACGCCGCGGCCCAGCGCGGCCAGCAGCAAAAGTAGATCCCCATGACCGCGGAAACCCTGCGCCAGACGGTGCCCGCGGCCTGGCTGCCCTGGTTCACCGCGCTGCTGGTGCTCGTGCTGGCCGCCGCCACGGCCGAAGGCCTGGTGCAAAGCCATCTGCGCCACCAGCCCTACGACTGGCGCGCCTACGCCGCGTCCATGGCCGACGCCGTGGGCCGGCGCGCGGTGGACGCGCTCGGCCTGTCGATCACCACGCCGCTGCTGGCCTGGGCCTGGCAGCATCGCCTGCAGACCATCGCCATCGCCACTCCGGCAGCGCTGGCCCTGCTGTTTCTCGGCCAGGAGTTTTCCTATTACTGGTACCACCGCGCCGCACACCGCGTGCGCTGGTTCTGGGCCACACACGCCGTCCACCATTCGCCCAACGAACTCACGCTGGCCGCCGCGCTGCGCCTGGGCTGGACCGGCAAACTCACCGGTACCGGGCTGTTCTTCCTGCCGATGGTGTGGCTGGGTTTTCCGCCTGCGGCGGTGTTCGGCATGCTGGCCTTCAATCTGCTCTACCAGTTCTGGCTGCATGCGCCCTGGATACCGCGGCTCGGCCCGCTCGAATGGCTGCTCAACACTCCGACCCACCACAAGGTGCACCACGCGGCCAACCCCGAATACCTGGACTGCAACTACGGCGGTGTACTGATCGTGTTCGACCGCCTGTTCGGTACCTTCGTGGACCTGCGCGACGACCTGCCGCCACGTTACGGACTGACCACGCCGCTCGTCACCCACAATCCGCTGCGCATCGCCGCCCATGGCTGGATCGCCCTGGGCCGCGACCTGGCCGCCGCGCGCGGCTGGCGTTGCCGGCTGGCGGTATTGTTCGGCCCTCCGGGGTCGACACACATCGTTTGAGGAACAACATGTTGAAGTTCAATTGGAAATCCTGGCTCGCCATCGGCCCGGCCCTCGCGGTCCTGGCCGCCATCACGCTGGAGGCGGGCGCCGCCACCCTGCCCGACGGCGCGCGGCTGCTGGCCGACCAGGCCTACGGCAATACACCGCGCCAACGCATGGACGTGGTCTTGCCCCAGCAAGCCACCCATGGCGCTGACGCACCCGTCTTGGTGATGGTGCACGGCGGCGCGTGGATGGTGGGCAACAAAAGCGCCCCCGGCGTGGCCGACAACAAGATCATGCGCTGGGTCGGCCAGGGCTTCATCTTCGTCTCGGTGAACTACCGGCTCTGGCCCGAAGCCGATCCGCTGACGCAGGCGCACGATGTCGCCCTTGCCCTGGCCACGGTGCAGGCCAAGGCACGCGGCTGGGGCGGCGATCCGGCGCGCGTGCTGCTGATGGGCCATTCGGCCGGAGCGCACCTGGTGGCCCTGCTCGGCGCCGCACCGGCGCTGGCACGCGAAGAAGGCGCGCAGCCCTGGCTGGCCACCGTCGCACTCGACAGCGCCGCGCTCGATCTGCCAAGCCTGATGGCCCGGCCACACATGCGTTTCTACGACCGCGTCTTCGGCAGCGACCCGGCCTTCTGGGCCAGTGCGTCGCCGCTGCAGCGGCTGGGGTCGAATGCCACACCGATGCTGCTGGTCTGCTCCACCCAGCGGCGCGACCAGTCGTGCGCGCAGGCCCAGCGTTTCGCCGAGCAGGCCCATACATCCGGCCGGCGCGCCGAGCTGCTGCCGCAGGACCTGTCGCACGCGCAGATCAATGCGCAGCTCGGCCTGCCCGGCGCCTACACCGATGCGGTGGAAAAGTTCATGGCCAGTGTGGACCCGGTGCTGGCGCGCAGGCTCGGGCGCTGAAATCAGAAATTCTCGGTATCGACCTCGCCGGTGCCCTGCGGCGCATAACGCGGGCCGACCACGTTGTGCTGGTTGATCAACGCTTCCACCCGCCGCATCGCCTCGGGCGACAGCTTCACCACGGCCGCGCCCAGGTCTTCCTGCAGATGGTCGAGCTGCGTCGTGCCTGGAATCGGCACGATGTGCGGCGCCTTGTGCAGCAGCCAGGCCAGCGCGAGTTGGGCCGGGGTGCAGCCGAGCTCCTGCGCCAGGGCAAGGTAGGGCGGCAGCAGCAACAGGTTGGCCGCGTAGTTCTCGGGCGAGAAGCGCGGCATCGGGCGGCGGATGTCCTTGGCGTCCAGGCCGCTCACATCGCTGAGCTTGCCGGTGAGGTAGGCACGCGCCAGCGGGCTGAAGGCGACGAAGGCCGCGCCGATCTCGCGGCAGGTGTCGAGCACGGCGATCTCGGGGTTGCGGGTCCACAGCGAATACTCGGTCTGCACCGCCGTGATCGGGTGCACGGCGTGGGCCTTCTTGATGGTGGCGGCCGAGACTTCGCTCAGGCCCAGGGTGCGCACCTTACCGGCCTTGACCAGATCGCTCATCGCCCCCACGCTGTCCTCGATCGGCACCTGCTTGTCCCAGCGGTGCAGGTAGTAGAGGTCGATCACCTCGGTCTGCAGGTGGCGCAGGCTGTTCTCGCAGTCGCGGCGGATCGCCTCCGGGCTGCCGTCGATCACACGTTTCACACCGTCGTCGAACGGCACGCCTGCCATGCCACCCTTGCTGGCCAATGTGAACCGGTTGCGGTGCGGTTTCATCACGCGGCCGACCAGCTTCTCGTTGGCGCCAAAACCATACAGCGCCGCCGTGTCGAACAAGGTCACGCCCGCGTCGAGCGCGGCCAGCAGGATGCGTTCGCCCTGCTCCGGCGATGGCGGCACGCCGTAGGCATGGCTCAGGTTCATGCAGCCCAGGCCGATGGCGGAAACGGTGAAGGGGCCGATTTGACGCGTTTGCATGGCGGTTCAACAGCTAGTGGGATTGAGTGGCGGGAACCAATTCCAGAACACCGCGGAACCGGCTTTGCCGGGCCGCAGGTGTTGCCCCCGGCAAGGGGGTTGGCGTAGCGACACGCAGTGCGCGCAGCCTGGGGGTGAGCCTACTGATTCAGTTGCTGCTCCAGCTGGTGCAAAACCTTGTAGCACGGCAGCACACTCGCCACGCTGGAATTTGGCTCGCGGCCTTCCTTGATGGCTGCGAAGAATTCGCGGTCTTGCAGCTCGATGCCGTTCATCGACACGTCGACCTTGGACACGTCGATCTTCTCGTCCTTGCCGGTGAACAGGTCGTCGTAACGCGCGATGTAGGTCGCGGTGTCGCCGATGTAGCGAAAGAAGGTGCCGAGCGGGCCGTCGTTGTTGAACGACAGGGAGAGCGTGCAGATCGCGCCGTTGGCCGCCTGCAGCTGGATCGACATGTCCATGGCGATGCCGAGTGCCGGGTGGATCGGGCCTTGCACCGCATTGGCCTTGACGATCGGGCTGCCGGCCTGGTAGGCGAACAGATCGACCGTGTGGGCCGCGTGGTGCCACAGCAGGTGATCGGTCCAGCTGCGCGCCTGGCCCAACGCGTTCATGTTGGTGCGGCGGAAGAAATAGGTCTGCACATCCATCTGCTGGATGTTGAATTCGCCAGCCTTGATCTTGTTGTGCACGTACTGGTGGCTGGGGTTGAAGCGGCGCGTGTGGCCGCACATCGCCACCAGGCCGGTCTGCTTCTGCAGCGCGGCCACTTCCTCGGCGCCCTTCAGGCTGTCGGCCAGCGGAATCTCCACCTGCACGTGTTTGCCAGCCTTCAGGCAGGCGATGCTCTGCTCGGCATGCATCTGGGTGGGCGTGCACAGGATCACCGCATCGACTTCGGGCAACGCCAGGCTGGCGGCCAGGTCGGTGGTGACGTGTTGGATGCCGTACTTGTCGGCAACTTCCTTGGTCTTTTCCAGGTCGCGGCTGATCAGCGACACGACTTCCACGCCGTCGATGTTCTTGATGCCGTCCAGGTGCTTGATGCCGAAGGCGCCGGCACCGGCGAGGGCTACTTTGATGGTCTTGCTCATTTAATTGTTCTCCAGGATGAGATGGCCCACAGCCGTATTGGAAGCGGGCACATGGTAGAAACGTTTGGCCACGGTGGGCGCCTTGCCACCGGCCACATCGTCCATGGCGCCGCGGGCAATCAGCCACATCACGAGTTCGATGCCTTCGGAGCCGGCCTCGCGCACATAGTCGATGTGCGGCACGCTGGCCAGGCCATCGGGGTCGCTGATCAGGCGGTCGAGGAACGCGTTGTCCCATTCCTTGTTGATCAGGCCGGCGCGCGGGCCCTGCAACTGGTGGCTCATGCCACCGGTGCCCCAGATCTGTACCTTGAGCGGCCGGTCGAACGATTCCACGGCTTTGCGGATGGCCTTGCCAAGCTCGAAGCAGCGCCGGCCCGAGGGCACGGGGTACTGCACCACGTTCACGGCGAAGGGGATCACCGGGCAGGGCCAAGCTTCGGGTTGGCCACACATCAGCGAGAGCGGCACGGTCAGGCCGTGGTCCACGTCCATCTTGTTGACGATGGTCAGGTCGAAGTCCTGCTGGATCACCGATTGCGCGATGTGCGCGGCCAGCTCGGGGTGACCGACCACCTTGGGCACGGGGCGCGGGCCCCAGCCTTCGTCGGCCGGGGTGTATTCGGCCGCGCAGCCGATGGCGAAGGTGGGAATCATGTCCAGGCTGAAAGCCGTGGCATGGTCGTTGAAGACCAGGAAGATGACGTCGGGCGGGTTGTCCTTCAGCCATTGCTTGCCGAAGTCGTAGCCCTGGAACACGGGCAGCCAATAGGGTTCTTGCGTCTTGCCCAGGTCGAGTGCGGCGCCGATGGCAGGCACATGCGAGGTGTAGACGCTGGCGGTGATCTTGGCCATGTCAGTTCGTCACTTTCTTTCCTGCGGCACCCTGGGGTTGCCGGTTGGCCTGCGCGTCGCCATCTTCACCGACGACACGGTTGCCTTCGGCGGAGCGGCCGCCGCCGACCATCATGTTGCGGTATTCCTCTTCCGTCATGCCGGTCATGCTGCCGGCCATCTGCTGGAAGCTCCTGCCGTCGGTGGCGCCGATCTTGGCCAGGAAGTAGATGTTGCCACCGAGCGAAATGCAGCGGTTCAGGTCACGCGCGAGCACGGCCTGCTTCTGGTCCTCCGTCATCGGCCATTCGTCGAGGTAGGCGCGTTCGTCGGCCTTGAAGCGCACCCGGTTCTCGGCCTTCATCAGCGACATGCAGAACTGGTTGAGGTGGTAGCCCAGGCGCGACTGCTCGGCATCGAAAATCGTCGTGCCGGGCACATCCATGTACGGTTTGTCGAGGGACATGTTCAGCTCCAGTAGAGGCGATTCGGGTTGTCCACCAGGAGTTTTTTCTGCAGCTCGGGCGTGGTGGCGATCTGGGGAATGTAGTCCACCAGCAGACCGTCGTCGGGCATATGGTCTTTCAGGTTCGGGTGCGGCCAGTCGGTACCCCACAACACACGGTCCGGGAAGGTCTCGACCAGATGCCTGGCGAACGGCACCACGTCCTGGTAGGCGTGTTGTTCGCCGTTCAAAGCCTTGGGGCCGGCGACACTTAACCGTTCGGGGCAGCTGACTTTGCTCCAGATGTTCTGGTGCTCGCGCATCATCTTCACGAACAGCGCGAACTCGGGGCCGTCCACCGGCTTGGTGACGTCGGGCCGGCCCATGTGGTCGACCACCACCGTGGTCGGCAGGCTGGTGAAGAAGTCGTAGTACTCGGGCAGGTCGACCGCCTCGAAATAGATCACCACATGCCAGCCCAGCGGCGCGATGCGGTTGGCGATTTCGGTGAGCACTTCGCGCGGCGTGGAGTCGGCCAGGCGCTTGACGAAGTTGAAGCGGGTGCCGCGCACACCGGCGGCATGCATGGCCTGCAGCTCGGCATCGGTCACCAGTTGGTTCACGGTGGCCACACCCCTGGCCTTGCCGTTCGAGGCGTTCAGTGCATCGACCAGGGCCGTGTTGTCGCTGCCGTGGCAGGTGGCCTGCACAATCACGTTCTTGTCGAAGCCCAGGTGGTCACGCAGCGCGAACAGCTGTTCCTTCGAGGCGTCGCAGGGCGTGTACTTGCGCTCGGGGGCATAGGGAAACTTGTCGCCGGGGCCGAACACGTGGCAGTGCGCATCAACGGCACCGGCGGGCAGCTTGAAGCGGGGTTGGCTCGGACCGGTGTACCAGTCGAGCCAGCCTGCGGTTTTGGTGAAATCACCAGCGGTAGGTTTGGACATGATGGGTTCCTTTTCGGCTCAGTCGATGTACTTCAGGCCGGCTTTTTCCAGCGGGCCGCGCATGTTGTACATGTCCAGGCCGAGGATGCCCGAGGCCAGCTTGTTGCGCTTCTCGCCTTCATTGGCTTCGCGGGCGGCGGCGTCATCGGCCACCTTGTTGACCCAGTCGGCCGGCACCACCACCACGCCGTCGTCGTCGGCCACGATGGCGTCGCCCGGGTTGACCAGCGCGCCGGCGCAGACCACGGGGATGTTCACCGAGCCGATGGTGGCCTTGATCGTGCCCTTGCTGCTGATGCATTTGCTCCAGACGGGGAAGTTCATTTCCTTGAGCGTCTTCACGTCACGCACACCGGCGTCGATGATCAGCGCCTTGGCGCCGCGCGCCTGGAAGCTGGTGGCCAGCAGGTCGCCGAAGTAGCCGTCGGTGCACTCGGCGGTGATCGCGGCCACGACGATGTCGCCGGGCTGGATCTGCTCGGCCACGACATGCATCATCCAGTTGTCGCCGGGGTGCAGCAGCACGGTGACGGCCGTGCCGGAGACTTGCGCGCCAGCGTAGATGGGCCGCATGTAGGGCTTGAACAGGCCGACGCGGCCCATGGCTTCATGCACGGTGGCCGAGCCGAGAGCGGCCAGGCGTTCGGTGGCCGCGCGGTCGGCGCGGGTGATGTTGCGTTTGACGATACCGAGTGTGGTCATGCTGATCTCCTGATGTGTTTGGATTTACTGGCCCTTGGCCTTGAGCAATGCATCGAGGCGCGGGAACACGCGGCGCGTGTTGCCTTCGTAGATCTGGTAGCGGTCTTCCGCGCTCAGGATCTTGCTGGCCTCGATGTAGCGCTTGGTGTCGTCGTAATAGTTGCCGGTCTCGGGGTCGATGCCGCGCACGGCGCCGATCATTTCGGAGGCGAACAACACGTTCTTCACCGGGATCACGGTGTTGAGCAGGTCGATGCCGGGCTGGTGGTAGACGCAGGTGTCGAAGTAGATGTTGTTCAGCAGATGCTCGGACAGCAGCGGCTTCTTCAGTTCCTGCGCCAGGCCGCGGAAACGGCCCCAGTGGTAGGGCACGGCACCGCCGCCATGCGGAATCAGGAAACGCAGCGTCGGGAATTCCTTGAACAGATCGGACGTGAGGCACTGCATGAAGGCCGTGGTGTCGGCATTCAGGTAATGCGCGCCGGTGGTGTGGAAAGCCGGGTTGCAGCTGGTGCTGACGTGGACCATGGCCGGGATGTCGTACTCGACCATCTTCTCGTAGATCGGGAACCACGATTTGTCGGACAGCGGGGGCGACTGCCAGTGGCCGCCGCTCGGGTCCGGGTTCAGGTTGATGCCGACGTTGCCGTATTGCTTGATGCACTTTTCCAACTCGGGAATGCAGGTGGCCGGGTCCACACCGGGTGACTGCGGCAACATGGCCACGGGCACGAAGTGGTCGGGGAACAGCTGCGAGACGCGGTAGCAGAGTTCGTTGCAGATGGCCGCCCAGGTGCTCGACACGTTGAAGTCACCGATATGGTGGGCCATGAAACTCGCACGCGGCGAAAACAGCGTGAGGTCGCTGCCGCGTTCCTTCATCAGGCGCAGCTGGTTGGTTTCGATGGACTCGCGCAGCTCGTCGTCGCTGATCTTCAGGTCGGCCACCTTCGGCATGACCGCCGGGTCCTTGATGCCGGCGATTTGCTGGTTGCGCCAGTTCTCCAGCGCCTTGGGCGCGGTGGTGTAGTGGCCGTGGCAGTCGATGATCATGGTGTGTCTCCTGGTCAATAAAAACGGAAATGGGAGGTGGGGCTCAATGCGCCAGCGCGGCGTCTTTGGGGCCGGCTGCGGCCGATGCGGTTTCAGGGTGCGCCCACTGCTTGACCAGCAGCGCTGCGGTGGCAATCAGGCCCGGCACGGCCACGACGGTGAAGATCTGGTCGAAGCCGAGTTGGCGCGCCGCCAGTTCGGCCACGAGGAAAGAACCCGCAATGCCGCCGAAGCGGCCGATGCCCAGCATCCAGGCCACGCCGGTCGCACGCCCCGCCGTGGGGTAGAAAGCCGCGGCCAGCGCCGGCATCGACGACTGCGCCGTGTTCATGATGGCGCCGGCGATGAACACCATGGCCACCAGCACCAAGTCCTGTCCCACCACCCGGCCCACCAGGTAGATGGCCACGGCGGTGAGTGCATAACCCACGGCGATGATGCGGTTGGCGTTGAAGCGGTCCATCAGCCAGCCGAACAGTACCGCGCCCACGCCACCCAGCGGGAACAAGGCGGACACCAATGTCGCCTTCTGCGGCGCCATGCCCGCGTCCTTCAGCAGCACCGGCATCCAGTTGATCAACGCATAGAAGATCACCAGGCCCATGAAGTAGGCCAGCCACAACATCAGCGAGCCCAGCAGGTAGCGCTTGCTCAGCACCACGGCCAGGCCGGTCTGGCCGCCGCTCACGAGCTTGGTCTCGCTCAATATGAACGATGAGGCTTCGGATGCCTTGGCCGAAATGCGCGCCAGGATGCGCCGCACCTTCTCCACCGGCCGGCCGCGCGCCACCAGGTAACGCACCGACTCAGGCAGGAACAGCAGCATCAGCACAACCAGCACCAGTGGCGTGGCGCCCCCCAGGTGCAGCACGCTGCGCCAGCCCCAGTTCGGAATCATCCAGGAGGCCAGAAAGCCGCCGAAGGCCGCGCCTAGCGGAAAACCGCAGAACATGGCGTTGGTCAGCATGGCGCGCTGGCGGTCGGGACAGTATTCGCTGGTCAGCGTGACCGCGTTGGGCATGGCCGCGCCCAGGCCCAGGCCGGTGATGAAACGCAGCACGGTGAGCTCGGTCAGGCTGGTGGCATAACCCGAGATCAGGCAGGCGATGCCGAACACCAGCACCGAACTGGTCAACACCAGCTTGCGGCCCAGCTTGTCCGCCAGCGGGCCGGCGCTCAGGGCACCGGCGGCCAGGCCGAACAGGGCCGCGCTGAGCACCGGCGCCAGCGCCGGTTTGCTCACGCCCCATTCACCAATCAGCGAGGGGGCGATGTAGCCGATGGCGGCGGTGTCGAAGCCATCGAGCAGCACCACCATGAAACACAGGAAGAAAATCAGCCACTGGTAGGTGGAGAACTTGTGGGCATTGAGGAACGCCTGTACGTCGAGGGGTTTTGAAGTTGCCATGGAAAATTTGTCTCAATGTATCGCGACAGAAGGCTGACCAAGAGCCGAAAACCACTGGCCTGGACCCCACGAAAGCTGTACCGAAATGCGCTGTTTTCTGTGTCGAATTCTAGAGATTCGACGCTGAAGCGCGGACCCGGAATCCACTAGCTGTTATCCTCCTTTTAGATAGCTCGCAATTTGATATTCAAATTTGGTTGAATCCTGAACATGCCACCCACTGCCTTCCGCGCGCAGGTCCACCAAGGACGTTAGCCTCTTTTTTCACCATGGACCTGAAACAAATCGAATCCTTCGTGCGCGTGGCCGAGCTGGGCAGTTTCACGCGTGCGGCCGCGGCGCTCGGCATTCCGCAACCGCTGCTGAGCCGCCATGTGCGATTGCTCGAGGTGGAGCTGCGGCAAAACCTGCTGCTGCGCAACGGCCGCGGAGCCACCCCCACCGAAGCCGGCCGCGTGCTGCTGGAGCATGGCCGCGGCATCCTGCACCAGGTGCAGCGCGCGCGCGAAGAGCTGGGCCGGGTGCGCGGCGCGCTCGAAGGCCGCGTGGCCATCGGCCTGCCGCCGAGCATCGCCAAGATCCTCACCGTGCCGCTCACGCGCGAGTTCCGCACGCGGCTGCCGCGCGCCATGCTGTCGATCAGCGAGAACCTTTCCGTGGCCATGCAGGACTCGCTCGTCACCGGCCGGCTCGACATCGCCCTGGTCTACAACGCCACGCCGACACCCGGCGTGGAACTGAGCCCGCTGCTCGAAGAGCCGCTGTACCTGGTGCAGCGCCGCACACCCGGCACACCAGCCAATGCCGACGCAGACACCGGCGCCGGCATCAGCCTGCGCGAGCTGGCTGCGCTGCCGCTGGTGATTCCGACCCGGCCCAACGCGATCCGCATGATGGTCGAGTCCGAACTCGCCGGCATCGGCTGCCAGCCGGTGATCGCGCTCGAGATCGACGGCGTCGCCGCCATCCTCGACCTGGTCGCCGACGGCGCGGGCAGCGCGGTGTTGTCGATGAACGCCGTCGTCACCTCGGGCCGGCCCACGGCCTTCGAGACGCGGCGCATCCATTCGCCCGCGCTGCAAAGCAAGCTGTCGATGGCGGTGAGCGCCCAGCGCCCGACCACGCTCACGCAAAAGGCCATGCAGGAGCTGATCCAGCAGACGGTGCAGGCCTTGCTGAATCCGGCCGGCCCGCAGGCAACCGACGCTATTTCCAGTTCTATTGCTTCTGGATCTTCGCGCGGCTGATCACGTCGCCCCAGCGCTTGATCTCGCCGTCGAGCTGGGCATGCAATTGCTCGGGTGTGCTGCCCTGGGCCACCAGGTTCAGGTCGAGCAGCCGCTTCTTCACGTCGGGCAAGGCCACCGCAGCGTTGACTTCCTTGGCGAGGCGGGCCACCACGTCCTTGGGTGTGCCGGCCGGCGCGGCCAGGCCGTTCCAGGAGGCAACGTTGAAGTTGGCCAGGTTGCCACCGGTCTCGCGTGCAGCGGGCACGTCGGGCAACTGCGCGGCACGCTTGTCGCCGAGCACGGCCAGCGGGCGCAAGGCCTTGGCGGTGATCTGCGGCATCAACGGGCCGAGGATGTCGATGGCCGCGTCGAGCTGGCCGCCGCGCAGCGCAGTGATCACCGGCGGCGTGCCGTTGAACGGCACCACCTGGGCCTCGATGCCGGCCGTGATCTTGAACAGCTCGGCCGCCAGGTTCTGCGTGGTGCCGATGTTGGGCGTGCCGATGTTGAGCTTGCCGGGGTTGGCACGGGCGAAGGCCAGCAGTTCGGCCAGCGTCTTGAAGCGCCCACCCTCGGCCACCACGATGGCCAGGTCGAAGGTGGCCAGCATCGAGACCGGGGCAAAGTCCTTCATGGTGTCGAAAGGCAGCGACTTGAACAAGGCCTGGCTGACCGCCGTGCCGCTGGACACCAGCAGCAGCGTGTAGCCGTCGGCCGGCGAACGCGCCACCAGCTCACCGGCCACCACGCCACCGGCACTCGGCCGGTTGTCGATCACCACGCTCTGGCCCATGGCCTCGGCCATCTTCTGGCCCACGGTGCGGGCCGTCAGGTCGGCCGCGCCGCCAGCGGCGTTGGGCACCACGATCTTGATGAGGCGGCTGGGATAAGCCTGCGCATACGCCCAACGGGGACCGGTGGCCGCGGCGAGCCCCAACGCCATGCCCAACGCTGGTACGCCGCCCATGAATCCACGCCTTGTCTGCATCTCCTTGGTCCTTTCAACGCGCCACGCCAAGCAGCTTGTCCAGCAGCTCAGGCTGATCGCGCAGGCCCTGCGCCGTGCCGCTGTGCACCACCGTGCCACGGTCCAGCACCACCGCGCTGTGTGAGATGGCCAGGATCGCCTGCGGATGCTGCTCCACGATGATGGCGGACAGGCCTTCTTCGCGCGTGATGCGGGCGATGGCGCGCAGCAGCTCTTCGACGATGATCGGCGCCAGGCCTTCGAGCGGCTCGTCGAGCAGCAGCAGCCTGGGGTTGAGCACCAGCGCGCGGCCCACGGCCAGCATCTGCTGTTCGCCGCCCGAGAGTTGCGTGCCGAGGTTGCTCTTGCGCTCGGCCAGCCGCGGGAACATCTGATAGACACGCTCCGGCGTCCACACCGGGTGTTGGCTGCCAGTGCGGCCCGGGCGCGCCACGGCGGTGAGGTTCTCGTCCACCGTCAGCGACTTGAAGATGTTGCGCTCCTGCGGCACCCAGCCGATGCCGGCCGCCGCGCGCTCGTGCGATGGCAGCTTGTGCAGCGCCACACCCCCGAGCGTGATGCCGCCGCCATGCTGGCGCGTGGCGCCGGCCAGGGTGTTCATCAGCGTGGTCTTGCCGGTGCCATTACGGCCGAGCAGGGCCAGAGTCTGGCCTTCGTGCAGGGACAGTGCCACGTCGTGCAGCACCACCGCTTCGCCGTACCCAGCACTCAGGTTTTCCACTTTCAACAGCACTTCAGACATGTGCAGCCTCCTCGCCATGTCCAAGATAAACCGCCTTCACGCGGGGGTCGTTCGCAATTTCATCCGGATCGCCCTCGGTCAGCACCGTGCCGTTGACCAGCACCGTCATGCGCGTGGCGAAGCTGAAGACCAGGTCCATGTCGTGTTCGATCAGCAGCACCGACACATCGGCCGGCAGCGCGGCCACGGTCTGCAGCAGTTCTTCGCGTTCACCCGCCGGCACACCGGCCACCGGCTCGTCGAGCAACAGCACGCGCGGCTCGCAGGCCAGCGCGATGGCGATCTCGAGCAGACGGCGTTTGCCGTAGGCCAGCACCTTGGTCTGCTGGTGCATTACGCTGGTGAGGTGGAACTGTTCGAGCAACCGGCCGCAGCGTTCGGTCACGGCCTTGCGCGCACCAAGCGGCTGCCACCACTTGCCGCCCAGCCCCTGCTGCTGCGACACCACCATGGCCAGCGTCTCCAGCGGCGTGAAGCTGTCGAAGAGCTGGTTGATCTGGAAGGTGCGCACCATGCCGCGGCGCACGCGCTGGTGCGGCGCAAGGCGGGTGATGTCCTGCCCGTCGAGCGTGATGCGGCCCTCGGTGGGTTCGAGCACGCCGGTCAGCAGATTGATCAGCGTGGTCTTGCCCGCGCCGTTCGGGCCGATCAGGGCATGGCGCGCGCCCTGGCGCAGGTCGAGGGTGACGTTGTTGGTGGCGGTGATGCCGCCGAAGCGTTTGATGAGGCCGTGGGCGCTGAGCACCACGGCTTGGTTCGCTGTCGTGTTCATGATTTCTTTCCGAACCAGGTCCAGGGCCGCAGCAACCTCTCGCGGCCCACCATCACCAGCACGACCAGGAACAGGCCGATCCAGAAGGTCCAGTACTGCGGCGTGATCGACGACAGCCAGTCCTGCATCAGCTTGAACACAATGGCGCCGGCCACACCGCCATACAGCCAGCCCACGCCGCCCACCACCAGGATCAGCATCACGTCGGCCGAACGGTGGAATTCGAACACGTCGAGCGAGGCGAAGCCCGAGGTCTGGGCCAGCAGCGCACCGGCCGCACCGGCCACGCCTGCGGCGATGGTGTAGATCACCGACAGCCGCGCACTCACCGGAATGCCGATGGCCATGGCGCGCAGCCGGTTGTCGCGGATGGCCTTGAGCGTGGCGCCGAAGGGCGAGAACACCAGCCGGCGCGCCAGCACGAAGAACACCAGCAGCACCGTCATCGAATACCAGGCCGCGGTGCGGCCGTACAGGTCGAACTCGAAGCGGCCGAGCAGCGGGCCCATGGTCACGCCCTGCAGGCCGTCGGCACCACCGGTGAGCCAGTCGAGCTTGTTGGCCAGCTCCAGCAGGATCAGCGCCACGCCGAGCGTCACCATCAGCCGCGTGAGGTCGGTGCCGCGCAGGATGGTCAGGCTGCAGACCGCGCCGAGCACGGAAGCCACGGCGATGCCGGCCAGCAGGCCCACCACCGGGTCGGGCATCACCAGTTTGGCGAACAGCGCCGCCACATAGGCGCCCATGCCGAAGAACGCGGCATGGCCGAGCGAGACGATGCCGGTGTAGCCCAGCACCAGGTCGAGCGACACGGCGAACAGCGCCACGATGGCCACCTCGTTGATGATCAGCGCATGGCTGGGCATCAGCAGCGGCAGGGCGAAGGCCACCAGCCACAGCAGCGGCTCCCACACGCGCCAGCGGCCGGCGTGCATCAATTCCACGTTGGTCTTCATGCCTTACCCCCCTGCCGGGTAAACAAGCCCTGCGGACGCCAGATCAGGATGACGATCATCAGGCTGTAGACGATGAAGGCGCCGAGCTTGGGCACGTAGTATTTGCCGGCCACGTCGGCGATGCCCAGCAGCAGCGCCGCCAGCAGCGGGCCGGTGATGCTGGAGGTGCCGCCAACGGCGACGACGATCAAGAAGTAGATCATGAACTTGAGAGGAAAGCTCGGGTCCAGGCCCAGCACTTCGGCGCCGAGCGCGCCACCCAGGCCGGCCAGGCCGGAGCCGACGGCGAAGGTGGACAGGAACACGATGTTGACATTGATGCCCAGGCCGGCGGCCACACGCTGGTCGTCCACCGAGGCGCGCAGCCGGCTGCCGAAACGGGTGCGCGCCAGCACGAACTGCAGCGCCACGGTGAGCGCGGCACACACGGCGATGATGAACAGCCGGTAGTGGCCCATGCCCAGCGTGCCGAGCGGTGTTTCGAGCTCGGTGCGGCCCTTCAGGAACACCGGCAACTGGATGATCTGCTGGGTCGAGCCCATGAAGTAGTCCATGGTGGCCACGGCCATGAAGGTCAGGCCGATGGAGAACAGCACCTGGTCGAGGTGGGGCTTGTGGTACATCGGCCGGTACAGCGTGCGCTCCAGCACACCGCCGAGCACGGCCGCGCCGATGAAAGCCAGCGGCAGGCACACCAGGAAGGGCACGCCGAAGCGCTGCATCAACAGCACGGTGATGTAGCCGCCCACCATGGCGAAGGCGCCATGGGCGAGGTTGATGAAGTTCATCAGCCCCATGGTCACGGCCAGGCCCACCGCCAGCACGAACAGCAGCATGCCGTAGGCAATGCCGTCAAAAAGAATGGTCAACATGGATGCGTTGGTTTTTGGGTATGACTCCCTCTCCCTCCGGGAGAGGGTTGGGGTGAGGGCATGGGTCGCCGATGCACAGCGGGTGGCCGCCTGCCCCTCACCCCGGCCCTCTCCCCGAAGGGGCGAGGGAGGAAGGCAAGGCTTACTTGTTCTTCCCTGGGTCCTTCACGTCCTTGATCACGTCGAATTCGACGTTGTAGAGCTGGCCGTCTTTCTTCTCCACCTTGCGCAGGTAGATGTCCTGCACCACGTCGCGGGTCTGCGCGTCGATGAACATCTTGCCGCGCGGGCTCTCGAAGATCTGGCCCTTCATCGCCGCCAGCAAGGCGTCGCCGCCGCCCTGGCCCTTGGTGGCGCGCAACGCTTCGTAGATGACGCGCATGCCGTCATAGCCGCCCACGGCCATGAAGTTGGGGCGCAGGCCCTTGTTGGCCTTCTCGAAAGCCTCGACAAACTTCTTGTTCATCGCCGAGGGATGGGCCGCCGAGTAGTGGTGCGAGGTGACCACGCCCAGCGCGCCGTCGCCCATGTCGTTCAACTGGTCGTCGTCGGTCACATCGCCGGTGCCGATGAGCTTGATGCCGGCCTTGTCCATGCCGCGCTCGAGAAACTGCTTCATCACCGCCGCGCCCGCGCCGGAAGGCACGAAGACGAACAATGCGTCTGGCTTGGCGTCGCGCACCTTCTGCAGGAACGGCGCGAAATCGGGGCCGCGCAGCGGCACGCGCAGCTGGTCGATGATCTGCCCGCCGTTGAAGATGAAACGTTCCTTGAAGAACTTCTCGGCGTCGATGCCCGGGCCGTAGTCGCTCACCAGGGTGACCACCTTCTTGATGCCGTTCTTCGGCGCCCAGTCGGCCAGCGCCACCGAGGCCTGCGGCAGGGTGAAGCTGGTGCGCACGATGTAGGGCGAGGCTTCGGTGATGCTCGAAGTGGCCGCGGCCATGACCACCTGGGGTGTTTTCGACTGCGTGGCGATCGGCGCGGTGGCCAGGGCCGAAGGCGTGATGCCGAAGCCGGCCAGCACGTTGACCTTGTCATTCACCACCAGTTCCTGCGCCAGGCGCTTGGTGACGTCGGGCAGGCTGGTGTCGTCCTTGACGATCAGCTGAATCTTCTTGCCGGCCACGGTGTCGCCGTTTTGCGCCATGTACAGGCGCGCGGCAGCTTCGATCTGGCGGCCGGTGGTGGCTTGCTGGCCGGTCATGGGCAGGATCAGGCCGATCTTGAAAGTGTCGGCCTGGGCCATGGCGGCCGAGCAGGCGCAGATGGCCGCCAGCGCGATGGCGGCATGGAGGAAGTTTCTCTTGTGCATGGTGTCTCCAGGAAGGTCAATACAAAAACTTACCGATTCAAACCAGGGATTAAACAGCAACTCACCCCCCTGTGGACGGGCCTCGCGGGTAATCGATGATCGCGCGCTTGCATAGCAGTTATCTACATCGGAGATATCTGGGCGCCCCTCCCTCATGCACAGCGCCCATGGACAGCACCAATGGACAGCTTCCGCCCCAATGTATACATTGACGACCCGACCGCCCCCTCCTCCATCGTTGACCACACGGACACGCCATGACCTCCCTTCCCGCCCGTTATGACCACGTCGGCAGCTTTCTGCGCCCCCACTACCTGCTGGACGCCCGCGCCCAAAAGGCCGCCGGCACCCTCAGCGCCGAACAACTGCGCGCCGTGGAAGACCGCGCCATCACCGAGATCGTCAAATTCCAGGAAGACGTGGGCCTGAAAAGCATCACCGACGGCGAATTCCGCCGCACCTATTTCCACATCGACTTTCTCGACCAGCTGGGCGGCGTGAAGACCGACATCCCGGTCACCTTCATCAAGCCCGACGGCTCCCAGGAGTTGGCCCCGCCGGTGATGCGCGTGGTCGACAAGGTGCGCCATGTGAAGGACATCCAGCTTGCCGACTTCCAGTACCTGAAAAGCCAGGTCAGCGCCGGCAACACCCCCAAGGTGACCATCCCCTCGCCGACCATGCTGCACTTTCGCGGCGGCCGCGCCGGCATCAGCCGCACACACTACCCCGAGCTCGATCCCGAGTTCTACCAGGACGTGGCCAACGCCTACGGCGACGAACTGCGCAGCCTGGCCGCCGCCGGCTGCACCTATGTGCAGATGGACGACACCAACCTCGCCTACCTCTGCGACGACAGGATGCGCGAAGCCGCCCGCGCCCGCGGCGACGACCCGAACGAGCTGCCGCACCGCTACGCCCAGTTCATCAACCTGGTGGTCGCGCAAAAACCCGCCGGCATGCTGCTGGCCATGCACCTGTGCCGCGGCAACTTCAAGAGCACCCATGCCGCATCGGGCAACTACGAGCCGGTGGCCGAGGCGCTGCTGTCCGAGATGAAGCTCGACGCCTACTTCCTCGAATACGACGACGACCGCAGCGGCGACTTCAAGCCCCTGCGCTACCTGCCCAAGGGCAAGACCGCGGTGCTGGGCCTGGTGACCACCAAGTTCGGCACCCTGGAGAGCAAGGACGACCTGAAGCGCCGCATCTTTGATGCGGCCCGCTACGCCCCGCTGGAGCAACTGGCACTGTCGCCGCAATGCGGCTTCAGCAGCACGGTGCACGGCAACGACATCGCGGTGGAAGCACAGCGCGCCAAGCTCAGGCTGGTGGTGGAGACGGCACAGGAAGTCTGGGGTTGAAGCCCAAATCCTGAACCGGCTCTGTTAGCCTCGGTTGCATGCAACCGATGACTGCCAACATCACAAGCGGCGAAGCCTTGACCAGTTGGCTGCCTTCGCTGTCGCAGCACTTCCTGTTCAGTGCGCTGGCGGTGCTGGCCTATGTGATCACCACCCGCGCGCGCCGCGAGCCGCGTGCACCGACCACGGCCATCGCCTGGGTCATGGGCCTGGCGCTGCTGCCCTACCTGGTGCTGCCGATGTATCTGATGTTCGGCCGGCGCAAGGTGCGCCCGGCGCAGCGGCCGCGGCCGCGCCGGACGGTGGCTGCCGCGCATTGGGCCTCGGACCTGATCGAAAGCTTCAACCTCGCGCCGCCCAGCCTGTGCGACATCCGCCTGCACGCCGACGGCACGGCGGCACGCGCGGCGCTGTGGGACACCATCGCCAGCGCCAGGCACCGGCTCGACGTCTGTACCTTCATCATCGGCAAGGATGCGCTCGGCAGCGAGGTGGTGGCCCGGCTGGCCCAGCGCGCGCGCGAAGGCATCAAGGTGCGGGTGCTGCTCGACGGCTTCGGCGCGATGCAGTTGCCGCGCCGCTACTTCGACACACTGCGCCAGGCCGGCGGCGAGGTGGCGGTGTTCCGCCCGCTGTTCAGCCTGCGCATCACCGGCCCGCGCAATCTGCGCAACCACCGCAAGCTGGTGGTGGCCGACGACCGGCTGATGTGGTCCGGCGGGCGCAACCTGGCGGGCGAATATTTCCTCGGCAAGGACGACGGCGAGCCGCCGTGGACCGACCTTTCCTACACCATCCAGGGCGGCGTGGCGGCGGCGGCGGCGCACCAGTTCGAGCAGGACTGGGCCTCGGTGCGGCAGAAGCCGCCGCGCAACGTCGCCGCCGTGCACGAGCTGCACCACGGCACGGCAGCGCAATACCTGCCGAGCGGGCCCGACCAGGTGGAAGACACCGCCCACGCGCTGCTGATCGACGCCTGCTTCCGTGCCGAGCGGCGCATCCTCGCCGTCACGCCCTACTTCATTCCCGACGACAGCCTGCGCGACGCCCTGCGCCTGGCCGCGCGGCGCGGCGTGGAAGTCACCCTGGTGATCCCCGCGCGCTCCAACCACCGCCTGGCCGACTTCGCCCGCACCCGCGCCATGCGCGACCTGGCCGCCGCCGGCGTGCAGTTCGTGCTGCTGCCTTTCATGGCCCATGCCAAGGCGGTGGTGGTCGACGACAACCTGGCCATGAGCGGCTCGATCAACCTCGACCTGCGCAGCCTGCTGCTGAACCACGAGGCCGCGGTGGTGTTCTATGCCACGGCCGACATCGACTGGCTGGCGCAATGGATCCAGGCCCTGGCCGCCCAAGGCAGCCCCTACCGCGCACAGCCGCCGGGGCTGCTGCGCGACGTGGCCGAGGGCTTGCTGCTGACGGTGGCGTTTCAGTTGTAGGGGCTGGGTTGCGGACGGCAACCAGGGAAACTCCGAGCCCGTGGAGATACGGTGATCACCGCGCCGTGATTTTTCCCATCGCGCTCTTCAGGCATTCGGCGGCTGCACCGCGCTGCTCCTCTTCAAGATCAAAGTGGGCATCGTGCAGCATCAATGAGCACTCCACCAACACATCGCGCACATTGTTCAACGACTCAGCAAGGGCCAACAGCACAGCCCTTGTGCCATTTGCATGGTCCGAAGGATCGTGGACGGACATCAGAAGCTGCTCCAGCCTTCTTCGCCCTTCACCGCTACGGCTGCTGGCAAAGCCTTGGTGACACGTGACAAGGGTGTTGCCTTGGGCTTCGTCGCCAAGCTGCGGGTCGCGGCAACGGCAGGTTTTGCAGGACGATTCAGGCCAGGTTTTAGAGGCGACACCATTTGCGCAGCCCCTGTAACAGCTGCAGTCACGCGGGCATGGTGCACACCGTTGGCACTGGCCGGCAGCTTGAATACCAACACCGTGCCCACCAATTCCTCCGCCTGGGTCTTGAGACTGCCGGCAGCCGCCGCCATCTGCTCCACCAGAGCCGCATTCTGCTGCGTGGCCTGGTCCATCTGCACCACCGCTTCACCGACTTGCGACACGCCGGCGCTTTGCTCGGAACTGGCGGCACTGATTTCGCCCATGAGGTCCGTGACCTGTTTGATAGACCCCACCACCTCGGTCATGGTGATACCCGCCTGGTCGACCAGCGCCGTGCCTTGCTCGACGCGTTCCACACTGGCACCAATGAGCTCCTTGATTTCTTTGGCCGCTTGAGCCGAGCGCCCAGCCAGGCTGCGCACTTCTGACGCCACCACCGCGAAGCCACGTCCTTGCTCGCCCGCACGAGCGGCTTCCACCGCCGCATTCAGCGCCAGGATATTGGTCTGGAAGGCAATGCCGTCGATCACACTGATGATGTCGGAAATCTTGCGCGAAGAGTCATTGATGCCCTTCATGGTTTGCACGACCTGGGCCACAGCCTCGCCGCCTTGGACCGCCACCGTGCTGGCATTCAACGCAAGCTGGTTGGCCTGGCGGGCGTTGTCGGCATTTTGTTTGACGGTGGAGCTGAGCTGCTCCATGGAGGCTGCGGTTTCTTCCAGCGCACTGGCCTGCTGCTCGGTACGAGCTGACAAGTCGTGATTACCCTGGGCGATCTGGGCGCTGGCGGTGGCCACGCCTTCGGCGCTTTGGCGCACGGTGCCTACCGTTTCGGTCAGTTTGCGCTGCATGCCTTGCAGGGCGCTCAACAGACGACCGATTTCGTCGCGGGAGCCCGCATCCACGGGCGGCAACGTCAGGTCACCGATGGCAACGGCATCGGCCACCGCCACCGCCTGTCCGAGATGGTGCGCCACACTGCTGGCCAAAAACCAACCGATCGCAACACCCGTGAGCAGCGCGGTGGCGATGGTTGCGATGGCGATAAACATGAGCGTGCGGTAGATCTCATTGGCCCGGGTGACGGCCTCCCCCGCAGCCTGGAGGCGTCGGTCCACCAGATCATTGATTTCCTTGCCGGTCTTGTTGTTGAGTACACGCACCGCCTGGTCGGCCTGGGCTGTTTCTGCGTCCAGACTAGAGAGCTCCTTCGCGGCATACAGGGCCATGAAGCGTTCAGCCTCGGGCGCCCACCGGGCAAATGCCTCCTTGGCTTCGGCAAACTGCGCTTTGCCGAATTCTGTGTAAAAAGTTGGCTCGGCTTCGTTCAGCGCTTTCTTGACTTCGTCGACACGCTGCATGAACGCTGCTCTGTGCCTCGCGCGTTCATCTGTGGTGGTGGCGAGCATCATGGCAGCACGTGAGCGACCTGCTTCTGCCATACCCAGTTGGGCAGCTCGGGATGCGTTCAAACCTTTCAGTTCGACCCCGGCCACCTGATCGACTTCGCCTTTGAGGCGCGACATGCCGTAGAGGCCGAAGCCGCCGCCCACGGCGCCCAATACCCCGATGACGATGGCCATCAGCATCAGTTTGCTTTTAAGGCCCAAATTGGAAAACGTGCTCTTCATCTCAATCCCTCGATTTTTTAAAGATTTTTTTGGTCTTAGCGGTACACCGCCACAGCACGCGCCAAATGCTCGGCCTGGTTGTTCAAGCTTGCGGCGGCCGCGGTACCTTGCTCCACGAGCGCCGCGTTCTGCTGCGTCATCTGGTCGAGTTGGACCACCGCCTGGTTCACCTGACCGATGCCGTCCGACTGCTCTCGGGTGGCCGTCGTGATCTCGCTGATCATGAACGACACATGCTTCACCTGGGTCACGATTTCCGTCATGGTTTTGCCCGCTTCTTGCACCTGGGCAGCACCAGCCTCGACCTTGGAAACCGAATCGCCAATCAGCAGCTTGATTTCGCGCGCTGCCGCTGCCGAGCGCTGCGCCAGGCTGCGCACCTCCGAGGCCACCACCGCAAAACCCCGGCCCTGCTCACCCGCACGGGCGGCTTCTACAGCCGCGTTCAGCGCCAGAATATTGGTCTGGAAGGCAATGCTGTCAATCACATTGATGATGTCGCCAATTTTGTGGCTGGCCAGGCTGATTTCGTTCATCTTCAGTACCACCTGGTCGACCATCTCGCCACCCTTGACCGCCACCAGCGACGTCGAAGATGCCAATTGGCTGGCCTGCTGCGCCGTATCGGAGTTCTGGCGGACCGTGGCCGTCATTTGCTCCATCGCTGCCGCAGTTTGCTCCAGGCTCGAAGCCGCCGCCTCCGTGCGGGAACTCAAATCATGGTTGCCATCGGCGATCTCCGAACTGCCTGACTCCACCAGGCCCGTGCGAGCCGCCACGTCATCGACCAATGCGCGCAGATTGCAGCCGGACTGGTTCACCGCCCGCATCAGCATGCCGATTTCATCGACACGGTTCATGCTGACGGCGCGCCCCATCTGGCCACTGGCCACGGTTTGGGCTTGTTTCAAAATGGCGGCAAGCGGGGAAGTGACCTGGGCTTCCACCATCAGATCGCCCACCAGTGCACCGGCTGCCAATGCGGCCACGGCAACACCCAAGGCGATACCGGAGACACCGCTGAACACAACCGCGGCCAAGGGCAGCAGCAGCGCCAGCAGAAAGGCCACCCGCACACGCCACCGCACTGGCATCACCTGAAAGACCGAAGTCCAGCCCATCAGGCCTTTGCGGACCACGATGCCTTTGTGAAACGCCAGCCCTTTGGCGGCGCCTTCACGAAAGCGCCGATACAAGGTTTCGGCTGCAGCCACTTCACCGGGCTCAGGCTTGGTGCGCACCGACATATAACCCGTGGTAACCCCTCCTCGCACCATCGGCGTGGCGTTGGCCCGCACCCAATAATGGTCGCCGTTTTGACGGCGGTTTTTGACCAAGGCGGTCCAGGACTCACCACCTTTGATGGTGGCCCACATATCGGCGAACGCCTCTTTGGGCATATCCGGATGGCGCACCATATTGTGCGGTTGGCCGACGGTTTCTTCGTAGGGGAAGCCGCTGACCTCCACAAAGGCCGCATTGGCGTAGACGATGTGACTCTGGGTGTCCGTGGTGGACATCAGCGTCATGCTCTCTGGAAAACTGTATTCGCGCTGCGTGACAGGCAAATTGGTGCGCATGGCAAACCCCATTGATGTATCCCGGCATGGGATAACTCGTTACTCACCCTAGTGACAACAGGCCACAGGGATTAAAACGAAGCGGGGTCGGGGCTTCTGCATGGATGTGATCGCGATGAAAGCCATGTTCGGCGCCCATCCTTAATCACAGGTTATTAAATATAACAAAGAAACTTGGGGCACCCATCGGAAAACCACGTAGCTGGCCCATAGTGCGGTCAGGCAGGTTCGTCCCACCGAACCGTATCATTGCCCCATGCTCCCACCCAGTCCAGGCCTCGCCACAACACCCGCCAGATCGACATGGGCAGACGCCAGAAAACGCTTGCATCGCAATGGCTTTTTCATAGGCGTTGCCGTGTTCGCGTTCGGCTTGACAGCCAGCCTCTGGCTGGCGGTAGAGGCATTGGTGCGCCAGGAACATGACAACCGGGTACAGGAGGTGATGCTGCAAAACGCCAACCTGGCACGGTTGATTGAAGACCATGCGGCACATGCCTTGGTGACACGCGACAACTTGAATTCGGTATATTTCTCCAATCTTTACAAAGACCTGAACATAGGGAAACAAGGCATTGTTACGCTCGTCGGCGCAGACGGCATCGTCCGCGTCCGAGTGAACAATGGACAACAGTCCAGTGGGCAAAACATATCCACAGAGCCGACATTTCAGCATATGCTGCAAACCAAACAAGGCTCCTTGCTGGCCGTCAGCGCGCTGGACGGAGTTGCTCGTATTTTTACGTACCGCATGGTGGCAAACCACCCATTGCTGGTCGTTGTGGGCAGCGCATTCGACGAGGCACTCACCGGCGTATCCCAGCGGGCTCGGCAGTACCGACGAGGAGCGGTGCTGGCGAGCATGGCCATTGCGGGTGCGGCCCTGTGGTTGATGCACTTGTGGCGCCGACAGCAAAACACCGAGACGGCACTGCGCTCCAGCAAGCGATTTCTGCACACCCTGACCGACATCCTCCCCGGCATGGTGAGTTATTGGTCGCCGGATTTACGCTGCAGCTTTGCCAATCAGGACTATTTCAATTGGTTTGGCCGGCAACCTGAGGAGATTCTGGGCCAACACATCAGCACCTTGCTCGGCCCGGATTTATACCAACGCAATTTGCCCCACATCCAGGCGGCTTTGCACGGGCAAGCACAGCAATTTGAGCGCAACCTGACCAGGCAGGATGGCAGTGCAGGCATCAGTTGGGTCCACTACATCCCCGACATATACCAGGGCGAAGTACGAGGCTTCGCGGTGTGGTCAGCCGACTTGACGCCGATTCGGCAAGCCCTGCAAGAACTGGAAGAGTTGCATGCATCGATCCGTGTGGCGGCTATCGCCTTCGAATGCCAGGAGGGCATGGTGGTCACGAATGCAGACCGGATCATCTTGCGCGTCAACCACGCATTCACGTCCATGACCGGGTTTACCAGCGCTGACGTCGTAGGACGACGCCACGTGGAGCTGAAGTCGACACGGCATGGTACGCACTCTGACGATGCACTGTGGGCAGAGGTTCATGAGGTCGGCGGCTGGAGCGGCGAATTCTGGCATCGCCACCGCAGCCAAGCCGAATTTCCGGTGCAGTCAACCGTCACCTCAGTGACAGATCAAGCCGGATGCGTCACCCACTATGTGTTTACGCTGGTCGACGTAACGGACCTGCACCAGCGCGAAATCAAACGATTGCAAGACGAGCGTCTGCAGCGCGAGGCTCTCGTGCGCGAGGTACACCATCGCATCAAAAATAACCTGCAAGGCATTGCCGGTTTGTTGCGCCAGTTTGAATATGCGGCCCCGGAAACACGTGAAGCCATGACCCAGGCCATCAGCCAGGTGCAGAGTATTGCGGTGATCCATGGCTTGCAGGGTCAGGGGGTGACAGAGCAGGTCCAGATCGAAGCCTTGGTGCGTGCCATTGCCCAGACGATCGAGACCTTATGGCTGAGCCCGATTGTGGTGCAGGTTCCCCCTGATTGGCAAGCCTGGGCGCTGACTGAAAACGAGGCCGTACCGATCGCATTGATCCTGAACGAGCTCATCTTGAATGCGGTAAAACATGGCGATCAACTTCACCAAAAGGTCAGCATAGCGTTGAGCCAAGACCTCTCCGACGAGGACATCCGACTCACCATTGTGAATCAAGGTCAATTGATCCGTACCGCAGATCCGGATCTCCATGTCCATCTGGGATTGAGCTTGATTTCCAGCTTGATGCCTCGCCACGGAGGCCGCCTGGTGCAAAACCAGGTAGCCAACACCGTCGTCACGACGCTCATGCTGGCCCATCCCGTTGTGACGCAGCTTACGCAATCCATCCCTTGATCCGACTGTTATGAAGCATGCCGCCATTCCCGTCAACTCGCCAGTTTCCGCACATATTTTGCTGGTGGACGACGACCGCCTGGTGCTTACCGCTTTGTCACGGGGCCTGCAGCATGCTGGCTACCGCGTCAGCGCCGCCGACTCCGCAGAAGAAGCCGTGCACCTTCTGACCACAGGTACCCGCCCAGACTTGGCCATTCTGGACGTGCGCATGCCTGGAAACAGTGGTTTGGAACTCGCCCGGCGTTTGCGCTTGCTCGACCACATTCCCTTCATGATGCTAAGTGCGTACAGCGATGCTGCCACCGTACAGCAAGCCAGCGCCTGTGGCGCTCTCAGCTATCTTGTGAAACCGATCGACCTGGCACAACTCGGCCCTGCTGTAGCGGCCGCGCTGGCGCGTGCCAGTGAGCTGCATAACCTGGCAAGAGAGCGCCATCAGCTCCAAGAGGTACTTGATGGAGAACGGGATATCAGCGTTGCGGTAGGTATCACCATGGTGCAACAGAAAATTGGACGGGATGCCGCCTTTAACGCACTGCGCAGCACCGCGCGCACGCAACGACGCAAGCTGGCCAATTTGGCGGCGGATGTGATCCAAACCCACAAGTGCCTTTGATCAGCTTCATCCGAAGTTGAGGTCGCCTGCGGACGGCCCTAACCCCGCCGCTTCTTGCTCACCTTCGCCACCCGCTTTTCTCCCATGCCCAAAGCCGCGCGCGCGAGCGCATCGGCTTCGCCGTTGCGATGCCGCGGTATCCACACCAGCTCGGCCTGGTCGAACGACGCGAGCAGCACACGTGCCTCTTCAAACAAGGACGCCAGCCGGGCGATCGGCCTGGCCTTGGCGTCCGCGAGCTGCGCAAGCTGCGTGACGACGACGCTGTTGTCGCAGTGCAGGCGCAAGGCCTGCGCGCCGTGTGACTTCAGCGCCTGCAGCGCCGCCATCAGCGCACGCAGTTCGGCCTCGTTGTTGCAGCCGTGCTCGTGCGTGGCTTGCGAGAGCGTGTGGCGCGTGCCGTCGGGCGCGATCAGCACAGCGCCCAGGCCGATGCGCCCGGGGTTGGGCATGGCGCTACCGTCGCAATAGACCAGCCAGGGGTTCATGGGCACAGCTCAACCGAGCCGCCGGCGCAGCGCCGCGACAGCACTGTCCACCGTGGTCAACACCGGGAGACCGGAAATCCTTTCGCAGGCCGTGCGGGCCCGCGCCATGCTGAACTGGGCCAGCGCGATGCGCGTGCAACCCTGGCGCGCCAGTTTTTCCGCCTGGGCCGCAATCAGCGCATCGTGCGTGGCCGCGTCGCCGCGGTTGAGCGCGTCGAGTGCGCCTTCGGCCAGCGCGAGTTCGAGCTCGACCTCGGCGCCGAACTCGGGCGGCATCGATGCCAGGGTGGGCGTGAAAGTGGCGATCAGCCCCAGCCTGCCCTGCCCCGCACGGGCCTCGTCCACCATGGCCTCGTTGGGTTTGAGCACCGGCCGGTCGGCATGTTTCACCGCCACCGCCTCGATGCAAGGCCCGAAGGCCGAGCAGGTGAACAGGATGCCGTCGGCACCGGTGCCCACCGCGTAGTCGGCCAGTGCCAAGAAACGCCGGTGCATCGCCATGTCCAGTCCTTGACCCAGTCCTTGGCCCGAACGCGCCAGGTCGGCCGACAGGCTGTCGTCGAGCAGGTTCATACGGACGGCCTCGGGCCAGTCTCGCGCGAAGGCCTCGTTGACGGGCGCGACCGAATGGCTCAGCGCGTGGATCAGGGCGATGCGGGTCATGGCGATTTAAATGCCCTTGGACGAAGGGTTGGTGAAGCCTTCACGCGTCTCGGCGTTCAGCGGGTAGTTGATGTTGATGTTCTTCGGCGGGATCGGCGACAGGAACCACCTGGTGTAGAGCTTGTCCATCTCACCCGATTTCATCATGCCACCGACCACGCGGTCCACCAGCGCCTTGAACTCGGGGTCGTTCTTGCGGAACATCAGCGACTGGTTTTCGGTGCGCAGGCTCTCGCCGGTGATGAGGTAGTCCTTCGGGTTCTTGGCATTGGCGATCTGGCCGGCGAGCAGGATGTCGTCGAGCACGAAGGCGGCGGCGCGGCCGCTCTCCACCAGCAGGAAGGATTCGGTATGGTCCTTGCCCGACAGCTGCGTCACCTCCAGGTTCTGGCCCTTGTCGGCGGCCTTCAGCAGGCGAAACGACGTGGTGCCGGCAGTGGTGACCACCGCCTTGCCCTGCAAGTCGGCAATGCTCTTGATACCCGAATCGGCCCGCACCGCCATGCGCACGTTGTAGCGGAAGATGTCGGGCGAAAACGCCACGTCTTTCTGGCGCTCGACCAGGTTGGTGGTGGAGCCGCATTCGATGTCGACCGTGCCGTTGACCACCAGCGGAATGCGGTTCTGCGAAGTGACGGGCTGGTACTTGATGTCGACCTTGGCCATCTTGTTCTCGGCCTTGACCGCCTCGACGATGCGCATGCAGATGTCGATGCTGTAGCCCACCGGCTTGCCGCTGCCGTCGTCATAGGAGAAGCCGAAGGACGACTCCCGGTTGCCGATGGTGATGCTGCCGGAGTCCTTGATTTTCTTCAGCGTGCTGGTGTCCTGCGCCTGCGCGGCGGTCACGCAGAACAGCACACCGGCGGCGGCGGCGATGAGGGAGAAACGAAGATCGAACATGGCTTTTCCTTGAGGGTTGAAGAGACGAAGAACGGGGGAACGAGAGAACGGGGGCGTGCTCAGCCCAGGCCGCGGGTCACGGCATCGAGGCTGGACACCAGCAGCCGGGTGATGTCCTGCAGATCGGCGCGGCTGGCAATGAACGGCGGCGCGAGCAGCACGTGGTCGCCCTGCACGCCGTCCACCGTGCCGCCGAACGGGTAACACAGCAGGCCTTGCGCCATGGCTTCCTTCTTGATGGCCGCGTTGACCCTGGCGGCCGGATCGAAG
>Ga0307514_10000407_pt1 | contig 96413 bp, 91 predicted proteins | sample 16_EM_MG_FD_203088 | JGI IMG/M metagenome (GOLD analysis project Ga0307514, IMG submission 203088) | Populus trichocarpa ectomycorrhiza microbial communities from riparian zone in the Pacific Northwest, United States - 16_EM | ecosystem: Host-associated > Plants > Roots > Unclassified | place... | reverse complement strand
AACCGTGACGTACCATGGTCAATATTTTACGATTAACAGTCGCATATCTGAATGCGACCATAAATGTGAAACCCGAAACGCAGAACCGGAGATTGGAACCGACGGGTCTAGCCAAACCCGGCGAAACACGCGGGTTGACGGGTACGGGTCCGGGTTTGGCCCGCCAAGAGTGTGCGGGTCGGGTTTTTGGCCGGTTCTGGAACCGAACCGACCCGTTTTTGCGGCCCAAACCCGGACCGCTGGCGGGTTACCCGGACCCGTTGCTAACACTAAGAAGGAGAAGTCATTGCGCAATGCGAATCTGGATGAATGACCACAATCATGGTACATTCATTCATACAACCCACTACATTACTCCGCGTTTAGATCGGGCGCAAATAGTGAGCATTGTGAAAATTGCTTATGGTACGTCATGGAAATCCAGCGGATCGAACTGCATATGGCAAACTGAGTATGTTTTGCTATATTAATGGAAAATTAGGTTATGTCTCTACATGCAGTGAATTGCCAACTGAAAGTGCTGAAATGTCACCGCGCTAAGTTATGCATCGCTCAGAGAACTTCCGTATCAATTGATCAGAAATTGACAGAACATAAACCTTTTGCATGCAACTGAGTATTGGTACAAATGATTCATTGGCTGTCAATAATGACTATAGGATTATTAAAGCGACACGGGAACAGCCCCATTGTTACAATCAGCGTCAACGGAGCCTCAATGAATTTTGGATATGTAAGCAACTTAATAGGAAGGTGATTTGCTCGCTGCTATTCATAATCAACGGACTGTCAGCCATTGTAGGCAAAAGAGACCATGGCGCGGTAACAGCCACATTCTGATACTGAGCGTCAACAGAGCGTCAAAGATATTTGCTGTGGGAAGTAAGTTAATTGGAAACCGATTTGATCGCTGTTATCCATAAACAATGTATGGGCAGCCTTTCAAGGCAAAAGAGAAATCGACACGGTAACAGGCAGATTCTGAAAGTGAGCGTCAACGTAGCGTCAACGGTTTTTAGTCTTGTAAGTAAGTCCATTGGGATGCCATTTACTCGCTGGTATCTATAATCAACATATTGGCAGCCTTGATGGGCAAAAGAGGAAGCGACATGGTCCCATCCCCAGTCTGACAATGAGCATCAACAGAGCGTCAACAATTTTAGGTGTTGCATCGTGTATAATCCAAGGGCTGTGATACGGCATTTATCCATAATCGAAGTATTGGCAGCCTTTATAGGTAATATCGTGTCTGTCGATACTGCTACACCTCAAACTGAGCGTCAACAGAGCGTCAACAGATTGTCAACAGAGCATCAACACAGCGTCAACAGATTGTCAACAGAGTGTCAACGATTTTGGGTGTTGGTTCATGTGAAATCCAAGTGCTCTGCTATTGCATGTACCCATAATCAACATATTGGCATCCGTTCTGGGCAAAAGCGATCGCGAAATGGTCACTGCCCCAATCTGAAAATGAGCGTCAACAGAGCGTCAACGATATTATGGGTTGCATCTTGTGTAATCAAAGTGCTGTGCTACGGCATGTATCCATATTCGAAGTTTTGGCAGCCTTTATAGGCAATATCGTGTGAGTCAATACTGCTACACCACCAAATGAGTGCCAACGAAGCGTCAACAGAGTGTCAATAGAGCATCAACACCGCGTTACCAGACTGTCAACACAGTGTCAACGATTTTGGGTATTGCATCTTATATAATCCAAGGGCTCTGCTACGCCAGATATCCTTAATCATCGTATTGGCAGCTGTTCTGAACAAAAGTGATCGCGACATGGTCACAGCCCCACTCTGAAAATGAGCGTCACCAGAGCGTCAATGATTTTGTGTGTTGCACCTTGTATAATCCAAGGGCTGTGCTATGGCTTTTATGCATAATCAAAGTATTGGCAGCCTTTATAGGCAATATGGTGTGTATCGATACCGTTGCACCTCAAAATGAGCGTCAACTGAGCGTCAAAACCGCGTCAACAGAGCATCAACAGAGCGTCAACAGAGCATCAACACAGTGTCAACAGAGTGTCAACAGAGTGTCAACGCTTTTGGGTGTTGCATCATGTATAATCCAAGGGCTCTGCTACGGGATCGACCCATATTCAACGTGTTGGCAGCTATTATGTGCAAATGAGATCGTGACAAGGTTACAACACCTGTCTGAAAATGACCGTCAACAGAGCGTCAACGATTTTGTGTGTTGCATCTTGTATAATCCAAGGGCTGTGCTACAGCATTTATCCAGAATTGAAGTATTGGTAGCCTTTAGAGGCAATATCGTGATTGTCAATACAGTTACACCTCGAAATGAGCGTCAACCGAGCGTCAACACAGCATCAACAGAGCGTCAACAGAGCATGAACACTGAGTCAACCAAGTGTCAACAGAGTGTCAACGCTTTGGGGTGTTGCGTCAGGTATATTCCAAGGGCTCTACTACCGTATATGTCCATAATCAACGTATTGGCAGCCGTTCAGTGCATATGCGATCGTGATATGGTCACAGCACCTGTCTGAAAATGAGCGTCCACAGAGCGTCAACAATTTTGTGTGTTGCATCTTGTATAGTCCAAGGGCTGTGCTATGGGATTTATCCATAATCGAGGTTTTGGCAGCCTTTATAGGGAATATCATGTTTGTCGATACCGTTACACCTCAAAATGAGCGTCAACAGAGCGTCCACACAGCATCAACAGAGCATCAACAGAGCATGACCACAGTGTCAACTGAGTGTCAACAGAGTGCCAACGCTTTTGGGTGTTGCATCATGTATATTCCAAGGGCTCTGCTACCGGGTATGTCCATAATCAAGGGATTGGCAGCTGTTCTGTGCAAATGCGATCGTGACATGGTCATAGCACCTGTCTGAAAATGAATGTCAACAGAGCGTCAACGATTTTGTGTGTTGCATCTTGTATAATCCAAGGGCTGTGCTACAGCATTTATCCAAAATTGAAGTATTGGCAGCCTTTATTGGCAATATCGTGTTTGTCGATACCGTTACACCTCAAAATGAGCGTCAACAGAGTGTCAACACAGCATCAACAGATCGTCATCAGAGCATCAACCCAGTGTCAACAGAGTGTCAACAGAGTGTCAATGCTTTTGGGTGTTGTATCATGTATATTCCAAGGGCTCTGCTACGGAATATGTCCATAATCAAGATATTGGCAGCCGTTCTGTGGAAATGCGATCGTAACATGGTCACAGCACCTGTCTGAAAATGAGCGTCAACAGAGCGTCAACGATTTTGAGTATTGCATCTTGTATAGTCCTAGGGCTGTGCTATGGCATTTACCCATAATCGAAGTATTGGCAGCCTTTATAGGATATATGGTCTGTGTCAATGCCACTACACGTCAGGCATCAATGGAGCCTCCACAATGTTTGGTCTTGTAAATAAGGTAATTGGTAAGTTATTTGCTCGCTGCTATCCATAACCAATGTATTGCCATCCACTATGTGCAAAAGAGCATGTTACACGGTCACAGCACCATTTTGAGAATATCTGTCAACTCAGCATCATCCGAGGGTCATCAATTGCTGGTGATGCAGATCGGGTAATGAAGGCATCGAATGGATATTTGAGCTTATAATTCAACTATTGACCTCCTCCCTGGTCAAAAATACATATCATTAAAAGGAAGACATGAATTAAAATATTGTCGATCTCGGAATATGCAAAACATGCAAAATGTTATTACTCGATGTCAAATGATCGATTTTGATTGACTACTATAATCCAATAACAAAAGCACGCATGTTATATGAATTTCCAGATGGACCCGCTGTACAACCTGCTGGGAACCCGCCCAATTCAGAAGGGTAGGGAGATGTCGATGGAACAGTACCCGAATCGACAGTTTGGGTTCATTGTTGACCCGGACCGCCAATCTGGCTCCGGTTTGGTTCCGACCCGTACCCGGACCCGAAGTGAGGGTCCAGACCCATTCCTAACACTATATGGGGCAAATGTTTAAGACAACACGTAACCAAATAAACAATTGCAGGTATGACAACTTCTGTACCTTCGGGGATCAAGGTGATAGTTCAATTCTGCACACAACTAGCTCATGGAAGGTTCAATGCTCCTGAGAGTAGTTCTCCTCGTATGGTAGAGATGATCTCGGGACAAAGATCGAGCCGCCAAGCTGCTGGCAGTACAAGCCAGGCGACTTCCTGGCCGTTAGACCACTGAATTGGGATGAGATATTCGGCGAGGATGATGATGATGAGAACTGGGAGGATCCTGGAGCACCAAGCGGTGGGAGGAGCTCTTCTGGCGATGTTACGCCTTTGGTGTTACAGGTATACTGCCAGGCTCATACAGGATCACTCGATAATCCAAATATGGATACTCAATTTGAACTCATGATATAGCACTCCGATTTCCTACATGGATCAACCTTCCAGATCTGTTCACCTAAATGGTAATGTCCTGATTACCCTACCTTCACATATCTCGACCAACGGCAGCAATCAAGCCGAGCAGAGATAGGATGAATATTATCCTAAGGTCGGCATTGGTCGTATGATCTCTATTGTCAGTAGTTTATTTCTTATCAGGAGGAAACCTTATTCCTAATCGCCGGACAAACGACTAGTCTCTGACAGTACAATGGTTCATTCGTCATGAGATAAGATGTCGTTAATATTGAACCGCTATCGCATCTCGAGATATGCAGAGCCATGTATGGGATCGGGTATTAACCAATGATTGATATATCAGAGTCCTGTCGACCGGATGGACTTATACGCCTCAACCCTTATTGCGACCACACCTTGTTGTTCTGAGGTGAATGGGACTTCCAATTCATATGTCCTGAGTGCGGGGGATACTCTCCGCTCAATATATGGTTTAACAACTCATGTGCAGAATACCGTACATTTGGCTCCAATTAAGTGTAGTCAAATTAAGGGTTCTGTCGTTTGCAACATTGATTAAACTGTTACGTACCCGGTGGGTATATGACAGGGCACTCTGACTGGCGCTTGGTGACACGAACCTATTCATTGATAACGGGCTTCAGATAAGCTCGTATTCATACGAGGTATCGCCAATAGCAATAGTATTGCAATACGAGCATATTACCTTGATGACACAGTTAGCACTCATGGGAGTTAGAACTCGTTAATCAATGGTAGCTAACAAGGATGACAAGGCGGTTACGTATGAGAACTCCAAAACAGGCTTGCCACCAGTGATACCGACATGGAGGAAGGACATCGATGACATTCTATCAGATATACAATCTACTTTAAATTAATCTAATCAAAGGATACCTATTGAGCTTCTCAACCTGGAGGTTAAGCCTTGACCTTATTCCTGTGTATTATCTATTAGTTTTGTATTGAAGTCAACGAGGATACTTCTCCCTTGAAGTCCAGAGTTGTACGTTCCTCTTCAGTTCGATATCACGAATAAACCCATCACTCTTTGTACTTGGTTATTCTGAGTACCTTCATCCAAGCAAGTCGTTGATCGGGAAGAGAACAAGACGATTCTCTTGAGTCCGAACAACAAGCCCGATAACGTGGAAGTTTGATGGATACCCTTGAGTTGGCACTACTACTTCTGCTGAGGCTAAACTACTTTGCTGTTTCTTATAAGACAAGTTGATACTTTGAGTCGTTGTCCTTGAGGACAGTCGATTCTTGGGTATACATGCCGGTTGCTGGGGCAATACTCTTGAGTCCGAAGGGAGTCTGAGGACGAGCACGATACTGTGTCAGTTTCGAGGATCTTCTGATTAGGATACTCTCGAATCGTGTGCTCCAGTTCATTGTTAGCGTGAAGACAATCCTCTTTAGTTGATACCGTCTTTCGGGAGCAGAGAACAGAAAAGTTACCTCGTTTCCTTGGGGTGTAATCCTTATACTCATCCTGAGTGAAGCTTTAATCATTCTTCTCTTTGTCAGTCCAGAAGTCACTCAGGGCTTTTCTTGATTAGAACTTGGGGTGGATCTCGCGGTGTTACAGGCGATGGCAATTAGATTGACCACGGTGAGGGTGAGGAGGACACACAGAGTGGTGAGAAATCGACCAGGAAAGGGAAGGGAAGAATGGATGGGAAGGGGAAAGGGAAGGCGACAGAAGACAGAAAGGGGAAAGGACGGGGAAGGGGAATGGGAAGGGAAACGGTAAAGGAAATGGTATTGTTAAACCAACCCCAGGCGATATGATATCCCATGTGTCGTTGCTTTGAAGAAGGAAATGTATCAGGCAGACTCGGACACGGAGGCCTACCTAGAGCTGGTATATTTTGAGCTAGAAACATCCCCCGCCATGTCAATTTCCTCAGATGACGATAAGGACTCAACCAAAGAGTTGGATGGCGAATATGACTCAGAACAAAATTCTGATGAGGATATGCGCATGGAGGATAATGTGGACACACTAGACGACGTTGAGTTAGACCGCGATGTGGATGTGGAAAGGGATGTTGACGATTAAGATCACGAAAATGAAGAGGAAGAAGGGGAGAAGGAGGAGGATGTCGTGGATGAAGATAAGAAGGAGGATGAGGATGAGGATGATGGCAAAGAACCTCGGACGATTGGCTAGGGATAGATGGTATCTATATTGGCTGACAACGTACATACCATGGCAGACGATCAGCCATCCATTCTACCTGAGCAAGGGGAGGCGTTGCACGAGCATACCCCAGAGCCACAACCTCCGGCGCCTGCCCCATGTCCATACACCCTTGAACCTCGCCCATGACTACCCGCTCTGGAGACTCATCACCTGAGTGGGCTGAAGCATTTCAGAAACCTCGCACAGCGGTGCCAACTCTATGACAAGCTGAGGCATCTGGAAACACCTTGGATGTTGATGTGGATCAGCAGCTGCTGGTTGAATCTGCAGGTGGGGACACTGTCCCCGATGTCCTTCACGCAGATGTCCCTCCCCTGGATGTCCCTATCACGGAAGTCCCGCGCCCTGAAGCGTGCTCTGATGGCGTGGTAGACGAGGCGTGAACAATTCTTCGCATTGCAGAGGAGGCGATGATTGTTGCTTTCGTGTTAGGGTTGGGTTTTTGTCATGTTTGTTTCCTTTGTTCTGATCTATTTATCTCAGGCATTGATAATTACACGAGTCACAAGGTGTGTGGATCACTCAGGGTTTATTTCATCGGTCGGTTTTGTATTTGTATTATTTTATTCATAGTATTCTGGGACATCGCGCCTGCAGCATTTTTGCAACTCCTGGTGTATAAGCAACCTCCATCTGTTGATGTTGAGGCCCAATGAATCTCTCAAGTTAGCTGAAAGTATCGTGAGCTGCCACACCTGGCTGCTCAGGCCCATCACCAACACAAGTCCCTGTCTACAGTGTATACTCCACTCCTCGTGTGTTGTCGATATTGCCAGAGAAGTCCCCTTTCCGTTGCCCCGAATTTTCATGCTGAACGATGTTCACCTCAGACAGCTGGCCACTCAAACTTATCAAATTGAACCATCCCGAACACCTTCAAGTTGCACGCCAGAAGAATCTGATTCATTGCAGTGTGCCCCTATCCCTTAAAACCTTTTAGTGTTCTGAATTCAATACTAGGAAAGATTCAGTTGAAGACTTGCATGCGTTTCCCTATCTTGAACACGTTGAAATCATCACAGATTCAGAGTCTCAACCACTGCCACCTCCTGTGCTCTGGACGGAAACATGTCCCAATGCGGACTCTCCACTGCGCGATTACATTGCCGAGCCATTGGAACGCGACTTTCATGGTAGCCTTGAGACAAGCCTACAAAACAATCCCTACTACCTGTTTGCAACGCGTGCAGAGTACAGATATATCCAGTGTGGGATCAAGAATCAGGGCATGAAGAGGTACTATGACAACATGCTGAGAGAAGAAAGCACCGCACTGCGTTTCCCAAGCTTCAAAACTGGAGATGGCATCCAGAATTTCGTTCCTACCATGACAGATGATCAGGCTCTCGGGGAGTGGGAACTACACACTCCGCAGCATCTAAGATGGAATGACAATCACCAACACCCTATCAAATGCTGGAGTCGAGACATCTTCAAGAGTATGTGATAGTTGATGTAGCGGCTAGCCTACGCCGAGTATCTCATTTATGCCCCTAAGGGTTCCTTTAACAGCAATATGCCACTGTAGTGCCTCTATCCCCTGGATCGTAACGGTTCCCGGTCCATATCGGCCGCCCACGCAACCACCTCACCACACGTCCAAAAATGGTCATCAGAGGCCGTCCTTTTTATCAAGTCTTCTTCAGTAGCAAAAAAAACTTTCTGTAAAAGTAAATTATAAATTATATGTGATGTGACTTTGTAAGTCTTACTGCCCCACCAAAATTTGCTCTCTGAACTGGCAACCCACCCCATGTCTATGCACCACCACCCACCTTTCTCCTTTACAGGTGATTGAATTCCGCAAAACGATTCCTTTCATTATTGAGACACCACAGTTACTTGCATTTTGATCATGCTTAGCAAAGTTTGGGTGGAGATTTGGTATTTCTGGCTGGGCTTTCCTGCTGGCAAAGCCACCATCCCAGCTACTTTCCCTCCTCAAGGTGTACTGAAAATTGCCCATGACTCCAGCTCTGGCTGAGGGGTAAAGATATGCCCTCTTTGATATTTGACAAAGCGGGTTTTAGCCTTGTTTACTATGAGAGCTGTGCAATGGGTATTGGTATCCCCCCTCTGAGCCTCAACTCTTGGGTACATTGCAGATGGAATTCCTTGTGTGTAATGATATTGGGACTTCAGAGCATGTCCTTAGCACTAAGCTTGAAGGATATTTTGGGGTGTTATGGGCAGAGTTGTCCATCTGGGCTGCACAGTGACATTTTCGAGTTTTTGGGGAGCTGATCTTGAGACAACCCTCCCAACAAAAACCGCACTTTCTATCGGCATCCCATTCCTATACAGTCCTGAATTTTTGCCAAAATACTCTCAAGACATAAGATAGTAAGTTTATAATGCTCCCAGGCCACCCCCACAGAGTTGTGGTTGCATCGCTAAATATTTGCAGGTGGGGAGTCGGTTGCCATGCCCAAACGGGCCGGGATTGCCAAAGTTACGATCCAAGGGATACCGAAATGCACGCTACGGACTGGTCGTGGGAGACACAGGGAAAAAGAGATCCCTGATAATTGTAACGTGCTAATCGATCGTACGGCAACGCTCAGAGTGGGAGATACATTAGTTCCCTTCATCTTCATGTTTGACGGAACACATCTCTCGAATGTTCCTGGCGACAAGAAGCAGTGGCCTGAATATATGACAATTGGCAATCTAGCTTCGAAGATCCGCCAGATGACCTCAACGCACAGCATCGTGATGGTCACTCTCCTGCCGATTCCGATCAAGAACCGCAATATTCCTCAGAAGCTGCTGGATGAGCAAAAGCAAACAAACCGAGAGGTGCTGAATAAAGTACTCTGGTGTGGACTCCAGCCTCTCACCATCAAACTAAATCCCAGTGCTGGGAGCGGATATTACAATAATCTCTTTGCAGATGGCACCTTCAGGCATTGCAAACCAGTTTTAGCAGGATGGCTTGCAGATTGCACAGAGTAGAGTGACCCACATCATCTCGAGCAGTGTGTCTGTTTCTGGCGCCAGTGTTCAAAGATCACACTTGAAGATGATGTCCCTCCTGACAAGCAACACTCCCGGCGGGATCACAACCTATATAGCACCCTCAGCAATGGCAACCCCAATGCTGCCGATGCTGAACTCTCATCACTCCATGATCACGTAGGATTCAATGTGTTTCGACACATTCTCTGTATCCTGAGCGACCTCCTGAAGCCCAACCTCCTCTATACAATGCAGATTGCCATGCTTGACCACCTCCCGAAGTGGATTTTCCACTAAATAAAGACGCACGAACGGCTCAACAAGTACAATGCAATCTGGTTATCTGTTCCTGCTTACCAAGACCTTACACCAAAAAGTATGTCATAAGGGGAAGTCTCTCAGTGGATTCGGAAGGAGATGAAGCAAATGAGCCGGTACCTCCTTGGAGTTGTAACCCAGTCTCTACAAGACGGAAACCCCGCTCAGCGTCCCATAATCACTCACGCAACTGGGTGCAAATGGGCATTGCTAGTATTCTACATGTATGCTCGAGATAATTCTCACAATGTTGCAACATTCAGCTACATAGAGGATGCCTCGCGTCGTTTTCACACCTTCAAAAACATTATCTTACTCGGGCGAGCCGGCAAAGAGGCGAAGCCCAAACCCAATGCCATGAGAACGGAACTTGTGAAGATGTGGAATGTAGACGAGGAAATAAATGCCCAAACTTGGAGGCCATCCAAGACACGGCATCAAGTAAAGACCTGGCGGGATTCTATCATCCACGAGATAGATGTTCGCAAGGTGCTACAAGCCGACTTCAACGTTTCAAGGATCCACTTGATGTCCCATTGGGTCAAACAGATTCGTCACTATGGAAAGTTGCAACAGTATTCTGCCGAGCGACATGGCAACGCATATTAAACAAACCCCAAGCACGGTTGGAAAGCCTCCAATCACAATCTCAACTACCTGCCGCAAGTAATTACTTTTCAGAATTGCATTCTCTACTTCGAAATTGGAGAGCTCAATCTCGAATCCCTCGTACAGCTTAGGGAGAGCAGAGCTGCCGCATGCAAAGTCCTCCCTTCCAGCGATGATCTTGCTGCCCCCCGAGCTCGCAGTCATATCCGATGCCCGAATCCATGGGACCCCAAAACAACTGTAAGGGAAATCATGCGGACTCTATGATCAAAGACTTCAGAGCATTACTCGACAATACACCAGATGCAACGTACCGCATGGCAATTTTCAGTGGTACGTGGTAGTTTATCAAGAATTGGAGTCATAGGAAGACATATATATCGGATGAACAACTGCATGCAATGGAGCTCTGTATTTACCATGGTATTAAGGTTAAAGTTGAGCATTTAGATGGTGAATGGATATCTCAGATGTGTTGATATTCAGGAAGACAGAGCTGGCGCGTAGGAGATCGATGGAACAAGTGGGTGTGGGTAAAGCAACGCCTGGGGTGGTGATATGGCGCGTTAAATGGGCGTCTCCCGTGGCAACTGCAACGACTATTCAAAATCAATTTCTTAAATGAGGATGTAGCTTTCATTGAGTTCTAGTTAGCCCTTGCGCTAACCACAATACCTGAAAACTCGGGTTACTTGGATCACGTCTCGAAATTTGTCCAACTGAGAAATGCACCAACAGCCATTGCGTTGCAAGTGTTCAGTGTGGGAACAATTGTTGGCTGCGCGCATGTAATTGCAGAGATAGCTACTAGTAGTAAGTCAGGAGACGGAAGGAACAAGCGATGGATTGCCAATAGCCATATAGATCTGGCGACTTGGAATGATGTGTGTAATTAGTAAAGAGAGAATTGTATTTTGTACGCAGGTAGAAGGAATGCGAGGAGAGATTTTCGCAGCGTCACCCATTGCATTATACTCCCAATGTAAGGGTGTACCCAATGGACCAATTCCGACGTATGGTGACATTTGGCCACAACTCCAGATTGCTCATTTAAAATACAGGATTGATAAAGTTAAAAGAAACAGCGAAACTGCGCTCCGAGGGCGATATGCAATGCAAGGCATAGTATTGATGCCAGGCAGAGTAATCAGCCAACGGGGTATCTCTGATGGCTCTGATAGAGCGCGTCCACTTTGATGCAGCCATTCCGCCCAGACGGAAATGTTTTTTGCTGATGTACATGACATTAATCCAAATATGTCATCCAAGTACAGTGCATTGCTTAAGCAGAAATGACCAGGGCCTGGAATGTATAGTATAGTATGGTATATCTATATATATAGTACTGTAGAACTATCAGCATATGGTAGCAGTTCAAGAATACTTTGATAGAAGTAGTCATACCCCTGGGATTATCTTAGGTGAAACGCAAGGCAACGAAGCATAAAATAGTAGACATACTAGGTATATCCATTGTAAATAACAGTATTAGGGATTAGTGCTGTAGTTGCTATTCTGGAGAGGTATTAATACAGTTTTTATATTGAAGCACGATAGTACACAATCTCGACACTACTATACACAATAATTATGATAATGCATAATACTTGTCTGGTAGTATCAACATGTGTGGAGCTGTTATAGTCAAAATTGAAACATTATTGGAGGAGTAAGAAAATATATTTTGAGTATATGGAAATGTAATGTAATTGAAACAGATTGCAGAAATGTTTATACACCTTGATGTTCACAGTGTAATGCAAGCAAAATGCAACAGCTACTATGTTCATGGGCTTTTACAATCATCAGCATTAGGTAATGGAGATGGAGTTGTGGCTCTGGGCGATTGACATTGCAGAGATGCGGCTGTGGAAGTGTCCCACAACATAAATGCTGTGGTGAGACATAATGGCTTGCCAGCTGACATCAGCCACAGCAGAAGGAAGTTTGCACCAATGAGAATGCTTCGTGGTGACTGCATATCGATGACGCCTACGTCTATATACGTTTAATGGAACGTGCTAGAGCCTGATTCGAGGCCAGTGGTTATGTACATAATTCCGCCCACGACCTAGCACTTCAAGCATACTAGAAATTGGCTGCATACTCATTTACCCCGTTCAAGTGTCGAATTTTCACACCACCTCGGTACATACTTACCATTTTCGGTACATACTTGCCTTATAGTCGAAAGACAGTTCTCAACAAACCGATCGAGCGAACAAGCGAGCAATGACACGTGAGAAATATCTAAAATAGGTTTAGCGCAGAATTATTGAGCCGCACTGGAGTCTCGCTGATACTCGATAGTAGCACCATCGCTCTTCGGTTATTCCAAGATCGCTCAATTTAACCACCGCGCGTCAAGAAACACTACAACCTACGATATCAGCGCAGCGCATTCACTGAGTTTAGCTGCTTACCGAGAACCGAGAAGCCGAAGACATGCTACCAACAGATCGAATTAAGCAGGAAGCGACGGTAGAAGACTCTAGATGGGGGGATCCGGAGGGTGACAGTGCCCCTGGACGCGTTGACGGCGGTTCAGGTGCATCTGGGAACGACGGCGACGACCGAAAACAGTCCCAGCTCACCGACGACGACCTGTTTGACATCATGAGGCAACAAACGCAGGTGTTGAAGCTGCTCATGGAGCGATCATCAAGCGGGCGGACATCACCAACGCAGAGAACCGACAACCCTACCAACAACATGGTCAACCCGGCGCATTACTGCGGTGGGTTGAGAGAACTGGACTGGTTCCTCGACGATCTGCGGAGCAACTTCCGATCGCACGCGCACATTTTTCCCCGCGGAGGACCCGACCACGTAATGTACGCGCTGCAGTTCCTCGGCAAGTGGGGAAGCCATTCGGACCCGGCCCAACGCCAAACCAAGATGACGGATCCGGTGCGCTGGGGAATTAGTCTATTCAGCGGCAATCACCAGTGCTTGCACGACTTCAGTCTTTTCGAGAAGGAGATATTGAGGATGTACGGCGACAACGAGAGCGAGCTCCACGCTGCTCAACGTGCCATACAAGAGTGCATGCAATGCGAGGATGAGACAGTAGGCGCATACGCATTACGCATACGTGCAAAATGGAGTGAAGCTGGATGGATTGGGTCCGGGGTGGTGGCAGCGGATTCACGTATTCTGTACGATCTGGCATGGGTGGGATTGCGCGAAGATATCAAGGAGCGCGCTAAAATCTTCGTTACGGGCAATAACGGGCGATTCAAGAGTATTGACGAGATGTTCGATATAGCGGCAGATGTTGAGCCCCTGACGGGGTGGGAAAATCAAGGATCGGCGGAACAATTGAATGAAACACAAAAAGGCAATAATAAACGCAACTATATGCCGTCAACCTCCAAACCGACAATGCAGACTGGTAAGAGTGGTGGTTCACCCTCATCGGGTCTACCGCCAGCACCCTGGGTTTCCGCGGAGGTTTTTGAAAGGCGGAAGTCCAGTGGAAAATGCGGTCGGTGCGGCTCTGGAGACCATAAGTCCCACCAGTGCCCAAGATACGCGCGCGCCCACCATCCCCAGCAGCAGAGCCTTACTCCTGCCGGTAACCAAGTCAAGCGGCAGAGAACCAATGCAAACCGGCGGTAAGATATTTAAGCCACTCGCTGCACTACATAGAAGGGTTGGATGAACAAGATAGGGATGTACGTGCAGCAGGAACGCAGGCATCGATGGCGACACTAGGTACTTGTTCTCATATGGTCTAATGGGGGCGTCTATTTCCTTTCTTCATTTTGTTCCTTCTGTTTCCTATATGTTTTTAAGTTTTTTGTTTCTATTTCCTTCCTTCCCGAATTCTTTTTGGTGGGTTGCAGTCTGGAGTAAATGGCGCCTGCATGGGCTTTATCACTTCCGCTCTTTATCAAGGGGCAGTCGATGTTTCACGTGTATGCACTTGCGTTGAGGTGACTATGGATAAACACTGATAGATTGAGGGAGTTGGATATTCCGACATGGTGCTTTAAGTGCTTGTTCCATCATGTACGCTTACAGCAGGAGCTGCTTGGCTTGGAGGGAGATAGACCAATGATGGCAGTCGCTAGGGCAATTCGATCAGGCCTATACCAATACCCTCAATACCATTTATATATAACGGCAAAAAGTACTATATATCCGCATACACATCGTGTCTTACTCTTTGCCGAAAGTATTTCAAACTTATGTACAAGCATTCTAATTCTAATAAATTTTCACCCCTTAACTAATTGGGTTGGATTATTCATTTGGTTGTTGGGAAGTGTTTGCATGCGTAAGGTATCGTACGGAGAGGACGATTTCGTATGTCGATGTACGCGTGAATTCTGTCTATTGTGAGAACTCTATGGACTAAGAGCGCCAGCCTACAAACGGCAACCCACGTCATGGATGCAGCCAGGCTTAGCTGGGCGCATTCAATCATCGATATAATCAGCCTTCCGGTCTCGCCATATCCGTACTTATAATCAATCAGTTAGACTATGCCTTAAAAATATGCTGAAGCCTTTTTTCAGTTCCCCATATTGTGTAGGTGGAGATATTGGAGTATCAGGTCGCTGGATTGGTCATGTATCACTCGACTGCGGCCCTCGTAGTATGTTACATATCCTGTGGCAAGTGACTAAGAGTGGCGAGTGGCAAAGCATCAAAGTTTTCTCTCATAATCCTCTCTACATAAATCGGGTCTTTCTCCTTCTCTCCTTCTCTTCACTGTATCATCGACTCAACACACGGTTCTCCACTAAGTACTTTAGCAACATAATATGGGGACAAAAGTATCAGTATAAACTGCGGTACAGTGAGACGACCCAAAATATATGCAAGAGCCCAGATTTCCAAACTTAACCAGAACATCATCTACAATATGATCTCCCTTTCCTAAAGATTTGCCGTTGCAGGAATCATATCTCCTCGTGACAGTTGCGATATGAAACAAATATGCAAGCCTCCATTGTGTGACACTCCGTAATGCCATCAATCTCTCTTCTACTTTCACCTTTTCCAGACATGCCTAATTCCAATCCTCTTATCCGTGCCGTGTCCCAATTGTTAAATAGAATCACATCAACCTTGTCTGTCATAACTGGTGGAGCAATCCTGGCGTAGAGGGAAGCATACATCGACTTACGGTGCGGCTGCCAAATTGGTGATACACAGATTGACTTGTCTATTCATCTATTTGGCACGTACACAAGAAGTAGAGTAACTGGTTCCTCCGCTCAACTCTAACTCAGCTCCACATGATAACTGCACTCAAAGTTGGCCTAATACTCCACCAGGGTGGTATTATGACCGCAAGTCTAAACCACAAAGAAAACAAACAGAATCCAATGATAAACCGTGGTGAGCTCCTCCCAAACGATCAACTGCGCCCAGAGCTCCTCCGATGGCAATGATCAGTCTGGCTCCTCATCTGATGAGGGGCCACAGCAATAAAAACTTCCTTTTTTTACCAGCATCCCATTCATGTACAGTCCTGCATTTTTGCTAAAATCATCTTCAGATATAAGAAAGTTAAATTTACAATACTCCCAGGCCAACCCCCCCAGAGTTGTGGTTGTGTCACAAAATAGCTGTAGGCAGGGAGTCAGTTGCCATACCCAAACAGGCCGGGAATGCCAAAGTTACAATCCAGGGGATAGCATTCGGAATGCTTCTCCAAGTATGAGAGCGACGTTGTAGTTAATAAGGCTAGCACTTGATCATACCCCGTTTAGTAACTAACTTAAACAAAGCCAGCCATGGATAGGCAAATATATTCCAAGGATCCAGTGCAATAGTAGCCAATAAATTCCGAGATATTGAAGTGATGATTGGGATGCCCGGTCGGGGATTCTCGACCGGTTTCTAAGTCGTGTTGGTGTTCATATTAGCAACTCGTGGTGCTGTTCAATAGCGGTTCGGGGGTATGAACCGCACTACTTGGGACTGGATCACTTTGCTGGCGCAGCTGGTCCGGCACTGGTTTGAACTGGTTCCATTCCTTGTGACATATACTGGGTACGATCCTCCTTCAAGTGGCACGGGGGCTAGTGTAGAAGCTGTTCCGCATCCATGACAAATCATTTTATAATCACAGGCATGTCGGTAGAGTATGAGTACCACACTCTATGTCTATATCGAACCCATGTGAGGGGACGTATAATTGACCAAGCCTTGGCTGGGGCATGGAGCTGGTTTGACCTAGGTTAGCTGGGATGTGATCCAGAACCATTTCTCTTGCAAACCGCACGGCAGAACCGGTTCACCCTCAGAACGAGGGCTAGTTCGAACCGCTGCCTTCACTGAGTGTCTTCAGATCAATAATATCAGTATTCCATAAAGGTTTAAATTATAAAGTAGAGAGTAATCTCTCAAGAGGTACTCAAACGCCATTCCTTACAGTAGATGGGACACGCCGGCTGTAGGCGACGGATGAGGACTTGAGATGAAGTAATGTTACTATGTAATCGCATCTTGTGTGCAGGTTCGCAACGCGAAAAATCAACAGTAAATCAGTGTCTCTATGATAGCTACATCCAATTGCACATTCCTGTAACCACTAGGATCGCACCTTTCCAATTTCGTAAAACCAACAACGCTCTTTTCATTCTGGGTTCCTCTGACATTTGAACTTGAAACCCATACTGTTCTCCGTTCACTAGCCCTCGTATCTTGTCGGGTGGTCCGAACCCAACTCTCCACACCACACTACCTTTTAATTATTCATACTGCAGTACTAGTTCCTTCAATCCCGTACTGAAATTATCAGCCCCACCTAAGCATCCTCCTGCAGCTGCCTGCTCTAGCGTCTCGTTTCCTGTCGTCGTACTTGCCGCCTGAAGAAAACTGCCGTTCTCTGCGGCCACCCCGTTACTCACCAATGCTGCAGCACCAATTTATATGAACATGAGCGACAGAGCACGAGAGAGCGAGCAGGGAATGATGATATAACTATTCTTGTCGAGGCTGTAGACGGTGTCGTAGGTAATTACTTTGGCGTGAACCTTGGAGGACCAGTTGCCCAGCGCCAGAAGAGAGAGTGGCATTTATCGTCATGCCTTCGAGGATGTCAACATTCAGAGATACGGGAAGTGTCGGAGTTTTGATTTGATCTCCATGTGCCCGAGGGATGGTTTGGGGAATCGCCCACTGCGTCTCAAGCACCATCGTGTCATTAACAGTCTTGCGATCAGTTTCTGATACCAATTGTCAACTAGCTAGTGTAGCATCGCATATTTGAATGCGGAATCGAACTGGAGACCTGACTAAGTAGAGATTGGATAGTTGTACCCTTGACGGCGCGGAGTTGATGGAGAAGGAGGTCGGTGTTGGTGAAATCCTCCGATATCTTGAGGGGAAGCGTTCTCATTTGCTCAGATTAGAAAATCCCTTATCAGTACAGATGCTTTTATCATCGATTGTATCTTCACGACGGCGTCAATCCGTTGCAAGCCGAGGTCGTACGTCACGTTGACGTTATAGTCCGCTATGTATAGATCGGAATTCATCTTGCGGAATTCCTCTTGCTTGTATAAAACGCCACCATAAAGCCGATATTCTCGGCGCCACATTTTCTGCACCCTACACCGAAGTCAATTGGAATGCACCTAGTCTTAAAGCACGGAGTTTGAAATTGTCTTCAGTTTTGGGAGTGGAAATGTGATCGCATTTGAAGGCTGGGCCTGGGAAAGTTAGTGAATATGAGCAATTCTGTCTGCACTCCGCGGATAGCGGCAAGGTGATAACTGACGCGAATGAACGACTGCTCGATGAGACGTATGATTTCTGAGAGCGGTTAACTGTAAACATGCGCGATCTGTTTGTTCAGGCGAGGATCCGACGGGACGCACATATAACTGCCGTCATAGGAGATGGAACACAAAGCTTGATTGGTCAAGTTGACAAAGACACTCTTAGAGTAGTTTTTATCGCGGCGAAGTCGATGAAGTGTAGTAGGATCAAACGTAGGTCCTTCGAACGGCCGTGAGTTGACATCACACTGGAATACCACAAGCAGGGCAGTAGGCGGAAATGAGGTTGTAAGCGGAATACACCAGTATAGTAGCGCAAAGGCGTATTCGAGCTTTGCACTTCAGATCACTTCTACATATGTACAGTTAATGGGGCTGCGGAGAATAGTGTACAACAAGTCAAATCGTTGAAGCGGTCAAAGGCTTGATGTGAAACAGATGCCAGATGCGCTGAGTGAAGGCAATGCCGAGTGATGCGATGAGAGAAGAGCTGAAACCACACATGAATGTGGTAGAGATGGCAGAGACATGACTGAGAAATTGCAGCGTCTGTATTTCCACCCACTGAGCGTCCATCGAGGAAGACGAAAAAAGTAGTTGGCGATAGCGAATGCCCATGCTGCGCATGTAAATGTTATTCAGAGATCAACTTCTATGGTACATACCTCCAGTGTAAAACGTGGCTAAGAGAGTGGGCGTTTTCCATCCAATTTGACAATTTGACAATTTGACAATTAACTATCGCTAGAATTTGGTATCACTAAGTACATGTCGAAGTTTCCACGACGGTGATATGCTTTCCGAACTAGTGTTTGTTGCCTGCGATATGTATGTGCTCGCGATTCTAATAAATTGTACCTCTACCTTAGCAGGCAAACTAAAATTAACAGCGTGTAGAAAGCACAATTCACCAAACAATCGATAAACTTGTTGTCGCCCGCCAACACCCGAGTGGCCGACAATGCCAGTCGTGCGCTTGAGGTAGCCATGCACGACCTATTGAGTTTGGCCGAAGTTAAGAGAAAAAGCTCTCCACATCCCAGCCAATGCACACCATACCGACTACGTTGCGCTTACTGTCTGAGATTTGTTTTCTTCCAACATCAAGCAGCGCTGTTGATGGGTAAGACATTTGCCGCGCCGTAATGATACGTATGTCGGTAAGAAAATCACACCCGCTCTAGGGAGTTCGCGATTGTAACACATCAATCGGTGTACGGCGGCCCATAAGGACCACCCCGCCATAATTCAGAGTGGCGATCGTCGAGTAGGCGAGTTAACAATCTCTCAGGCCACAATTTAACAATTTCTCAAGCCACCGTAACCCTGGTTAACAACTGCTGGAGCCATTAACCAGTACGGAGGCCACCGGACTTTTTCATGTCAGATATTTCAATTACTACAGAGAATTGTGAGGTTGTGGGAAGTGTATCACCAGAGTTGAGTTTACCTCCATTGAGTTCACCTCCCGGTGAGTTGGATTATCTATTTAAAACCCTACTACAAAAGGTAGGATATAAATTCACAACTTGTATATTCTAAAAGCTAATAATATCTGCTTTGTTTAGTGATTAACTCGGAGAAGGGATTTGTCGTGTTCTTCAATACGTCCACTATCTCAGCAATCACCAGAACACAGAAAACTGATTCTAGCTGTATCGAAAACAGAAAACCAACCCACAAAAGAACTCAATACAAGATTACAGCGTACTCAATCACATATTATGGCAACTTCATATTCAAAACATTCGCGACTGGATGGTATAAAGGGTATTTCAAAAAAGAGTAAGGAATCGTGTATACTATTTGAGTCAACTGTAAATATAAATCATTGTGTTCAGAGGAAAACTCGTGTATACTATTTGAGTCAACTGTAACTATAAATCATTGTGTTCAGAGGAAAGCATTATTGTATATAGATTGTAGATAGAAAAACGAGAACTATTCTTCTTGGTAGTGGTGGAAATAATGTGGTGGTTCAGGGAATTGTTAACTGCATTTCTCGCATTGTGAAGTCATACTTTCATGGCTGTTAACTACTGTTACGGTGGCCTGCGGTATGGTTAACGGCCAGTGCTGTTGTTAACTGTAGTTACGGTGGCCTGACATATTGTTAACTCTAGCTTGAGAAATTGTTAACTCATGGCCTGAGAGATTGTTAACCCGCTAAGCGCCCACTCGATGCTTACCCCTCCGAATTATAGCGGGGTGGTCCTTATGCGCCTCCATAATCGGTGGTATTCGATTAAAAACTACGGAGGCCGATAAGGACCTACTCCGCCATAATTTAGAGTGGCGAGCGTCGAGTGAGTTAACAATCTCTGGACCCGATATGCTATTAGTGCACTGCCCCCCGCAATTTACCCTCGGTCGTCTATTTGTTATCTTCCTTGTTTATTATTGGTGGCGAAAGAATATCTGGACATATGACAGTCGCTGCCGCTCTGATTGTGAACAGTGGCCTCAACGATTCGGACTAGTCGCGATTCGGTAAGTGAAGTAGTCTATACGGTGAAGTCTGGAAGACTAAACAGTGTCGGAGCAGAACTGCTGCACTACAGGTTCTCACCTGTTCAAAGTGTGCCTCTGAGATCACTCGTTTGAATAGACTAGGTCCGAGGTTGAGATGATTTAGGACTGAATTTCAAAAAGATTGTTTGATGTTGTGGTTCGCAGCGTCCTGATTCAGTCAATTAATCAAGCCTCGTGCTGCAGTGTGTGAGTGCGTGATTCTGACGCGGAGCGACATTATACAGTTGTGTAAACGACGGTCCTGATATCGGCTTCGACGGGAAGTGGTATAAGTGGAAATCACAGTGCAATGAAGATGATGGTAACCGACCATAGCTATTAGCGACTGTAGCTCCGGGCAGATCCAAAACACTCGAGAATCCCGCGGTGCTATCTAATAATAATGAGGCCGACTGTAACTTTGCAGTGACGGGCGGCAGTTCTCGCTTAAATTTCGCATCCTTTCTATGTCATGACAGAGTAAACTGTGTTCCGGTTGAATTGTGATGGAGTCAATTGGACACAGCTACAACCAGAGCCATCTATCGTCTGGCAGCGTAGTGCTCTCGAAATCGGGCAGCAGAGCGCACACTATCCCGACGTAGCGAGGCTCGGCAACAAGGACGGAGTCGTGAGAAGTTTAGTCACGTGCAGCCCCAACTCTGCTGCTTCCGGAACCGGGCATGCTGGGTGAGCTGCAACAGTAGCCAGAACGAGACGCCGCTATAATACATCTGCCACCAATGCGTCTGCATTTGGCTGCTGTTTCTGGGCTTGCAAATAGTTGTCGCATGGTGTCCATCCCCACCCGATCAGCGCCTCTCTTTAAATCACCTCGTCTCAGTAAATACCGGGTAGTAACGAATCCCAGTCAGACGGAACGGTGTAAGGCCCTGAAACCACGCCGGTAACTGAAAAGTATTTGTTTCGTCACTACACGTGCCTCCATGTAACTTTCTCGCTACCATCTCCGGAAACGGCACACCGGCCTCCAGAATCGGATCGCATAACTCCACTACATCCACGGAGCGGACAACGATAACCCGAATAGCCAAGTGGTGAAGGCATTGCAACTTATGATGCAAATATCGGTGGTTCAAATCCTCCTTCGGGTATTCCCTCTTATTTTCTCACCCGGTACGTAGAGACTGCAACTGGTTATTAAAGTAAGCTTGATGACTCGTGACCCAAAAGTCATACTAACCGGTGCTTTGGTAAATTTGTTATAGTACGTTATAGGCTTATGGCGTGATCCGCGATTGGTGAGTGACCGCTGCAGGAAGACAAACTCATCGATTATAAATGTGCCTTCAGATGGGTTTAGCGCACTACAACAAATTACTTATCGCATGGTCACCTCTTCCTAGTTACTAGGAAGCGGGAGGTTAACCTTCCACACATCTCCGCAATTTAGTGACCATCATTTCGTCAACCCTCAATTGACAGCACCACTTTCCACGAGGACACGTCTCATGGCCTGCAATCAACTGGTTTATCAACACTAGGACGGGAGATCTGCGGAAGATAAGCCCGCGTATTGACCACTAAGTCTGAAGTATTGCAGTGCCTCTGATACAGTATAGAGGTTCGGATTTAGCATGGTTATTAGATTCCAATTTTCTATGTTAAAGAAATCGAGGAACGGGTTGACCCCCCACCCCGAGAAGTTCCTATCCTGATTCCCCCTAGATTCCCATGAGGAAGTCAACAACTTTTAGATCTCTCGCAATAACTTTACCTTTTGACTGTGTCGACCCGACTTCCTCGAGCTTCCTGTGGGGTGCTGCCAGCATCTTTTCCCGTTTGTCCTCTACCTGAGTACCAGCACAACACACTTTGCTCCATGTTCAGCCTCATGAGTTGGTCTCTGTAACTTGTAAACCTTTGCACACTATCGCCCTTCGGACCCGGATTCCTCCGCAAAAGAATACAGACACCCTTCAAGCATACCACACCTACACTTTCAGACGGGTAAAACGAGTCAATTTGCAGCAGTAGTCGTCCGAATGCATTTTAAGTTTTTGTATAGCCTTAGACATAGAGAGAAGAGAGAAGGAGAAAGACGCGAGTTATATATGAGAAGTGTGCCCCTTACTACCAGCCCCGTTAGCGGTCAGCTCAATATATACATGCAACATTAATGTTGCCATAGTACTTAGGGGAGAACCGTGTGTTGACTCTGTTATACAGTAAAGAGTAGGAGAGAAGGAGAGAGACACGATTTATATACAGAGAATCATGAGAGAAAACTTTGATGTTTCGCCACTCTTGAGTCACTCGCCACTCTGAGTCACTTGCCACCAGTGGATATGTAACAGTTAATGTTACGAATGTAAAGCGGATGAAGTCTATTCTACTGTCTAAGGGGAAGCTCTGTCCTTATATACATGAGAGCCTGGAACTGCATGGAAGTCCATGGAAGCTCATGATTGCAAATACCAGTGGCGGTGGCGAGTGATAACTCGTGGATGAGCCTACGACTATGAGTCCGTAGCTTGTGAGTCAATTCGGCGATCTCAGTATCGGCGACTTCCTTCAGATCATATAGTAACAGTTAAGGAAGCAGTCTAGTCGAGTGACGAACTATGATCTCTAGATCTTCGTTTTTACATGTTTGTCCACGCACTCCCTACCAGATTACCTTTACTGTTAGTACTAGCACTTATCTTTCACTTGGCTGGATGAATACACAGACGGCCAAGAATCCAACCTAGCCATTCAAGGTGCGCACGCTTTACTGCATAAATATATCTCAGCCCTGGAGCTTATTGTATCCAAACCCTGTCTATCGATAGATGAGTGCGTACGCATGGGCACAAGACTACCGTATAATATAACAATCATCACTTCAATACACTATGTCTAAGCGCATCGAGTGATTGGCCATGATATAGAATCCAATATTGTGTCACTTTCGTATTATGCCTTCCGGTAGCCAGAGAATGTCTGCATTGTGTTGGTACAGCAGTTGAGTGGAAGCTAGTGAGGATTTCGGGAGTCTCGTATGCGCTTATACCCCCACTAATCGCCTAGCTTTAAATCCGACGGTACCTAAAGATACCTGCGCAGAGCTCTACGCTTTTTGGACGCGCTGGGGGGCAATGACAGGACGGAGGTTCCTTGAGTCAGGACATTCGGCAATATCCTCTGGCTGAGTTGAAGTCACTGCGATGATTGCACAGCTGGTACCAGTATAAACAATACATAAGGTCCGTGCGCGTTCCCAAGGATATCGTTCGGATAAGCGATGAAGCTACAAGACGATGACATGCAGCGATCTCACCGTTACCCCTGTCGAGTGTCTGCATACTAATGTAAATACACAAGTAGTCCAACCATGGCCGAAACAACAATAGACAAACATGGCATTAATTCACTTAAAGGTTATAGCCACACGGAAAACATTGCCCGGCACTCAACCCATCTGCACCAACTCAAAGGAGCAACCCACTAACCGGCAGTACAAAATTGCGAATCTGCACCTAGCCAAAACCTGATCCCGCTAAGGGAAACTTCAGAACTTACGAATCTGTAAGCATTAGCTTATAGAGCTATTGGCTGCGGGTAGCCAAGGGCGGCGTACTTGCATCAAGGAGGGAGTTGATTGTTGACACTTAGACCTCTATCTGTAAGCAACCGCACCACAGCGTCATGCTTGTTTTCGGTAGCGATCTTCAATGGTGTCTTGCCATCTCGGTTAGTGGCCGTGACGCCGGCCCTGCCATCTAAGAGTATTCGCGCCACAGCCTCGTGGCCGCATTTAGTGGCAAAGAGCAGAGGTGTCCACTCATCCGCGTCGGCGGCTGAGACTTTGGCGCCCCCGTCGATGAGCATCCGCATCACCGCCTCGTGACCGTTCTTAGCGGCCCAATGCAGAGGTGTTGATGCGTTCGAGGTGGCAGCTGAGACTTCGGCACCCCCATCGGTGAGTATTCGCGCCACGGCGTTGTGTCCGTTTATTGCGGCATAATGTAGAGGTGTTGACTCGTTCGAGTTGGCAGCTAAAACTTCGGCCCCCCGGTCGATGAGGATTTGTGCGACCTCCTCGTGGCCGCACTTAGCGGCTAAGAGCAGAGGCGTCCACCCAGTGGGGTCTTTGGTTGAGACATCAGCACCTGCGTCGATGAGCATACGTGTTACCTCCCCGTGCCCGTTCTTGGCAGCCCAGTGCAGAGGTGTCCACTGGTACCTGTCAACGGCCGAGACGCTAGCTTTCCCGTCAATGAGTATCCGCATCATCGCTTCCTGCCCATTCTTGGCGGCCAAGAATAGAGGTGTCCATCCGTTCTCGGGGTCAGCTGCCGACTTGTTGGCCTTCCGGTCGATGAGGATGCACGCTACTGCCTCGTGTCCCTCGTTAGTTGCCAAGTGCAATGGTGTATATCCGGCCGAGTCTGCTGCCGAAAGATCGGTATCATCAAGGTCAATCAGGCTCCATGTAATTGATACATGCCCAAGCTCACATGCTGTGTGTATAGGATGGCGTCCGTTTGGGTAATCGCTCCAGCGATAGGGTAATGAACCCCTGACATTGTGGCACTTCCTTGCTTGGAGGTATGAAGACAGACTGGTAGAGTGTTTAATTAATCTTGCCACCGTTTCTGCCGTGGAAACCTCATTGTTGCCCTTGATATGATATGATAGGTTACCCGCCGCGTTGTTCAGAAATGCGTTATGGCTAATTCGATCTTCAAAGGTTTCTTGAGACTTGCAGGCGCCTTTCTTGAATTCGTCGAAAGCAAGATATGTGGCACAGAACCTTGCATGATAACCCCCTTGCAAGTGTTCTGGTACTACCGAATTTCGTTCGAGATACTCCTTTGCAGTATAATGAACAAGGCGGACCGTGTAAGTGCCTTCTTTGATGTTGACGAGGCCGGCACAGATGTCAGCCAGCTTCTCGGTAGTGGGTAAGTTCTCCACATCGAGATCATTCTGATGCTCCTCGATGGAAACTGCAACTCTCAATTCCTCAATATTTAATGCTCTCCTAGCGTTGCAAAGCCAAGAAAGTACTCTGAGGGCACGCTCGGCTGTCCGTTTCGGTGCACGGCGGATTGTTTCAATCGTTCTTTCATACACCTGATCTAACTGATCTTCAGTGTGCGATGCCTGCCTTGTCTGCCTGATCGCTTGGAGCTCTTGCAAGATGTCATGCGCCGTCGCTTGCTTACAAATATATATGGCATATAAATGCGCAAGCAAAAACCTACAGACAGATTAGAAATCTCATGGATGGGGGCACAGGAGGAGCTTGCTGAGGGCTGTCATACACTCCTTCTGTACTATCAACTAGAGAACCAACTATGTCTTCCACGTCAAGAGTGCTAGACCTATCAATCAGTCGTTTTGTTGCGATATTGTTGACAAGTCTATCATGCACGTAGTGCCGGAGGTCTTCCTCATCGGGAATAACATCAAGCTGGATTGCATTGGCGAAAGACAGCCGAACATCTTCAGGATGTGGCATATTGGTTAGGAACATCTTGAAGCCAGCGTCTATCAGCTCATGAAAGAGTGGAAGAAGTTCTTGCCTTTGATTGTGCATATATGGGCCTTGGGGCCTCGAGAAAGATCAATCAATAAGTCAATCAACCAATCAAAGTAACAGTCATTACGATCGCCACTCCATCAGCCTCTAAAGTGAACACCGGCGATCACTCCAACTCTAACTCTATACAGGACGTATATTTTTGCCGTTAGCTAGGTCATCGGACTTTGTCTACAACTTATTTTTAACGTGCTACATTTTGCAAGAAGTTCCCGGTATCACACGTACACAAATCCACTCACATGGTCTCATACCAATGGTGTATCCCGTTACACTGTACCTATGAATACCATACATTTAGTAGTGAACAGAACTGTAATCAAATGATTCAGAAATTCCTTAAAGCATAATATCCAAACAATTCACCCGTCACCCAACCGCCGTAAAGCTAGTACCTCCAACACACTCATACTCGCTCGGAACCTATGTACCGTCACCAGAGCTCCACTTGTGGTACAGCGTCCCATTGGTCCCGGTAATAAAAACATCCAACCTGTTCTTTGTCCAAGAAACCGCTTTAGGAGCTTTAACAAATATACCACCAAGATCAACAAATCAGACCAAGACCCATCGTACAGGTAATGAAATAGCTTTGAATCGATGTTTAGGAGAAAGACATCATACCGCCCACCTCCCCAGCCAATCACTTCTGGAGTAGCTAACCACTTCCCGCCTCTTCCGCTCCAGCTTTCCCAGTCCCCACCAGTATCATTAGAAAACAGCTGCCAAAGACCGGAATGGGTTCCGATCAGAAAAACATCAATACGGTTACTGCCTCATGATGTTGCTTTGGGAGCGCTAGCACAAATCCCGCCGTGGTTGCGCCACTCTTTCCAACCAATGTGATAACGCTTGGAGTAGAGTGCCAAATCATTGAGGCCAATGGCGAAGACTTCATTGCGGTCGGCTTTACATGATACAGCACTGGGTTTCAGGCGCTGGAATGATCCGCCCAGCAGCTGAACTCAGACCTATAAAATACGTTACCATTTTCATTGTACTGAGCTGACGAAGTCGAGGTGCGGCCCGATGCAAAGGACGGCGCGGTCGTACCAGATATTGCCAGTCATATTCTTGTGGTACCTGTGCGCTGCGTTAGTGGTTGCGTGGTAACTCGATTCTGGCTAATACATCGCATGATCAAGACCAATGACGCAAACATCGAGCTCATCCTGCTGCCTAGAGCTAACAGCAGGCGGGGCAACATCAGTGCCACCAAGGTTCTTGAAATCACTCCAACTGGAACTATCATAGGATTTGATGTACAAGGCGTGGTTCGTGCCGACGACGAAGATATCGATTGTGTTGGGATTGCGGGAAATCGAAACGGGCTCATACAGCAAGGTTCCGCCGTGGCTCAACCGGTTCCACCTAGAGCCGTCCCACCATCGTTGATACAGAGAACTGTCGGCGCCGAGGTAGAAGCAGTCAAGGCGGTTAGGTCCCCAAGAAACCATTTTGGTAGGAGATGCGATTGGGTTGTGATATGAAGAACGAACAAGCAGAAACGGAGCATGGTTGTTATATCATATTACCTCGCTGAGATTGTGATGTCTACGTTCGTGCACTTGGCAAGGATTAGAGTTTCTATTAGCTTTGGAAATTCGGGTTTGCATAAACGGAGATGTTTTTGCTTGGGTATATAAATAGAATTGCTTTGTAGCATCATGAAACGCTACATAGATCGGACTTTTGCCGCTGAGGCTCATTCCGCAGTGACGAGCGGCTGGTTGTCGATCTCATCGCTTGTTGTCCGCCTGGCGACGCGGTGTTTCTATGAGTGTAGGTTTACGAGATTGCAATCCTATATCGGTTTTCGGTATTCTCTTGGGTATAATTACAAGTACTTGCCCTACATGATGCTAGGTATGACGCATGGTCATGGCTTTAGTCATACAGCGATTGATTTACTGATTATTTTCATCATGTTTCTGATAATCTTCATACATCTGTTTATTTTAGTTTAATACGTTTCCACGGTGTAACTTACTATTTTCATTGAATATCTGATATTCCGGGTTATCGCGCGTTTCATTTCTACAGATATGATTACGATTATGTTCAAGACTTTAGTTTGTACATGTATTTTCACGTAACTAGGTTCCAGTTAAGCGGGCCGGACTCCTCCATGTGCTGTAGACTGTGAGTGCAACCTGCATGAGACGCAGGACCCTCTTAACTCTCGTGCGGCATGATCTCAACTGGACAAGTACTGCACACAGCAGCCATACTTGTGTGGTTATCCATAATTCGACTCTTATCTACCTGTTTCTGATCTCCAGTCTTATATTTAACGAGAGAATGAATGCTTGAATCAAATCTTTGCTGCATAAAAGTTAGTTCTTTAGGATCATCAAGCGAGAAAAGTGAAATAAGAACACACATAGTGATTGTCAGTACTCATTCATTGTGTTTGGGCCGATGCAGTTGGAGGAAGCGTTGGATGAGAGCGGTCTTCCCAACACGAGGAACAATTGGTCAAGCTAGTGATGATCTATGATACCGCACACATCTCCGGATACTCCCGGAATGTCTACCTACGACACAATTTGATGCATGGCAAAACATCGACCCCTGCTTTTCATTGCTCACCCGCTGGAACGGTAATATACCATATTGCAACAATGCCGGCTCAGGAAACTTCTTGCCGTTCTTGGCATATATATAACTGCAACTCCGAAAATACAACTGACGAGCACGTAGTACAAGACGACCCAGCACTGCTACTTTCGATGAAGAAAGGAGCATATTCAGAAGAAAGACTTCGTATCAGCCTTCCGTGTGTATACCCGTGGGAAGATCTAAAAGGCCATCACACACGAGGTGTCAATATGTCTGCATAAGTGTGTACGTAGAATGGAAGCGGCACAGTTGCACGAGGTCGAGTGATCGGCATACTTCTGTTCCAATGCCGCGTTCCGAACAGGCTAGCCTGTTGCAGGGGCTGAGCAACGTTGTGCATGTTCTACTGCTCTGTTCGCACTCCCTTCTGCCTGCTGGCCTCCTTCACCTGCGATACACCAAACAGCATAGCGGTTTCCAACAGCAGCGCAAACACAGAACCACTGACCATCCATCTAAACAATTTTCAACGTTCGAACTCGCGGTGGAGAGCAGTCCTCAGCTACTCAGAGAAGTGCACACGCAGAGGCCGCTTCGAAAGCCACATACCAGTGAGTACGAGCGAAAACTTCCAGTTGGTTTAGGTACTAACTCAACTGTAGCCAGCTATGGAGCCTGTTGGACTCACGATAGGTCTGACGGGGCTACTTACAACAAGCCTAGAAGTGCTCGATCGCATATCAGCCGCCAGATCCTACGGCGAAGATTATCAACTATTTCTTACCAAGGTCGAAACCGAGCGATTAAGACTCTTCCTGTGGGGTCAGGCAGTGGGACTCGCCGAATTCTCGCTACGACGACATGAGCTTCTACACAATCCGGTAATCCGGCAAGGGGTTCATGAACTTTTAACGTGGGCTATCCACTTCTTTGAGTCCTCCGAGACTATTCGGAAACGACATTTACCGAGACGGGCATTGATCCCTTTTCTTCTACGACGAGAGGGTTCACTTTCTACGACCAGCATCGCCAGGCAGACACCTACTTTCGAACATCCCCGAGGACGCACGGAAAAGCATCATAAAAATTCGTCAACGTTGGTTAAGATGACATGGGCATTCTCTGGCAAACGAAAGTCGGAGAAATTGCTTCAAGAGCTGGCTTGGTTTGTCGATAAACTTCACGCGCTTATTCCTCCAACTCCTCAAGATCTGGATATTGCCGACTCACCGTCTACCGTTGAAATTATCCAACATCTAGGAAGCAATTCTGGAGTGATGCGGAGTCCAATCATTGCGCGTAAGTTGGAGTTCAGAATTCGGCGCACTCGGAAAAACCGTGCTCGTCGCTTGGCAAATGAAAGGTAAGTTTTTCCCGGGTTTGCCTTGTAACAAATCCAACGCACGTGTTAACATATGGCAGAAATCGATTGGACCAACGTGCCACCCGCTTTTGGTTGCATGCAGGTCTTGGGAGTGCATCTGGCACGCTGGTTTTTTTTTTGACTCAAATCTAAAGTGACGTAATTTTGCTTCCAACATTTGATGTTCATTGGCCACTCAGTGTTGAGCTAGTGGTTTACCCAGTACTGTGATTGATAAATTAGAAAATTATTGGATATTAATTCGCGCATTGAGAGAGCGGTATACATTCCGGCAGAGCGGCAGGCCAACAGGATGAGGCTACAGGTGTCTTCGAGCATGAAGGATTCTAATGTATTTGTATTGTGCATCGATTTGAAATTTCAACTCAGCTAGCGAATGTGGGCTCCAGGCAAACCCGAAAGTCACTTTCGAGAATTCTCGCGCATTTATGCAATTAACAATGTGATCGACTGGAGATCTACCAGAAGCTGCGCTGTAAAGGGTGAGAATTCTCACTTGGATTGCCTGGGTCCCACGTTCTCTGTTGCGTAGAAGAAAATTACTAAAATCGAAGCGCAGCTGGGGTTCAACCGTTCAAGTTTCTGTCCTGTTCTCCTAGGTAGTGATGCATTTTGTTTAGAAGGAGTGAAGGCAGCATCCAACCGGGGCTTGACTCAAGATACACTTTGGCATTACAGATTCCAACCCGTCGATATTGCGGAGTATTTATAGAGCCAACCTACCCAGCCATTCATTGTTGCTCGGTTGTTTTTGTTGTTAGCGTCTCTTGAGCCTAATAAAGTATCCTTAAACCCCGAATGCTTGCGGGAATTTGTGTATCACCTCGGATGGAGCGGGAAACCCGCTCTTTCAATACTTCAGGTTTATCCTGCCCATATCTCACTTCCTGGTGCTACTCTGGCCTCATCGAGAAAGAAAAGCGTCATATTTGCGTTTTTTTGTGTTAATCATACTGTGTTCACTCTATTTAGAGTATGACAGTAACTGTTTCCTCTCCCTTCGAGTGGCCAGTTAGGCGAGAGAGATTGCCTTCATCCCCATGCCATATTTGCATTTTTGTCACAGTAAAACACCAAAGTCTTCGTTCGTTTCGATAATCACAGGAGTTGTGAACTCTAAAAACATCTGGATGAGATTGACGAGCTTAGAACAGTAAAAAGCCTTGTTGAAAGCATTCTGATACTATGTGATGCGGTGGAGAGTTGGAATGATGCACGGGAGCGGATCTAACCGATCGTTATCTAATCTCCTTTAGTCTGACGTCGATCGTCATCTCTGTCTCATGCACAGCGCACCACCCTATTTAAATGCATACATTTTGTTTTGCGGCGGGTGTGCTAATGATCAGATGGATAACGCGATTAGATGAATCGAGAAGATTAGCGCACCATTCGCTGTAATGCAGACACCATCTTTCAATCTCCATTAATTTGCCAGAACTTTTCGTTTTGTATATGCTGGTACATATAAACGTGCAAGCTCTATTCTGTATACTTATTCCCAAGCTCCTGATTGCTGGCATCTCTTACCATCCTGTTACTACTCCATTCAACTAACTATAATTTAGAGGTACACTGAACCGACTGGATATTATAAAACCCATATGAGATCTAGATCTGCCGTGTACTAAGTTAGCATACATAGATTGGGAATTTTACCATAGCTCTTACCGTTCTACCAGGTCGACTTACGGGGAACCCCACAGGGGCGGATCAAAAAACAGCAACTAAAAAACTCACGTGCGCTTGGGTAGTGGTGTGGTGTGCTCGCGGGTGGTGGTTGAGTCGGGGATTCAGAGGGGTTGCTGGATCTGTATGGAAGTGTTGAAGGAAGCGGACACAGGGGAGTACTTATTCTTGCTCAATAATCTTGTGAAGGTAGTTCCTGTGAGATTAATAGCATTGAAATAGCGTACTAAAACACTCTCGACTTCGTCTATACTGTAAATAATACTTGTGAATGTCCTCCGGCACCAGGTGTGCTCTAGTGCTAGATCTGAACATCCTAATCACGGAGCTTAAGTCTGTGGGATATGTATCAACGAAAACAAGCCAGTGAGAACTCTTAGTACAACCTGCTTCGTTTAAAGGTAGTTTCTTGTACCTCTCTATTGACCTTGCCTGGTTGTTTGGGACTAAACCACACTCACAACCCTCAGAAACTACATTCTGCCATTGTGTATCATCGTGATCAGTATCCCCACCACAAACTACGAGATACCAAACAATTCTGGTTTCTAATTTATAATTTTTCTCGTCCACATCATCTTAGTAACCGCTACGGACCGTATGCTACTATGAGAGGTTGTATGCATGTGTGCGAGATGGTCTAAGGTTCTATTTGCCGATCTATCAAAGTACAGTATAAAAATTTCGCCCTTAACTCTAAACCCTAAGTGTTAGTTGTACTTCATCAGTCACCACAACGGTGTTTGGGTATCATTCTACATATCATGGAGACTGTTAGCACTGTAGGGGTCTAGTCCATGAAAAGTTTCCCTGGTCTCAAATAATTCAGAATCCTCTGCCCCGAATTTACAGTCTTGTCCCAGGCTGATGCTTGCCCGGACGAGACGGACTATTGAGATACCTCTACTCACTGGATGTTATACTGAGCGTCTTCTGTACCCTGCTTCCAGATCCTGATTCAATGTCAGTGAATAGGTATGTGAATTGAGGCACCCGTTGACGGTGTGACTTTCAGACTGTTAATTTCACCAATACATCAGTCAAGCGTAACAACTTTTACCGCCGGACCCCCATTTCGATCAACTTGCACTGTATCGTCACGTCCCATGTCCGCGAAGACCACTTCACTTCCCTCCCCAAAACACAACCACCATATCACCTACCCAATACTCAAGCGAAACTCCTTCGCAATATACACGGTATAACCCCCGATGGGTTAGGCCAAACGACGCAATGACCTAAAGAATAGATTGCGGTTTTCGTTGCCAATCTCTTGATTGAGGGTCGCGACGCGATGCTGGCGACAGAAAGCACTCTCGGGCGGTGAGGTGCGCCAGAAGAAGTTTCACGTGCACAGCGATTTTGAGTAGAGCGGAGCGATTTTTTCTCAATTCTACAGTCAGTAAGGTAGTTCCGGAAGACTTGGAGCGAAGATAATTTCACGGACTTAACATTACTGATGTCGGTTAGAAAGTCAACCTCTGTTGAATCTGTATCCTCGAAATTGCTGGTCTGAAAAACCGCTCTTGCTAGCGAACAGCGAAGAACGGACACGCCAGACAGACAGAAAAGAGAGAGAGGAAGAAAAGAAGACAGGAAGAGGAGAGATGAGTGGAAGAAGAAGAGACGGAAGAGACGGAAGCGGAAAACAGCCGGAGCTCGTAAATTCTCTGTGCCGTTCCTGAGTATTTAACGCACCGCCACAACGATCTCTCGTTTCGTCGTTGATGCTTAAGGGACTTTACCTTCGATGGTCTCTGATGAGAGCGTAGTAATTTTCATGCTAAGTGTTTCCGCATTTTCTTCATTCCACCTATCTATTACTCGCTCTCTCGACGGAACTAAATTCATTGGATAGTCAGACTCTATACACCCTACTTTTTATGTCCCTATAAGCCCTTTTCTGTGAATTTATTTTGAACTTAGCCTGCATATCATCGCCTCCCGTCCGTAGCTGGGGGTGGCAACAGTTCATCTACCCGGCGGCCCTTCTGGGCCCACGTCGTCGTCCAGCCTCAGGAAACATATTGTAAGACCAGGACCCGATCAGAACGACTGACTCTAAGGGAGTCGGAACTGTGCGTTTCTCTCATACAAATGGAAATGAAAAGGCACCCGTTATATGGTAATAAAGGCACCAAGGTGCCAAAACACCTTTTTGTGCCTTTTGTTAGCTAGCATGTATTTTTCTAAGTGTATTTCGGCGTGTACCTTTACTGCTGCCATCAGGGTGTGCACTTTAAATTTCAAGACGTTCTTATGGCTCGTGACTTGCTTCTGCTGATTTGTGCCATTGTTACTAGCGAGAATCACGATTAAAGATGCCCTTCTTTTGGTGGAATTTCCAGCTGTTATTTCTTAAGGCACACTGCATGTGAGCCTTTTGTTTAGCGTTGTGGTTGTATTTAAAGACTGCTTCTATTAGCTGCATCCCATCTATCCCCGTACATCTCGTCATTGCCACCATTTCTTCCTCACTTATTGACTACGTACTGTCGCGACAGTCTATGCCCCACGCTAAACCCACTGTCAAATCGGCGGTACGAATAGGATACGGCTTGCTGTGAACCGCTACCTAGAGTGGGGGTGACGGTTAGGGCCAGAATTCTGATTAACGTTGAATTTTGCAGATTTGGGCTAGGATACAATCAGATGAGCTTTCCTATCATTGAAACATCAATCGGGTAAGGTATGGTGCAGTATATGTGCCATTGGTAGGATGCTCTGTACCACTCGGTCACAATATCATCGCTCGCGTCATGGATCTGTTCGGGTCCAGTGGTGGATTCAGACCAGCCACGGATTGCCCGGGCCAACCACGGATTGCCCAGACCATCCATGGATGGCCCGGAATCCATCACAGGCCTGCCCAATCATGGATCCATGAGTGGACTGGTGCACTTGGTTAAGATAATCAACCATTTGCTAGACTTCACATCGCGCAATGACCTTTCTCTCCAGATATATACCTAGGTCTTAGTAGATGGCTGTGTTTAGAATCCAGTTCTAGATATTCTCGTAACAGGAAATTGGGATCCAAATGCTCGGAATTATTCCATTGCACAGGATAGACCTGACGCTGCACGCTGCAAATCTAGTAGTGCTTCATTGTAGTTGATATATTATGCTGTGATCGACAAAAGTATTTGCGCAGCCCACCCTGAGTTCCCAGCTACAAGCCAGCTGCTGCAACCCATCGGTTCACTACTAAACAGGTCCCTTGCAAGGAGCATGTGCTTCATAGGTTAGAACTTCTATTAAATATAAATGATTGAGGCAGCCAAAGGGCGCAATCATAAAACTTGGCACACTATAAAGAGAGAATGGCCTTTACACGATGTGAAGCCTAAAAAAGTTGAATACCCTAACCAAATACACCCAATCCACTCATAGACCCACAGTTAGGCAAGCCCGTGATAGATTCCGAGTCATCCATGGATAGCCAGGGCAATCCATGGTTGGCCTGAATCCACCACTGGACCCGAATAGATCCATCACTCCCATCCTAGGACTATCACTCGGAAGATCCTTAACGCTTAATGTTGCATGTATGTATAGAGCTTACACTGTTGACGGAGATATGGGCTTTCGCCCGAGATCATCGACCGGCATTATGTGACTGCTTCGCTGTTACGTGGGTTGCCGTTTCTAGTATAGCATTGTGGGTTTAATGTTGTATATTTGATCTCAATAGGTGGCACAAAGCCAAGCACCTACCGCATCCTCTCTTGTATATAACTTGGGACTTTTCTCCTCTCTTCACTCTGTACCATAAGTCTACTCGTGTACACGTTTCTCCGCTTCGTGTTGCAACACTCAGAGTCCTGCAGCTCCAACAGTTCCCAGAACAACAATTCATAATCTAGGGTAAGATCTTGCCCAGACGAAATGGACTTTTGCCACCCTGCATGTAACTAGCTAATATGGGTATACGTATATGTATCTGGATAGGACAACACGCGACCCACGATATCATGATACAAACGGAAAGGCATAGAGAGTTTTATTAATATTCTGTCTAACGGGATGGAGTTCAATTTGTTTTTGTCGCTGTGAGATTGTCTCGTAATTCTCGGTACGAACTCATCGGTGCTTAATGTCAAACGTGCTCGCCTCCAGAGACCCCTCTTCTGACGTCATCCTCCCCTGGACCGAGAGGAAGAAGCCCCACACGGCGAAGTAATAACAGGCTCGTTTACCTTACGCCCTTGTTGAATGCTAGAAGAAGAGAAACAGCAACAACCGCCACCGAGATCGATCCGCCATTGCGCCAAAAAGTGTACACTGATGTGTTTCCAGACTGTCCAGTTAGCTCAGCGACATTCATGCCGAAGTATGAGGTGAAGAAGGACAAAGGGAGAAAGATGACTGGAACCACGGGTCAGCGAGGAATTGGAAAAGGTATCGAACTAACAGGTAACGTGGTAAGCTCAAGGATATACAGGTAACGACCGTGAATCATACAATGGCTCAATTTTGTTCGGCGGAAAGTTTGGCTTGTTCTCGGGTGTAGCGTGCTTCTTGCAAGTTCGCGTGTTTCTGCTTGAGGTCGATGAGTTGATATTCTAGACAACATTCCCCGTATAATGCTGTTAGAGTTTTGCACGCCACTACGCAAAATATTTCTTGAACTGACCTTCGCGCGAGCACTTTCTGCGTCTTTTCGAAAGCTTACCAACGGTACTTTGGTAAGCTCCATAGTATAGCGAAGTCTGCTGATCGGTTCCCGCTTGATGAATTTATAACGATTTTCCGGCAAAGCTTATCAATTATTAGCTGTCTCTGAGTTGGCACGCGGTAGAGGTATTGCAAGTACCTCCAACCATGTAAACGCTTCCAATTGAGTACCGAGCACTTGAAGTACGAGGCGAAGGTTCTCAATCATGCCATTGAGTCTTGTGATGAGGTTGATTCCTCATTAATTGTCCAGTCACTTGCTGACCGCTCAACATCCACGAAAAACCTAGAGTATCTTTCTAACTCTTCTTTGATCTGTGTATTCGTCAATACGAGCTGTAGAACTCGTGAACAAAGAGCAACGAACACAAGTATTGATATAGGCGCGCAAATGTTTAAGAATCTCTATCCATAGTTCTTGAAAATGGTCGCAAAAATTCTTCATAGGACTTTCGTTATACTCATAAAGTTAGCTTACCGAAGACCATAAGAAAAACTGTTCCTCGCCGACGTCTTTAGGAAACGAAGAAACGCAGGAGCGGAGGCCAAAGTATTCGTTCTCGACCTCAATTTCGGGGTAAGAGCCTTCTAAGCGCGGAGTTTGGAGGCTATCGTCTTTGTCCTCGCGTCTAGTTTCATCTAGTTATCATTATCAGCAAACTGGGCTGTAGCACCGGAAATGTATGTAGACTATCGTAGATCAAATAAAAAGTGCATTTCGGAGACAACCAGAACTCCTGTATCCCTCTTGTATCACTGCGAGCGTCGGTAATCATCCCCCAGGCCATGCCCTCATTTTTCAGTGTAGAACCATAACCATAATGGCGAAGGTCTCTCCATTCTGAACTAGGGATTTCGTTCTTGCACCACTGTAGGTATGGCATGGAAAATTATAACTTATGTACGTTCCCAAGCCCCGAGATTTCCCATCCTGGCTTTTTCAGGTCGCTGTCTAAAAAGTCATAATTATTGTGCAGGAACTCCAAATACTTTTTAATGCACGGAAAATGCAGGATATGTTCTTCGGACAGCGTAGTAAAGGGATTATAGTTTGCGTCGATGACCCAGTTGTAGGAGTCGGTATGCTCCCTGAAGAGGGAGCAGGTATTTTTGCAGCGATCGTGGGACATTAATACTTGCTGCGGCTGGAAAGTCTTCCGCATTTCACAGGCTCGATAGTTGAATGATTCTAGGCTTTCGTTTGTCGAACAAATAGGAGAAAGAACGTTATCCTGAGATGCAAGAAGCTGATATGCATTCGAAGGGTAGTGACTATTAGAACGACTTAGGTGCTGTTCGGTCGGGCGGCTCAATTGATATATGTGGATATTTGTACGAGGACGCTGTACTTATACATCAACCACCATTATCCGACATTACTACCGTCTATCTTATCAGATCAACCGATTAGGACTACACCTAATCGACAGAACGTATCTCGCACCATCCCTCTTAACCACACGGGGAACGAAGGCAGTGATTAGGCTTAGATATTCGTGTGGAGAAACTGCTTCCGTAAATCAGGTGTTATCACGACACGCTTAATTGGTTGCGCCACACTGTCGCTCGAGCCACAAGGCTTGGGCCGCAACCCCACCATATAATTCGGGACGTCATCATTTGCATCCGCAGCATCAATCGCCACCACGACCATGGCCCAGAACAGCAGTTGGGTATCACGCACCTACTCCACCGATTACACCCTCCCTCTACCCGGTGAAATAATTAAATTCCGGCGCCCTATCCCCTGGAACGTAACCGGTTCCCGGCCCATACGGGCCGCCCGCCCAACCATCTCGCCACACATCCAAAAATGGTCGTCAGAGGCCCTCCTTTTTATCAAGTCTTCTTTAGTAGCAAATAAAACTTTCTATCTAAGTAAATTGTAAATTATATGTGATGTAACTTTGTAAGTCTTACTGCCCCTCCAAAATTCACTTTCTGAACTGGCAACCCCACCCCATGTCAATGCACCACTACCCACTTTTCTCCTTTACAGGTGATTGAATTCTGCAAAACAATTCCATTCATTATTCAGGCACCACAGTTACATGCATTTTGAACATGCTTAGCAAAGTTTGGGTGGAGATTTGTTATTTCTGGCAGGGCTTTCCTGCTGGCTGAGCTACCATCCCAGCTACTTTCCCTTCGCCAGGTGGACTGAAAATTGCCCACAGCTCCAGTTCTTGCTGAGGGGTAAAGATATACCCTCTTCGATGTTTGACAAAGTGGGTTTTAGCCTTGTTCACTATGAGAGCTGTGCGATGGGTGTTGGTATCCTCCCTCGGAGCCTCAACTCTCAGGCACATTGCAGATGGAATTCCTTGTGTGTAATGATATTGGGACTTCAGGGCATGTCCTTAGCACCAAGCTTGCAGGATATTTTGGGGTTTTATGGGCAGAGTTGTCCATCTGGGCTGCACAGTGACATTTTCGAGTTTTTGGGGAGCTGATCTTGAGACAGCCCTCCCAACAAAACTGCACTTTTTATCGGCACCCCATTCCTGTACAGTCCTTAATTTTTGCCAAAATACTCTCAAGACATAAGAAAGTAAATTTATAATGCTCCCAGGCCACGCCCACAGAGTGGTGGTTGCATTGCTAAATATTTGTGGGTGGAGTCGGTTGGCATGCCCAAACGGGCCGGGAATGCCAAAGTTACGATCTAGGGGGTAGCTCCGTTAGATTTCAAATTTGGCCCACAATCTGTTGCTTCGTCGACTTTTCTTTCAGTTGCTTCCCCTAAATCTTCAGACCTAGTCACCTCTGCAAGACTCACGGTTGACGGTAACATTGCGCATGGCTTCTATCCCATTCTTTCATACTCATCCCGTCCCAAAGATTAGCATAGATCTTGAAACCCACGCAAATAGATAGAACATCACGCGAACGATGCAGTCAAGCTGCCTAATATCCCAGTTCCGCCCGGGCTAGAACCCAGCTCCTCCAACCGCTTTCGGCCCCAGCCGCCTTGATTTTGGAGAATTTGTGAACTCCCGCCCCGCATGGCTTGTAGAATATCACGTTGTGCACACTATTGACCCTAATCAACATGTTTCTTCCTTAACCTTCTTTGCATTACTATGTGCTTGTGGCTGATATGAACATAGTGGCAGCAATATTACCCGGTGGTGAAGTTAAGAGATAATGCGATGCTCAGCCACCTTCAAGAGCTAGATCCCTAACGACCTTGCTACCATCGTTCCACCTAGAATCTCCACTGGGTTACCATCATACAGGAATGATTGGGGCTGTTACATATCCGGTGGCAAGTGACGCAGAGTGGCGAGTGGCGAGTGGCGAAGCATCATAGTTTTCTCCATAATTCTCTGTATATATCTCGAGTCTTTCTCCTTCTCTCTTTTCTCTGTACCGCATAATATACACACGGTTCTCCCCTAAGTACTATAGCAACAGGGGCGGCATCTATACCGGGCAGGTCCGTTTGGATTCTGCTCACGATGATGATGATTCCTAGGATGACGATGATGTTAATCCTATCAGCTTTTGGCATTTCCCCAGTGCACCTATCCACATGAGGAAGATAGTGAAGGAGTATGATCAATGTTGCTCTAATTAGAAGGTTCTACAGTGGGATGCGGGGGTCGATTATGAGAAGAGTTTGAGCACTTAGAGCGTGAGATCGGTTGATAGGTAGATTAGCACACTGAACTTTGGGGAACGAATATGAAGAGGTGCTCCTGTCTGAATGAAGTATATCAGTTTTGAGTACAGTTTCGGCTACATCAAGTTGAAGTAGTGGTGGTACTTCTTTCAGCGTACTTGTAATTATGTTACGTTTTCATAAACCCCTGCCACTGCTGTCGTATGCTAAAGCTATTATTTGTGGATTATAATTATATAATTAACATGAGTATAACACAACCCCTGGCTACATAGTTTGATGGTATATGTACTCGGGGATGAAGCAAAAATCGGAAAAACCACGTGTGTACAACTGTGAGGAGGAGGCTAGAAGACACAACGATAGTAACTACGATCTTGTTAGTCAAAGCCCCCATACAAATCCGTTATTTCAGCCAATCGTACCCATTCTTTAAAGTTGGGCTTGTTCCGAGCTACTTAATTTCGTTCCAGATCCTTTCCGATTTTTGCTTCCATATCTAGGCTAGGGAATAAGTTTAGTTCCCTATTCAAGATAACGGCGGGTAATAAGAGAAGCCGAAGAAGGGAGCAGAGCGCCCATAGGGGTAAGGAGATCGGTCTTATTTGTTTTACAAGGTGATGAGCACATTCAATATAAAAATCATCGACAGACAGTCTTCAACACCAACCACCAACCAACTGTAATAGGATCACAAAGTAGTGTGCGTATCAGTCCTTGGATCAGTATCTTCCCCTCGTACAATGCTCGAAAACCATAGACAGGGGCATATTTGGGTGTTTAAATTGATTTAAAAGCTCAGGCGGGCTTTGTATGTGCTCTGAAAATCTAACAAAAAATGTCGACACAGATGACTCAAAATTGGTTGTGTACGAAACGAGAATGTAACCCAACGTAGAAGTAACCGACTACCACCAATTTAGTCAACAACAACGTTAGCAATTGGAAAACGGACAGTGGCAATCGATTTCTAACGCCAACATGACCCCGGAACAACCTTCCCAGCACCTACTGGACCGCCAGAGAAGGGCACTCACGAGGATCCACGAAGTTGAGCAGATTCGCGTAAAGTCTTCGCAGAAATCGCGAATGACGCGACGAGTCGGCCAACGAGCATGTGACAACGAGGACTACCCTAGAGGAGAGGTCTGCCTCACAGAGACAATGACCGAAGTCTGAGTGAGCGGGAGGAGCGACCTGGACCCGGGAGAAGCAGGAGATGGGAGGAGCGACGTGCCTATGGATGTGCCGATGGAGATGGCCACACCCATCGCCACGGAGACTGGGGGCGCAACCATAGTTGAGCCGATGGAGAGAAAAGACAACGGAAAGCGGAGAAGGAAGAGCGAGGCCCCGGCGACCGCCTTGGCCCCCAGTGACTGGAGGAGCCGCATGGAGAGGATGGTGCGACAGCAGGCACAGGAGCTAATGCAGTTGCACTGAACCGTTGGACACTTAACAAACGTGTTGGAAGCCAAGGCAGCCCGCGAAGGATTACAGTGGCGGGGAATGTTGACGTGGATGCAAGAGAGAGAGCAGAAGTGGGATGCCCGCCATGAGGACGACAAGCTGTGAGGGGTGGGTATCACAAACATGATCGCAAAGGTTGTGCAAGGAGTAGCACCAAGCAAGGAAGCAAGAGAGAAAGAGAGGGACAAGACTGCAAAGATGGACGGCAGTGGGCTGGAGGCCTCGCAACATGCAGATACAACGCAGGAAGGAGGACCGGAGAAGCGCCAACAGCTGCAGCAGCAGCTGAAGCCCAAACTGCTGCTAAAACTGCAGCCAAAACCACAGCACGAACCCAAACCGAAGTTAGCACCCGCACCCGCGAGATGGTAGGAGACCCTCCCACTGCGGGCACAGAGTCAGAGGGCGCACATTGGCCCAGGCCCAGGCTTAGGCCCACGTCCTGCCCCGACCACTGGATCAAGCATGGTGGGGAGACACCTGGTATTAAGGAGAGTTGAGAGTGTACTGCTCCCCAACAAAATGGACCAGGGAATTGCATCAGCGATCAACAGAGTGCTCTTCCACCAGAAAGCACCGGCCCACATTCGGATTGTGAACGCAAAAAGAAATGCTAGAGTGACAATTACGGCAGTCACCGACCAGAATGTAACAGCAGCGATGGCACTGATGTACTACGATGTAATCATCAGAGCAGCACACACAGTCGACACGGCAGTCATCGACGTTGAAGAAAACGAGTCTTGGGAGAGGGTAAGGATCCATGCAGTGCCACTTGTAAGGTACATTGGAAAAGGCACAGAGGGCCTGCAAAAGATGTGAGAGGAGTTTGAAGTGGAGAACGAGGGCATAGCTATCCCCACCCAAGTGCGATTGCTGGCGAACCCTCGCACCATTAGAGAGAGGAGGCAGAACGCAAAAATCGCCGCATCATCCGTAGTTTTTGTCGTAAAGGGGAGCAAGGCTACACAGAAGTTAATCATGAAAGGAATCAAGGCGGTGGGAGAGTGCTACCGAGTCGAGGGGTTCACGAACGCGAGCCCGGAGAGCTGGTGTGAGCTCTACTGCGGGTAGGGCCACATCGAGAGCCAGTGCGGCAGCAAGCCCAAGTGTGGCTACCACTAAGGCAATCACCGGACAAGCGACCACAAATGCAATGTTGTGGGATGCACGGCAAAGCAGGGATCACTCTGCGGCCACACGTTGGAGACATGCCATAATTGCAAAGGAAATCATATTGTGTTCAGCAGCCAGTGCGCGAAGAAGACCGAAGCCGCCAAAGCGGCGCAGAAGAGTCGCAAGATGGGACTAGCAGGACGAGCCCCCACGGGAGAAGCTATGAACATAGCAATGTGAACAAACAGAGAGGTGCTTGGTCTTTGGGCCAGGGGAGTGGCAGCAGATCGGTGAAGCGAAGAAGAGGAGATGGCGGATGTGGAGGAAGAGGAGGCAACGGGATAGGCAAGGGACGTCACGATGACCGAGACTGAGACTGAGATTGCGACTACGCCTGCGACCGAAACTGAAACTGAGACTGAAGCGGGAGCCCTGGCTAGCAATGATGAGATTGATGCAGCACAATTGCGCAAGGTAATACGAGTGGACCATTGCGGCGCTGGAAATGGGGGTCGAACGCAGGGTGGATGTAGTGTGGTTGCAAGTGCCACCTAGAGAGAGAGGAAATATTGGGATCAGGCATTGGGCATACGAAATAAGCAAAAGAAAAAGTGTTTGGACGGCGAGGCGGAAGGGGAGCGGTCTGGTGGTTGATGAACGGACAGACTTAAGCAGAGGTGCTAACAAAGATGTTATTCTTACTGACGTCAGGAGAAGCGGGGAGAAGATAACGAGGATAGTGAATGTTTCAGATCAGAGAGACGGGCAGTCAGGAGAGTGACCGGCACACATGTTGAACTGACAGAGAGTCATCCGGCAGGGCTGAACTGTCCTCGCAGGAGACTTCAACACCCACAGCAGACTATGGGATCTGAGATGCCGAGGGCAGCGGAATGCTGCCTTCTGGGTAGAAGTGATTGACAAAAATGGACTGCAGATCAGAAATGATGGCCAGTCCACCCACCACTGGACGAGCGAGGGCCACAATGGCGAATCTGTCATCGACCTGACTTTTGGCAACTGACCAATGACAAAATGATCTATAAAAGCCGATGACCACGCCACTGGATCCGACCACAAAGTTTTGGACTGGGAGGTGGATGTGGATAGGCAGGAGCAGGCAGACCATCAGAGGGTAGTGGGGTGGAATTTTGCGGCAATGCTGGAGGAGGACACAGAGGCAGCAGATAAGCTGTGGACTGAACAAGCGAGCGAGAGAGCTCACCTGGATGTAGAATGTATAGAAGACGAGGTGGAGCAACAGGCCGCATGGTGCCAGGAAGCAATGAACATTGTTCTCGAGGCCACAGCGAAGAAAAGCAGCATCTGCGCCAAATCAAAGAGGTGGTGAAATGCTGACATCAAAGAAAGCAGAAAGGCGGTCAGGAGGGAAAAAAGAAGACGGAATTCTGGAGAGGCCGCCAAAGCAACAGCCGAGCTCAGATGTCGATTCGGCGATCCAAGAGCTGAATGTGGATTGACTATTTACAAAACGACAGGGGAGACGAGGTATGGAGAGCAGCACGATATGCCAATCCTCGGGCAGGCACGACTGTGGGAGCCCTCACAGAGAGAGAAGGCAAGCAAGCAAACACAATCTTAGAGGAGGAAGAGATGCTGAGACGCGAGTCTTTTCCCCGGAACGACATCAAACAATACGACAAGCTACCTCCAGCAGGAAGCGCACATACACACGTCACCGAGCAAGCAGTTGAGTGAGCCCTGTGTTCTCAATCAACCAAGAAGGCACCCGGGCCAGGCAAGCTGTTATTCAGTGCCATACAGCTGCACTGGAAGTGGGGCAAAGAGAGGATCGTGAGGCTGACGAAGGCGGCCATTCGTACGGGAAGATACCCAGCTGTATGGAACAGGCCTAGTGGGGTGGTGATTCGCAAGCCTGGCAAAGAAGACTGTACGAAGCTGAAGGCCTACCGCTCCATATCCCTGCTGAGCTGCATGGGAAAAGTGGTCGAAAAGGTGGTCGCGGAACTACTGTCAGATGAGGCCGAGAGAAGAGAGCAACTGATCGACAGACAATTCGGGAGCAGGAAGGGGCGGTCAGCCATCCATGCAGCAGCCATCATGGTCAACAGAGCTCATGTAGCATGGACAAACGGCCACATAACAGATGTGCTTCCCATGGACATTTAGACATCCTTCCCAAGCCTGGCAAAAGGAAGGCTATTCAACTTGATGAAGGTCAGGCAGATGGACGGAGACTTTATACGATGGACGGGGAGCTTTCTCTCAGAGAGAGCGGTGGTGATGATAATTGAGGGCAACGCCATGGAGAAACACCCAGTGGAAGCAGGGGTTCCGCAGGGCTCACCTGTGTCACCGATTCTATTCGCGATCTACACCTCCGGAATGATCAAATGGGTCGCAGAGTGCGCCTCCGCCAAAGGGCTGTGTTTTATGGACGATCTCGGATGGGTGCCGACTGGAAGCGATGCCAATCAGGTCGTGATGATACTCGGGAGATGCGCAGCGAAGAGCATCGCGTGGGCAAGTAGATGAGGGCTACACTTCGATATAGCAAAAATGGAAGCAGCACTGTTTACGCGCAGGCGAGGCCACAAGAAACACATCTGGCGAAAGCTAACAGCAAAGATAAAGGTCGGAAATGGATTCATACAGTTCAACAAAGAGGCGACGCACTGGCTAGGCATCTGGATGGCCGCGCACCTGACGTTCAAGGAGCACCACAACCAATGCTTGAGGAAAGCCAGGGCAGCAGAAGGGAGACTCCGAACCCTCACAAAAACATACGGGGTTGTACCAGAGAGCGTAAGGGCCGTCTAAGTAGCCTGCATCCAAGTGGTCGCAGTGTATGGGAGCGAGCTCTGGTGGGATCCCAATAACATAGGCAGGCGAGATGACCTCCAGCTTCTCCTCAATCAACAATCCAGATCAGTCCTGGGTGCGCTGCCCACGACCCTGAGGGGGGCACTAATGAGGGAGTCAGGGCTCGCACCCGCACCTGTAATCTTGGACTCCAGACACCAACGATTCACAGCGAGGCTAGCAAATGCATGCAGCAGCAAACTGAAGGAGCTGCACGTAGACCCTTTGTGCGGCACACTGATATGCTGAGTAGTCATGATAGAGCACGAGCACGGCCGGACAACCGAAGACATGGGCTGGCCTGCTCCGGGCGAAGAACCAGCGGTTAAAACCATTATACTGGACAACAAAAGCACAGCCATGAGAGCTGCGCAACGCTGGGCAAGAGAGAAGGAAGTGAAAGTCGTGGCGGGAGTCTGGATGTGGTGGACAGATGGATCACGCTCTGACGATGGCCGAGTGGGAGCAGCAGCAGAGTGCAAACAAGGTATTGAATGGAGGACCCGCCACAGTTATCTCGGCACAGGACGTATGGAGGTCTTTGATGCCGGGCTGTGGGCGATTGGACTCGCGCTCTGGGAGACAGTCAAGAGAAGAGACAGACATCAACAGCATGGAGTGATAGTGGTGGCAGTCTTCAGTGACTCACAGGCCGCAATTCGACAAGCAGCACAGCTGCAGCCGGGCCTAGTGCAGCGACTGGCGAGGCGGATCAACAGAAGGGCGCAAAATCTCCGTGGCCACGGCATCGCAAACAAGATCTACTGGGTCCCGGGACACTCTAGTATCCACGGAAATGATGAGGCAGACCGTCAGGCGAACTTTGCCCAAGACGCAAGCGGAAGTAGAGTGATTGAGTGGCCGTACACCTCAGCCTCAAATAGAGCTAGACGAATCTCCGAGGGAAGGTCAGCAGCCAAGGCGAAGTGGGAGGCCGATAAATGCAGGAAGCACTTCAGCTACAGACTCAAGGGCAAGACAGGGACTAAGAGGCCTATCGCGATGACAAGCGTGAAGTCGCTGCCTACTAGGTTCTACTAACTAATGTGCAGGCATGCACCCACCAGGGTCTACCTAAAACGGTTCGGCCACCGAGAGGACCATAGTTGCTGGTTGCGTCCAGGGACAACGGCCCAAACGCGGGAGCGCCTCTTCCGCCCCTGCAGCCGGTGGAGAGACCAGCAGAAAGCACGCTGGGAAGCGGTGGGAAAGGTGACGGGCTGGAAAGCGGGCAGATGCCGACACGTGCAGGTCTCTGAGCTGTTTTCCATGGAAGAATGCGATAAAGCGGTGGTGGACTTCCTGGCGGCTACTGAAGTCGGGAAGTTCCCGCCCAAATGAATGGAGACGGCACGGAGCGGGTGCAGAGGATGACTCAGGTGCGGGGAGCTTGCAGGGTGCGGCGGCAGGGGGCACATATCTATATCTTCTCTTCTCTTTTCTTTTCATTGTCGTTTGTTTCTCTGTTTTTGGTCTATCTTTTAGCTTTCATTTGTCAGCGGGGATGAAGGGTAGCGGGGAGGGAGCTCCGCCATCTAGCCGGCTCGCCCGGAGGCGGAGGGGGTTTTTAGGTCCTGTCATACTCTAGTCAGAGTGCATACAGTATGAATAAACAACAACAACAAACGAGAATGTAGAGAGTTCATAGGTCAATAGGGACGAACTCTGGATTCCAGGGACTGATTACAGCTCCGTGGACTTTGCAGTTCTGTAATATTAGTAGGGCACTATCGCTACATAAAAAGATAAACAAAGATCCAGGATAGTCCAAATTGCTGCTAGTTAGAGTGCCTGGGGACAGATATTTCCTTCCCAAGGATTTCCTCAAAGCCCGCACTTCCCCGCAAGTAACAGTCACGAGACGTGACGTCCGGGCACTTCAGCCCGGAGCAAGAGCTTAGCACCAACGAGTACTTTCTAACCACGAGAGATGATATTCCGCGATCATTGTTGGGACGGTCCATGGAAATCTCAGGGCGGCGCGAGTGACAATACTCTAGTGGGACTAATCTGCAGTATATGAGGTACATATTCCTTTCCATGACTAAGGTTAAATTTTGCGATAAACATCGGCCAGACTGATACGATGGATTGAGGAAACTGGTTGCTCCAATTCTGCGATGTACAGTCGCGGTAAGAAAGTGAGTGACCACCTGCGAACGCCGATCTCACACAACAAAATTGTTATACAAAACGACATCACTTTATATTATCTTTTATGCACTTTCCTCCTTAATCATTACAGTCTTAATGCACTTTAGCATGTTATTATCATATCGCAGGTATTTTGCCAATCTATCAACTCCCACTTTTCCTTTGCGGCGATTTTGTGTTGCGGGATCGGCACTTGCAGGTGGTCACTTACTTTCTTACCGCGACTGTACGCTAAGCCGGGGTACCAGACAATATTTCACCAAGTCACCAAGTGATAACGGCAAATTGCGGATAGTACGTATTACTAGCGGATAGCTTCTGTGCCTAGTTACCTCCTAAGTAGTGCGATGTGTTGACGGAATACTAGGCTTTTGCCCAAGATCATCAACTTGTATCATGTGATTGCTTAGCTATTATCTTGCCATTTCTAGTATGTTCTCTTCAACATCTTGTCTTTTAGTTTCTCCTTTTCTCTTCTCTCTTTAGAACTTAGACAATCGACGAGTTTCCACTCTCACTGTTACGCGTACGTGTCAACACAATACACACGTGATGATGGCTTCTCGTTTTAGTTACATACGTTCCAACTGAACTAGGAAGTAATCCGCTTCACGAATAAGTAGACTGCTTCGCGAATAAGTTAACTTTTTGTACCAGTTGACTGAGCAAAGTTCACACCAGTCAAGTTTCCGTGTTAGCCGACTAAGCAATGAAGTGCAATTGACTGGGAATGGAAGCCCGGGATTTACCATACAGTCAAGTGGGTGGAGAAGCTAGAGGTTGATACAGTATAAACAATCTTGTTCAACTCGACCGTTCTCGCCCTTGATCGTGGCTGTGTCGCTGCCCCATACTATTCATACCTACAAAATTTACAGTATAGGAACAGAGAGCGAGTGAATTGCAAGGCTACTATGGTATTGGAAATCTACATGGAAATCTACATGGAAACGATAATATGTATCCTTGGATCATATAATTTGGAGTGCATTTTGGACTAGAAGACAGGGGGTGCTGACCCCCTAGAATATAATTAGTAATGTGGTACATAGTCAAATGGCTAGAAGGCGGGTTTCTACGGTCAATAATTCATCTCATGGCTCAATGACAGATGTTGCGATCCCTTATCCTACCCATCGGAACTTCCTAGTCCAGCTGGCTGGGTGATAAAGACACTGTAAAGTCAGCTGGTGACTGCAGCTTCCAGCTACAGCTAGCTAGTTCACAAAGTTAACTTATTCGTGAAGCAGCCGGCTTATTTGTGAAGCAGTCGACTTCAAGTTATTCGCGAAGCCGATTTCTTCGCAGTTCAGTCGGAACACATATAATGCCAACTAGGGTTATTTGGCATCTGTGGCTGCCATCTTGGCAATGTTAGATTATCTCCCAGTGATACTAACGACAGCTGTGATGGTGGCCATTAATATCTACTCGACGGATTTTCAAGTTACTGGAAATGGGAAACCCTTGCCCTGACATGGGTAATGCCAAGGGTCATTCAAAGCGCCGACGCTAGCCATTAGAAGTCATTTTAAGGTAGGGTTAGGGTTTTCGGTTTTCCGGTAACTTGAAAATCTGTCGAATATGCCCAACCGTTAAGTTGGAAGAGTTGCTAACACCATGTGAATATCATGGGTTCGTCAATATGACACCAAAGGCATCCGTACTGTAAAAATAATTGAGTAGTACGCTGTGGGTAGCTGATTCTTATAATGTTTTCGAATGTGGTGTTTATGTTTCTTAAAAAGCATGCTGCCATAATAGTGAGAGATAAGACATGAGAGGTGCCCAAATCTCCGACATTTTTCTATAAGTCTTTTAGTCGATTTTTCTAAGTTTAATAGAGGGTGACGCTGCTACAAGGAGCACTGCTCGCATTGATACAGAAAGTCCACAATGATAATTGCGGTAACTAGAATACGGTTTAGGCGGCCTAATCACAATGTGTTAAGCATGTTCGGGAGTCTTCGGAGCGTCCTTTAGGTTTCTACAGCGAATATTGTGGAAGGATAATACGTTCCTTCGGTAGGCTGGTCCCAGCTAAAAATTTGATTGTAGCTTCACAATTATCTGTGGTAAGACTAGAGTTGCCATAGTCTAGACGCCAATGTCGGTACACACGAATGGTGATCAGATCCCGACCAGTAACCGAATTGATTGTTATCAGACGTTGAAATCGGCTGATCTTGATCGATAGGTCGTATCACGAATTTAGGCGAATAAACATGAGTTACAGCCTTGGGGAAGATCTGCGTCTCATATTTGCATGATTCATAGGTGGTGAAAGTCGCGAAATTTGCCATTGGGTTAGTCCAATAAGGGGTAGTGAAGTAAAGTGAATGATGTGATTGGATATCCGCTACCCAGCAATAAGCAGATGATCTGTCACCCAGTTTCGTGGTCAGTGACAAGCGTACTGCTATCAACCGCTGATTCCAATCGATTTGATGTGGCCTAATTAGTCACTGTTCATATAATCCGCCAACAGCGGTCGTGATGATTAACCATATACAAGACTAGTCTTATTCAGTTTGCCACGTAAATTCATATATAAATGAAAGCACTAACAGCGCAGCTGCAAGTTGTCGACAGTTAAAATAAGTCATGAGTGGCTCAATGTTAACTGTGTACTCAGGCGTCAAAAAAACCGACCATTTAAAGGGTGTCACAATTATGAGCAAGTCATAATTCATCGATACATCTGCCATCCGATTGGAACTAGGATGATATCCAAAATGCTGATTTGGTATCGCGAACCCACACCGCTGACAGCGACGTGACAGCCATAATCTATCGTTACGCCTGCCAGCCGGTAGTCTGGTCGGAATTTGAATGACATCCGAAACGCTTAGAATTAGCATAGCGAGCCCACGCAACTAACAGCTACGTGGCAGACGAGTTTACAAAGGTTGGCAACAACGGAATATCTATGTGATCACCTGCATGGCCTGTTTCAGCTGAGACGTTTAAGACAGACCTGGCTTCTAGATTGAAAGACCAACATTCTCGATAACCACTCTTCCACCAACCTGACTGCAATTCCAAACTTCCAAAGTCCTAAAGTCGACGGCACTTGGAATGGTGGGCTCTCTACTAGCTAACACACAAGAACACATGAAGTTGGAGCTAACCATCGCCTACATGTAGGATGTTCCAGTTAGTTACGAAGTGATTCGAATCGGATCCGACGGGTTACGCATAGTCATCCAAGCCGGCGCTAGGGTCGTTCCTCAATATCACAAATTTCTTCGTGTCATCCCAGTCGGCGCCAGCAGTGCTACTATCCAGAACTGTACCATCGTCGTTTCAGTCTTGGGCCAGTCGTTCAGTCTCCCACCCGCGGTATTTTTGTGCGGCGGTTTTGTTCTTAGCGTAATTGCTTGGCAACTCGCTAAATATATCACATGGAAAATCATTCGGCAGCTTCCCTCCGCCTATCGACAGCTTCAAGCACTGTATTTAGCGCTGGTGAAGGCGGTCAGAAGGATGTGGGGTTCACCGGATGGAGATTTGGACGGTGGACCATGCGCGGGAACCGCGATGTTCAGATAATGTTTTTTTCTTGATTGTGTGTGGACTAAGATTTATATATAGGAAGTTACTAAATTGGAATCCATTGTGAGTGTTAACGAGCCAATTTCGTAAAATAAAATTCCCGGTACACCTATCTGCTTCAATTATATTCAGTGGATGAACTTCAAACATCTCCGTGGGCATTCCTGCAGCAACAGCATCATCATTTCAGCCGGACAGGCATCCCAAAGGTTCGGAGCGACCGCGTTCATTCCGGGCCCGCTCTCATTGTCCCGTCTCGGGCATCATTTGGATGGTTAGGGCAGGAGTTTAATGCCCCAGGGCCCCGTATAAGGTGACCGACCGCCCCCAACCTAGTGTCGGGATTGGTTAGTGGTGCCAGTGGTAGGGTAGTATATTTCCGGTGGTAGGTTTGATAACTAATCGTAGTGTGCCTATACTGTTGCTGCCCAATAACGCAAATATCATCTTGAACCCTAAACCTCTTTCACCTCCAGCCTCCCAACTCAAACTATCTATCATATGCACTGTATCGCAATTCAGGCTATTCACTGATACACTCCTCTATACGCTCCCAATCCCCGCTCGAATTCCAAAAAGAAAATTCCATATAACCTATCGTAACTGTCTCTTAGTATACTTCCACAGATATCACAACGTCTAATAATGGACTACCACCACATATGCCTCTAGACGTACAAATATTTGTCGGATCAAGGAATCCATGTAATTGCCATGGTTTTATATTCCTCATTTTGTGAACACACCTGTATATACTTAATACATGCAGACAGAAAGTAACACCATGAGTACTTTGTGCTGTCCCTGTCCACGTATAACACTCAAAGTCTGCATATGCACTACCGCAACAATCCCTTAAAAATGTGTTTACTACGACAGTCATTCTTAACTGAACGTCTCGAACTATTGCGACGAGCATTTCTACTAATGCAAGTAGATTTTATAAATAGTTCTAAAACTCAGTCCTCATAGAGTCAAAATACAGTATGTAAAAACTAATTTGTTGCCGATACTGAGGCGAGAGATCTGAAGACGCGACCGCACCCCTTCGGCATCAGATGGGTTGCATAGGTTGATTTTATTAAATAGTCGCAGTTATGGAAATTCGTGTCTCAAGAGAAGCCCTCGGAAGGCCATGCTTTGAGACCCTCGGCAGTTTTTGAGCGTAGGTTTAGCTTTATCACGCTCTAAATGTTAGCGATCGCTCTTCATACCATGTGAAGTAAGTTCTTTATTGCCATCAACTCGCCAAGCACCCCCCTGCGGCGCTTTTCCAAAGTTACATTTAGAATTTCTCATGAGCGAGGTGCATGCAGAGAGGCTACCGAAGACGGTTTAAAATGACTATCACTTGGGCTCCTGTCTCTAATATACAGATTTTTACTCCAGAGGGAACGTTTGTCTGTCTGATCGAGGCCAGATTACGCTGAATATCGAATCTCCCTGTACTAAAAAAATGAGAAAAGCATGTCCGATGCGATGCTGTAACCGGGAGTGTATCATTGCTCATCGCTCGATCTAATTTCTGGTGTCTTCATGTCCACAATAGAGGACACTGGATAGAAAGAAAGACAGACAAGCAAATGGAGCGCCAGAAGGGGCTAACATCAAGCTCGGCTAGTGTTTAGCACGGCATGGGACAGGACGTGCGGGACGAGAATTCGGTTGAATCCCGGCAACTTGTTTTGCCAAGTATTTAATCCCGGGCCGTAGTATCTGTCTTGTGACAATATCCCAATATACCCGCCTGCGGCCGCAACAACATACTCGACGAAGCTGATGTTACCCAAGGCTTACATCACACTACAAGCGAGAGAAGACTGTAGCGGGGCGGAATGGAAAAGCCGCGAATTGAACGTCGGGCCGCCTCTATGCTAATGCTAGACCACATCTCCACTTTTCACATACAATTTGGAAGAGGCTGTTAATGAACGGGCAGGGTGATGTGAGATACAGCCTCCTCCTAGCGGTGAGGGGATGAGATGGAGTAGAAGCTGCGACCGCGGGCGCGGTACAGGAGAACCAGCAGTATTTGTTACGAGGGAATCGTTTACCGATATTACTCTAGATGAAAGACGTTTTAATTGAGAATTATTCCGGTGTGGCTAAGTACTTATGATGTTAGAAAGGCCAAGGTACTATCCCCTACACGCTCACGTCCTGCAGATTGGTTGCATTCTGCGTTGAGATTTAGCGGTCAGCATGGTGCAGGGGTTGTGATTGGTGAAGCTGACCTCTGGTATGAGTGATCATCCGTGAGGCTGTGTAGCAGGGAGGAGTAGTACTCATGAATCATAATATTTCTCAACACCGTTTACTCAACAGAGGCTGTGCTTAAGCCACTGACAAGGTATGACTCAAGTCTCATGTAGCGGACTTTTTAAGAGCATGGGCGCTGTGTTACTGGTGCTGTACCAATAGAGTACATTGATTTTGTTGAAGCCTAATGCCACCAAAGCGGAAGCCATTGGGAGAGCTCTCCCACAATACAACCATCCCCGCTACCATTCGAAATAAGTCAACCAAATCCTCCAGAGCAGCCGCTGCTAGGGCAAATGCAGCAGTATCGGAACTTGTATCAGCAACTGCAGATTGGCACTGGGCACCGCCAGGACCTGAGTCTACACTGGAGTTCATTTCAAGCTCTAATCCAAGCAAACGGAATATGCTGGCTGCACTGCCAGTGGCAGCTGAGAATGCGGAGTCTGAGGAGAGTATGTGTCTTGAAAGGGACTCGGAGACTGTACTACTTCAAGTTCCCTTTGAGCCACTAGAGTCGGGTGAACACAATATGCATGCCCAGCTACCAGCAGGTTATCGGGTAAATGAAGTGAGTGAATTCTGATTCACAGTATTTGATCTAACAAATTGCAGATGGGTGCCGGGAACTGGTTTTCGTTATTTTGGACCGAAACAGACTGGAAGATTTTAGTAACAAATACCAACAAATATGCAGCAAAGCAGCGAACACCAGATCTCTCAACTGGGCTGACTCCAAGACCTCTAGATGGCTCATGGCGTCTGGTGACTGTTGCAGAGATGAAAGCATATGTTGCGATTGTGATTGTTTTGGGGGTGTACAGGGTACGATCCTATAGTGATTTCTGGCACTGTAGACGGACCTGCTCTCTCGTTCAGAGAGCTGCTATCATTGCGGATGGTAGAGCAGCCCCAGCTGGTACTAGCAGACCTGGCATGGCTAGACCAGGCTTCAGATAGCGAAGAGTACGAAGACCTCAAATCTTGACTGTGGAGCGCAATCGCAATGAGTTGTCCTGGATCCCGCACTACAATACCTTCAGCGCATCACGCTCACGACTTCACTTTACACAAATTAAGCGGTATCTCCATGTCTCTGATCCGGACCTCACTGATGCTCTTACCGTTGCTCAATGGTACACAAAGCTTGAGCCACTCAGTTCATCCATTCGCACCCATTCACAGCAGCTAGCAGTACCTGGAACACACACTTCCGTCGATGAAATGATGGTCTGGTTTTTCGGTTCTAGTAAGCATACTGTTCGTATACCCAAGAAGTCCATCAAGAAGGGGTTCAAGATCTTCGCAATATGTCAGCAGGATTACACCTACAACTGGCTTTATTGTTCGCGCAAAACGGGAATTGCAGAATTTCCTCTGCACCCTAAGCTTCCTCTGACACAAGCTGCTGTTCTTCACCTTGCGCTCTCACTGCCGTACAAAGATTATGACTTCAATATTTAAATTGACAACCTATTTACTACTGTCCCTTTACTGCTTGAGCTGAGAGTTAAAAGTATCGGAGGAATACGGACTGAACGTTCAAATGCTTTCCCCCGTCATCTTCGTCATCTTGATGCTAGAACCCCTTGGAATACTGTCTCTGGTGGTTCAACTGCTGATGGAAAAGTACTTGGTCTTCAATGGCAGGATCAAAAAATGGTATAAATACTCATGACATTACACCCCCTCAGTAAAAAGGTCAAAAGAAATCGGAAGCAACCACGTATAACCAGTACTAGTGGCGCTGCAATCCACCAACATTTTACATCTGTACGCATGGAAGTGGATATACCATCTGTTAATGATGACTACAATCACTTTAAAGGGGGCGTTGATATTGCCGATCAGTACCGTGAGTCCTACTTTACCCAACAAACCAGCCGCAGAAATTGGCTCTCACTCATTTATTCGCTTCTCGACATCGCTGTCATTAACAGCTTCTTGTTGGCATGCACCAAACTCAGAACTAACCAGACAACCACCCAGCCATCTGGTCGGAAAAAACTCCCGATCACTCACAAGGATTTCCGCTTGGAGGCGGCACTATATCTGGTTGCAGAAATTAAGGAAGAAATACGGCAGAAATGGCCAAATAAACTTGTGGGGCGCAACCGCACGGCCAAAAATACCCGGCAGAAGGATCACCTATGCTACTCCAAAGCATTCGCTGTCACAGAAGTTCCAACTACATGTGCACATCATGACAATGCCAGTAGTGGTCACAATGTAATGAAGGCAGAAAAGCGGAAGGAGTGTGTTAGTTGCCGGTTTGCAGACCGACAGAGGGGATTAAAGTCTGTAATGCCAGATGGAAAAAGGAAGCGGGCTACTTATGGTTCCTTTGCATCCTCGCTGTGTGGCTTATCATTCTGTAAGAAATGTGCGGCAAAGTATAGTAATTAGTACTAGTATTAGAGAGTGATAGCGGCCCTGGGAGTAGAAAATAGAATTTCTTTAGCTCTATCGCTGCTGAGTCTCGTATGCTTTTTATATCACTCGATCAGTTATCATTTAATTCAACTTGGCTGAGACACCCTGTTCGGTGCTAAAAACATGCAACCAATCTGCAGGACGTGAGCGTGTAGGGGATAGATGCCGATAGCTAGGTTTTATACGTTTAGGTCTTAGGGTATAGGGTTTAAAAGAATATTAGTGAGACTCCATCATGAAGTTGACCGCTTAATCGTCTCGGGCTTTATGCCCCCTAATTGTTGCAGTTAATGGGTAGTGGGGCTGAGTCGTTGCCGCGGATATCCTTCAGCAGTTTGAATGCTTTCAGGAACGCCATGATGTAGTTCCGTTGCTGGTAAGAAAGTCGTGGTCGCCTTAAGACTTACGGTCTGCACTATTACGGCTCCAATCGGAGTCTGTAAATCCAATGAGATGAGGGTTGTTGATCACCCCACGTGGCACGCTTGCTGCGCTAAATGTTACCTCATGCGCAAAAAAGCGAGCGCAACTCTGTAACTATCGGGCACCGCCTTATAAATAGCCTGTTTTTACTACTATACCACCCGCCGTGATGTGTATATAGAACTACTCGTGCTAATCAGAGTTTAATACACTCTAGGTGTTCTTTGTCGGAAAGCCAGGGCTCCTGAACCTACCCTAATCCGAGCCATACTAAGCAACCTTTACCCGCTCACGTCGATCCAACAACCCATGCTTGAAAGCAAGCTCTACGAAGGTCGGACATTTGAGTGCGGTAATAACTATCGTCACGTATCCACAGCTTTCAAGAGGCCAGCCAGGTATTCTTTAGATACTATTCCATCGATTGATTAAATTTGGTAAATATTCGAAGCAGACTGCTTCTAATGTGTTGCTAGCTAGTAGCGGATCTTTTGGGCACCCTAAGCTCGCTCCAAGATACCCATCTGATATCCTAACTGTTCCTTAATTCACCCCACAACATATACAAATTAGCGGGGACGAAGGGTAGCAGGTGGGAGCTCCGCCATCTAACCGGCCCGCCCGGAGGCGGAGGGGATAAGGGCCTGTCATACTCTAGCTAGAGTAAATACAGTATGAATAAACAACAACATATACAAATTAAATTATTTCGGCAAGCACTTGGTTGTGTCGTATATAAGCCACGAAAATTACTCGCATCAGTAATAACTGAAGAATATCCAGGAATAATTATTTATTACACTTGCAAAATCCAGCTATTTCACGCATAAAGCTCAAATTTCCGCGGTGCCTCGACAGCTTCATCTGAGAATGATAGGTGTCTCACACCGACCTCCACAATACCGACATCACCCCACTGCAGCGGCTTGAGAACAAGCTGCTCTCTCTCCCATTCGTCCATTTTGATTGAATGACACGCGGCACTAATAGCCGCGGAACAACTTCCAGCGATAGCCATATCGTATGGATACACTCTACATCCACTGAGTAGGACTGCTATCACAGCAAGGACTCCGATAAGTAATGCAAACATGAGTGCCATGGCACTCAAGCCAGCTGTCGAAATTAGTTCATGTTGCTGGTTTGCTGAGCCTTGGAGAAAGCTTCGGTTTTCCGTTTTGATTCTGACCAGGAATACCGACTGAGAGGCAAGCCAATGAAGCAAAGCAGAAAAGATCATAAGGGGGACACCATAGCGGTACGGTAAGTTCAAATTATAAGTACCCCTCTGATCGCCACAGGGACGTGTAACCCTCAGCGTTTTCCGAGATTGAGCGTAATTATTCCATTCCAGGCCCATCAGCATATTGGTGAACAAGGCGTTGTATAGTAGGTAAAGAAATGATAGAATTATTTGCGGAGAGTTGGCTAGGAGGACCGCAAAGGCGAGGGACATATGCTTGCCGAATGCGGTGACGACTATCCCCGCGTTTACCTGACCAAGTCCAAGATTCCAGATATCGTAAAAACTTGCGCCGGAAGTTGTATCAAGTGCCAAGGAAAGTAGACATGCTGTGCCGGTGACAACACCTGTCATGTATAACAAACTGACGGCTGATCGCCTAGCACTGACTGCGCACCACCAGCGGCATCTTACTCGTCGCCTGGCCCGTGGTTTAAAATAGCCATTATTCCAAGGAGAGTCATCCCTTTGATCATTGTCTATGAATTTTTTGCTCGCGTAACATCTGCCTAGAGTGCTCCTGTCAGGCACCATCAAAAAGCTCTGGATAGCGTCCCCGATTGTTGCTAATGGAACGAAACTGCTGTTGGCAAATGCTAGTATCATGCACACAATCTTTACTGCATTGCACAGAATAACAGCTGAAAGAATTCCGACGGAAAATTGCAGCTTACACACTTCTGGCGTACGCTCGGCACGACACTCCTTCACCGTATAAGTCCGTTGTACGACGTTGCCATAAGTCCACTCTCCAGTCTTGGTGTTCCTATAAGGTTGTATTTCGGCGTAGTGAAAAGTCCACTCCCCGGTCTTGGTGATATTTTTTAGACTCTTCGTTTCGTTGGAACAGGAAAAGGGACAACCAATCCAATTCTGCGGAGTTGGATTATCCGAAACATGAACTTGGATGCTCTGCACAAGACCCTCCGTTTTATTCTCGCCATAAGTTATCACAATCAGATTTCCATAACGTGACTGCAAAGGGGTGTTGTATGCCTTTACACAATCGATGGGCGACAAGCTATGCCAGACCCTAGATTCATCTATTATGTCTTTCCATTGTTTCGCATTGGCATCATGGATCGGAGGAGATTCAGTGTAAATGTTCTCTGCAACAATAGCCGCAGCATAATTATTTGCAGTTATCGTAGAGAATACTGTGCTGTTATATCTACAGTCAAATCCGTCAGTCTGGCCAGACGCACAGCGAAAATGATTATCCAAACACTCACAACAGGTGTAGCGGTATCGAGGTCAGCAAAATAACCCACCATAGCAACATCCGACGTCGATCAATGCTCCATATATTCCGCACACTAGGCACCCGATGTCGAGCCACTTGCCTTTCAAGTGTGCTCTGTCGACTTCTTCACGGCTAGGACTCATAAGACACTGCTGGGTGTAATTACTACCGCTCAACGCTACCGTACTCAAGGCGTTTATGCCAAAATGGATCCAGCGAGACAGTGTTTTAGTATGGCTGCATGAGCCTTCGTAGATAGTTCCCAGCTCATCGATAACTGAATATCTAATGCACGCCCAGATAGTCACGATCACGTTGATTACCAAGACGAAGCTGACACCCATAATGGCAAACAAGACTCCTACTCGCCAGCCAGCATATCGACCCCGTTGAGGTGATAGTCGCGCTTTGATTGAAGAGAGAAGAGTAGTAGGAAAATTCTTAATAAGATTATTTTTCGATTGCGATAAGAATGGGTTCTCAATTCTGTCATTCAAGTAGGTGTCAGCTAGTGTGATTGCACTGTATACGCGGATGCATGTCACCTGCTCTGCCCAGCAAGGCCAAAAGACCCTTGAGACTGTTGGTACGTAGCTGTATCCGTTGAACGTGTGGTAACGCGCTCGGTGGGTCTAGCCAAAAGTGATACTTCTGGACACCGTCGACTCATTTCTGTTGCTGCGTTTAGAGCAATATCCGTATGAAAACTCGAATGGTTCGGGGTGGGTGGTATTTGGTTAAGGTTTAGAAACTACAAAGGGTCGGTGTATCTGCGTGAAGAATGTTTTTTAAACTAAGAGCAGAAACCTCCAGACTTCATATAAATGTTCCTGGATTTCTGGGGTTCTCCGCAAATCCTGCCTGATAAGACGACACCAATCCGTGTCCCAAACGTGGCTGTGTAGACACACCCCTTCTTATGAACCAATGAGGATCCTCACAGCCGCCGTTCCACCAAGTCATCACAGCCATTTCCGAAGCAAGTTTTTGTGAAATCCGTGGCGGTTCACTAATTTCGTAGAGCGATACTTATGGTAGTATACAATAGTTTTTATACCTCAAGATCTAAGAAAGTTAAATTTTTCAAAACGAATCTCAAATCGAGTGCCGTGATGATCTCTAATGAAACCCGTAATGATTCTGTCGGAGTTGGATATCTATTCCCAGTTTGCCTGAGAACAGAATCCTGTCATTTGACACGCGCAAATCTTCAATTCATCGTTTCGAGATGCCCATCCGTATCCAATTATACAGTACAGTATCAACGTATCCCTACGCGCTTGACCTCGAGAAATCGTTGTCATACCCGGACAATCGAGCTTGTCATTCAGCTGAAGTGACCAATAATGATGCAAGCTTTAGTTTCCTAAGATCGTCGTGTAACGTCAGTGTTGACCAATCATCCATGAGTATTCTCTCCCATGCATTGCAACCAATTTCCCCATCCGAGTATGCAGAAGCTACTGTCAGCCGCAGCTTGAAATATTCCACGTTATACGAGTCTCAGACAGACAGGTTTTCTATCCCGCCACACCCCCAAAGCTTCTACTCACACACTGATAAGCAATGCAGCTTTTACCTACTGCAGCAGAACTCAGCCAGTTTTGAGCTCAGGTTTGAAGTGCACCTGACTGGCTTGAAGTTTCTATCTTGCCTACCCTCGGAAGTAAATATCCCTTTCTATAGTTTGTGAGAATAGGCACTACCATTGATGGCCTGGGTGAGAATATTGGTGGTGATAGTGGTATTGTAGAAAACCCGATTTAGCGGAGATCGAAGCAGTGGTGTATGATCCGTGAGGAAACGAAGCCACGATATATTACCCGAAACAAATAGCAGGTTTATTTCCGTTATTCTGCCTCTCATTCTGGGTCTGGAATACGGAAGAGCCAAATGCAAATTTGAAGACTATGGCGATTAGTACCCTGCGCACAATGTGGAGTATATCCTTCCAGTCGAATTATAAAACACCCTAGAAACTTCGTAACCCTAACCACGGCTGAACTCGTAAAACTAGTATCTGGCTCTCTGGATCTATGAACTAACTGTATTAATTCTAATGACTGCTCAACGATACCTCTCAGTGCTTTGGTTTCTCCTATGCATGAATCTACTAGCCCCGTATGATCTTGCGAGCACATAGCTAACATTTATTATAATTGCTAGCTTTAATAAGAAAATTCTAAAGTATCATTCTGTAGCGGCATTATCGCGCGCAACTATGGCCGAATATAAAGTTGTCAAAAACTCCATTGAACACTCGGATTAAGATTGCTGATTTCTTCAGGACAGGCACAGCCGCAACCAGCACGAATAGATTCTTGGAAGCTAAAAGTACTGGTTGCCACGTTGTACGTGAAATCGGAACTTCCATCGGATTCAGAATCTTTCAATAATGAGAACATCACTCGAAGCAGGATCCCAGTATCCGGAATATGCAGAGGTCCACTCTATTAAGCGAATGGGTACGCTTGGTCTCTAAACTGTGAAGTACTACTCGGTGCTAGGATATGGAGTACATATGAAATTGAATGCACTTTGAAAGTATCATTCCATTGCTCTTACATAGAAAGATGAATGTCCGAAAATGATATCATATTACGCATCAATAAGGTTTTGAAAAAGAATCACTGCGTCGGCAAGTGGCGGTGCTCAAAGGAATTATTGGTTAATGTTGTGCAGATTATCCTTGTGTGCAGCTGCGCAGGGTATTGGTATCCACACTCCACATCATTTCCGGATGACCTTTTCAGAAATGCACTCGCAGGAACAACGACATGACGATTCCAAGATAATGGGAGGCATCACGTTCCACAGCATGCAGCAATGCAAAACGGTTATTGGCATTAATATATGCTCCTTATGTATAAATAGGAGGTGCACTTTTTATGTACCTTCCTTGCAGCGGTATATGCCAAAGATACGTGGCGGTGGTCCGTGCTGATAATCTTGGAACCAATTAGTCAAGGTAAGCATAGTGCGGGGAACGCTAACCCCGCATTTAAAATTTAAATACCGCGATTCTCCACGGAATGCGACTGAACCTGCTACGTTCGCTCGTTACGTCCATCTCGGCTTAAGCTTGCCGAAGCCAAAGCACCCGCATACACTCTCGCCCTGGACACGATGAGTTTCATGTACTTTTGCCCAGAATGCGACCGGCCCTTCCGTAGCCAGAACGCGCTTGCGCAGCATTACGACGACGTACATAGATTCTACTGTCAATTCTGCCCCAAAGACTTTGGAAGCGACGGTGCGCTTATGCAGCACACCCAGGCCGTTCACACCTGGTTCTGTGGCGACTGCGACAGATCTTTCTTAAGCGAGCACGCACTTCATCAACACATTGCCGATGTCCACACGTTCTACTGCGACTTATGCCCTAAGGAATTTGGCAGCGACCACGCCCTCGGCCAGCACATCGCCGACGTCCACAGATTCTACTGCAACTTTTGCCCCAAAGACTTTGGCAGTGGTGATGCGCTTATGCAACACACTGATGCCGTACACAGCTGGCTCTGTAGCCAGTGCGACGGTTTCTTTTCTAGTGCATACGTCCTTAATGAACACATCGCCGATGTCCACAGATTGTACTGCGAATTTTGCCCCAAAGACTTTGGCAGCGACGATGCACGTATACAGCACACTCTTGCCATGCACAATTGGCTCTGTGACCAGTGCGACGATTCTTTCCTCAGTGCAGACGCCCTGGATCAACACATCGCCGACTTCCATAGATTCTACTGCGGACTTTGCCCCAAAGACTTTGGAAGCGATGAGGCACTTATGCAGCACACTCAGGCCGTTCATACCTGGATCTGCGATCACTGTAACGATTCTTTCCTCAGCGAGCACGACCTTGGTAAACATATCAAAGACGCGCACATTTGGGCCTGTGGCCACTGCTCAAATACTTTTGTTAGTGTACACGCACTTGGGGATCACCTCCAGAACGCACATATCTGGAACTGTGACCACTGCACCAACACTTTGCTCAGCGAGCGCGACCTTGCGAAACACATCAAAGACGCGCACACTTGGCTCTGTGACCACTGCTCGAATACTTTCCTCAGCGAGGACGCACTTGGTCAACATATCAAGAAAACGCACAGCTGGAAGTGTGTCCATTGCGCCAATACTTTCCTTTCCGCTCGTGCATTTGGGGAACACATCCAGGAGGCGCACATCTGGAACTGTGACCATTGCGCCAACACTTTTCTCAACAAACACGACCTCAGTCAACACATTACCGACGTCCACCGAAAGCCCTGCGAATTCTGCTCCAAAGAGTTCTTCAGCCGCCAAACACTCATCGAACACATTCAGGATGTGCATATCTTTTTGTGTAATCACTGTACCGATTCTTTCAAGTTTTTTAGCGAGGATGCCCGCAATGAGCATATCCGCGAGGTCCATAAGCAATACCCATGTGATTTCTGTCCTGTTAAGTTCGAGAGTGACAGTGCGAAAATCGACCATATACAGGCAGAGCATTCTTGGCAATGCACAGAGTGCGACTTTCAGTATCTTGGTGCGTCAGAGGGTGCGCTGAAGGTTCACCGCTTAATGGTGCACCATTTTGAGTGTCAATCATGCGCTAAGAGATTTGCGACCGAAGAATTGAGAACTATGCATCATGAACAAGAGCACTCGAGTTCGTGTGTTATACAGTGACGGGTGGAAGGGAGAAATGGATAGAAGACAATAAGAGAAGAGGCCAAGATGGTGATTACTAGTGACATCACGACAATGTATGATGGTAGTTATTGTTGTCTGTTGGCAGCTGCGGTGATTGTTACACCCCCTATCTAGGAGTTTATTGAGCATGGAGTTCCTAAGAACAATGTCATCTGTAAATGCGGTGGACAGTCTTCCCAACGGTGGAAACTAGTTGAAAAACTGAACTGCACCAACTATTTAACAATCCAAACTGAACTGTGCTCCAAACTAGTGCAAAGCACTGGTTGTGAACCAATTAAACTGTATACACTGGTTTAAAGTTTTAACCAGTGCAAAGTGCTCCAGGCCTAGCAAAGGCTCTAACGACCCGAGGGAAGATGCGCGCAGATTATACTAACCTCAAATTGACTCCTTACGTACGTGCAGTGGTCAGAGGGCTGGTGTTGATAATGTGTAGGTGGAATATCAATCGCACTGCATCTCACTCGATGCATGTTGAATATTCGAGTGGCAAGTGGCGAGTGACTCAGAGTGGCAAAGCATCAAAGTTGTCCCTAAAGATTCTCTGTATATAAGTCGAGTCTCAATCTCTCTTCTCTCTGTATCATAGTAGAATCTACGCTCACGGTTCTGCCATATCGTAACACATGTGAACTGTGATCACCATTCCTGCATCATTCTCGTATGGGTCTCTGAGAGCAGATATGACTTTATCTTCATGCCTTATACCTGGACAACCATGAATATACTGCATCCATTTACCTCCTAAGTTAATTTTCACATATTTCAATAAACTGTATAACCAGTGTTCTCAACCGTACCGTCCAACGGCCGGGCACAATGGTGCCATCCGAGATCTTGACGGGACGGACGGGACGGCGAAAAATCCGTCGCGTATAAATGACGGCTGGACGGCCGCTGTCTGCCGGGGACGGTGAAAACACCGTCATCTGTAGCCATCTACCGTCCCCGGCTGTTATTGGGGAGATGATATCATAGAGGCATCTGAATGCATGAAATCGTAGATATAGTAGGGCTTAATCTTTAGAGCAACGGAATCAGATACCGTAAGGATGGAACAGATGCTAAAGGATCTTGCTTCAAGGTCAGGATAGATAATTATAACGAGTTTTATATGAATATTATATACACTGAGAAAGATCCATGAATGTTGGCAGTTAACGGCCGGGGACGGTGAAACTCAGTCCCCGGCCGTCCTATCCGTCCGTCCCCGTCCTGGCTTGCACGGACAGCGCTTTACCGTCCCGTCCCCGTCCTGCGTGATCCCGGACGGACGGGACGGTTGAGAATACTGTGTATAACTGTCAGTTTTCTGGTTTTCGCTGGGAACGGTAATTGGGAACAGTTGTGCCAACACTCTTATTCTCCCACAATGTTGTGGGGGTTTTATAGTGTAATAGGATTGACCTCATTCTTGTCATAGGAAGTGTTTCTTGTTTATCGGTCTTGAAAAACAACCGCCATTCGCCATAACGCAAAGAGCCAAACGAGAATTCAGCAGAGCTATGAACTAGGCCAAAGCACAAAGTATGCGCTATCCTCTACAAACTCTAAGGAGTTCGGCCAGATTATACGCTAATTTACTCTAGATTAGTCTACCCTCCATGTCCGCGATCATCAACACGGGGTATGTCTTCAGAGCCTCAACCTTCACTAACCTGGACCATAAATTGCATTAAAATCTAGTTCCTACCCCCCTTAGTAGGCTCTTTGCCCGAAGGTTTTATCCATTCTTGACAATTGACAATCCCATTCTCACGATCAGCCAGCACACTTCGAGTCCAGAAATTACTACCGGAGGTATTCCGCCAGCCTTCTGGATTATGACATAATCGCTAACATTTCACAGGGGATTATAGTATTAACTAAAACCAGCCATGGCAACTGGTAATACCCGGCAATATCTCCTCCTCGTGGTCGCACTTGCAATGACGACATATAGGCGCCCAGGAATGCGAGGGCCCCTAGGGACAGTTCTTCTAGGGCAACTATATCTTATTACTGCATCTTCTCATAGTGTCAGGCATGTCGGCTGCCACGCTACATGTTCTACCTGGTGTCCGCACCGACGGGGAAGGAGCGATAGGGAGGTACTATGGAGTCAATCTACAAGTGAGCGATGTTGCGGCGGCTATTGCGGCAGGGCTTGTGTTGGTTTGAATTACGGCAACAAGTTGGTCAAGCATGGTAGCCAGGAGATGTGTCTACATGTTGCTAGAGAAGGACTTACTCGATCTTCGTCAACTCAACTCGATGGTTTCATCGAAGCTCCCGCGACCCAAGGAATGTTTTGGATTATTTCGCGGGAGCAAGAGTGCTATCGACTTGAAGGGAAGTGTTTCTTATCGGATCTGGACGTCGGTCATCCTACTCCTCATGTGGCCTGCTACATTTGGGGCACACTTGTTGACTAGTGCTGTGAATTGGAAATCCGCCTCGGAATACCGCCCCCTCAATCAAACCGCTGGATCGTCTGGGACAGTCGTATCCACACCCGCATGGCGTGCGTACTTAGAGTCTACCACAGATCGTCGCGAAACAATGATACGAGCAACCAGAAACGTCGGTATCATTACCTTCAATACAGAACCTCTTAAACCTGACTACTGTCGTCATGTCGTCAGGGGCCAGGACTTAGCGGTAGACTCCAAGGTCGACAACGACACATTTCCATGCTTTGATTGTTGAGAGTAAAAGAGAAAGAACGAAGAAGCTCAATTGTCTATCGAACCAAAGAGAGGGAAAACTATAGACTTATATACGAAAGAGAGAGAAGGAAAACTCCATGCCGACTGCCAAAGCCGGAGCCCAAAGCCGAGTATCAGTGCCGAACCCTCCTCCTTAGCATGAGGGCAGGCGAGGCCGATGGGGGCGGCCAGCCACCGGCCTCATGCCCGAGTCCACCAGCATCGAAGACTAAGAAAGCCACCGGGCCAAATCCCTAGTCAACATTGATGTTGGGGACCCAAAATGGAGTGCTCCCTCTGCCGACCTGAAGGCCAAGCTAAACGCCACCTCCAACTAGTTCAAGTTACAAACACCCGTCCTCTTTACCTCACTCCCCAAGGAAAGAGAAACGATCTCTGGAATCACGAGACACATCGTCCAGTCTTACTGCCTACCCAACCCGAACGAGCTCAAAGGAACAAAGCACATAATTATCTTCGTCTCTCTCCATACCGGCACAGAATGCCGCGATGCCAATATAAACTTCGGAGAACTCCCAACTGGCGCAGTACTGTTCAGTACCAAAGAGGAGAAAGATGCACCCTGCTTCATCACTGGCGAAATCAACATCGCTGCAGGTATTATGAAGAAAGTCCAGGGCATAGCTATCAACACTAAGGCAGCGGATGTACGGCGCAGCGATGAGCTTAATGACGATCGATGGGTTAATGAGACTCTTTTCCTGTTACCGGATGTGATGAATATGGTAGCGCTCACCAACATGACTGCTAGCATCAGTGGGTGGCGCCATGTCGATAACTACGCCAAACCAGTCATCCAATACTCCTACTCCGCTACCTGGGACGCTATGAACCAGAAATTCAGCCTTGAAGATGGCGATACTGTTGTGAGTGTACAAGTAAATATTCTCGAAGCGACCATATACCCCCGAGCTTGTATGCCTGGCTTGCTATCAACTTGGTATTAACAATATCGGGACTCCTGCAGTGGGACTCCAGATCAACTGTAACCGGCCGGTTGTTATCGATACTGCGGCTGTCGCTATTACTACGGATGCTTCCAAACTATATGGAGAGAAGAGTATGGGCAAGGAACTGGAGTGGAAAAATATGGCTTATGTTACTAAGGTTGATGCGTTTGGGAAGAATAAGAAGAGTGAGGACAGGATTTATTTGAAGCTAGAAGATGGGGCCTTAATAGGACGTTCAAGTAGCTACACAGAGTTCTGTATATGAAGAGTCGGCTCTAGTTCAACAGCTTGGGCCATGGGAAGATGACGTTACGGCTGTAGTTACATGTGTATTTCATTGCTTTGAATTTCTGAGGGTACAGATATTCTCATGCATTTCGTTGCCGGTGTTACTCTAATACGGCAGACAGGCTTATTTTAGATAAGAAACGTGTTGAGTCAGAGACTGTGTCTAACGTAATGGCCTCAAAAAAGTAGCCTCGTTCAGGCGGCTGGGTTGGGCGAATGGACACCGGCGGCCATTAGGTTATGTGGTTTATACTCTTCAATCCGGGGACATGTGAAGTGATGTTGCCTGAGAACACTTATACAACACCCAATCAAGGCTATAGACAGGAGCACAGTACAACCCATATGGTCCATCAATCAACCCATATGATCCATCAATCTAATCAATGAATCTAATCTCGACCACCAAACATCTCTACCAACCATGTCATCCGTCCTGCATCCCGTACTCCATATTTCGAGTATCAAGAGAGCTAAAGCTGTACGGAACTCAACCAAAATCATGAGATATACGTGGTTTTAGAGTTCCTCGTTCAGGGGCCTAGGCGAGGTTGAGATATGTAACTAATTAAGATGGAAGTGTGACTTTTGAAGAAGGCGACGTGTTCCACCCATTGCCGGAATCACTCCGTCCGCCCCGTCCATGAATGGGATGGATTCTGTGTTTGGGGCACTGATCGACAGAATCTGCGAACAGAGCGGGTAACTTTGTGTGGTAACTTCGGTTGTTACCACCACCAGGAACCACAACACAATCACCATTCATACAAATTAACCCTCAAGCCATCATCATTATTTTTTGTTATACAAATGTAAATTGTGCCACCACCACCACCACCACCACCACCACCACGTATTACATGCATGTCTACCTCTTATCACTGTCTGCCTACCTCGAACCTGATATAAAAAAATTAAAAACTTAAAGAGTGGGAGAGGTTGCTTTTACATCCAGCCATCCAGGTTGTACCCCGGACGCAATTGGTGTACATGTAATTTTACACATTACTTTATTTAGGGATTCTAGGGCACGTCGGTGTGGATTGTGGAAGTCCTCCGGGTGTTTGGAGTGTAGAGTAATGAAAAGGCATTGCCATGATACCGGATTTATATTTACTTGAATATGGAACTAGATAAGGCCCTCGAGTTTTTAATAAAATGTGATACTATAGCATTGGTTAGATCTGCAAGTAACAGAATAAATAACTGACTTATTTGTTTTATTAATTGTTAAGGATCCCTAATTTACTTGTTATAGCTGAAGCTAACTTTTCTACATCTAATTTTGTGAAACTGATAGTATAGGTAATCAATAAAAAAATTGTAATTAAGCCGTGGTGAACTAAGAGAGTCGGGAGGCACAAGGTCCCCGGTTTGCACCCTCCGTCCACCCTCTGTGGGTATCCAAACGATTCCCACAAAGCACAAAGAGAGACGGTTTCAGCTCGTGGATCGTAGGAAGAAGGCAAAAGAAGTGAAAGAGTACCCTGGGAAAAGAGAGACTATAGTTAGAACCACTACAAAGTAATCTATTCGCGTGTGCAAAAGAATATAGAGTCTATCCACCACGGCGCTCCCATCTATACTCTCTCGCTCTCCCTAGTCTGTCTTATCATATCCCTACGTTCCCGTCGAGCCCGCTTAACATTCCCGAGTGCGCTTCCCGACAGTAATGAGAAACGGATATTCCCACCACACCACCATGTTCGCAGATCCTTGTGGATGGGGCATTCTATTCGAAGATCACACTAAGCGTTATCTCATCCATAAACGAAGAACTAGTTAAGGAAGTTTATCTCTTCACCGGATGCTGGCCGCGGAATCGCGCAGATTTTCAGCAACAGCTAGTCATATCGTATATGATTCCACTTCGTCATCATACCACCTTTGAGTCTGTATCCACTGTACAGTATACTACTGGAGTATATGCAAGGAAGTTGAATAAAAACTACTGTACGGAATAGAGTGTGTAAAGCAGATGGATCTACAAAATCCCGGAAATGAAAACGAAGGAAGAGTTCGTCTGGAAATCAAACCATTAGAGGCTAGGAGCAGTCTTCCCAAATGTCCGCCCCGGGCGGGCGGATGTCTACCCGATTCTAGACTATGATTTATTGGGCAGAGATTTTTTGGACTAGGGAACTACTGGGCCCGCATGTATGCCGAGTATGTTACTTTGGATGCTTGAAATGACTTGTTGGTTGACTGATCTCTCGAGGGCATAAGGCTCGTATATATACAGTCTCCCATATCCGTTTGCATATGCGTTTGCACTGTCTTGATACGAGCCACTCTCCCTGATCTTGATACAGACTCTGCATATTCTCATACGAAACACTAACTTCTCACGATCCAGCAAACGGAGCTGCGACTTACGATGCAGGTACACATGCAACAGAGTAATGGCTGGGTGAAGCGAGTGATGCAACAGTGACTAGCCTTTGTGTTCATGCACACCTGTTACAAGGTTCCTGTGCCCAGAATTGGTACAAGAGAGTTGTGTGCTATGTAATCCATTACGAAATGAGTGGTTCTCAGTCCAAAAAAACCCCCTGAGATAGGGAGTGCAACCTCCGCCAGTGCCTACTAGATCCCTGCTCAGGGCCCAGGTATATCTACACATGCCCTGGCATAGACGACGATGGCGGTCTTGGATGGGCTGGCAGCCGCCCGGACTTTTGGGTCGAAGCCTAGCCAGGAGCCGCTTCAATAAATCAGTTAGAGTAGAGTATGAACGTTACATCCAGAAAAAAAGTGGCAATAAGCTTAATAGTGTTACCGCACTAGACACACCGAAAGACGCGATGTGGAGTACAATTGATGTCAGACTTCAAGTGACGGCTTTTATATGCCATGTGAGTCACGTATGTTATATGGTTTCCTACCGGAGGCTAGCGAGCGACGACCATGATGCCGAACTAATCTGCTGCTAGGGTTGTGTGTTCGTACTGTACTACTCTAGTTCGGATGTATCTGTTATTTGCTATTCCAGTACACTAGAAAGTTGAATCAAGAAGCAGGGGGGCGGGGAGATGTTTCCAGCGTCCAGTGGAGCCTATGGAGGTGAAAACTATACCCTTCAAGGGTAATTAACCAGTTTGCATTGGCTCAAGTAGCCACTGATAGCGGAGCCAATGGGCCAACTTGGATTGCCATGCTGGATTTTCTATAATCGTAAACAGTATTCATACCGTGGCATGCAAAATCGGCGCATCTCTCGATTCATCTGTAAAATCCGGAGAGTGCACATAGTTGCACTAACCGGGTTTGGGGGAGCGCTTCATAAGCGATGTAATCCGGGAGAAGTCTTTCAGGCCCGTACGAAAATAAAACCTGTCACCTATATCTCATCTGACAGCACAATTACCGGTGACAAAAGCTTCAGATAGCACCATCTAGACACGAATGGACATGGATATTTCTTCTAGTTTGACAACAAATCCTCTTTTTAAATATGATTCAAGAAGTGCCGCCTGTATTTCTTTGTCGTCTCGGTCTCTTTCGAGGTGCGCTGGTGGTGGCACATGTAGTGAGTTTCACTAGCTAGTTGAAGTATTACCAAATCATTGGCAGTGAATTATATCTAGTACTAAACTGCCATGTTCATCTCAAAAAAAGTAATGGGACGCATGCGCGCGGGGCATCATCGGTAGGAGATCGAACAGAATCTGCGGGCCGTCACATGCAAGTGCCAAACTTTGACGCTGATAGGAGTTAACAAACCAATAGATGAGGAAATTGTACACTGTCACTTATAGAGATGACTTTGGCAATCCCGCACACGTATCTTGGTAGCGAACCAAACGAAGAGGTAACAGATGGTGGCCCGCACGCTCAATCTAGTACCTATGGTTCTTACCGGGTTAACCCATGACACAACTACCTTTCAACTATGCATCGTTTGCCAAAGTCAGTTCAAGGTACAGGTTTAGCCAACTGAACTGATATCTACAGCCACGCCAAGAATCCTCAAACAGCCAGGACATAGATATGATGGGCCTTTAATTGCCCATAGTATCTTAGTGAACGCACAGTGGTACATAAATCTTGGCTGGCGTTGATTTCAAAGATTGACGTACAATTATCGATCGCGATATATTTCAACAGGAAATCTGATTACCGGTCTAGGTTCCTGGCATTGGGTGCTCAACTATGTTTTTCTATTCTTCTTTTCCGCGGCAGATAATAGGCACCACATTTGGTGCAATGTACAAAAAGTCGGCAACCTTATGAATAATCACTCGACTAGTGCACTACACACGCTGTTGCATGTGAGTCTCAGCATCGTCTGAAGTCCCAGCATCGTCTGAAGTCTTGTATGAGAATGTAGACTTGTATGAGGATATGCATATGGACCAGGGTTATGCATCTCATGTCAGGCAGAGCATACGCATACGCATATGGTAGATTGTACATATACGTTCTATGTGTCTCTTCTAGATGGATCAATCAGTTCACTTTTCAACAGGTTATGAGCCCGGCTATCACTGCTATCTAAAAAAATTCTCACAATCTCGATTACAATCTCCAAAAGAGCCTCAAGAACCCTAAACCTCATCGCCGTAGCAACAGCCGCATAAATAGCACTAACACTCAAAACCATCTCCACAATCTCACAATGACTTCCTCCGAACATACCTTCAACAAAACCATGTTGGGTAACATCCCTCAGCTCACTTATGCCAACTATAACGAATGGAGAGACGACATGATACCGGTCCTGGCAGCCATGGGAACATACGCAATCATCACCACAGATGATCCTGAGCTCCAGCCCCTCGATCTCGACCACGATGACAACTATGATAATTGGACGGCTATCGAAGCGGAGGCTACATTTATAATCAGACTGTCGTGTTCCCCTGAAGTACGGCACATTGTCAAAGGTATATGATATCCTCGCAAGATGTCAAATGTACTAGAAGCAGGCCTGGACACCGCTGGATCTACTATCAGCAGACAGGACACGCTTCGCTAGTTCCGGGCTTGCCGACTGAAGGAGAACGAATCACATAAAACGTTCTTCACCAAGCGCAGTAACTACTGCATACGACTGGACCTTACAGATGATGCAATTCCAGATCATGATTTCTGCATGTAAATATTCACATCACTGCCATCAAAGTATGTGATGATATTAATAGTTCTACAGCATAGAAGGTGCCTACCTACATCTGATGCAGCCATGCATGACCTCCTAGAGGAAGAACCTACAGCCAGTCTCTCCAAAGTACTCGGAGATGGATCCATGCGGGCCCCAATTCACTCCTAACATGGTGGTTACCGTGGCCGAGGCCGGGAGCATGGTGGACTTGGTGGACATGGTGGATGTGGTCGATGTGTTGAACATGGTGGACGTGGTGGATATGGTGGACCTGGTGGACCTGGTGGACCTGGTGGACCTGGTGGACCTGGTGGACCTGGTGGACCTGGTGGACCTGGTGGACCTGGTGGACCTGGTGGACCTGGTGGACCTGGTGGACGTAGTGGACCTGGTGAATGTGGTGGATGTGGTGGACGTGGTGAATGTGGTGGATGTGGTGGACGTGGTGGACGTGGTGGACATGGTGGACGTGGTGGACATGGTGGACGTGGTGGACGTGGTGGATGTGATCGATGTGGTGGATGTGGTGGACATGGTGGACGTGGTGGACATGGTGGACGTGGTGGACATAGTGGACGTGGTGAACGTGGGGGATGTGGTGGACATGGTGGACATGGTCAACATAGTCAATGTGGTGGATGTGGTCAATGTGGTGGATATGGTGCACATGGTGGACATGGTGGATGTCGTGGAACCGGAGACAGCCACCAAAGTAAGTGGACCTACTGCCAAATTGCCAGCCATACTTGAGATGCATGCAGAAAACGCAAACGCCCTGAGGAGGGAGGAATCAACCGAAAAGATGATCGCATTAGCTTCCAGTGATGACTCCCAGGCCAGGTCAAAGTTGATTACGTTTCCTACAAATGTATAAAGGCATGGTGCACAGTAAAGATAGCTACAGCTACAGCAGCTCTCGCTATGACTGGAGACTACAATCTCTTCTGACTAAGTCCGTGTGGTCTCGCTGCCGCCACCACCACTGCTCCGAAGTGGGTCATCGATTTTGGAGCATTATAGCACATGTGCAATGACAACAGTAGCTTCTCAACGTACAAAAAGCTTTCAATTCCTATAGGAATCAAACTTGGAGACAACAACTCAGTAATAGCCACACATTACGATTTCATTAATGTCATATACGGCTATCAAGTTGAAGCCCTCCATACTCCTACTTTTTGACATTTCTGTCTATTGATCAACCAATTGGATTTGGGTTGGCATATAAATATATTTCGGAACGGAAAATGCTCCATAACTTCTCCACCTTCCTTCCCCCTCGCCAGAATACTAATCAATGGCATATATGAAATACTCCCCACAACCCTACTTCTATCATCATCAAACGAGAACGACAGAAAGAGAAAGAGTGACAGCTCTCTTCTTAGAGTACTAATCACAGAGCCTACAATCGAACCTACAGTCGAGTCATCAAGAGCACCTATCACAGCCTGAATCATGTCCACTTGAAAGTCACTCACAATGCCAGAATCAAGACTATGGCACCAACGACTAGCGCATATGAATCCTACCGTCATGAAATCCCTGATTGGCGGATATCCACACAATGATTCTGTGTGCACAGTCTGCATCCAGGCCAGGAACAAGCAAAAGTTCATTAGAGTGCCAGTCAAGTGCACCCCGAAGCTTTTTAAACTTGTACATTTGGATGTGTCTGGTCCCTTCTCTACACCAACCTTCGGAGATAATCGATATTATATACTATTCATCAACCACTATCCGAGGTATACATCCGTATGGCTGCTACCAGCAAAGAGAGCCAATACCTGCCTGTCCACCTACCAGTCATTTCGGGCCTGAGTAGACTCTATGGGATAATTGATCATACGATTCTGGTGCAATAATGGATGGGGAGAATATGGCAATAAAACCTGCTGACTTGTTCCCGTGGGCCGATGTATTATATATGAGCCATGTCCTCCATACGCCCATCATGAGCATGGCATTGCCAAAGGAATGATCCGTACAATCACTCAAAAAGCCCGGGTGATGATGATTGGCTCGCAGACTCCCATTCAGTTCTGGTGAAAAGCAGTTAATACTGCAGTCTAACTCAATCAAAGATCACTGAATAAAGGCCTGAAAACAAAAAACCGCCACGATGGTTATCAAGCACCATACAAAATGCCATACGAGATGCTACATGAATTTCACAAACCTATGCACAGTGCTCATGGCAACAAGATATCATATCACACTTCGCTTCACACTCTAGGTCGATTCAGAAGTTACACCTGCAGACTCCTCCCCGAAGTACAACTCTGAGGCAAATTCAGCTTAAGCTCAAAACCGTTCATGATGGTAGGCTACACATATGACTCAAAGACGTTGTGGAGGATATGGGATGCCAAATTCCACAGGGTGAAAGTCCAATTAGACGTCGTCTTTGATAAAGAAAGACAGGCACACATATCATGTTAGCATGAAAGCAACGAGATCGACATGTTGGGATTATCAGAAGATAAGTAATATGTCAAAGAAACAGATACTGGAGATGAGCCTCCCCAAGGAAATGATAGCCAACCTACACAGTTAGGTAAGAGACCCACTTCACACATGCATGAAGCTCCTAACGTGAACGCAGAAAGCTCCAAAAGCTGGTGCCTCCGCCAAGACAATCAGACTGCCCAACATTTGGCTGCAGAAGTTGAAACTGCCCACAGCCGGCGCCTCCGCCAACAGGATTAGACTACTCAGCATACGGCAACAGCGATCAAGAACTCAAGCCAGGTACTGCCGGCATCTCCAGGTCCACCGATAATGTTAGCAATAGGTCCAAATTCCCTGGTAGGTTGCGGTTCCGGTTCCATCCGAAGCCGGACTGTGGCAACGGTTCTCACCACACGAAAAACCCGGCCCACTGGAAATGGGCCAGTTGTACCACCAAAAACCCGGCATTTCAACATCACAACTTTGCCTCCAATTAAGTATTTTAGTTCTGTTTATATCATGACATGATCAGTACGTTGATTGTGCAATTCAACCCGCCCTTTCACCTACCGATCTCAGCTATGTGATCCGACCAATATTCGTAGAGTTACTCCAAATACCCACTTATTTCGCTAGCACTAGGCCCTGTTTTCACAACCCCTCAACAAATATCAGTCGGATTGCAAATCTGAAAGTGGGAAGTGAAAGAGCGGCCAGTACTGCACAATCTGCATACTACTCATGTCCAGATACGACGACAACTCAAATACTTAATTGGAGGCAACGGTGTAGGAACCATAAAGTTGGAACCATGGTCCAGTTCCAACCCGGCTGAGAAACCGCGGGTTTATGTTCAGTCCGGTTACAAACCCGCCAAGACATACCAGGTCGGGTTTTTAGCCGGGTGACCAACCCAACCGAACCGAACCGCCGGCCAAATACCGGACCACTGGCGGGTTACCCAGATCCGTTGCTAACACTATGCGCCGATGGCTAATCGTGTCACACAAAGTCATGGTAAAGTCTCTGCAGGAACATTAACCCCATCAAAAGCCATTCGGAACCCTTTCATGTACGCGGAAGCCATGGAAAGCTCTCAATGAAATCTCTTGAAAAAAACCATAGAGGAAGAATGCACATCGATCCTGCTCTTTAATACCTTCTCTGCTCTCCATTCCCCAGACACATGGCAACCGCATCTTAAGCCAATTGGCTCTTAGTTGGTTTATAACACTAAACATAATCCTGTCAGGTCCACATGGTATTAAGCATGGCTAGTCATAAAATGATACAAGCAAACGGATTTCAGTAAGAATTATGCCCCTGTTTGGAAGCTAACTACATTTCGATATCTCATCTCTCTTATTAGAAAATACAGGTGGAATATGAACCACTTGGATGTAGTTACCACTTTCTTAAACCCCAGAATTAACGATAACAACATCTATATGACTCTGCCACATGGCTGGCCAGAACATCAGCAAAATGTAATTATGTCACTGGGAGCCTCTGGGAGTGTCTGAGAGTTGTCGGACCAGAATCCCAGCGTGGTCAAATCCCAGAGTTGACTGGACCGACGCAGTGGCCTTCAGATGCATCTGGGAGCACCTGGGAGCGCCGGCGACAAGACTGGGAGTGCGACGACAAGCCTGGGAGCGCTGGCGACAAGACTGGGAGTGCGACGACAAGCCTGGGAGCACCTTGGAGCGCTGGCGACAAGCCTGGGAGCGCCTCGAATCACTGTAGAGCAGTCTGGGAGAAACATCTTCTTTGGGAACACTGCAGGTACGCCTGGAAATCATAGCTACTGCTTATCGTTCAACGATTTTTAGAACTCATGTATTCAGTTTGAATTCTCATCTATGTATCTATGTATCTAGATAGCTACCCATCTACACACGGTATATCTGGACTGGCTGCAGGCGGTGCTTGAGAGCAATTTGAGGTGCGCCGGAAGATGACAATCGAGTCAACTCAGAGATACACTTGGAGGGGGTTATTGTGTGAACTTAGAGATGCACTTGGAGTCCGTGATCGAGGGAGTTTGGAGATGCACTGGGGGCCGTGATCGAGTGAACTCAGAGATGCACTTGGAGGCTGTAATCGAGCGAGTTTGAAGATGCACTTGGAGGCCGTAATCGAGCGAGTTTGGAGATGCACTTGGAGGCTGTAATCGAGAGAGTTTAGAGATGCACTTGGAGGTGGTCGATAGGAGGCGCGCCGGGTGCTGAGACTCTATCCATCAGTTAGTTAACTCGCAACCGTGGGAATGTGACGAGGTGACTTTACCTTTGAGCTCTCATGGAAAGCTGAATGGGGCGGTCGATCTTGCAGGGAGGCACGCCGGAAGCTGAAGCTACATTCAGGGGTCAACTCGTAATCGTGAGAATGAAGGGAAGACAGACAATCTTGGGTGGATGCTGTACTTGGTGTAGGCTGTACTCAGTATATGCTGTACTCGGTGTTAACTCATGATCATGGCATGGAGAGATAGAGAGGGATGACTTAACTGTGTGTTCTGCGATGATGGTAGAGAGAGAGAGATGGGGGATGAAAATGGGAACGATATGGAGGATACGAGTGGATATGAGATGTCAGGGGTACGACTTGCCTGATTGGGTTTAGAAGACCTCGTATCGGTGTTTTTACCCCCCGGATTGGGAGTAGTACCTGCCATATCAGGAATGGTAAATTGACTCGCACACGAAATTCTCACAAGTCCCAGTTTCTCATGATGATTTCCCCCATCTCCTTCTCATCCCTCTCTTTCTCTACCATCACCTAAGAACACGAAGTTAAGTCATCCCTCTCTATCTCTCCATGCCATGATCATGAGTTAACACCGAGTACAGCATACACCGAGTACTGCATACACCGAGTACTGCATACACCGAGTACTGCATACACCGAGTACTCATCATCCCAAGATCGACTGTCTCCCGCTCCCAGCCAGTCTCTCATCTCTCGGCGGACCTTATTGTACTCAACTCTCTACATTCCCACGATTACGAGTTAACCAATGCATAGAGTCTCAGCTGCCGTCGCACCTCCCTCCCGATCGGCCACCTCCAAGTACTCCTCCAATCTCGATCGATCATGGCCTCCAAGTGCAGCTCCAAACTCGCTCGATCACGGCCTCCAAGTGCATCTCCAAACTCACTCGATCACGGCCTCCAAGTGCATCTCCAAACTCGCTCGATCACGGCCTCCAAGTGCATCTCTAAGTTACACGATCTCGGCCTCCAAATGCATCTCCAAACTCGCTCGATCACGGCCTCCAAGTGCATCTCTGAGTTCAACTTGATCTCGGCCTCCAAGTACATCTCCAAACTCGCTCGATCACGGCCTTCAAGTGCATCTCTGAGTTCACTCGATCTCGGCCTCCAAGTGCATCTCCAAACTCACTCGATCGCGGCCTCCTAGTACATCTCCCAGTTCACATGATCACGGCCTCCAAGTGCATCTCTAAGTTCTCTCAATCGGCGTCTCCAGGTGCTCCTCAGATTACGCTCCAGTACCGTCTGCAGCCAGATTGGCCGTATGTATATATATAGAGAGACATAGATAGATAATATATGCCATATTATGATGTAGCGAATCTTGTGACTGTAACAAAGACGATACTCATACACGAAATGCCTTGTGGTTATGGAACCCTAAGAACCACTGCTGTGAGAATACGGCACTAAGTCTCCCGCAAAGCTGCACAGAGGTCTCAGCTGCTCCAAAGTTTGACTATCCTATAAGTCAAATCTCGTAGCATCCTGAATGCACCTCCATAACTGCAGGTGCTTTCAGGAGCACCTGAGAATGCTCTTGCAGAGTCTGAGAGCACCTTACTTAGCTCCAGGGGGGCCTGGGAGCATCTGGAATTACTTAGGAGCACCGGTGAGGTCTACCGGAGTGTCTGGGAGGTTTGCGTGTGGCTTCCGGACCGATTTACATTTTGCTGATGAAGGGCTCCACACACCGAAGATTATCATCAGGCTCAGGAACACTCTCTATGGTCTCAAACAGTGCTGTGGTTATGGCACGACGATATCAATGCTTGTCAACACTCTCATGGGTAAACACAATCCCTGGGCGATCCTAACCTCTATCTTCGTAGTGATGGCATTCTGATACATCTGTATGTTCACGATCTCTCCATGTCATATTTGGATGCCGCTGCCAAAGCTGCAATCAAGGTCAAAGCGAAACTCTTGCAGAAGTATAAAATCTCTAATCTTAGCCCAGCACACCTATTCCTCGGCATCGAGATCCATCGCGATGGTACCACTGTCAGTCACAGTCAGAAAGCCTATATCACCACGATTTTCAGACGATTCGACATGGAGCACACACGGTATATCGACGCCCATTGACCCCAATGTAAAATTGGATTTGACTGAACATTGGGAGCAGAAGGAACTGGAAGATATCACAGACTATGAAGCAGTCGTGGGATCACTAATGTATGCAGCACTTGCAATGTGGCCAGATATCTCGTCTGCAGTTGCTGCTCTTTCTCATTCCGATTTGTGGCCATTCACCAGCCATATGACCGCTGCCAAAAGAGTTCTTTCATACTTCAAAGCTACCACTGATTACCGACTACATTTCAACGGCAATGGCATTAGCAATGGCATTGGCATTGGCAATGGCATTGAGATCGGCATCCACCTCAACAATAGCCATGTAGGGTACTCAGATTCTGATTGGGCCAATGGCAGTGCGGAGCGCAAGTCCCAGGGAGGCCATGGGTTTCTCGCCAGCAATGGTGGAGCAGTCTCATGGCAGTGTCGGAAGCAAGGCCTCATCGCCATGTCAACTCTCGAGGCTGAATTTATCGCCTGTTTGGAGGCCTTCAGGGAAGCAAAATGGTTACTGCAATTACAGAAAGTCATTCACGGCAGAGACTTACAACCGCTGCCAATCAACTGCAACATTTAGGGAGCTCTCGCACTCATCACCACGGGAATCATAAAGCCTCGCCCGAAGCACATCGACATTTGTTACCACAATAGTCGAGATCTGCCCAAACACCGAATATTCAACTACTCCTACATACACACAGACGAAAATGTGGCAGATATATTCACAAAGGCACTTACAGAGGATAAGCATGCAAAGTTTACAAAAGCAATGGGTCTATGGTAATGGAGGTCAATTTAAGGTTTGATTTAAGATTGTTTTCACTTTTCTTTTGGGAATACAGATTTCTTTGTTTATATGGATGGCCATCCTCAGGCTACGGTAGTACTCTTTCCCTGATCACGCAGGGTTTTAAGGAGGCTACTATGGGAATCACAAGTTGTTTTCTTGCTCCACGGAGTGTAGCAAGAGCAAGAGTGGGGAGTGTTGCATGTGAGTCTCAACATCGTCTGAAGTCTCAGCATTGTCTGAAGTCTCAGCATCATCTGAAGTCTCAGCATCGTCTGAAGTCCCAGCATCGTCTGAAGTCTTGTATGAGAATGTAGACTTGTATGAGGATATGCATATGGACCAGGGTTATGCATCTCATGTCAAGCAGAGCATACGCGTACGCATATGGTAGATTGTACATATACGTTCTTTGTGTCTCTTCTAGATAGATCAATCAGTACACTTTTCAACACACGCGATACATCAATATTCCGCAGGTCAGATTTAGTCTCAAAAGCCCATTACCCCAGATAAGTCGTACAGTTTTTGGCGTAGTTGAGCTAGTTCCGATATCACTCGCTGAAAAGAGTTGCTTGCGGGAGTTACTAGGAAAATGTAGAGGCCAATTTGAAAGCCTTATGCAAGTTGCCATTTGCAAACTTGAGCAGTTGTGGAAGATCCAGCAGCTTAGCTAGAAAACAAGTACTCGAAATTCGATTTATGATAATCCGTATTATATTCAGCTCACGGTGAAAGATAGCTACTCTTGCTCGGGTTATAATGGGAAGCGGTCTTCACTTTAAATTTCGGTTGTGGTTCTGAAAACAAATTTCACAAAACATACTAACCAATGATAATCACGGTTTCCCTGATGAGAATTTCCGTAGCAGATGTAGCACCGGCCCTTTCCGCCTTTTAAACTAGTTAATTATCGGCATTCGTTGTTTGGACGGTTTCGGTCATCCACAAGACTTTGAACACCCTTAATCGAAATTGTTTCATGATATTTCTGTCGTGCGTTCATTTGTGGGGAGGGGGTTACCAGTTCAGGTGCATACAGGCCTGTACGATCTTTGAGGCGGACAATCTCGGCTCATGAAAGCAGTTGCCAGCAATCGTTTCTATCACTGTCGTACTACCATCTTGATCCGATGGAGCCGTTCCGAACCACGCTAGCAATGCCTAATACAGTTAACTATGCAAATAACACCAATAGAATCACGGCGATATGTCTATGCGTAGGGTAGCAAACGTGGGTTGCTAGGATGTTTGAATGCCACCAATCACAAACCCCCAACCCGATAACGGGGAACCCGAAATCAAGCTTTCCGTTTGGATTCGTATCATCCCAGCAACTAAAGACAACCTGTGACCACAATCATGGGATAGATGAACCATAGCTATTCACTTTACATGGGGGCGAGCAGGATGCTTCAGACCGCCTCGAGCTCCCAAATGTGATTGGAACTTTGACTGATTATGCTGCTGTAGCGCTTTCATGTATACTCGATAACCTGAGTTGGCTAACTGGAAGCGTCTCTACTAAGCTATGTTAACTGGCGAATAAAAGCAGGCTCAGATGTCTTCGACGGAGGTGCCGAACGGAGATTCTGCGCTGTAACCGTTTGCGACAGATAGCAACCGAAATTCAGAAGGGGTAAGTTTGGGTGTCAAAAACTTCCTAATGTTAGGATTTCCTAGAAATTGTTGCGTTGCCTCTATCACGCTCCCACCAGTCGTCCGCTCTATTTAAGGTTTACATTAGACGATACAGAAAAAATTGCCCTTTTACTTTATCGAGCAAAATCAACAAAAATATGTTATTGTGTTAGTAATATAGTGGGTGAAAGGTGTTGCTGTTGGGTGAGTTCCAGCAAAAACGTTACCAGAGGTAAATGTCGAAACCAAGTTTCGAAGTTCAAGGTAGCAATGTTGGTATTTTGTGATCACTTTTCATCTGAGTTCATGAGGCTCAAATTTTGTATGGTAAATTCGACTTTCAAGGTTCAACCGAACGTGCCCTACTCGAGCATATCATTTAACAAATATACCGCAACGCAACCAGTACAAACTCCACTACGGTAGATGTAACCGACACTGTTAATACTGCCAAAGGTTGATCCTGCACACTGGATACGATGTGCGCAACAACCAGAACTGCCCCCATGGCCTTCAGCTGAATTGATTGGGCTTCGGCGGTCGCCGACTGGCTTGCCGGCCACAACGTCGGCCCCAAATTACTGACCATAAGTGGGTGCCTTTGTCAATCAACCAGTGAGTGCGGTTGTTACGAAACAGGGCGTGCCGTTGTCATAGCGGGGGTGTGCTATTCATCGGTGAGGGGGAAATCATCAGTCGTTCGTAGCTGAAAACTCTCTGAAGTGCTTCTAGCCGTAAAATCTCACTTCCCCGAGCAAACCATCTTGACCGAACGAAAGCGATTGGTTGAAATGGAGGTTATGAACTTTTCACCAACCACCAGCTCTTAGAAGCTTTCAATATTTCTGTTTCTGAGAGCGTACAATTTGGTTTGAGACATTCCCCAACTCCTACCGATGACAAATGGGGGTATGCACTTGATAGATTATAGCCAGCACCATATATCAAGTAATCAGCGCACATCGGCCAAGCAGACTTTCTTCCTACATCTCACAGAATGTGGAACACTTTGTGACCAATTCATACAACGAATCTGCGGCTGAAAATGTCAACACGATAAGGCACATCACTATGGCGACTAGGTGCAGATGATGGCTGTGTTCTGTTGCCTCCCAAGCACATGAAAGCAGCTCCAGAGGAGTATCTCCGCCCGGAATGATGAACTGTTAAGTAGCACGAAGGCTAGTTGTTCTTGACAAGGGTTTGTTTTATTCCTCTATACCGGCAGTGTTATAGAAGGTTGGCATTATCACAGACAGTATAAAATAAACTCTTTAACACCCCCGGCCCCACAACTTTGCTCGTATTTACTATCTAACAACACACGGCGTGTCCCTGACTCAACTCAACCCCGAACTATAAAATCCTGTTACCAGCTATACACTACCCGCCATTATACGTTCTCCGCCAGACTCCGTTGTCCTGACGGCCATTCCACAAGTACTGCTGGTGCATCTTGAATTCGGGAACAACTACAGGTAGTATAGAAAGTCCACCACCGTAGAGAATGATTGCTTACATTCTACAGTGAATTGTCATTATCCATCATCAGCTATGGGGATGGAGAAAAACATAATCCGAACTGTCTCCTCGCTGCCATACACTGCATCGTACACACGAATCCAGAACAAAGACAGCCCGACACGCGAGGAGAGCCAAATACCTATACTACGTCCCAGCGAGAGGCCCTTCAGGCGGTTTTTCCGGTCTAGCTATATTCTGCTGGTACATCTTCTATTAGTATCCGGCATGTCGGCCACCATCCTGCTTGCCATACCTGGTCTTGTGGCGAACGACAAGAACTCAAAGCGGTTTTCAAACGGACATTATCTTCAAACGAGCGATGTTGCGACTGCCATCGCAGCAGGACTTGTGTTAGTCCGGATTACAACAGCTAGTTGGTCGAGTATGGTGGCGTGGCGGTGCGTCTATATTCTGTTAGAGAAGGACAGACTCGACCTTCGCCAACTCAACACAATTATTTCGTGGAAGATTTACCCGACGGATCTCTTCGGGCGGTCCAGGAAACCAAAGCGCACTAGCATTAGTACAAGTCAGAGCAGGAGTGTTTTTCGCGTCTGGGCGTCGATTGTCCTCGTTCTTATGTGGCCAGCATCGCTGGGCGCACCATTGTTAACTAGTGCTGTGAACTGGGACTCAGACCATGAATTTACCCCCCGTACGAATCTCAACCCACATTCTGGAAACCACTCTTCTACGGAGGCGTGGCGCTTGTTCCAAACATCGAGTACCGACCGTCGTAACACAGTTGTCCGGGCAGTCAGTAACGTTGGCAGAATGACTATGAACACCAATGGTCTGCAACTTGACTCGTGTCGGCATGTTGTAAGTGTCCAGGGTTTGGAGGCAGGCGCGAAAGTTGAGAACGATGTATTTCCGTGCATTGAGACCGGCGACATAAAATGGAGTTCACTCCCCTCCGACATCGAGAAAAAGCTTCACTACACCCGTATCTTTAGCCTCATCAACACAGAAATGTTTGTATCTGGTCAGATTGGAGCTGTGGCACTATTCGACCTCGGTCAATTGGAGTCGGCTTTGAAATTCCGGGCGTCATCACAACAGTGCGGCGAGAGGCTGAATTCGTCGTCTTGGACGGCTATATTTAACGAGCTCAAAGACTTGTGGGACGAGGCTGAAATATCAACGCAAGAAAATGTGACATGTGGGGAACTCGGTAACCTGCCGAATCCGGCCGTGTTCACGGGAAAGAAGCATGTCATCCTATTTACATCCGAATACGACGGCAGTAAATGCGGCCCCGTTGAGGCAAATTTCGGGGAGCTCCCAGCTGGCGCCATTCCGTTCAGCTTCAAGCAAGATCAGGGTTCGCCCTGCTTTATCGCTGGCGAAATTGATATTGTTGCTGGGGTGATGAAAAGCGCCCAGGGCACAGCTATCAATACCATGGTTGCGGACGTAAAGCGCCGCGACAACCTTGATGAAGATCCGTGGGTCAATGAGGCCCTTGTCTTACTACCGGATGTAATGAATATGCTTGGGCTTATCAACATGACCACCACTATCGAGAGGTGGAGACATACCGACAACTATGTTAAGTCCGCTATTCAATACGCCTACTCTGCAACCTGGGACGCCATGGACCAGAAGTTTAATCCTAACGACCATCAAGTTTCGATACTTACACCGATACAAATAGTCGTTGCAAGTGTTAGGCCAGAGAGAGTGTATGCCTGGCTCGCTATTAACTTACTATTTACAATTTCGGGGGTTTTGCAGTGGCTACTTCAACAAAAGTGTGAGCGACCCGTTGTGATTGACACCGCGGCTGTCGCTATTACTACGGATGCCTCCCAACTGTTAACAAAAGAGAGTAAGGGCAAGGAACTAGGATGGAGGAGCATGTCTTATGTTACTAAGCCTGATGCGTTCGACGATGGTGGTGCTAGAATTGGTTTGCAGCTCGAGCATCATAAGGAGACAGGATGGTTTGCCTTGAAGGAGAGTTCGAACTAAAATAGCCCTGCACATGTAGACAGTTGAAAGAGTAATGATGCAATGGTATTAATATTGTGTACGGCATTCTCATTATCTTTATATTGTTTTTGTATCTAGACAGGATAATATCATGCGTTTTGTTGAGGTGGTTTCAGTTTTTTAATTTTTCTGAGTGGAATGGTTCGGTGGTGTTTTGGGTATGGTCTTGACGGACGTATTCCACCACAAAGTTTCAGTGGTAATGTCACTAATATCCTTTCAGTATGCTGCCACTTCTTCTGTGGAGTAGATCCCACACATGCACAGTTATTAGGCGTGTTGGGTTAGCAGATGGATATCAGTCTAGAGCCATTGAGTCATGTGATTTATACTCTTAATCTCAAACGTCCTGTAATTCGGGAAAGTGCGAAGTGAAATAACGTGAGGGGCACGAGCGTACACGAGTTGTACTCGTCATTTCCCGGTAATATTTTTAGCTACTTGAGTATCGGCACTTTATCTAGAACCTTAAATAGTAGTAGGAAACAATGTCGTTTTCCGAGTCTACCAACGTTGTGATTGCCGCTTCTACTTTCGTGTATTCCATAATTGCTTCCACTATCTCCTATCACCGCAGCTTCTAGCCTTCAGTAATCTGTATGTTAAATATCTACTTGAAGCCGCACTCGCATATATCCCGCGGATTCGTACCTAGCCCTGCGTCCAGTAGCCGGTGGCTGCACAGGAGAACAGGGAAGAACTATCAATTCGGTATATTTTTTATGTATAAGAGCAAGCGGTAGATAGCAAGGAACGGCATCGCTCTGGGCACCTCTTTTTGCTGTACTACATCACATTGCCAAAACTTTCGCAGCAGTTCGAATTCCGTTTTGCTATCAGTCCTAGACTTATGAAAAGGAAGACATGCTATATCATGTGAATTGTGCTACTGTGGTATGTTAGACTGTTTAGATTCAAGTAGTTTAGGGCATACTCTAACGCATGCCCTCCTCACTACACTCGAGTACACTCTGCTTGTCCCAACTGTTACGATATGGAAGTTGGGGAGAACCGTGTGCGTGTATTCTATGGTACAGAGAAGAGAGAAGGAGAAAGACTCGAGATATATACAGGAGGCATCAGACCCTGCAGCAGAACCGTGTATCAGATCTCTAACATCATGTACATCTGTAACACCAACTGTTAAAATACTGATTGCTAGAGAAGCTTGATTGTACTATCTAAGAGGGCCACAAGGCCATATATCTATACGGTACGAGCACGTACGTACTCATCTAAATGTAGAGACGGCTGAGCTCCGTCAGCCCGTATCAGAGCCATCTCCGTCAGCCCGGATCTGAGCCAGCCCCGTCAGCCCGTATGAGAGCCAGCCTCGTCAGCCCGTATGAGAGCCAGCCCAGTCAGCCCGTGTGAGATCTATTTATGCAACACTCCCCCCTCTTGCTACGCTCTGTGGAGCAAGAAAACAAACAAACAAACAAACAAACAAAGATAATGCGCAACTTGTGATTCCCATAGTAGCCTCCTTAAAACCCTGCTTGATAAGTGAGCAGGGAAAGAGTACTACCGTAGCCTGAGGATGGCCATCCATATAAACAAAGAAATCCATATTCCAAAAGACAAGTGAAACAACCTTAAATTGACCTCCAATTACCATAAACCCATTGCTTTGTGAACTTCGTATGCTGATCTTTTGTAAGTGCTTTCGTGAGTATATCTGCCATGTTTTCGTCCGTGTGTACGTAGGAGTAGTTGACTATTCGGCCTTTGTGCAGATCTCGACTGTTGTGATAACAAACGTCGATGTGCTTAGTTCGAGCTTTGATGATTCCCGTGCTGATTAGAGTGAGAGCACCCTGATTGTCGCAGTTGATTGGCAGCGGTGGTAAGTCCTTGCCATGAATGTCTTTCTGTAGTTGAAGTAACCATTTCGCTTCTCTAGAGGCCTCCGAGCAGGCAATGAACTCGGCCTCGAGAGTTGGCATGGCGATTAGGCTCTGCTTTCGAGACTGCCACGAGACTGCTCCACCATTGCTGGCGAGAAACACATGACCTCCCTGGGATTTGCGGTCCCCGCTGTCATTGGCCCAATCGGAATCCGAGTACCCTGCGAGACTGTTGCCGATGTCAATGCCGTTGAAATGTAGTCGAAAATCGGCTGTATATTTGAGATACTGAAGAACTCTCTTAGCAGCAGTCATATGGCTGGTAAATGGCCGCGAATTGTAACGAGAAAGAGCAGCGACCGCATACGAGATATCTGGTCGAGTTGCAAGTGCTGCGTACATTAGTGATCCCACGACTGCTTGATAGTCTGTGATATCATCCAATTCCTTCTCCCCCCGATCATCGGCCAAGTCCAACTTTACACTGGGATCCATGGGTATCGAGACCCTGTGACTATGCTCGATGCCGAATCGTCTGAGGATTGTGGTGATATAGGCTTTCTGACCGAGACTGATTCCGGTACCAATTTCATCGCGGTAGATCTCGATGCCGCGGAATTGACGTGCCAGGCCAAGGTTAGTGATCTTATATTTCTCTCTGAGTTTCGCCCTGACCTCGATCGCGGCTTTGGCGGCGGCCTCCGGATATGACATGGAGATATCGTCGACATACAGAAGTATCAGAATAGCGTCGCTGCGGAGATAGAGGTTGGGATCGGCTGAGGACTGTGTCAACCCAAGAGAGAGTAGAAAGGCATTGATATCGTCGTGCCATAGCCGTGGAGCTTGTTTAAGGCCGTATAGAGCTTTCCTGAGTCTGACAATGATCTTTGGTGCGTTGAGGCCCTCTGGCCATCCTTCTGGCAAAGTCATATAGATGTCGTCATCGTCGATTTCGGGGTTTAGGAAAGCGGTAACTACATCCAAGTGGTCCATATTCCACTCGTATCTCCCGATGAGAGAGATGAGATACCGAAACGTAGTTAGCTTCCCAACAGGAGCATAAATCTCACCGAAATCCGTCTGTTCGTATCCCTTTATGACTAGCCGTGCTTTGTACCGTGTGGACCCATCAGGATTGTGTTTAGTCTTATAAACCCACTTAGAGCCAATCGGCTGAACTTACAGATGCCATGCTTCCCGGGAGTTGAGAGCGGAAAAGTTGTTATTGAGCAGGATCGATGTGCTTTCTTCCTCCATGGCTCTTTTCCAGTGATCTCGTTGAGGGCTTTACATAGCCTCCGCGTATGTGAATGGATCTTCTATGAATGCCGTTAATGGTTCTGCGGAGGCTTTACCTTGGCTTCTTGTGACACGACTCGCTATCGGCAGAGCTGGAGCTGGAGATGCTGGCGGTACTTGGCTTGATTTCTTGATTGCTGCTGCCGAGCGCCGGGCAGTTTGATCCTCTCTGCGGAGGCGCCGGCTGTGGGTGACGTTTTCTGCATCTGCTGCCGAACGCTGGGCAGTCTGATCCTCTCTCCGGAGGCGCCGGCTGTGGGCGTTTTCTGCGTCTGCTGCCGAACGCTGGGCAGTCTGATCCTCTCGGCGGAGGCGCCGGCTGTGGGCGTTTTCTGCTTCCTCGTCAGAAGCTTCATGCATGTGAGATGTGGATCTCTTACCTATCTGCGTAGATTGACTATCTCGGAGAGGCTCATCTCCGGTATCTGTTTCCTCGATATATTCCTTGTCTTCTGGTAGTCCAAACATATCGGTATCAATTTCATTGCTTTCATGCTGGCATGACATGTGTGCATTTCTTTCTTCGTCAAAGACGACTTCTGATTGGGCTTTCACCTTCTGGAATTCGGGATCCCATATCCTCCACAACGTCTTTGAATCGTGTGTGTAGCCTACCATCATGCAGGGCTTTGACCTTGGGCCGGACTTGCCCTGGCGGCGTTGAACTTCGGGAATGAGTCTACTGGCATAGCATCCAAATCGACGTAGGTTGTGGAGAGAGGCTTGATACGATATTTCGTTGTCGGCAGCATCGTGCGTCGGTTTGCCAAATCCATGTAGCATTTCGTATGGCGTTCCGTACGGTGCTTGATACCCATCGCGGTCATTTCTTTTCAGGCCTTCATTCGGTGATCTTTGATGGAGATAGACAGTGGTATTAACTGCTTCTCCCCAGAACTGAATGGTAGCCTCAGAGTCAATCATCATCGCCCGGGCCTTTTCAGTGATTGTACGGATCATTCGTTCGGCAACAGCGTTCTTATGGTGGGCGTATGGAGGACATGGCTCGTATGTAGTACCGCGGGCCTCAAGGACATACCGGAAGGTCTTATTGTCGTATTCTCCCCGTCCATTTTCGCACCGCAATCGCTTGATCTCGTATCCCATTGAGTCTACTCGGGCCTGAAATGACTGGTAGGCGGAGGTGCAGCTCTCGGCTTTCTTATTTGGGAGCAGCCATACGGATGTGTACCTCGTGTAGTCGTCGATGAATAGTATATAGTATCGATTGTGTCCTAAGGTCGGTGTAGAGAAGGGACCGCACACATCCGAATGTACAAGTTCAAAAGGCTTCATAGTGCGCTTGACTGGCACTCTAATGAACCTTTGCTTGTGCTTGGCTTGGATGCAGACTGTGCACATAGAATCATCGTGTTTATATCCGCCAATCGGAGTTTTCATGGGGGTAGGATTTATATGGGCTAGTCGTCGGTGCCATAGTCTTGATTCTGAGATTGTGAGAGACTTTCGAGTGGACTTAGTTTTTGCTGCGGTAGGTGCTCTTGGAGGTGAGCTTTCTCTTGGAGGCGAGCTTTCTCTTGGAGGTGAGCTTTCTCTTGGTGGTGAGCTTTCTCTCTTTCTCTTTCTCCCGTTCTCGGTAGTCGATGATAGCAGTGCGGTTGCGGGAACTATGATATATATGCCATCGATTAGTTTTCCGGCAAGGGTGCAGGAAGATGACGAAGTTATGGAGCATTTAGTAGTTATGGAGCATTTTCCGTTCTGAAATACAGTCGTATGCCCGCCCAAATCCAATTGGTTGATCGATAGAAGGGAAAGTCGAAAAGTAGGAGTATGGAGGGCTTCGACTTGATAGCCCTGTATGACGTTGACGAAGCCATAATGTGTGGCGGTGACTGAGTTGTTGTCTCCGAGTTCGGTTACTATAGGAAGTGAGAGCTTTTTGAACGTTGAGAAGCTGCCGCGGTCATTGCACATATGGTGTGACGCTCCGGAATCAATGACCCACTTCGGAGTGGCGGCGGTGAGACCACAAGCAGTTAGTCAGAAGGGATCGCAGTCTCCGGTCGTAGCGAGAGCTGCTGTAGCAGTGGCTTTCTTCACTTTCCACCATTCCTTTATATGTTTGTAGGAGACGCAATCGACTTTGACGTGACCTGGGAGCCCGCACTGGAAGCAAATATGCTCATCGTTGTTTCCTCCCTCCTGATCGCGTTTCCGCTTTCTGCATGCATCTGTAGTATCGCTGTCAATTTTGCAATAGGTGCACTTACTCTCGTGGCTAGCTCCGCTTCCACCGCTTCCACCGTTGCCACCACGTCCACCGCGTCCACCGCATCCACCGCGTCCACCGCGTCCACCGAGTCCACCACATCCACCGCGCCCACGGCCACGGTAGCCACCACGTTGGGAAAGTTGGGCGGCCCCCGTAGATGCATCTCCAAGTTCCTTGGTAAGGCCGGTTGTAGTTTCTTCTTCTAGGAGGTCATGCATGGCTTCTTCGGGTGTGGGCAAGGGTCTTCTATGCTTCAGGACCATTAATATCATCGCATACTGTGATGGCAATGATGTGAATATCTGTGTGCGGAAATCTCGATCAGTGATTGCATCGTCTGTATGGTCCAGTTGTGTGCGGTAGTTACTTAGCTTGGTGAAGTATGTTTTAAGGGGTTCGTCCTCCTTGGGTCGGCAAGCACGCAACTGGCGAAGGATTTCCTGTCTGCCGATATAAGATCCGGCGGTGTCCAAGCTGCTTTCTAGTGTGTTCCACATCTCGTGAGGGTTACTCATTCCCTTGATGATACGCCGTACTTCGGGGGAACAGGAAAGTCTGATCATAGACGCAGCTTCGGCTTCCTTAGCATTCCAATCATCATAGTTGTCATCGTGGTCGAAATCAAGGGGCTGCGGTTCAGGATCATCTCCGGTGACGATTGCATATGCTTTCATGGCTGATAGGACGAGTATCATGTCGTCTTTCCATTCATCGTAGTTTGCGTGAGTGAGCTTGGGAATGTCGCCTCACCTGGTCATGTTGAAGGCGGGTTCGGAGGAAGACATCGTGAGATCGTGGAGATCGTGTTGAGTTTTAGTGCTGTTTTATGCGGCTGTTGCTACGGTGACGAGGGTTAGGGTTTTTGAGGTTTAGGGTTCTTTTTAGATTGAGATCGTGAGAATAGGATTTTATATGGTAGCAATGGCTGGGCTCATAACCTGTTAAAATACTGATTGCTAGAGAAGCTTGATTGTACTATCTAAGAGGGCCACAAGGCCATATATCTATACGGTACGAGCACGTACGTACTCATCTAAACGTAGAGACGGCGGAGCTCCGTCAGCCAGTATCAGAGCCATCTCCGTCAGCCCGGATCAGAGCCAGCCCCGTCAGCCCGTATGAGAGCCAGCCTCGTCAGCCCGTATGAGAGCCAGCCCAGTCAGCCCGTGTGAGATCTATTTATGCAACACCAACACTTGTGATGTTGCCCGAGTGCCTCACTGTGATCCAATCACGCAGACGTCCGATCAATGCTATTGAAAAAGCTCGGGATCAGCTAGTCCTAAACAGCCAGTATTAATACCATCTACCCTCTTGTCGATTAATCGATGACGATAATGAGATTAGATAGAGAATGATTAGATAGTGGGGATCACTTGTCGAGCTGGATAGTCATTGATGCTAGGCTTGGAGGAATGAATAGAGATATTATCTTTCTCTCCGCTCATATATCAAGTATTATGCGATCCAAAAACCATAAACTCAGAATTTAACCAAACTTTTAATAGTTATACACTTGGTTTGTCTGCTTGAAGCATTCTCATTGGTCGGGTGAACTTTCCACGTGGCGCATGTGGCAGTGGCAGATACAGTGGCGGGTACAGTGGCGGATATCCACATGTTGACTCAGGATTTATCCCGAAGACCTACAAGTTTTTAGAACGCCATCAAAGCTGCTAGAAAGGATTGGAGAGTGCTTGCTAATGCACTGAGTCATTTGTGTATACTCATTCACAAATTTTCACTCGCCACCCGCCATTCTCCACTGCCGGTGCCACTCTACCATCTCCAGCGAACTTCAAATTTCTTAGGCATATAAAGGCATGGATTCTACCATTCGATAGTTCGGTAGACAATCACTTTTGTATGATAGATAATTCAATCTCTCTTTGTACTCGATCACTCTCAACAATACAGCAGACACAGGGGTAAATATACAGCGGTGGATATACAGCGGCAGATACAGCAGTGGATATACAACACAGCAGACACAGTGGTTGATATACAGTAGCAGATACAGTGGCAGATACACAGTGGCAGATAAACAGCAGCAGATATCCACAGCGGCACATTCACAGGGGCAGATACACAGGGGCGGATACACAGCGGTAGATATACAACGGCAAAAACAATGGCAGATATAGAACACAGCAAACACAGTGGCAGATACACGGCAGCAGATACACAGCAGCGGATACACAGTGGTACATGAACATCAGCAGATACAGTAGTGGATATACAACACAGTAGACACAGTGGCAGATACACAGCGGCAGATACACAGCGGCAGATACACAGCAGCACCAAATCAAGATACACAGTGGTGGACGCACAGCAGAAGTCTAGGTGATCTGCCTGATATCGTAACAAGTCCACCATGCTCAACGTTTCGAATCCTGGGGGCGGCGAAGCCGCCACCGATGCTAGTATTGTATATATATACACATCTTGCATGGCCTCGAAGCATTCTCATTGGCCAGAATTGTTTTCCGTGTGGCTATGCCTCAAGCTCATTAATCGGAATTATTCGGCATGTGGCGGTGCGTCGGTTTCTACGGTGTCATCGCGGGACGGCTACTTCGCAGTCATTGCCGTCCGTCCCCGTCCTGCCTCAAAAAGACGGCGCCGTTTCCGTCCTGCCCTCGGACGGACGGGACGGTTGACTTTACTGTGTGCGGGTCAGGCCAAAGCCGTCAGGTATCTGCAGTCCGGTCAGGCTCCCTGCACGTTGATCTTTATCTGCCCAGGCTTTGGGCGGCCTCCAGGATCAAGGACTTTATCTGGCCGGACTGCGAATCTGAAGTCCGGTCAGCGGCCGGCCGGGCCGCTTCGGAACACTGGTGATGGGTGACATCCGAAGAATCTAACTCAGTACAATAGTGCCATGCCAGAGGTATTCTGTTTTTCCTCTTTAGTGGTAGCAGCAATATTAGGGAGGTTGATCAGTGAGCGCATCTAGAGCAAGATGAACCCAGTTGGCATTTATCATGCTGGTAAATATCTAGAGCAGTATTGATAGGGGCTACACATACCAGCGAAGGAGCTCTTGATCTCCTTTGGCAATAAGCGCGGCTTTTGGGCATTTTACAGCTTCACTTCCCAAGAAATGACCACCCAAATTACCCATCTTGAATATCCTATTATATGCGGTGTAGTAGCGAAGTATCACAATAGCAGCTACACTTCAACAAAGGTAGCATGGAGGACTTCGACGGCTGGCCATAATACCGTACCATAACTCAGCCTTTTGAGGTTTCCATAATCCACAATCGGTATAACTTGGGGGGATATATTAGTATATTCACTGCAGGGGTCCTTCGGAAGCAAAATGAACTCATATTCGTTTGGTGGTGAACTGCATGCATGTTTTTGACATTTGCATGGCCTCATCCTTAACTCAAAATGATGAATATAATTCTCATCTAGACGCCCCAACGGATACGCATGCTCCGTTCTTAAAACCCCAGAAAAACAATCAAAACCGCAAACCCTCACTAAAGTACAGCTGCTACAACCATGACTCCGGCAACGACACCCATAAATAACCCCCCAATCCTGACAATGTCCGCACCTGAATCATTCACAGTGGAACTAACTCCAACTACACTCCCACTAGTTGCAGAAGCACTCTCATTTATCCCACATAAGACCGCCGTCCCGGCCGAACTTTCCCCTGCAGCACTCCCGGTAGCATTCTGCACTGCGGTCTCCAGCCCATCCGAGCGGACTCCAGCCCATCCGAGCAAAACTCTTTCCCGCAGTGCTCCAATTGTTCCGCTTACTACTCTTCCGTGTAGTACTGAATCTCGTGCTTGTGGGACTTCCCACCACCGCTCTCGAAGTTGTAGTAACCTCAATCACTTCCTTCACAGCACTAACATACACCCGCATATCACTAACCAAGCTCTCCCTCGCCGCGCCCGCCACTATTGTCTGCGTTGCGGCAAATCTAACCGCCTTGTCTAGGCGTGCACTGCGTTTGGTATATGTTGCTGTGGCAATTTCTAAAGCGTCGTCTAGCGCGTCACTGTCGTAGATATCTAGGCGGTCGTTGAGGATATCTAGGGTAGATTCTTGTGCGGGGATCAGGGGTACTTCGATATCGAGATAGAGGGCTCTGGGAGGAGTTAGTCGGAGTATTTAAGGAAAGATGTAATGGGTGAGAGCTTACAGAGTGAATGTGAGGAGGGTTAGAAGGAGGAATATCGGATGGAGTATGGTGGAATTAATGAGTGGTGAGAGATTGATCTGCAGCGTGTTGTAGTAGACCTATTCGTAGAGTATCTATGGCTTATAAACTGCATGTGATGTGACGTCTAAGGAAACGACTAAATCGTATGGTGGTCGCCATCATATCGTGCACGCAATCTCGAACGGCACGACATCATTACTACTCATTGACAGTATCGACCACCAATGAAACTTTGGATATACGCCACTGAGACTAGAACCTCCGTCTCGGATACTTCCGCAACTAAAAAGGTCTAGCAAGCCGCCTTCGAATTCATTGATCTTAGTCCGGAGCTACTGCTTATACCCGGAGACGTCGAAATGCTTAGGCGAAGCGACGAGGTCCGTTTGACCTTCGGGACTCTCTACCCTGCTGCCAAGTTGCATGATACTACATGGTCTGTCTCAAAGCTACCCGTCAAATGATGGCATATTTATTCAGAAATTGGTTCTAACCGAGACTACCGGTCACAATCCGCGTAGCAATAGATACTAACCATACCCGCAATGTTTTGCTATAATTCGACTTGTAGACAATTTCAGTAGATCAAAGCATTGGGGTGTTCAGCATATGCCGCTGGGAAAGAGCAAGCGACGGCAGAGAATTAAATCCATGGGCAGAATTCCTTTACCGATCTCGTAATTAGTTACGTGAATTGATGCAATGGCCACCGTGCCTAGCCTGATGACAGCTCAATTCTCGGAGGTGGCTTTCTCTCTGGGACTGACGGGATGGAATGACGGCCATTTGGGGCCATTCACCGAAAGGAATCACTGGTCGCAACCCATAGGTAGTCGCGCTAGTACATTGACTAAGACAAATTGAAGTTCACATGTCCGGAGATTTAGGACATGCATGTTTAGGGACATATGTCGGCCGAAGACATGCTTGGCCATGGTCTACCGAAGGGCTGGGGTTGTTTTAAGCTAGGAACTAAATGTCTGCTTGTTCCTCGTTTATGATATGACTTACTCTTAATTAGATATGCTGTAAGAGTATTGTACCCATCATCGATCGGTTGCTAAGCGGTCTGTAGAGTGTATATAAGTTGGGGATCGGATTGCCGCCGGAAGTCTTAAATATATAAGTAGAATTTCATCTAAGAGTTCCTCTTCAATGGTACTGCTGTGGGGTTTCTACGAAGTCTAACGACATGGGGTTACAGAATAATAAATATAGCATGCTCTGAAGCTCTATCCCCTGGATCGTAACTTTGGCATTCCCGGCCCGTTTGGGCATGGCAACCGACTCCCCACCTGCAAATATTTAGCGATGCAACCACAACTCTGTGGGGGTGGCCTGGGAGCATTATAAACTTA
>Ga0307514_10000406_pt1 | contig 96461 bp, 92 predicted proteins | sample 16_EM_MG_FD_203088 | JGI IMG/M metagenome (GOLD analysis project Ga0307514, IMG submission 203088) | Populus trichocarpa ectomycorrhiza microbial communities from riparian zone in the Pacific Northwest, United States - 16_EM | ecosystem: Host-associated > Plants > Roots > Unclassified | place... | reverse complement strand
GGGCATATCATTACCCCTCAGCCAGAGCTGGAGTCATGGGCAATTTTCAGTAAACCTTGAGAAGGGAAAGTAGCTGGGATGGTGGCTTTGCCAGCAGGAAAGCCCAGCCAGCAATACCAAATCTCCACCCAAACTTTGCTAAGCATGTTCAAAATGCAAGTAACTGTGGTGTCTCAATAACGAAAGGCATCATTTTGTGGAATTCAATCACCTGTAAAGGAGAAAGGTGGGTAGTGGTGCATAGACATGGGGTGGGTTGCCAGCTCAGAGAGCAAATTTTGGTGGGGCAGTAAGACTTACAAAGTCACATCACATATAATTTACAATTCACTTTGACATAAAGTTTTATTTGCTACTAAAGAAGGCTTGATAAAAAGGACAGCCTCTGATGACCATTTTTGGACGTGTGGTGAGGTGGTTGCGCGGGCGGCCCGTATGGGCCGGGAACCGTTACGATCCAGGGGATAGGTTGTGGACGGCCCGAAACCGTGACAACCCGGGTAAGCCGACGAACTGGCGCTGGCTGGACACAAACCCGAACCCAAGTGCTTATTGGGGAGTCGCGCAGTTCAACACTTCAACTATTTATCTTAACTCAAGAAGTGGCGCTCTTATGGCAGGCAAAAGTGGTCAAAACTAATGGACTTAATTGAGAGGCCTATCATTGTGTTATGTCTGTGATTTGTTCCTTCCGAGGCCGGAACCCAGGGCTCTGCATGATAAATCACACGAATCCATAGACGCTCTGGCTTCCCCGCTCTAGATCTGTTTGGGGTACGTTCTGAGGAATATTTGCAGCAGCTATAAATTTCTAGAACAAGCGTTAGGACGTAAGCGAGTCAAGAAAAGAAACCTGCTCACATGTACAGCCATCGGGAGCTTTAATTGGGAATTCGTGCGACTTTACCGTGCAAAGGAAAGTGTCGCCCACAAGAGGGAAGGTGCTGCATATGCATGTGTGAGATGATGGTGGGTTAGCTTTCTATTGGGCTGGTAGAAGGTTTCAATGCTAAGTGTGTATTTTTGGTCATGTAGTGTAGATTATAGAACAAGCATATGCGATATGCAAACCCCTTGTCATCTTGTGCATTTCCCGATTTTTTTGCCAATGGCTGTACGCAACGGCAGCATTAGCATGCATATGAACACATATGTGTAAGAACCGAGGTTCGCATTAATCTGGATTCTCTCAAACCTCGCATCTCACAACCGAGCTTGCGATGTTTGAGAGAACGAACCCAGACAAGGTTCGCATGCAACCTATCAAGTTTGCAAGAAATAAAACATTAGTTTCTCAACCTTTAGCCTTTCGCGTGTAATTTTCGGTACTCAAACGCAACCCAAGTCGATTGCCCAGCGGTCATGCAAAGATGCCGTTTATGACGTTTCGGCGTTTCAAACCGCGGTATCTCCAGCCTGAACTGCTTTACAAACTGCTCCTTCCCTTCTCGTATAGTCACGGTCTATCATCTGAATTTCAGTCACTATACGTCTACGCCGCGCAGTGGGGCTAGGAAGGGATGAAAGGGTAGGGATAAGGGGTCACGACTTGTTGATGATGAGAAGTAATGGGGATAATTAGGAAGATGTATGTCATGGTCGCAAGCGGCCGAATACAAATAAAGGAGGACGATGCTATAACGAAAACTTACCCAGCTGAGGGTTATGAATATGGCGAGCTTGCGAGCACCAAGTAAGCTATACTTCCACACGCCCGAAGGAGCTGAAGGCGAGTTCAAACCAATCCTCAGCTTTAACTGGCTTTGTGTTAAATTTGTGTTTGTTTAGACTTTTCGTACCGTTGCAACTGCAACGGGTGTTCTCTTGTATGATTACAAACAAATAAACACACAAGCAAACAAGCAAACAAGCAGTGGGGCTAGGGTTTCAATGGTCCGTTGATTAAAGTTGAACTAAAACTATACAACTTCACCAAAATTGTAGACCAGCAGGTTTTGTTATATTAGCAGTGGCTACGCACTGTACTAGAGTACACAAAGAGAAACTGAAACTGAAACTCCAAAGACATATGAAAGACACAAACATGGCATAAGCTCGGGTTGTTAACCCTCCCGGGAAGAGGCAAGAGTCTATAATACATCGGGAAATATATATGGGGTATATGTAAACAAGGACCTTGAAGTGAATTAAGGCATTAAAAAGTTACAAAGTGAAGCCAGAAAGAAGAACAGACCTAAAACGCCCCATCCTACCCACAAAGGGAAATAAGCTTCGTTATCGTTATCGTTATCGTTGTAGTCGTAAGTCGTACAGTCGTAAGTAGGAAAAAAGTAGTACAAAAGAAATCCAAATCACCGGTTTTCTGTGCAAAGAAACCAAAGAACTAGATGTACGAATGAGCAAATAGCCAAGTAATAGGGTTATCCACCAGCCAAAGAGGCAAACAGAGCCAGTTAATGTCGTAAAGGTCGAAACGTCGAAGATAATGATGGCGAACTCGAACACTTAACAAATACCGTCGAACCACCCCCTCCCCCAACTACCACCACCCTCCCTCTCTCCCGGAAGCTCCACCTCAATTTTTGGCGGTCTTCCAACAGGTCCCTCCCCCTCGTCCTCATATGTTGGTTTAACCCCCTCATACACCGGTGTCGCAAACATCCCCAGATCCATCCTACTCTCCCCAATGCATCGAAAATCCAGCGTACTAGGCTTCCTCGACGCGCACCTCAGAATTTGCAGCGTCGCTTGACTCTCCTTCCTAGATCGAAAGAGCTGCTTCACTTTTGCCAAGAGCTTTCGCTTTCGGTGTGACGAAGACCAGGATATGAACGAGCGGAAGGAACGTGTGGATGATTTTGTGTTTGTGGAATCAAACGAGTCTGGTCGTAGCGCCCCCGATGGCGTTCGGCGGTGGTGGTAATGCATAGATGGTATCGTTCGTAACCGCGCGATTGAATACGGGGAGTGGATTGTGTACGGTAATTCTTCGGCGTTGATGGAGTTTGGAAGGTGGGTGAAGGAGCAGTAGAAGTCTTGGTCGCGGAATGTGGTGGGTTTTGTATACATTGAGGTTTTCTTTCCTTTCGTGTGACGTGGTTGCTGCAGTATGGGCGGGTGGCTGCCGATGGATTGCTGGTTCGTATTTTCATATGATGAGTGCTGTTTCTTGCGGGGATGGAGAGACGGATGACGGCGTCCCATTCTATCATCAACATAGGCTTGCTCGCGGTGGGTGAAGATGGGTTATATCCACACTCGCACCCCATGAGTAGCACAAACCACAACTCACTCTATCCGAACCTATAATATTCAACGGCGATTGACTTTTGTTTCACATTGCTCTTCCCGAGGAAAAGGCAAACAGCCCGCATGTAGATGTGGAACAAGCCGCGGGATAGTATCGCATACATACCGGAGGTGGGAAGTAGCGGGTAGTAGTGGTTGAAATTCTTCCCTGCAGCTGCTGCAGGTGTGAGTTGTCGTCAATGTAGTAGCTAGGCCCACCAACCAAACCAACCCTATGTCTTCCAGCGCAGAGCGAGTAGGTACAGTACATGAAACCTATGGTTCTTTAGGTATGTAGGCGGAACGCTTTGCTTCTGACGATACTCTAGACAAGTTGTATCTTGGTACTTATCACATCAATATCCGGCCAATGGAATTGTATTGCCTATGGTCAATGTCGACTTCGGTACCTATCCGCCGCGCCGGTACAAAAGGTCTCCATTCAAAATTCCCCTCCCATTAATGCCCCTTTCATTTCCGAGAAGTACGCCTTTCCATGACGTTGTTGGCGGATGAGTTCGGGTTCGAGAGTAGGATATTTCGTGCTTAAGCGTAGCGTAAATGTCACACAGGGTACTATTCCCGTACCACCACCCGCGACTAATAATAACTATATGTGATCGCTACCGAATCCAGAGCCCGTATTGACATCGAATACTCTACAAGATAGGATATAGGTATATACGTGGATGTATCAAACACGCAACAACATTACTACTTACACGGCGAAAGAAGAGCATAAATCGAGATCCTCGAGGACTTTCTGTGCCGTGCGTGCATCTTATGATCATGGGGGAAAGTGGGTCGAGAAGGACACTTGTACATCTAGAATTCGAAGGAGAAACATGTATGCACAGGCGGAGGGGCCGCATGTGCCATCCATTCTCGCGAACAAGAGCTCGTCGCGTTATCGCTACAGAGAGATGAATGGGGGCTTTCGATGCAATGCAGAATCAACAGGGATGTTCGTGAAGTTGATTGTGGAGGCGGATGCAGGAACAAAACCCAATCCCCCCATCCCGTTCACGTTACATAGAATCGTCGGCCGATTATTTGACAGCGACGCGTACTCCTTGCGCGATTTTTCCTCTGCGACATCCGAGTGACATTTCATGAGCGATCCAAGGTATCAGGAACATTGGTACACGTGTACTTACATACAGAGTCAAGACCCCTGCATCTAATGATCCAATAGTACATGATGGAAGGAGAAAAGAGAGCAGCCCGAGAAATGGGATGGACACGAACTGACCTTATTTGAGGAGATGGTGCGGAAGTACGTGCTATGAGATGGCCCCTCGGGTGGATGTCATTGAACTGCTCCTGCAGTTCTGAGAGACATGGCAGCAATCCCCATTGGCGCTCCAGTATCTCTTATCATACCCGGCTGAAGGACAGGAACTGCATACGTCTAGTCAGGCGAACACCCATTATGATTGATTCAAATGCTAGAATCCCCACAACGCTTTCCTCCTCAAGTGTATCGTTGAACCAACTGTCGTTCTATAGTGCAGCAGCAGGAAAAACTATCAAACACTCTCTCATCCAATCATTATCATTGCAAAGCAACCGATAGCTATACAGCTAATGGAAAACGATATCGCACCAAATGTTTCTCATTGCCTATCTTAGGAACGAACTCCTTCGGTATAAGGCGTGGTGGAGATCGGACATTTCATCCGGTGCACCCGCTTCACTTCCCTTCCTATAACCATCGTCCAAGTTGGGCCCAAACCGGTCGTTGATATAGCTTTTTTATACGGGGAGACAGTCCACTCAAACGTCACATGGCGGCTTGGGAGATACGGTCCTAGTCGATACTCCTCAGGCAGAGGCAACTTTGGATCCGGAAGGTGCATTTCATAATTGAGAGTCGTGAAGTCAATCCATAATTTTTCTGCGCCTGGTTCTGAGGCATCCTTAAAGACATCTGAGATATTTACTTAGTTCCTATCTCCCATATCTAGAAAAGGATGCGTTCCCAATAGCAGTAGCAGTCTAACGTTTAGACAAGTGTTCTTAAGTGGTCAAGTATTTGCTTCGACCGGGCCGACTGTTGGTTCCAGAGGATGTGCCGGACTGTGCTAAGGCTAGCATCTAGCTCAAACCCAGGTGACCCGGTGGGGACTACCACACTGGACGATTGCTATATTGCGGTTCCATTCGGGTGAGATTGTCAATCCAGCGCCTAGTGCCCGCGGATGCCCGCGGATGCCGGCAAATTCCCAGGAGCTCAATGGGCTTTCCAGCGCGTAGAGTACATCACGCAGTGCTTGGGTGATGGCATCCATGGCAGTGGTTTCAATCAAGGCATCCGGACAAGTCACGTCAGCTTCTGCGAAGTATTGTACTGTTCTAACAACGCTTTCATAATTAGCAAACTGATATTGATATGCACCTGAAGTAAAATGGTGGGGTTTCCTCTCCCCGGCTTGCTCTGCCGACTTTCCAGACGGAGTAGCTTTGGTATCTAAAATTGTAGTGATCTAATGAGCCCGAACTGATCGACAGTTTTAGACGAGTTGGGCGTAAGGAATCGAGCTGGCGATCCGACAATAGGTTAATACACGATGTGGCGTATGCGGTTTTTGGGTGAAACATATCAAATATCAGTGTTTCGAAAAGCGAGACGATTAAGCTCCCGAAGAGACCCGGCGGCAGAAGACTAGGAGAGCTATTCTGGTGACTTGGTGATGGGAAGAATACTCAAGGTCGGAAATGCCACAGCTACCCCGCAACCTTATCCACAACCCCTCCTTGCATAAATTGAGGAGCGAAATGCAGCTCATGCTTCTTTGCGTGAGGAAGAAATTGCCTGCGGGCTGCAGCGGTGTGAATGACTGCACTGTCCTACTGTAATATCGTTTTATCAGCAGCCTGGATACCTGACGTGTTTTCAAGATGCAGGTACCGAGGCACTAAGTACTTAGTCGCAACTTCCGTCAGAGTTTTCCATCTTCGAATTCAGGAATAAGGTAACGTGCTCAAGTAGTTCTTTGACGACGACCACACCCGATAGTACTCACACCCTTTTTGCTGATGGTTTAGGATTCTACAGACATAACGAAAAGGCAATCGCACTTACCTACTGTAAGGCAGGCACTTACTGAGATATTGACATCGTTCCATTCCGCGATGCAAACCCCACTTCTCCCTTATTAATTCTATCAGCATGCAGGTACTGATCTAAACCTAAAACTCGGGTATTTCTGCCTAGAAAAGTAATTCACCAAACAAAAGAAACCGTACTTCTCCCATTCGAAATGCCATTGTCCATAGTGTTCATGGGAGTTCCGGATATGATAAGAACAAAACCATTCTTTACCAGTTCTTTGATGTGGCTATAGTCCCGAAAATCCCATGGCGAAGGCACCAGAAGACGGCAATTTTAATTGACGTAGAATCTCGATCCCCATTCGACAACTTCTCGAAATACAAATGCTGCGTCAGTAGCAGTGCGCGTCTAAAAATAGTACCGGCTTTCTATCGACTTACTGATCTCTCGCAGCCCCGAAAGCATGCCCAATCGATCCCCGAGTTCTTCTCTGATCATCGCGAGAGGAAGTAGGGTAGGGGTGCACACAGAAAGCCTAGCAATTACGTGCATACCTGGTTTGGGCAATTTCTACTATATTCGGCACTAGCAAGCTGCTTCCTCACCCCCCTCCGTGCACTTCATACATCGCCCACGAGAGAATTGAACCTCTCCAGCTTCACCTTCAGGAACAAAAGGCGCTACCGACTTCATCTCAAGACACTTTCCCGCCCATCATGGAGAGTTAGAGGACCTGGCGAATGGGAAGGTCAGTATGACAATCTCCTAAATGTGTCAACTTCTTGGCTGAGCTGCCGATCTCATGGAATTTCAGCCAATCATTTATCCGATTAGTATGTACTCTGCCATTCGATCAGCTTACTATATGTTATCACCGCGATTGTGTATGGGTGGAGGCAGTCCATCTGCCTAGCGGTCGGTGGTGTCCTCTCTCGGGAAAGATCAAGGAATCTAGTTTTGTGGTATAGTCCCTACACGACAATGCTAGAAGCAGAGACTACATCCAGCTACAGGTCACCGTCTGGAGGCCTGGAGCATAGGCTAGGTATGGACTCTACTCCTACACAAAGCTCTCGGAAGTATAGACTACGGAAGTACTGTACGTCTAGATGACTTAAGGTCACTCTCACCACCACTACTATCATGAGTCCCGTCCTCACCACCATCACCATCACCATCATCACCCCCTTTGCAGTGCAGACTAATCACCAACGCCGACAAAACAAACTCACAAATTAAATTTATCTATCAATCACGAGCTGAACCAAATAGCTCTATGGTACACTTGTTTATTTCTTCCCCCTCTTACCACTGGCACCCCTATAGTTACCACTTGCTCTCCTCTTCATTCCTTTCTCCCTAAGGCCCTGTCTGGCTTTTTCCTGCTGAAATTGAATGCTTCTGATAAGTTCGCTACACAGTGCGGGATTTTGAAGAGATGAGACCGGAAAAGCCTTCTGAACCTTTTCCACTTGTACCAGTTGCTCAGCGTCGCTGAGCTTATACCACGCAACCTCCGAATCTGGCAGAAAGTGGAAGGGGTGAGGATCGCCTGCGAGCACCCACTGACAGATTATTCGATTATTGCGGTACCCTGCGTCGTTGGATGTCTTATGTCCTATTCGCGCCCACAGTGGAAGCACTTCGTCATTTGCGGCACTATCACTAGCATCGTTCGTGGGGTATTCTAGAACGAAATCCTCATCGGAGTTGTCGCTCAATTTAAATTCGTAATCGTTTTCTGCCTCGCCTCCATCTTCTCCTATCAGATGACAGTAACTGTTGCTGTGGCTGGCAGTCGGTACAGGATTGGGGTTGCTTTCCACTTCTCCCCCATCATCTTTTGAGATTTGAGAAGTTGCGAAGGGGCTGTGGACCGCTTTGAACTCGAGTCGCTTCCGGATGGCCTGACGGGTTGCAGAGATCAGTTCAACCTCACCGGCTGCGGGGGGCTTGGTGCAGGGCCTCGGGCCGGTGATGTTGAGCTCGGAGGTGCTGTGGTGAGTGGTGAGGGCTTGTCAGACCTTATGTTTGACTGAATACTGGCAAGGAAATCATGCAGTTTTGTTACTTGCTCAGGTGAAATGGTTGAAAAGAATTGCTCGAAGGAGGCAGCTTGTTCTGGAGATAGGGTCTGGATGAATAGAGCCCGCTTGTACGCAAGTAACTGCTCCGGAGGGAGGTGAGGAATAACGATAGAAGGATTTCATGGGCACTCATGGTCCGATATTTGTATGACTGCTGGGACCCCGGATATAACAGGATTCGGAGGGCCAGATTCGTTAACGTGCTGGACGAGTGATGTTCGAAACTATGAAGGAACAAGATAATCACGGTGATGTCGGAGTTCAGTCTTAATAAGAGATATGGTGTGTCGGGTAATGGATAGTAGGGGACGAAAGTTTCCCCTATATCCTACACCAAAGTCTGCCGCATTTTCTAGTACACTCTTTTTCCGACAGTATCAAAAGTGTAGACCAAGTTCAAGAACACCATGTCCAAAACTGGAAGTACAAGCCGAATTCACTACCAACGTTGTTTGCTATGTGTACTTGTTACCGTGGCTTAAATTTGAAGCCAACACAAACTGCACTTCCCATCTCCTCTGCCACGCTTAGAACGGGGTATTCCAAGTTTGCACTTTGGTCCCAACAAACGGCCCGCACCTCAGCATGTAGGAGTGGCTTGTCTACCCATGTGGTTGGAAACTTCCGTCCTGTTATTCATCCTGTTTTCCACAATGCGGAAATGCAGGTTATGTTTAGCGACGTTTAGAAAGTCCTAACTGCATAAAGTGCCTATTGAAGTTTGAAAAGAATGCCCGTTTCTAAACGACGCTGTCCGTTGGACGCTTGATGAAGTCGTCTATAGCCTGTTTGCCGACAAAGCTCCAACCGTTGATAAAATCAGTGTTGTAAAACGATCAGTCCATCTACTAGCGGGCAGTGAGGATGACATAGTGCCTCCACATACACCTGACATAAAATTTCAGGGATACTTGTTTGACACATTTCTGACTTAGATTGCAAGATCCGATCGCAACTAAACCCCAGCGCAAACGGCGTTGCTGTGGAGATGATTGACCGCAGGTTTGTTGAAGTAGAAATGCTCGGACGAAGTTGGTGGGGAAAGGGTTACGGGTGTTGGTCACACTAGTTCTTGTGATGAGTTTGATCACTTCCTGTTTCATTCTATTGCGCCCGATTGTGAACTCAATTGGTACTAGCTCGAGCCCATGAATGGAAGAATAACATCAGTTTCACTAAATTCTGTATAAACCGCGCTGCTTATGTGGTCTTCTGCACAGGGTAACCTGTTTGGGTAGTAAGTCGTAATGATGGAGCCAATTCCCAAAGCTTATCCCGGCCCGTAATACTTATCTAGCTCATGAACTAGCGAGAGGTCATGGATCGATTGGATGGAACCCTAACTACTAGATTATCCGCTTATAACATATGTGGTCACTCGATTTAGATTCTAAAGTCTAGATCATCCATCGATTTGAGGTACAAACGGGGCCCAAGTATACACGAGGAAGGAGGTGTTGATTGTACAAGTACGGCGTTACTGCAATTGTTCCAGGTTGGATTCTCAGTTTTTTATGAAAGCCATTGGGACCAGTCATACCGCCTTCTCCAAGTTAGGTGAGGACGTGAAGAGCGCAGTTTATCGGCTGAGACGACGGCAACCGAGAGACAGTGGGAGAACGAGAGGAGAGTTGTATAGTATCGTAATCGTGATGCTCTTAGGGAAGAAACCCCAAGAGAGACCAAATACATGAAGTGGTGAAGGCTACTCCCCGACCACGTGGTCATCTAACTTCTCGAGTATCACCACCTATGTAATCTAGCAATGTGTACAGCAACAATGAAAATGGACATTGTAAAATACTCATAAAACTCCTTCAAGGATTTAATACTAGCAAACCATGCCGCCACCTACCACCTTGAAGGAGTCGCCCCATCCACAGTCTTCCGCCATCTATTGTTCCGGTGCAGGCGTTGGCGGAAATGCTCGCCCGCCCGGCCACCTCAGATCTTCTCTTTCAGATGCGGAAAGACATGTGCGAGTCCTCCTTCGGCCTCCTCTCCCTCGCTTTTCGCGCTTTTCGCGCTTTTCGCGCTTTTCCCACTCGGTGACCGTTCTAGTCCTTCCACAACCCGTCTCTTATACTCCTCGGCAACCTTTAAACTCCTCTCCACATCTCCCGTCAACTTATTGACCTCGTCCTCTAACGTCACCTCACTCAGCACCGGTTCAACAAGGTCCACATCCCCCCGTAACCCTCTCCAAATCTCCTCCATCTCCTCCCACCACCCTAGCTCCTCCGCAAGCTCCCTCACCCCATCATCGCACTCCCCCAGCCACACCACATCCTCCCTCCGACTCCCAATCTCCCCCACCTTTTCCATATTCAGCAACACCCTTGGCACATTATCTTCTATCCTCTGCGGCAGCGCCGCAAACGGATATACCGACAGCGAGCTCCCCATGACAATCGCCAGATCCGCCTCTCCCAGCAGATGCAAGCTCCCATGAAAATCCGCGGGCAACGCCTCCCCAAAGAACGTAATATCCGGCTTCACCAGACCGCTACACTTACAGAAAGCGGGCTGGCCCTTCTTGACATGTTCCTCCAGTTTCGCGCGGTCATACTCCTCCCCACAATCGATACAATGCTGGCCGGCAAAGCTTCCATGCGCAAACACGATCTTCTCCCGCGGGATCCCGGCCGCAAGTTCGAGCGTGTCGATGTTCTGCGTAAATGTCCGCAGCAGCAACCCCCGATCCGAAAACATCCGCATGAACACGTGCGTCAGCGTCGGCTTGTATTTCCCCGGCCACAGCTCCTGCGCGAGCGCATAGAACGGCCGCGGGTCCTCGCGGAAGTATGAGATGTCGAAGACGGCCTCGGGACGGGGGAGCTCTAGGCGCGCTAGGTTCGAGTAGAGGCCTGTCTCGGGGGAGCGGAAGTCGGGGATTCCGGCGGCTGTGGAGATGCCTGCACCGACCTGGGGGTGTCAGAGGTGCGGGAACGAAGGGCGGGGGGAAGGTACCATGAATACGACTTTCTTGCAGGAGGGGGACTTGATGTAATCTGCTACGGCGACGAGGTCGCGGCGAGAGAGCTTTGCGGGTGAAATCAACGGGTCGAAGGACTCGGAAGAGATTTCCTGTCCCATCTTTGCGGCGGTGGTGGTCTTTTGCGCGGGAGCTATAGAGGTGACCGGTACCGGGGGTACTTAGTTGTTACGGAGATAGCGACCAGGATGATCGGCGGTGATGGTTGGAGCTTCAGGTGAGGCGAGGTTGCGGGCTGCGACGGCGCATGGAGATGAAGGGTGCAGGCGGTACTTATCGGAGGTAGTGGATAGCGAGATGATTTAGAGGCTCTGTTTCACTGGGTATCACGCAGGTGAGCAACGAGTTTTGAGCAGCGCAAACCCTTCACAAGTTCGTGCTTTATAGATACGGAGGGGACATTACTATGGGCTTGTTACTCTGGGGTTTTTTCTACTGTTGTTCGGGAGCGATATACAATGCTGGATGTCCCGGCCTCGGGATGTTATCCGGTGCTGCTCCATGTGCCTGATAACTGGTTCCTTACAGAGCTGCGCTGCACATCACTTTAAGGCAAATTTATTGAAACATGCAGAACCTTTTTACAAAGCTTCATCGAAGTCATATATTAAACTACACGGCGTCCGAGATTGCTTCAGGTGCCATCACATGCCTAATTTGACTCCGGTAGACCGTCACTTCCTGACTGTCCGAACTTCTGTCATTTGTTTTTACAGGACGAGACTGGTCTACCAGAATGTATATACACTACCGTACAATTACTCTTCATCAACCACCTATTCAACTAATACGACTACACGACACAGAGGGTAGATATCTGCGGTCATCAGAAGATATCTGGCGGTTATATCTGAGTGTGGGCGGAAAGTTTTCCTTTATGTAGTAGAGGTTAGGCCGGAAGGCCAGTAATCCTAGAATAAGCTCGATATTACTGATACTTTCTGATATCCGAAGCTTCGCGCCCGGTACAGTAATGTGAGGAGCGGCCATTTCCAATGAACCTAGCACTGCGGTCTACAGATATCTCCACACTACTAGCATATTTAAGTGTGGAAAATGGCAAGCTTATTGGCATCCAAAAACAAGGGGCGGATGTTCGGGAGGTCATAAATGACGGCCAGGAAGTGACGGCCAAAAGTGGCAGTCTGGAGTCGCGCTGTCACACGCCAAACGGCTTGCCCGGGTGAGAATTTATGATCAAGATGTCCATTACCACTATTGAAATATATTATTCCTACAACCAACGCCAAATACACAACTAACCGGCGGCGGGAAGCACATCTACTCATAAGTAACCTCGACTCTTCCAACTTTCTCTCTCCCCAGCTTCCCCTGCAGGCTCATCTCATAAACCACCACGCCCCCGGTCACAGTCATATCCAGTGAGTAATCGACCCTGTAAAAGACGTCCCCTTTCTCGTTTCTCATCTTTACAAACTTCTCCACCGGAATCGGCTCGCTCAGCATCACGCATAGCTTCCGTACTGAGTTATCCCGCTTATCCGGCGCAGTCTCTGCATCACACACCCATAGCTCTGTTTTCAGCGCGTGTTCGGATCCTACTATCTCCGACGCGGGGATAGTGCGGTAGAAAGGGAAGGAGATCTTGCGGGAAGAGGTAGTCACATCGCCCTTTGCAGCCGTGTCAGCAAATACCGTTGAATTCCCCGAGGGGGAGGAATCATACCCGGCGTATATACCACTGGATGCGGTTCCTAACAATCCACTCGCATCGTATATCATGCCATCGCTTTTCCATCTCGGCGTGTTTCTGCGCATCATACCGTGCGTCGTGGACAACGCCGTAATACCGCCGACTCAGTCTTGCCGCAATCGTGTCACCCTGCAAGCCCCTTATTATCGCGCCGCGGACAACAGCAGTCCATGCGTTTCGTGGCTGCAGAACTGGGATGCTGCCGCCTGACCAGGTAAGGATGCGACGGTAGAGGTATTCGCTGCTTCCAAAGCCGCCGACGAGAAGGATTGCGCCCACGGATTTTTCGGTCGATTTTAGGACTGAGAGGACTTGTGCGCCGAGGAGCTCGAGGACTTGGCATACTATTGGCTCGAAGATTTCTTTCACTTCTGCCCTGGGGAGGGCGTCAGTTTTGATATGCTACACGGGGGGGCTGGGTAAGGATGGGTTTACCGGGAAACGCGGAGAAATCCGCCACGCATACGCCCATCCTCGGTGTCGGGAACGCCCATTACTGGAACCCAGAAATCTTCCTCCTCCTGCGTATCAGATGCGGAGAATTCGCGCTTCATGTATGTCTCCCAATACTGCCCCATCTGGAATTTCGCCCTGTGATCCATCCCATCCAGCGCTTCCCTCCCGATCTTGTCCGCCACAAAGTCCTCAAACCGTCGGTCGAGATAGACGGCACCACACAACGCACCGGTTCCCACTGCCACCTCATGCAACTGTAGTGGGTGTAAGGAGCTTATTGTATACGTTATCAAATCCACCGTCCCGCCTCCTGCGTCACAGACGGTAAAGCAATCTCCCTCTTTCAATGCGTTCGGTCTCAGACTCCTCAGTGCATACTCTGCCGCCCCCTCAGGCTCCGTGATAAGATTCAGCCCGCCCTCCCCAAGCCCAGCGGCGATGGCGGCCTCCAGCGTTGTAGCGCGCGCTTTGTCGCTCCATACCGCGGGGACAGTGAGGACGTATTCTACGGGGGTATTGGTCAGGGCCTCTGCGCCGAGTCTCCGCTGGAGTGTCAGCAGCGTGTAGGCGCGCAAAGCCCGCAGGTAATCGGTGACAATGTCGACTGGGGATTTTCCGCGGGGGAGGGTGGTTCTTTTTGGCTGAACAAAGGTTGGGCGTGGTTGAGAGGGGTCGAGGAGGATTTTGATCCAACTGAGCTTCTGAGGGTCGGTCGGTGGGACTTCGAAGCCCCACTTGAACAAGGGGGGATCAGAGTCCTCGGAGGCGGGTTTGGCAGTAGTGGCGCTGACAGGAGACACGGGATCAGATGCGCCGCGTTTGTGCGGCGAGATGGGGTCGGATGTCCGCTGCTTCCCCGAAGGTGTGGGGGAACGTATCGTGGTATTGTAGGAGATATCAGAGGGGACTTTCCCCCAGTCTTTGCCCGATTGCCCCGGCCATTGCGTTATCACTTCGTATTCGTCTGGTGTGGATGTATGCGCCCATGCGATTGCACTGTGGGTTGTTCTGAGACCGGGCTGTCAGCTCTGAATGAGTAGAATGGAGGTTATGAGCGAAGATACCCAAAATCGATGCCCACAATTATCCGGTCTTGGTCCTTTTGCTCGTCCTTTTTTTCCTCGGTCTTTTCCTCGTCTTTAGGTTTGCTGGCGGGCGGCGACGGTGGTGTAGTGAGAGAAGCTGTGGACAATATGCCGAGGCCATGGACGGGGGTCGTCATTGTACTCTACGAGTGGGATATTAACGGTAACGTGTGCCTCCTCCTCCCGCTTTCACTGCTACTGAATCGAATTGGTGGGGTTGACCAGGTTGTGTCCCTGTTTCGCGTACTGCGGCTGCACTATGAATGGGACTATTCAGGTCTGCAGTGCACAGCTCCCTTTATCTTTTTTCCTTGACGTTCAACGATGGGGTAGAAATTCGGGATTCGATGTTGGGGGTATGTATGATATGCGGAGAGGGTGCAGAACAAAAGGATGGCATGAATATGTAGCTCTGCGACAACTTTCTTACAAGACATCGGCTTCCCCTGAGGTTCATGCTCTGCCCGTCGGGTCAGTCGCATAATTGGGGACGTCTATCTTTGGCACCTCCGTGGATGGATTTGGTGTTTGAAAATTGCGGGGTGCGGCGCTTAGAGAGAGCGAGACTCGAGTGCGTCGTGGTGTTGGGACAAAGAGATTGTTCTGGCATGGGAAGGAAAAATCACTTCAATCCTCCTCGCCTCTCACTCGGGGATGCCTAGAAATTGGGGTTTAATAACTAAGATTTTATATGTGATTTGTGATCTCACATTTAGACTAATCTGTGCAGCTGAAAGACGGCGCTTTTCATTGGGAGGAGAGCCGCACATGGTTCAAGGATCATCGCATCGTGCATGGGTTGTCCAACCAAACCTCGTCCAGTAAAACATCTGCTGCTGTCCGTTTGTAGTGGGCAGTCGGTGTGTGGGCAAGTTCGAGAAATCGTCGGATGACAATGGATTCGTCGTAATTCGAGCACACCACCAATAGAACAATTGAAAGCCACGTCAAGGAAGAAAAAAACAAGAACAAGATCGTGAAAGTACAGGTGATCTTGGGTACGCAAGCGCTGACCAGAGAAGCGGGGCCCAATTGGAGTGGCGAGAAATCTACAAGAGGACGTCTCAAGTTCCAAAGAAATCGAAGACCCTTATGAACCCTTTTCATTCGGAGCTGAATCTGTATCGAGCTTCTCATCTAGATGCTATGGTGCAGCACTGTACGGTCAGTCCTTCCGATCGGTGAGATATGTGCGTTATTGCGGAAGATCAAGCAAGAATCGCCTGCCATCCGTCCGTTCGCGTTCGATCACCGCCGCCACCCATCATCGTCTATCTCTCCCCCCGTCCCCGCCCGACTAGCACCATCGCCTAAAACGACGCCATAACTATTATTGCTTCATCGCAATTTGGAATTTCCGGGCTAGTCTTTTCACCCAACCTCAACTTCTTCGCTGCGGCTTCACGCTTTTTCCTGCCTCTTGCATTTTCGTCGACGCTGTTTCCCTTCCATTTCGTTCGTCATTTTCGCTTTGCATGATACTTATGATCTTCACGAAACCACGAAACTGCCACGATTGCTTCACGACTCCGCATTCTAGAGGGCGTAATCTGCAACGACATCAACGAACTTCAACGAACTTTTCCATCAGCCAGTTATCACAGTAATAAATAGCTTCTTCAGCTGCCCCTCTTCCCGATCGGTCAAAATCTACCCCTTGTACCCGCATCGGACCGACTCCGAAACACGCAACTAAACCGTATCGACTTACCGACGGTCGTACCAGCCCTGTTCTTTTCGGTCGCCCTCTACTCAATCTCACTGTCAACAAACACCATCCATCGTACGTCCGCACTACCTTCTGCCTCTAGCTACTGCATCTAGCTACTGCAACTTACTGCTGTATGTACATCCTTCATCTCCCTCCAGACGACCACCATATCCCCATACTTGCCGGAAACAACCATAGCAGCAAAGGAAACGACCCGGCGAATTGCGATTGGATTTTATATTTACGGAGCGGCGGACCGATCGATACCCCCATCTTGTGTATTATTGCTTCGCGACTCATTCTGCCTTCTATTATCCATTGTATTAGCAGCCAACAATCACCCTTCTATCCTCACACACCGATCCAATCGGAATCATCACTACTATTCACCTATTCGCCCTTCTTACACTGCAACGACAACAACGCGTCTTAACTACCTATCAATCATAATCAATCATCATATACCATGAAGCCGTCCCGACCCTCCACTAGCACCACGATGGAACATAGAAAGTCATCCTCGACCTCCTCCACTAACGACGACACCTTTCTTCCTCGTGGTCTGTCGACATCTGGCTCTGGCAGCGTTTCCACCAAGAACCCCAGTGGTGAAGCAGCCTCTTATTACGGCGTTTCCACCAATCCCACCACTTACGCCGCGCCTCTGGCGGTGCCTGTACCCGTTGTACCCGTAATGCCCGGGAGCTTTGGCCCTGCCACCACTTCCAACAACACCACCCCCGCGGCCTCAACTACGACAAACGGAGTCAACAACAACGCGCCTGTCTATGGGCTTCTGGGAGGAGCTGGAATGAAGAGCTCCTCAGGTACGTATAACAATCCTCCCCCGTTCGCGAACACTTACAATTATGGCCAAACATTGGGTGGAGGAATAGCATCAGTTCAATCTCAAGTCTCGTCCACGACTTCGCCTGTTCCGATTCCAATTGCTTCTGCTTCTGCGCCGCCGTCGACCTATAAGCCTAAGCCTGTGCCACAGGTGTCACCATTCTCGTCAACGGCTGGTCTGGCGGGCGCAGGTTTGGCTGGAGCTGCGTTATATGGAGCTGCAAGTCATACCAATGGGGTCTCTTCGAGTCAAAGCCAGTATTACGGCAGTAGTGCCTCCACATCCCATCACCACCAAAGTGTCAGCCACAGTAAAGTCCACTCCTCTAGCTCCCATGGCGGAAAAGTCAACCCCTTTGCCGCGACAGGAGCTGCAGCAGCCGGCGCAAGCCTCGCCATGCAGCATCACCACCATCCCCCACCCCTACGCAACAGTCTGAAGGAGATCTGGCGCAGGCTCCGTGATGACGAGCGTGAGCAGATCAGCCAATTCGAGGCGTGGGCTGAGGCCCAGGGAATGTGTCGCAAGTGTTTTACGCCGGGATCCTCTCCCGCTGACGCGCCGAGAAAGCATCATAAAGACGAGAAGTGGAGTGCAAAACATGGGTGGAGAGTGAGGAAGAGTAAGAGTAGAACCTCCATTTTTACGTCAAACCGCACTTCATCATCTTCATCGTCTTCATCAAGTGATGACTCCCGTTGGTCGGAAGCTACCCGGAAACGCAGAAGATCCGAGCACCAAATCCGCCAGGAAGAGAAATTGAAGAGGAAGAGCAGCTTGTCGTCTCTGCGCAAGAAAGGATTAATCGCGGGCTCGCTATTTGCAGTATCAAAAGCGCTTGGTGTGGCCGGTAGCAGCAGCAAGTCTTCGTCGAAGGGCAAAGCTTCAACTTCGATTGTGCAATCATCCTACTCGAGCGGTATGCGAGGCGGCCAGGCATCAGGCAGCGTCTTCTACGATCCTGGCTACGGACCTGATGGTAGGCCAAATCCCCACTACTATACAGAGAGCTCCCGCCGCAGTGGTCTCTTTTCGCGTAAATCCCGTGACGGCCCATACGAATCCAACAAGCACTCCAGATCCTCCTCCTCTATCATAGGCGGTATCTTTGGCAGCAGCAGCGAACGAAAACGTAGATCCTCCATTCGCTCTAGCAAATCACCATCTTCCAGCTCCAGCTCCAGCGGCGACACAGGTCTTGTCTACGGCAGCTCTGTCGGCTCTCGCCATAGCAATAGCAATGGTGGTGGCTTCTTTACCAGAAAGAAGAAATCATCTACCTCTGTTTTCTCCACCAAGTCCTCCTCCGACGGGCTAGCTTATGGCGAGGTCTACTCCGGTGGCTCGGCAGACGTCAAGGATAAAAAAAGCTGGGACTCATTCTCAGAACGCTCCAACAAATCCTTCGCCAGTTCCGTCGCGTCATCATTCACCAAGGTGTTCAGTAGTAATAAGTTACAGCGTCGAAGCTCCTGGGACGAGTTCGGTGACCGCAGAACTGAGACAAAAAGCGAAGGCAGACAGCGACCAAACTCTTGGTACGGTAAACCTAGTACTAAAATATCGGGATCAACATCATGGTTCGGTCACCGCCAGGGCCAGGATACGCGGATATCCCGACAACCCAGTAATAGCAGCGGCTGGTTCGGTGATTCTTCCGCGGCATCACGTCGTAGCAGCTCTTCGGGCGGAAGCAGCGGATTTTTCGAGGTCGGGCGTAAAAGCTCTAGATCGAGGAAGAAGCATGCAGTTGGCGGATTCTTTGGTAACAGCGCGTTGTCAACCAGTCGACGCCGAGGCCGATCTCGGAGTAGCAGCAGCAGCAGCAACTCTACAAGCTGGGAAAGTGTCGATTCTCGTTCCAGACGGCGGGTGAAAAAACCAAGCGGCTGGTTTGGGTCAGGTAGAGTTGCCGGAAGCAGTAGTAGGAGCAGTAGTAAAGGAAAAGGGGTCGGGACCGGAGTATTTGTCACCGAAGAAGGGAACATTAAGAAGAAGACTGAGCATGGGGATACCCTATATATCATCCAGGATGATAACAGGAAGAAAGGGAAGAGTCAGGTATAGTCTCCCATCTCCTCCTCCGCTCCATTTCTTTTGTCTATTATTCTGGGAGAAACAAGTTTTCTGAAACTTTGTGCGCACGCTGGAAATGAAGGCTACATCAAGGTTCGAATACACTGCTACACCCATTACCAGGGATCATTCCATATCCCATACTTCTGAGCGCGAAACGAGTTCTTACGAGGCGAATCCACAGCAGCAGCAGCAGTCACCACCGCGGTCAATACCACCGCAAGCCGAACTTCATTGGCCTCAGCAGCCGCTAGATTTTTCGGCGGCAGCAGCAGCAGCAGCTGCTGCAAGGTTTTCGGGAAAAATATCGTCATATCATCGTGAGGACGAGGCGGTGAGACCTCTTCCTGAGACCCGAGGCGGCGAGACTGCACCCATTCAACATCAACCGGCCGTCACAATGGTCACAGAAACTGTAAATAGTGCTTACAGATCATCATTTGTTTCTCGGCGTTCATCTTTAAGTTCGGAATCGGAGTCTGGTTTTTATTACGGGAATGGCGCGGGGAGGTTGGAAAAGGTAAAGTCATCGAGAAAGGAGAGGACGGGGGCAGTATTTGATACGGTGGCGGCGGTCGCTGCACTCAAGGCCACCCAACGCAACAGACCATTTGTGCCGGAAGAGCCTCGGGCCGGTGGAAGAATGGCGTTGGGAGAGTACATGAGGATCACGAACGTTGCGGTTGCAGCAGGGGATCCAGTACCACCACATATACAATCTTCACAGGAAGTCGTCGTCGATACGGAACGTGCACGACGCGAGCAGGAAATCATCGTAAAGGAGAAAGAACGACTTTTGCGTGAGAGTGTACAGGGGGAGATGTCGTGGGCTGAAATTAGCCGGCGGAAGGCGGAGGAGGAAGAGAAGGAGAGGTTACGGTTGGTGTACGAGAAAAGGATTGCGAAAGAGCGGAGGGCGTATGATGAGCAAGTTAGGATTCGAAAACAGCAGGAGGAGGAGCAAGCGAGGATGCGGGAGAAGTCGCTGAGAGAGTATGAGGAACAGAAGAGGCGAGCGGAAGCTCAGAAGAGGGAGACAGAAATAAGGTATCAGCAAGAGCTAGAGAAAGCAGATATTGCAGCATTAGAGGCGAGGAAAGAAGGAGAACGAGTGGCCGAGCAAGAGCGACAAGAGACTGCAAGGAGGCTCGAAAGAGTCGAATCAGAGCGACGAGAGCACGAAGATGCAAAATTTCAGTCTGAAAGAGAGCAACGTGCAAAAGCAACCAGTTCTCCTGGAGAGAACCTCCGACAAGTTATCGATTCCACAGATGTACAAGTTCGCGGCCGAATGTCAAATACCGAGGTAACCAAGTCGTCTGAACTCCTCCAGCAAGCCGCCGATGCTGCCATGGGTGTAGGAGTTGTGCCCGGTCGAATGACAATTGACAAAGAGCGAAAGAAGGTTAATCAGGCTGTTGCAGACCGATTGGAATGGGAACAAGTCCAGCAGGCTACCAATCAGTCGTCCTCGGCTTCGGTTCAGATACAATCTAGGTCCCGTCATGAACGACGATCTGAACCTCCACAACTGGAATACCCTACCGCAGTACAAGGCGAACGGGAACGAGTTGAGCAGGTTTTCGCACCATATCCAGAAAGAACCCGTCAAACTTCCTCCTCCTCGCACGTAACACAGGTCCAATCCACGCGAGAACAAATCAACACGAGATCAGAGCAACGTGTCGAGGCAAGAAGATCGTCTGAACTGGCTCTCCAACGAGCCGCCGATGCCGCCATGGGTGTAGGAGTTGAGCGGGGCCGAATTACAGTTGAAGAAGAGCGAAAGAGGGTTGACCAGGCTGTCGTAGACCGATTGCAACAGGAACATGCCCAAACGGTCGCCAATAAACAACAGCAGATTCGATCCACGTCAGGTCATGAACAGCGATCTGAGCTACCACGGCTGGAATATGCCGACGCAGTAAAAGATGAACGGGAACGGGTCGAGCAGGTTGTCAAAGCTAATGCCGAGAAAACTCGACAAACTTCGTCCTCTTCATCACAGCTCGAATTCACGCGAGAACAAATCAACACGAGATCACAGCAACATGCCGAGCCAACCAGATCGTCTGAACGGGCCATCCAACAAGCCACCGATGCCGCCATGGGTGTAGAGCGGGGCCGAATGACAGTTGACGAGGCGATGATACTAGAGCAAAAGAGGGTTGAGCAGACTGTCGCCAATCAACGGCAACAGATTCAACCCACGTCACAACAGCGATCTGAACTACAAGGCGAACAAGAACGAGTTGAGCAGGTTATCAAACAAATTGCAGAGAAAAAAGATCGACAAACTTCACTTTCCACATCGCAGGAAGTCCAGCTCCAATTCACAAAATCAGAGGAAGGCACAAAGTCTAAAGATGACACCTCGTCCACCTCGGACTCCACCTCAGACTCCAACGCGGAAGAAGAGCGCATACGTCTCCTTAAACAACAAGCTGAACTTGAAGCGCTCATCGCTAAAACAAAGAAGGCGGCGATAAAGAACAAGCGTCGCCGAAATCGTTCCACGTCCGAGTACAAAGAAAAAGAGCAACAGCGACGGCTCTCCCGCTCTCAGGAACGAGAAGCCGAACGCGCGGAAGCTAGGAAAGCAGAAGTCGAGTATGTCCGCAAGAAGCTCGGTCTCGACGCAGCGGTTGAGACCAAGACGAATATAGTTACGTTCCCGGATAAGGATATGATTGATCGTTTTGGGAACTGGGAAAACTGGAAGGGACAAGTTCCCCGCCTGATTGAAACGCCGCCCACACCTGCTCCTGGAATGCAGAGGGGTGAGCCGCGGGTGCATTGCGAAGGTTCTGATTATTCTGGAAGCACGGTGCAGAGCGGGACGGAGAGGGAGATTAGAGAAAAGGAGGAGTTGAGGATCGATACTGCGTCTGGACAGCAGACTGTTATCTCGACAGCACCAGGGACACCAACAATTGTAATCGATGAGCCTGAAATGACATTCGATACACCTACCATCAAGGAACCAGAGCCAGAGATTGCGGTCGCTGGATCACCCGATGACATTATCGTCGCCGAGCCCGATTTTAGTGACATGCCTGACGATTTCGCGTCCTACAAACCTTTTGAGATGCCAGAAATTATTCCGGTCGTCACGCCATTCAACGGTGTTCCCATTGCGCCGGTTCCTACTCATACCAAGACCGATATATCTCCGGTTGTTCGTTATGACATGCCAGACGTTGCAGTTGCAACTCAGCCCATTACTGCTCCGGCCCAGATCCGACCAGATATTTCCACACTTCCTTCGGATGTCCACGTGCCGATTTATACACAGCAGAAGGAGACAATTCAAACACAGCAAGCGGCGACTTCTGCGCAAGCAGTCGTCAACCGTATCGTCTCTGAACAACAGCCGCAGATCATTTACGGGCCAGAACTCCCAGACAATTTTTCTTGGGAAGAAGCCAAATCCCGCTCACTTCAGTCGGTAACGGGTGCTAGCGCAAGCTACTACGGCGAAAAATCCAGCGAACTGAAGCAGCAAGCAGAAAAGAAGGTTGCAGATGTCGATATGTCACAATACCACCGAGAAGTAGAAGAGACAGCTCGATATCAGCGAGCACAAGTTTCTGTCCCTGTAATTGATAAACCTACGGATATAGCTATTGCAACAGGTAAGATCTACAGCTCAGCACTTCCTACTGATTACTCTTGGGAGAAGCCAAGTCTCGCTTACACCAGTCTGTAACAGGTGCGTACTCAGGAGAAATCCCCAACGGACTTCAACGGAAGGAAGAAACAAAAGCTTCAGATGCTAGCGTATCGCAATACCACCGGGAAGTAGAAGAGACAACTCGAAAGCAACGGGCACAAGTTCCTGTTCCTGTGGTTGTAGAGAAGCCTGTGGTCACAGCAGAAGAGATCTTTTACGGCCCTGAACTTCCCTCCGATTTCTCGTGGGAGAAGGCCTGTGCATATAGAACCGCCACGGGATCCAGCGAATCTTATTATGCCCTCTCGCATGAGGTTGATCAACAGCTGCAACACGTTCAGGAAATAGAAAAGGAGAAGGAGAAGGGCTTTACTGCTCCACCCATGCCTTCGATCTCTGCTAAACCGGTTGCTGCCGTCGCTCCGAGTGTTGACTATCAACCCGTCATCGCCGAAGCCCATGTGCTCCCCACCGGCTACAACTTTGAGAAGGTCCAGCACGACTTTGAAAAGGTCCAACATGCCAAGGAGGAGGATAAGGATAAAGTGTTCACTGCATCCCCTATGCCTTCAATCTCCACTAAGCCAGTTGCTGCTGTCGCACCAAGTGTTGCCTATCAATCTGTCATCACCGAAACACCTGTGCACTCTGGTTTTGCTGGCTACGACTTGGAGAAGATTCAGCATGGTAGGGAGGAGAAAGAGAGGGTCTTCACTGCATCCCCTATGCCTTCAATCTCCACTAAGCCGGTTGCTGCTGTCGCACCAAGTGTTGCTTATCAATCTGCCATCGCCGAAACACCTGTGCACTCTGGTTCTACTGGCTACGACTTGGAGAAGATCCAGCATGCTAAAGAGGAGGAGAAAGAGACCGTGTTCACACCACCCTTTATACCTTTGATCTCCGATAAACTAGCTGCTACCATCACCCCGAGTGTTGACTCCCAGCAAACCATCGGTGAGACGCACGTATACTACGGTCCCGACCTCCCCACCGGCTACGACTTCGAGCACATCCAGAATGCCAAAGAGGAAGAGAGACAGCGAGCCATCACCGCAGAGAAGGAAAGACTACAATACCAGCAGCTTCAAAGCGCCCCAATTATGGATGACAAGCAGTATGATTCCAGAGTCGAGGAGTCCAAGAGTGAGAAGACAGAAGAGAGGCAGAAGTCCCTCGTAGCAGAGAAAGAAAGGTTGCAGTATACATCCCAAGCTGAGGAGAAGAAGGATATCGCAGAGGAGGAAAGTAAGGAGAGACAACAGATCTCGGAAAATCATGCCCAGGACCACATCCAGGCCGCCGAGCAGCGCACCGAGGGGCCCGAGAAACAGGAGTTGTCAGGAAGAGGTACTTTGAGGTGGACGTTTCTCAAGGACAAGTTTGTTCGCGGAGGAGCGAAGGAGAGTAGCAGCGCTAAAGCGGAGGGATCGAAATCGGCTTGGGGTATCATCGGCTTGAAGGGCAAGGAACCCAAGGCTAAGGAACCCAAGGCTGAGGAACCTAAGGTTGAGGAATCTAAAGCTCAGGAGACTACCTATAAGCTCGAGAGTGCTAGTGTCGTCTCAAGTGTAACTGGTAAATACCTAGATCTATGCGAAGTAAATTGCAGTTGGAATGTTAACGCGCAATCTGTAGTAAACGAAGCACCGGAAGTCGTCTATGGCCCCTCCCTTCCCGATAACTTCACCTTCCAGCCACGACCCTACCTTTCACACCAAAGCAGTAGCACCACCACTACCACTACTGTCTCATCCAGCGCCTATGGTACTCCTGACGAAGGCGAAGTCACACCCACACCCACCCCACGCGTCTACCCAGTCATTGATGACAGCAGCTTTGCAAGTTCCAAGCCATTGGCTGAACACAGTGTCTTTGACTACATGGATGATAGATTCCCAACTCCTCCTCCCGTTGTCAAGAGTGCGGAGCAGCAGAAAGAAGAGGATGATGCAGCTTTTAGGGCTATCACGACTATATCTGCTGAGGCTGCGGGATTCGATCAGGAGACATTGCGCGAAGTCCTCAATTCACAAGGGGGGTCATCAACGGAGAAGCCAAGCACGAGAAAGCGCCAGGAGAGTCAAGGTCAATACGAGATTCGTAGGAAACCCCTCCAAGAGCATGTTTCTGTGTCTCTGCTAACATCCGTCACAGATACCGAAGAGAGTAAAATGCACCAGCATGGAAATGAGAATCATTATGATTCTCACACTTCAAACCATACAGCGTCTGATTCGACAACGGCGTCGGGTCAGTTCGCCACATCTGCAGCCGAAGAGGTTGAACGCCAGTATGTGTCTGTACCCACGTCTGCATACGAGAGCAGAGAATCTATGGAGCGCCAGGAGAGTCAAAGCCAATATGAGATTCGTACGAAATCCCTCCGGGAGCATGTTTCTGTGTCAATGCTAACATCCTTCAGATACCGAAGAGAGTAGAATGCACCAGCACGGAACTGAGAATCATTATGATTCTCACACTTCAAACTATACAGCGTCTGATTCGACAACGGCGTTGGGCCAGTTCGCCACATCTGCAGCTCTGGAACATAGGGATGAGGATCGCAAAGAAGACCAAATTGAATACGCCGTTCCACCAGTCCTCACGCAGCAGCCTCGGGAGACAATGTCAGAACAATTCTCTACATCGGGTGGCCAGGATGGTCGGTATGAGATTCACAAAGAAGAACGCGTTGAATACTTTTCCCCAGCAGTCTTCGCAACTGAGAGCCAGGTCAAGGAGACAGCTTCAAACCAGTTCTCCACATCTGCAGCTGTTGAAAGCAGGGACGGTCAAGACGGTCGGTATGAGCATCACGAAGTTGAATACACTTCACCAGCAATCGAGACACCAGCAGCAGTGGAACGTAGGGATGGTCGGTATGAATATTATCAAGAAGTCCAGACTGAATATACTTCCCCGGCAATCTCCACGCATGAGAAGCAAACTGAGCAGACTACATTGGGCCAATCCTCCACATCCGCCGTTGAGCGTAGGGATGGTCAAGACAGTCGATATGAACATCACGAAGTCGAATACACTTCCCCAGCAATCGAGACAGCAGCAGCAGCAGTGGAGCATAGGGATGATCAGGATGGACAGTATGAATATCATCAAGAAGTCCACGCTTCCCCGGCAATCTCCACGCGCGAGAAGCAAACCGAGCAGACTACATCGGGCCAATCCTTCACATCTGCAGCTGAACTTAGGGATGGTCATGATGGACGATATGATTATCATGCAGAAGCCCACACTGAAATCGCGACTCCAGCAATCTTCACGTCTGAGAGGCAGACCGAGGAGACAACGTCTGTAGCTGTTGAGCGTAGGGATGTCCAAGACAGTCTGTATGAGCATCACGAAGGAGTCCGCATTGAATACGACTCGCCATCAGAGAGGCAGGTCGAAAAGACAATATCTATGAAACGTAGGGATGTCCAGGACGGTCGGTATGAACATCAAGAAGCTCACACTGAATCCGCTCCCCAAGCAATATTCACGCGCGAGAATCAAACCGAGGAGACAACACTGGACCAGTTCTCTACATCTACAGCTGTTGAACGTAGGGGTGGTCAAGATGGTCGGTACGAACATCAAGAAGTCCATACTGAATACGCTCCTCCAGCAAGCTTTGCGTCAGAGAGGCAAGTCGAAGAGACAACATCTGCAGTTGTGGAACGTAGAGATGACCAGGATAGTCGATATGGGTATCAAGCTGAAGTTCACACTGAATACGCCCCACCAGCAAGCTTCGCACCAGAGATGCAGGCCGAGAAAACAACCTCAGACCAGTTCTCCGCGTCCGCAGGCGTCCAACTTTGCAACAGCCAGCCTGAGTATCACGAAGATTATTCGTCTCCACTCACCACTTCATCCACCCAGTATTCTACCTCCACATCAGCTCGAGAAAGTGACCAGGGAACATCTGCGGGAGTTCAAATTCATGAGGACTATAGTGTCCAGTACGAACCTCACTCACAGCCTCTAGGACAAGAACTCGCTTCCCCAACTAAGGAGAGAGAATCTCACCAACTCTCTGGCGTCAAACTTCCTTACGCTGAGTACATGCAAGACGAACAGGAAGCTGCCAGCTTAGAATGGAACGCAGCCACAATCCCGCTTCCTTTCTCGCAACCCGCCTCCGAAACCTCCAGTGTTGCCAGCCGTCGAAAGTCCATCGTCAGTGAATCAAGCACAGCGTACACCGAGTCTACCTACAATCCGTCCGTCATCTCCCGTTTCACCCAAGGTGCTGCTTCAACCGCAGCTACCGCTACGAGCGTCTTGGACTATATCGAAGAATCAGAACTTGTAACTCGACGCCGGCGGGAGCGCAGACGTAATGAACGAAACATCGAAATACAGTCATCGGAGGATACATCAGAGGCAGAAGAGTTCCGACATGAGCAACGCACAAACGAGTCCCAGCTTTCTGATGATGACTCTGAGGACATTTCCGAAGACGACTCACCAACCCTTGGTCTTCGCGGCGGAGAAGGAGCACGAGAGGAGCGGCGGCTACTCAAGCAGGAACGCAAAGACGAAGAGCGCCAGAAGAGGCGTGAGGCGCGTCGGCAGGAGAAGAAGCGGCTTCAGCGCGAAACCGAACTAGCAAAGACTGTCGTCGAGGCTCTACCCGCCAAATCTACACCTCCTCCGCCTGCCAAAGAAGAGAAATCTGGATGGGGTCGCTGGTTCAAATTCACCACCTCCACAGCGTCAAAGCCAACAGCAAAACCTGTAATCGTTCCCTCCGGCCCAAGCGTTCAAGCGCGTAAAGCGGCATTACAGGCTTCGGAGGAGAAAAACGGCCACCGCCGAACCAACTCGGACCTTGATCAAAAACATCTCAAGAAGTCCACCTCGGACATGGGTCTCGGCGACAAAGGAAAGGTGAAGCACTCCAAGCTAAAACGCGAGTCCACCACCAAGAGCTGGGAAGAGGTCCTCAATGAAGAGAGTGTGAAAGTGGAGAAGCGTGACCGACGAAAATCATTCAATGCTGCTGATTCTCCTGGTGCCCGCACCCCAGGCACTTTCCCAGAGGAGGATTCTCTTGGTTCCGCATCGTCAAAGACTCCAGACAGCGCAAGAAGCATAGTATCCCCGCTCCCTGCCGATCTGGATGCGAGAATCGCCAAGTTGAGATCTGAGAGAGTTGAACGAGAAGAAGAGCTTGAAACGGAGCAGGAATATCTGGGGTTGAGAGGTGGAGATCTTGCTGAGAGGGAGAAGAAGAAGAAGGAAAAGAAGGAGAAGAGCGAAGAGAAGGAGGGAAAGGAGAAAAAAGATAGGAAAGAGAAAAAGGACAGGAAGGAGAGGAAGGAAAAAAAGGAAAGAAAAAGTTATGAGTCTGATAATGGGGTAAAATTGCAATTGCAGGATGAGCTCAAGTTCGTCGAGCAGAGAGAGAAGGAAGGGAGGAATGCAAAGGCGGCGGAGGAGATGTCAGGCCTTTCAAAGCCCCAAAAGAAAAATCGGACATGCAAGGCTAGACCAGCAGCCGAAGACGCTACAGCCTCAGCCCCAATAACCCCAGTTACTGAGGCTAAGGAAACCGATAGGGGATTGAATGCGAATGGTGTTGCGCTGCCTAGAGCCTTGCACGATTCCAAAAATTTGGACGAGGAAGAGGGGAATGACAAGACGCAGAAAAAGGCCAAGAAGTCTGTGACCGAGCAAAAGGTGAAGCGCTCTGATGTTGTCCATTCCCCCTCGCTGCAAGAACCTCAGCCAGGAAGGAAACAGGTATCCTCCTGATTCAGTCACCCCCTTTTTTTTGATTATAGCTCATTTCATTAAACAAATTATGTATTTGAGTTAATTCATAAATTATTTGAGAACATGGGCTAACATTGACGAGGAGGTTGTGAAAAGTAGAATCGATAGAAGTGACGATGTATCGGTATCGGGTAAATTGAGTGCAGATAGGTCTTTTTCCTTTGGCGTTTCGGATGATATTTTAGATTTGCAATTGCCGGCCAGTAAACCCGGTTCTCCTTATGTTCTTCCTACGGTACCTTCGGACTTGCCGCCACTTCCACTTTCTCCAGTCGGCTCCCCGATTTTATCTCCCAGTTCGGTTACCCCATTTTATCAGTTGCCAGTTTCTCCAGTCGAATCTTCGACTTTATTACCTTGTTCGGTTCGATTGCCGGTTAGCAATCCTGCTTCACCTTATCAGTTACCTATATTACCAGCGGATTTACCTTCACTTCCGCTTCCAGCACCATCTTCACCGACGCTTTTACCTTTGGAGGTTGCCTTGCCGGCGAGCAGGCTTGGATCTCCATATCTTTCGTACGAAGTCTCGAGAGATCTACCTGAGCTGCCATTGTCACCTGTCGAATCACCAACGTTTGTCGCGGAGGAGGCTGGGGAGATCAAAGAGATCGAGGGGATCAAGGAGATCGAGGAGATCGAACAGGCGAAGAGTGAACAGACATCACCATACATTTCTCCATATGAATTGGCCGAGCATCCACGTCACATCCTACGTCCGGAAGATGTTGTCCTACCAGTTAGCAATCCTTCGTCACCGTATATGCTGCCAGAACTTCCCTGGTATCTTCCTCCCCTTCCGGAAAGCCTACACAGTTCGCCTACTTTGCTATCACAAGACGTCCTCTCACCAGCTAGCTCCTCGGTTATCATTCTACAAGCATCGGAAGAGGTGCCGTTACCAGTTGACTCCCCGACCTTGAAAGCCGATATACCAAGCAGAGAAGATTCATTACAGCAACAGCTGCCACGTATCTCTGAAGAAGATTCTTGGAAGCAGCAACGCAGCTTTTCACTCCCAGACTCTCCAGCGTCCGAAGGTGGTGTAACAATTGGTGATGACTTTTGGCAAACTTTGCGAGCAGAACCTTCGCAGCAGACACTGCGGTCAATATCCAGCAACCTCTCGGAGCAGCTCCGTGATATACTACGTCCTGAAGATGTCATTCTCCCAGTCAGCAATCCCTCATCTCCATACCTACTACCTGAGCTTCCCTGGTACTTGCCGCCGCTCCCGGAGAGCCCTCTCAATTCACCTACGTCGTTTCCTCAGGATTTAGAGCTGCCTAAGAGTGATCCCAACTCTCCATACTTACTATCAATCCCGGATGATCTACCACAGCTACCGCAGTCGAGCTTCAACTCACCGACGCTCCTTCCAGAGATGGTGGAGCTTCCAACGAGTGAACCCGGGAGTCCATATAGTCTTTCAGAGTTGCCGAGGGATCTCCCAGTGCTACCACCGAGCCCCTGTGACTCTCCAACGTTGGTTGCGCGAGAGCTGGAGCTATCAGAAAGCCAACCGGACTCGCCATATATGCTTCCCAGAGCATCTCCTGATCTACCGAAGCTTCCAGAGAGTCTTCCCAGCTCGCCGACTTTGCTACCGCAAGATTATTCTTTGCCACCCAGTAGGGAAGGATCGCCATACATGTTGCCGACAACGGAGGATTTGCCAAGGCTTCCCGAGAGCTCTGTTGCGACGCCCACATTGCTGCCACAGGATGTTTCGCTGCCGTCTAGTCGAGAGGGTTCACCCTACGTGCTCGCTACAATTCCGGACGACCTTCCTCAGCTTCCAGAGAGCAGCCTCAGTTCGCCAACAATGCTTCCACAGGACGTATTATTACCTTCAAGCACCAAGGGGTCCCCATATCTTTATCCAATAGTCCCGCACGACCTCCCACAATTACCGAACAGTCCGTGGTATTCGCCTACCCTAGGTCTGTCACCACTTGACGTTGATTTGCCTGAGAGCACCTGCGGTTCGCCCTATCAACTCCCGACTTTGCCAACGGATTTACCCCAGCTTCCAGACAGTCCATGGCATTCGCCAACATTGCTGCCACGGCCACAAGATGCCGAGCTACCACCCAGTGAGCCCAACTCGCCTTATCTTCTCCCAGAGGTGCCAGATGATCTTTCACAGTTACCACCCAGCAGCTCCGGTTCACCGACGTTGCTTCCCCAGGATGTGCAGTTACCCAGAAGTAGGCCAGGTTCACCATATGTTCTCCCTGAGCCGCAATCTGATCTTCCGGGCCTACCACCCAGTCCCTGGAATTCACCGACATTAGGACCAGCACCGCAGGACCTCAGTCTGCCGTGTAGTAGGTTAGGTTCTCCATATACACTCCCTGCCATCCAAGATGTTCTTCCCCAGCTTCCGGATAGTCCCTGGAACTCACCCACACTTGGCCCAAGACCGCAGGAGGTGGATCTCCCAGACAGTGCACTAGGCTCACCCTACGTCCTTCCAGTGGTACCCGAGGATCTTCCACAGCTTCCAGCAAGTCCCTGGGACTCACCAACACTGGGACCAGCGCCACAGGACCGCAGTTTACCATGTAGTAGGTTGGGTTCCCCATATACACTCCCCGCCATTCCAGATGACCTTCCCCAGCTCCTGAGTAGTCCTTGGAACTCGCCTACACTTGGCCCAAGACCACAAGAGGTAGATCTCCCTGACAGTGCACCTGGTTCACCCTACATCCTTCCAATGGTGCCGGAGAATCTTCCACGACTTCCCGTGAGCCCTTGGAACTCACCGACACTGGGACCACGTCCGCAAGAGGTGGAGCTGCCGACTAGCAGGCCTGACTCGCCGTACCAATTACCACCTGTTCCGATCGACCTGCCGGCGCTACCACGATCTCCATGGCATTCACCCACGCTAGGACCAAGGCCGCAGGAAGTAAGCTTACCAGCTTCAACACCTAACTCCCCATATAATCCTCCCTCTGTGCCAAAAGATCTCCCTCAACTTCCTAAAAGTCCGTGGTATTCGCCGACGCTTGGTCCTGGACCTCAAGATGTAGAGCTTCCCTACAGCTCGTCAAATTCACCTTATCAGCTGCCGGTCGTCCCAGATGATTTACCGCAGTTGCCATCGAGCCCGTGGTACTCTCCCACACTTGGACCAAACCCACAAGAAGTTCAATTGCCAGATAGTCTGCCTGGATCGCCATACCAACTTTCTGAGATACCTTCTGGGTTACCAACACTACCACCCTCGCCATGGGATTCACCAGTTTTGGGGCCGAGGCCTCAAGATGTGTCGCTTCCAAACAGCTGTCCGGGGTCGCCCTACCAGCTACCTGGGATCCCCAAAGACTTGCCACAACTTCCAAGCTCACCATGGTATTCGCCAACTTTGGGTCCCAAGCCTCAAGAAGCGCTCCTCCCATCCAGTCGTCCGGGTTCGCCTTATGAACTTCCACATATTCCAGAAAATTTACCCCAACTTCCAAGTTCCCCATGGAACTCACCTACACTTGGTCCTCGACCTCAAGAAGTACAGCTTCCGATTAGTGAACCAGGGTCGCCATACCAGCTTGATATCCCAACAGACCTGCCGCAACTTCCGACTTCCCCATGGGACTCGCCTATACTCGGTCCTTGCCCTCAAGAGGTGGAACTTCCGATCAGTCAGCCAGGATCACCATACCAGCTGCCTGATATTCCAAGGGACCTGCCACAACTTCCGAGCTCCCCATGGGACTCGCCTATACTCGGTCCTCGCCCTCAAGAGGTGGAACTTCCGATCAGTCAGCCAGGATCACCATACCAGCTGCCTGATATTCCAAGGGACCTGCCACAACTTCCGAGCTCCCCATGGGACTCGCCAATTTTGGGCCCAAAGCCTCAAGAAGCACCCCTCCCAACCAGTTGTCCTGAATCTCCTTATCAGCTTCCACATATTCCAAAGGATTTACCTCAACTTCCAAGCTCTCCATGGTACTCGCCCACACTCGGTCCGCGTCCTCAAGAAGTGGAGCTTCCTATTAGCAAGCCAGGGTCGCCATACCAACTGCCCGAGATCCCCATGGATCTCCCTCAGCTACCGTCAAGCCCATGGCATTCCCCCACTCTTGGCCCCCGACCACAGGAATTACAGCTTCCTATTAGTCAACCAGGATCGCCGTATCAGTTACCCGAAGTCCCAACAGCGTTGCCTCTGCCCAGCTCTCCGTGGAATTCACCTACTCTGGGTCCGAGACCAACCGATGCGCCGCTTCCAGACAGCCGTCCAGAGTCACCATACCAGTTGCCGCAAGTACCGACGGGGCTACCTTTACCCGACTCCCCATGGAATTCGCCAATTTTCGGTCCAAAGCCAACAGAGGTGCAACTTCCAAGTAGTCGCCCGCAGTCGCCGTATCAACTCCCAGAAGTCCCAACAGAGTTCGCTCTACCTAGCTCACCATGGAATTCGCCAACTTTTGGTCCGAGACCGACTGAGGTGCAGCTTCCAGCTAGTCGCCCACAGTCGCCATATCAACTTCCAGAAGCTCCAACGGGGTTTGCTTTACCTGGTTCACCATGGTATTCACCGACCCTACTCCCGCGCCCTCAAGAGCAAATGTTGCCAACAAGTAAGCCCGGATCTCCATATCTTCTTCCCGAGATCCCGAACGATCTACCGCAACTACCACCCAGCCCATGGTACTCTCCTACTCTTGGCCCCAGGCCTCAAGAAGCAGTGCTTCCATCCAGCAGACCACAGTCGCCTTATATGCTTCCCGAGATTCCAAAGGATTTGCCACAGTTACCGCGCAGTCCTTGGAATTCGCCTACCCTTCTTCCGAGGCCACAAGAGAAGGAGTTGCCAGCCAGCGCGCCCGGTTCGCCTTATCTACTTGCGGATATCCGTGCGGTGGAATCTTTGCAGCAACTTCCGCCCAGCCCTTGGGATTCGCCGACATTGCCCCCGAGACCGCAAGAGAAGGAGCTTCCGATCAGTGCACCTGGTTCGCCGTATGTTCTGTCAGATATCCTTCCTAGAGATATACCCGCACTTCCTCCCAGTCCCTGGGATTCTCCTACACTTGGTCCTCGTCCTCACGAAGCAACCCTACCGACTAGTGTCCCTGGATCACCATACTCTCTGGCCGACCTCGCTCCAAAGAGTCTTCCACAATTGCCTGCGTCGCCATGGTATTCCCCTACACTTGGCCCTCGCCCACAGGAAACGATGCTGCCAATCAGTAACCCAAGCTCACCATATCTGCTTCCGGAGCTTGCGAAAGATCTTCCCGCGTTGCCGCCCAGTCCATGGCATTCTCCAACATTTGGCCCACGCCCACAGGAAACGGTGCTGCCAATTAGCAAACCAAATTCGCCATATCTACTCCCGGAGGTTACGAATGATCTTCCCGCATTGCCGTCCAGTCCATGGCATTCTCCGACGCTCGGCCCGAGGCCACAGGAAGCGGTGCTACCAATTAGCAAACCAAATTCGCCATATCTACTCCCGGAGGTTACGAATGACCTTCCCGCGTTGCCGCCTAGTCCGTGGTACTCACCAACGCTAGGCCCAAAGCCACAAGATAAGGAACTTCCGATGAGCACTCCTGGTTCGCCGTATTTTCTTCCTGATGTAAACACTCTCGAGCTACCACAGCTTCCTTTGAGCCCATGGAATTCGCCAACACTTGGTCCAAGCCCGCAGGAGATAGACTTGCCCGTTAGCAAGCCAGGTTCCCCATACTCACTATCGGACATGCTACCAAGAGATGTTCCAGAGCTTCCAAGCAGCCCTTGGCACTCTCCAACACTTGGTCCACGCCCGCAAGAGATAGACCTTCCGGCTAGCAAACCAGGTTCACCATACTCGTTATCGGATATGCTACCGAGAGATATTCCAGAGCTTCCAAGTAGCCCTTGGTATTCTCCAACGCTCGGCCCTCGGCCACAGGAGACGGTGTTGCCAAAAAGCACACCCGGATCTCCTTATTGGCTAGCAGATATCTTGCCTACAGACATTCCCGCGCTTCCGTACAGCCCATGGGACTCCCCAACCCTCGGACCTCGACCTCAAGAAGTTAGCCTTCCCATCAGCAAGCCCGGCTCTCCATACCAGTTGTCACAACTCCTGCCGAAAGATGTACCCGAGCTTCCGCTCAGTCCCTGGAACTCTCCAACCTTTGGCCCCCAACCAACCGAGAAGGAGCTGCCGCTTAGTACTCCAGGCTCGCCGTACGAGTTCCGAGTAAATATTGTTGAGCTACCGCCATTGCCTGTGTCGCCGGTTGCATTTCTCGAGAGAAAGATGTCGTTACCGAAGTTCGTGGAGGTCGAGGAGGACCAGACTGAACAGATTCTACCAACTGAACTTGTAACTGAAGCATCTGAAAGAGATGATATTGAGATTGCAGAGTCAGTTATTGTCGACACTGTTCCACCTCCGCCACCTTTATCTGAGGTGTCGTCAGCTGCACCGAGTGGGAATCTTTCGAAGCAGAGGCAGCGCGCGGCAAGAAAGGTGGCCACAGACGTGGAAAAGGTTGTGACGGAAGAAAGTTTTAAAGATTTTGTGACGTCACGTGAGGTTGTGGAGGAAGAGACGAAGGAAATCGGAAAGCCGCTAAGCGACGTTTATTTTGAGTCAGGAGCTATCATAGAGATGGAAGGTAAAGGGAAAGAGAAGGGAGAGGAAGCGGAAATAGTCAAGGAAGAAGCGGAGGAATCAGTTGCTCCAGTTGTCATTGTTGAAGAGACACAGAAGGGGTACGAATCCTGAGCTTCATACCTGTTGTATCCCAACTAACTTGACGCAGAGAAGAAGAAAAAGCGCCTAAGAAAAAGGCATCTTTCTGGACCAAAGTATGGAAGACCGCCCAGCCACCTTCGGTACTCTCTCCAGGAGACCACGAATCTGGCGGTGTCGGTCTGCTTTCTGCATTCACCAGCACGTCCCATGTATCAAAGATCAATGACCCTTTCGACCGTCTTACTCGTACAGTGAGCTACGCGAGCGAGGTATCAGACAAGGGCCAAGGGGTTGCGTTACTAACCCAGCAGCAAAAGAAAGACCCACCAAAGACCAAAGAACTAGAAGAGGTCCTTGATCCTGCTGATTTACTTGGAGCTTCACCGGTCGTTATCACACCAGCGGCTTCCGCGTCACCTATACAAGGCTTTGAGGTGGATCTTGATGAATTTGATGAAACAGTTTTTACCCACTTGGAGAGGCAGAGGAAAGAAGAGGAGGCTAAAGAAGATTGGAATCAGGCTAGGAATAAGAAAGAAGAGGAAGTTGTGTCAGCATCTGAAGATGGGTTCGAGTCTTCAGAATATGAGATGCCTTCTGAGAAAGGTGGGTAACCCGACGAACCCCCTCTCACCATTTGCTGACAGAAGATTGTTAGCATTGGATCTTGAGACGGTTGATGAGCTTCCGCCTCCATATTTTAATGTGGGAATCGGCCACCTTGACCCCTACCCCTCCCCTCTTGTCGCAGAGATTCCTGACAGTGTATGTTAGTCGGACCAGGAAAAGGAGGATGTCGGTGTTACTCTAGATGACGGGTCGAATATTTCCTTCAATGTTTCTGAAAACGAATTACTCACATCTGCTACAATTTCCGAGGACGCGACATCAGTATCACCAAAGGAACAAACAACTACATCACAATCACCACCACTTCCACAACCCACAACCCATACTGATAACGCTGAGGAAATTATTCACCGTGGCAGCAGCACGCAAAAACAGAAACAGCTCGAAACTGAGGAACTCGAAACATCCACTGCAGCCGTCACCACCACTACTACCACCACACCTGAACACTTTCACACATCACCCACTGTTCGCAAGCCACCTACATCTTCCCTCGAACCCGCTCACCTCCAAGAGGAGCCGGTTTTCGAGACACAATCACCCGCAGAAACACACCCATCCCCTTCAACACCACCACTCGATCTTTCACAAAAGTCACACTCCCCGCGAGGAGTCCCTCTTGTTGGGGACGACCTCCAAGAGGCTTCCACCACTTCACCTCTATTACCATTACAACCCTCCCCACTTAAACCTTCTACTTCTGTTTCTTCTTTTTCTCCCACCTTAGAACAATCTGAGCCTACTGCCACCCAATCACCTGTTACCGGTAAGTCATGCAATGTAATTGGTCCTTTAGCAGCAGCTAATATGAGAATTTTGCAGCATCATCGCCAACTCCTGAGCCGTCTAAATCCAGACCACTTGGCCAAGAAGAGGAACCCACACCTGCCGCCGAGGAATTTGGTAAGCCACCGGGGAGGCGAGATAGTTCCACCACTGCTACTACAACCACTTCCACATCCGGCGAGGACGAGGAGAACGTACTAGTATCGGTAGAAGCTGACCCAGGCTACAAAGTCTCTGTCCGCCGGGTGCCAGGGGAAAGCAGACGCCGTGACTCGATTGAGATCAGCATCCAAAGTCGACCCAATCTCCACCTGCAGGCATCAACCGACTCCCTTCGGTCCGCACATAGTGAGTTTTCGGAGACTAAGGAGCGCGATTCCATCCTCTTTGACAACGACACACCGCAATTCGCCACCTCACCTTCAAGCAACGAAGAAGAACAGACCAAGGAAGGAGCTAGGAAAAAGACATATCAGTCCCTCTTTGGCGGTCCATTTTCAGATCCATTCACGAACAGTGGCGAATCGGACAATAGTGGGCAGGAATACCAGCTCTCTCGTCGCCACAGCGATTTCGAACTTAGCCAGAGAAACCGCTCTCCCATCGTCTCTCCCACTCGCAGCTCTTTCTCCCTCCGTCCGGACCTTCCGACAATCTCTGAGCGCCGCGAAGAGGGTTTCACCCCATCCCCGGAACAAGAAAGACAAGAATTTTTTGAACATCCAATTCTCAAGAACCTCAAGCGAGTATCTTCCACTGTCTCTGAGAACTCATATTTCCGCGCCGACCAAGAGCAGCAACACCAGACTCTACCTCCCACTAGCTCGGAGCTCGCAAACACTTCCCGCAAGCTCGCGGGCCGCTTCATCACAACCGAGAACCTTCTCCAAAGAATTCAATCCGACGTTCCGCGCCGCGCTAGGACCACAATCTCCTCTTCTCGCCCGCCCGAAATGCAAGTCCTTAAACGCGGCGAGCGCAGCTCGGCTGCCCCGCCACCTCTCAAACGTGTTGGGTCCCAGCTGGATTCCCCGAATACATCGTCGGAACATCTCATCTTTGGCGAGCGGTACACGACGCCGGATCGCAATGGGAAGGCACAAGACAAGACCCGCGATGGGGTCCTTGAAGCATGGGGTGAACGTCCCCCAGAGCCTTCCTCCCCAACTCGTCCTCCTTCCATCCGCCGGCGGCAGAGTCTGAAACTCATGGACCTTGAGCAAAAAGTGGAAACTCTGGGAGCCGACAATTCAACTCTGGTCCAGGAGAAAGCAAATCTAGAGAAGTCTCTCGCCGAGGCAAAACTTATCCACCAGCAATCGACGGTTGCCCTTACCGACAAAATTACGGCCGCCAACCAAGTGCTACAGGATAAAAATAGCCAGATCGAGGAGTTGAACAAGAAGCTAGCGTGGTATCAAGAGGAAGTCGAGAGGCTCACCAACACTAACGAATCCCTCTCCCAAACCAACACTTCCCTGCAAGCAGCGTACAAACAGAATTATGGAAACCTCTCTTCACGTTACGAGCAGAAACAGGAAGCGCTCCTACAGCTTTCAAGGGAGCATTCCGAGCTTCAAGCACAGTTCTCAAAGATCCAGGGAGGTGCCGAAAATGCCATCCACGCTCAGGTTGAGCAAAAGGACGCCCAACTCGCACTCCTCCGCGCCGAACTCCAAAAGGCACGTGAAGAAGTCAAAAGTCTCGAACGTAAAGTCATGGCTCGTCAGTCCAACCGATACCTTGACATCAAAGACTCCGCTCACTTCGCGACCTCTGCCAACGTCCTCTTCATGGATGTTCAAAAGTGGTGTGATGAGTTCTCCAGGTTTTCGGCCGGAAAGAAGTGTGTTCATGTGCATCGAGTCACAGATGATGCTGTCAAGGAACGCTTTGAAAACGTTATGTTGGATGACCGTGGAGTCAGAAGGATGCTAAAAGATGAATCTCGACGACCGCAGCCGTTAACGGCGATTATGATGCGTCTAATTTGGGAATTTGTGTTTACACGATACCTCTTTGGGCTCGAAGTAGAGGAGCGACAAAAACTTCTCTCTCTCGAAAGAACGCTAGCAGAAGTTGGTATGTATCCACTCATTTCTCCCCACATTGTATCAAATCCTAACTTCCCCACAGGAGCACCAGGCGCAGTTCACCAATGGCGGGCAACAACGCTCACCCTCCTCTCCCAACGCGCCTCCTTCCGCTCCCGCCTCACCTCCGAGACTGAAAACCTCCTCTCAGAAATTATGCGACATCTCAACTTCCTCCTCCCAGTGCCACCTACACACATCGCCACCGTCATCGGCACGCTCCGCGCACTCCTCTCCCGCGCTGTCACGCTCGCCATCGAAATGCGCACCCAGCGCGCGGAATACGTCATGCTCCGTGCGCCGCGCCCCGAGTACGACGATCACGGCGAGGTTTCCAACACAGTCTTCTTCGACTCCTCGCGGATGCGCTCCCTTGGCACCGAGAACATCATCTCCGACCTCGATCTTGAACGCGAAAATGCATCGGTGAAGCTTGTGCTCTTTCCGCTCATTATCCGCCGTGGCAATGAGTACGGCGAGGACTACCACGTCGAGGAAGTAGTATCAAAGATGGTGGCGATCGTGAACCGTCCACAACTCAGAAGCGAGAGTAGAAGCTCTATGCGCAGCTCCGCGAGCATGAGTTCCGTCGCCGGCTGGAGAGAGGAATTGGGGAAGCAGCAGCAGGTTAGTAGATTGACGCCCATCACGGATCATTCCCCGAGGACCACCCCGGAGAAGACGAGGAGGGAGGAGTCACCTCCACCCATGCCTAGGATCCCGGAACAGACGATTCGCTTGGTCGAAAGAGATATGGATGTCGATGAGGAACCGTCAACACCTACGAGATATTCGAATGTTGAGAAGAAGAGACGCGTTGATGAAAGGTAACTCTATAGTTATGATTAGATGGATCAAGGAGTCTGGAGGTTTTCTTTTTTTTTAGGATGGGTGGCGAGTTTTTACTTTGGATACGGCATTTCTTTTGAGCAACGGCTTTTTTATGAACACGGCTTTTCTTTTTGGGCAACGGCTTTTCTTTGGGACGACAACTTTTAATACCCTTTTTATCTTTTTTATTTTCTAAACTAATAACTACAAAAAAAAAGGTGGAAAATGACAATCGACGAAAAAAAAAGTGGATGGAACTTCTGTAGCTACATCTAGGATTTAGGAATAGGTGGATGGGGATAGGGGATGAACAGATTGGAGATTTTTTGGTTTTCTGGAATATTTAGCATTTTTGCCGTTTTTGATTTGTTTATGTTACTCAATTCATGATGATTTGTCTCAATGATATGGTGGCCATAGTGATTGTCAGTGCCTATCTACAACACTCCTTAAAACCCTTACTCTGCGCTACCTCTTACTTCCTTTCCCCCTCTTATCACCACCCTTCCCGCCACTTCCTTTTTTCTTCTCATCCCTACCACCACCTCCACCCCCAAAAATCTTGACCTTAGACACACCCACACATGCAACCCACTCGGACTCTTTCCACGCCCCCACCAACTCCTTTTCGACACCCTTCATGCCACCGCCTCTCTTCTCACTGGGATTGATCCAGGAATTCCACACTTCACGGATCGCTTTTCCTTTCTTTTGCGCTCCGGGCTGCATCTTAACTCTCCACTTATACCGACCCATGGCGCCCCAAGGTGCACACACCGGGATTGCATCTAGCACTACATCGTCATCATATGGATCCGGGATCAGTGCGTCCAGCGGTGTAGTTGCAATCTCGTCCTCTTCTTCGTCGATGTCCCGCTGAATATGACGTTTCGCTTCCTCCGCGAGTCCAGCAGCTTGTGTGCGCTGATGCTGCTCCCTCAGTCGTGCTTTCCGTGCTTCTGGGGTTTCTTTGGGTGTTTCCCCGGACTTTTCTTCCACGGCTTTCTGGGCGGATGTGACGCCGAGGAGAGACAGTGCGAGTTCACGGTCCGCGTCGGTTTGGTGAGCATATTTTGCAGCGGCTCGCTTGGTTTTTAATTTCTTGCCGCGAGGAAGAGGGGCAGGTTTTGGTGCTGATACTTGACTGGGGGTTGATGAGCGGCTAGGTTCGCGGGAGCCTGCTGCGGAGGGTGTGGGGGTGTCGATGAATTTTCCCTTTTTAAGATCGCGGCGTTGCTTTACGGATAGATAGCGGCGTCCGGAGCAAGATGCCCCACTTACTGGAGGGGGGGAGGGATCTGGTTGTGGGGATGTTGGGTTCAGGTTGAGTCTATCCTCGATCTTCGGTGGCTCATTTTCTGCTTCTAATTCTGAGTCGACATCGTTGTTCTGCTGTTCGGCTTCGTCTGCGGATTCTATTTTAGCATTCGGGAATGCCCCCTCGTCATCATCAGACTCCAGTTTAGCATCCGGGAATTCTTCATCGTCGCTGTCTTCCTCATTCTCATTCGCCTCCGCTTGTCCCTCCTGATTATCATTTCCCGCCACATCCTCCTCAGCAGCCTCCTCCTTCTGCTCCTTCTGTTCCTCAATCCTATGTTTTACATGCTTCTTCTTACTCTCTTCGTCCACCCTCCACAGCACACCATACCCCATCACCAACTGCGCCGGTGGCAAAAAGTTCTTGTTGCCCTTAATATTAAAAATCCCAACATCCAAATAATCCCCAGTCGGTCCAGTCTTCGAGACCTGCTCAAATCCGACCCACCAAGCCGACATCACCGCTTTCGAATCCCACGCTTGACTAGTAGCAACAGAGAGCGCTCCCGCCTGCTGAAGTGTAGACGGAGGAATTGGCGCATTAGGAGTGGCAGGGTTATTCTTGACGATTACTGAGGCCGCACCATTGATATCCGCATGAACGTACACGTCTCCCCGACGGAAGTGCCGCTTGTAAATATATTCATTCTGCTGTGCGTCGTGGCCACCAAGGACAAGGTATCCATCACTCGAGATGAAGAAGAGGAACTTCTCAAACCACAGTGGCTTCCGCACTGGACGAAGGAGCTGCTTTTCTGTTTTAAGGCCTTTCTTGAGATCAGCTGCAACCTTTCGCTCTGTCGATTTGAGGGCTTTAGCGGAGGATTTTAGAGTCTTAGTTTCTTTTTCAGCGGCGGTTCGTTTTTGGTCATAGTAGCTTCCAGCGTTGGCGTATGCAGAAAGATAGAGATCAACGTCAATAGAGAGAGGTTTCTCTGCGCTTTGGTCATCGGTCTTTTCTCGTTCTTCATCTGTCTCATCGTCTTCATCATCGCTGAAGCCGGTAAATCCAGCATCATTATTTTCGAACTCTGTTTCCCGAAGCTTGAGCGTTATGGTGTTGTCATAAAGTTTAAGAGGCAGCTGGATAATTTCTGCAACAGCATTTCCCCTCTTCTGTTCACCCTCGATAAGGCGCGCCACTTGTACCCAATCCATACCCTGGGCGATGAGGCCGTTCACAGCAGCAATCGCTTCCTCGACTCGGGAAGAGTTTGTTTCCAGAGTCTGAGCCTTACGGATATTGAGATCTTGCGCGTCTCTCAGAACCTCAACCCGTTTTTGATGGTCGTTCCGTGCGGCCTCGAGGCGCTTTTGGGCAGCAATCTCTCGTTCCTTCAGCCGGGACTCCAGTTTCTGAGCCTCAATAGAAGAGTAGAATGTGTCCACAGTCCTATTGAATCCTTTATACTCCAGTGTCTTCACCCCAAGTGCTCCTGCAAACTGTCGGGGTGAGAAGGGATGGAAATCATCAAAGACCAATCCTTTTGCTTCGCCCTCTTCTTGGACCTTCTCCGGGCTTTCTGTCTCAACAGCTTCCGTACACCCAAAAGCCATCGCTTTCTTCTCCTTTTTCTCCAGCACAGCAACCTGAGTAGATGGATCCCGTGGTAGCTTAGCTATAATATACCCCTTCTTAACACCCCCCCCCTCCGTCAATTCTCTTATTATCCCCTCCGCCTCCCTAAATGCCTCCAACACCTTCACCAATATCTCTTCATTCTCCACCACCTGCTCAGCCTTAACCGTTGGATCCACCCCCACGCCCAGCAACGCATGTTCGATGAGCACCGGCGAGAATTCGGATAACTTTGCCCCCAGCACCTTCTTCAAGGAATTGACAACCTTTTTCTTTTTCTTCTGAGGCTTCTTCCCGATCTTCGGTGCCCCTTTCTCCTCTGCCGCCGCTTTCCCCTCCTCCACTGCCTCCTGCAGCGCCGTAACAACCCTCTCCTTCGTCACCGGACCACTCTTCATCTTTCCCGAGTCATCATATTTCGCGCCGACCTTGCACTCGCCCGTTCCGTCCTCTCCAGGCGGCACAATCCTCAGCACCGCCAGCATGTTCATCTCCGCATCTGTAAGGATGACATTCCCGCCAGCAAAGAACTCGAGGAAGAGGTGGTAGAGGCCATCGGAAAACGTCAGCTTCAGCACGCGGTCCACGCCCAGCTGCTGCACCTGAGTCAACCTCCGCGTCCGCAGATACTTCCGGAGCTTTGAGGTGAACGAGGAAGGCGTCGGGGAGATCTCGCGCGTGAAGGAGGTCAAGTGCACTCGGAAGCCTGAGTCGATAACGACAAGGTGTTTGTTATCCGGCTTTGCGAATTTGAGGAGGAAGATGCGGGATGTGAGGTCATAGATATTGGAGAGACGGTATCCGACGATAGTAGTGGAGAGTTCATGGGATATTATCTGGGTTCTGTTAGAGTTAAGTCTTTAAAGGGACGATGTGGAAAAGAATTGCTTACTTGGAGATCGAGAGAGGAGAAACGTTGTTTCATTGTGATGTTTGGTGGTGGTGTAAGGTCAGAACTCTCTCGCGCCTCTGATATGACGCACATTATTAGCGGGGGTGGCGGGTGGTGGCTCCGAACCTAAATTTACCCTACTTGATTCTACTCGGGTTTTCACTTGAGCATAGCTCCAAGAGTTCATGAGCAATGGAGTCAGCCATCCATCCAATACTAAGTATACTCTACTCTAACTCCTTAATTGACCAATTCAGTACTAAAGCCCATACGCAGTTAAATCTCTTCTCAAAATATGCAAAGAAAGCAAAAGAAACACCAACCACAAACATAGCTAGAAACCCCAAAACGACCAAAAGAAAAACCCCAAACGCACGTACAGAAAGCATCAAGTCAGTCACACCAGCAAAATGAGTAAACAAGCAAAACTAAGCATCAGACAAGTGTGGAGGTACCCGCTTCACCAGCCACACGCATATATAACCCGAATCTATCCATATCCAACAATTACCGCTCATCGTCACGGTTAACAAGTGTACTATCATCATCCCCGAAAACTGGCCTAAACGGCCCACTCCGTCCACCAATACTTCCGTCCTCATCTGCATACCCGGGAGTACTAGGTCCTCTACTGCCCGGGAGTAACATCATACTAGAATTTCTGCTCTTATGGCTCCCCACAGTGGGTGCCTTCCTCACGCTTCTTCCATTTCTAAAGTATCCGCTTTCAGGAGATCCTCGATGCTCGCTACCCGCACCATCATAATCAGGACTGTACTCCACCGAATACTGGCTTGACTGCTTTTTCGTGGGTTTCGGGATCGGTCTGTCTGGAAAGAGGCAACCCTTGGAGCTATCTTCGAGGTCAGAGTCCGAGTCGTCTTCACCAAAGTTGAAGGGTTGTCTAGGGTGGTGTAGATCTGGTTCGTCGTCGATGGGTGCGCCGTCTCTGAGGAAAGTGAGGGAAGGGTCTTTGTGCTTGATGTAGGAGTCGATGACGTAATACTGGAAGGCGTTCATGACGAGAGGAAAGAACTACAGAATCAGCACCACAACGAACTACGGGGGTATTGGCCACGAACAAACATGACGAAGAAGACCTGCAGGCGTCGATTACCCTCAGTCCACGAGAGCAGGAAATCGCCGACCCTCCCAAGCCAGGGAAACAGCGCAAAGATGATCCACACAATAAACTTCATGATCATTAGGCCAGCAAAGTAGATGCAAGCTTGCTTCATCCAATATGACCATTTTGGTGGTTCACCGTAGTAGCCAGATGTTACTCCTGTGCGTAGACCCGGAATTGGACATAACTCGACAAACTTGTGTAGTAATCGAAGAGCGTATATTAGTATCACAACTCCTAACGTAGTCTACAGCACCCCGTCAATAATTGAAACCATTTGGCAGGAGAACGAGTGCATACATCAATACCGAGATTGAGGAGATAAAAGGAGCAAGGATTCGCGTGATAGCCATCATCTCCACCGTTCTTCCCGCCACCCTCGTTTCGCAGTACCAATCTCGTTACTGCCTCAAGAGATGCAGGCGATGGTTCGGTAGTAAGCGTCCCCGACGACAACATGGAGAGAATCAGATTTGCCAGATGAACCAAGACGCTCCCTATCACTTGTTTCGAAACATCCATGAACCTAGCACCACATCAGTTCTCCCTGCCGTCTCAAACACCAGAAAAAGAAATCGCGCACCATATTAGCAAGGGCCGCTGTGGATGTTCTCGGGACCGTTTCCATAGCAAAACTAATAGTGCGAGGGCTCCAAGGGCTCCCTGTACAAACAGTGCTGCTGCGCATCAGCTCCCGTTACAATATCTCCCAGCCTGCTCCGTGGGCAGACGGGCAAACCCTACCAAATGGTCCCAGGAGATCACATCGTCCGCTATCATTGTCTGCAGCTGCCACCGCTGCGGTAGTGTTCATGGCTGATGATATGCGCGTACCGAGATAACGCAGCGCAGTCCGAGAGTATGAAGTACGAGACTAATACCGGGAGTCGGAAAGGGGTATCTGCTCGGAGAGAGCAGAAACGCTGAAGGGGAGAGATCGAGCGATGGGCGGGCGTGAAGTGGTGAGTCTTGATGGTTGTGCGTATTGAGGTGTCGTGCCTATTCTGACATGATGAGGCGGAGCTCAGACATGGAACTGCCACACCGGATCCGTGCCACGACTAACCGAAAACCGCCTAATACAAAGCCAAGCCTTTTAATGTCCAGATCAAAACGGCCCTCGTTTACAGTTTTCGTCTTCAAATAGCCAGGACCATGGGTGATAAGGGGCACTTTCTCTATATTACATTCTCATTCTTATTGGAGTTCAGCAGATGCAATGCTTATCGAAATTTGCATGACGCTGACAGACGCAGGCACCTATGTTTCACCGCCTTTCGTATCGCTCAGCTTCTGATATGATGATGCTCACGACGGATCGCTTAGCCGAGAGTGCACAACCAGCAAGAAGGCTTAATTGCAGTCTCATCAGGCAAACCTCAGACTTTTAATACTCTTATGAAAAGCACACGCCGTATAAACTTAGCTACAAGAGAAGAACGGTGGGGTTTGTTTTACTGAACAAGACTGACCGAAAGACCTGAAGCGGAGTGCAATCAGTGTGAAATTACAGGCCCCTAATACCAGCTAGATATCTATAGCTATTCGAACCTTATTAAACTTAATACCACACACTCTCTTATCACCGAGTTTACACACTATTATTTTTATCCCATAAAACTGATAACTTAAGAACTAAAATATTTGAGCCATGAGACCGAGTGATAGTATGTGGCTTTGAGTACTCCTCCTCCCCCTTGCTGTTGTGCAGTATTGGTATACGAACGAATACTCTGCTTATGGTGACTTTGTGAATGGGGGCTCATTTACTTCCTCCTCTACCAAGCATCAATTCATACACCCGTCTTTCCACTTCGTTGCCTATGTGAATGAGATCTTTGTCCTTGATAGTAAGTAGTAGACTTCCCCCTTCGCTTCTCCCCTCTACTATTCTGTTCTTTGCATACCTCGCTCATAAGAGGACTTTTTTTGATCGCTCTAGCTCTCAAGAATTCCCGTATACCAGTTTCTTGTTTGCAGGTTTAGAGGCGGGTTGTGAAAGGCCAGCTCTTGTTACGGCCCAGGGAGAAGCCCTAACCAAAGTGCTGAGTAAATCCTAGCCATAGCTACTCCACCTACCAGCCGTCTGGTGAGGCTCTTATCATTGCTTTCTCATCCCCGAGCTCAAACTACATACCCAGGTACCTAGGTACTTAGGTAAGTATTAGACAGTTCAACTATCCCATTTCTCAAGCTTGTTCTCCAAAGAGATAGTATTTATCCCCACCTAAATCTCACAGCTAACTATACCCTTTCCTTTTACCCCAAACCCGTTGATCGTCCTGAATGGAAGACGTCGTTCTAGAAGAAATCTTCCTCCATCAGACTTGCGTGATTAGTAACTAAACATACTTGACCCGGCTTTCAGTATTGATGGGGCTGTGTCACAACTGGTTTAGCTTTATCCATGTTGAACTTCTCTGAGATTGGGTCAATGTAGCTATGCTAATAGATATCGATCAAGTGATCCTCCCGATTGTGCCCGACGCTCATACGAAGGTATAGTGAAACGCATCAAAGATCGTACATCTTAGACATCATATCCATCAGTCTCTTGATATCCACAGTGTTGGAGATATGAGAAGATGGTTCATGATGGCGGCAATGACGATACCTTCGTCCTATTTATCGAGAAGTATGAAAAGCTCCCTGATGCTACAAAAACTGATGGACATGTCGAAGTCGCTGAATATACTTCGCACGACGCCCATCATCTGTTGAGAGAAATGCAACCACTTCCGCAAACGTATTCTTGCGCTGTTTATGCGCGTCATGGCAGAAGAGGACTCAAGTAGTAAAGAGAAATGTAGTGACCTCAGCATTATTTCAGTTACCGTAGTGCGGATACAATGTTCCTTCTTCCTGCATAGGTCGAGCGCAATAGTCGTTAGCTGTCCTGTAGCATCGATTCTACAACCCGTCCGATTGGGATATACACTTCATTCAGCCGGCGAATCCTGTCAGATATCCTGACGGTCTGTACCGGTCTATGCCGTGAACCTGAGACTCGGGCGGCCCAAAGATCCGCGGGATTGGCCTACCCGGTCTGTAGAAATCTGCAAGCCGGTGCTTATTAGTAGATAACAGGGAACTCAGTATATTCATGGTAACTAATTATAGCAAACCAAAGCAGGAAAGGAGGCAAGGAGGAGGGTCGGTCATTAACTACCAATCAGCGAGTGCACGTGCCAGTTGGAGCGAACTTGAAAAACAGAATGGGAGATGAGTTGTAGGCCAACTCAGATTGTCCGGTGGTTGATACTTACCAACCAATGTATGACAACGGAGGATCTTATTGGCCTTTATCTCCCTAGTCTGTAAATCTGCGGATCGATCGGCCGCTGGGTGTTCGGAAAATTGCTTAAGCCAGGCGTTTGGCGGTAAAAATTTTCATCAGCCCCCCACGATATCGATCTAGGACTGTTTCCCGATCTGATAGGTTAAGGGATTAAAAGGTAGGGTAGTATAAAGGGCGGACAAAGACCCGCGAGGGATGAATGTATGATACAGACGGATCTGGGGGGCGGCGGCGGGCCGGAGGTACCAATTCATCAGGTAGTACATAGATATCCTTCTGGTGATCGCAATAGATTGCACGATCTCGTGGGGTCGAGTAGTATCGGGCCATTCCGGCATCATTTTCTTTGGGGTGCAAGGCCATAGGAGTTAGCCATGAATGCAGGAAGTGCATGTACTCTATGCTCTACCACATTTCAATTTGGCTACAGGAGGTGAGCTATACTAATTAACTTTAGAAGTACTGTTTGGACCTAACATGAGGGAAGACGCCGATGAGATTCTCAATATTCCCCTAGATGAAACGGATCGAGAGGTCAATTGTAAGTCCTAGTATCTATTAAACATCCATAAGCATCTAAATTCTATTAATTACACTTAACGCCGTATTTTCCCTTGTTGCTCGGATTTATGCGATCCTAAAGCCCGAGTACTAGGGATATACTCTGCATGGTGGTCTGTGAGTACTTCTTTAGGTAGCCAGACTGATATCTCGTCGAGCTACATTGGACGTCGTGGTTTTCAAAATTCTCGGCGAAGAAAATTTGCTCTCTACTGTAGATCTTACTAGACTCTTAGGTGAGAAGTTTGGAAAAATAGCGAGCCTAGCCTAGACAAACTGCGATGCTAATCTATACTTATGTGGCTTGACGCAGTGGAAGCCAAGAAGGTGCAATGCAATTTGTGAGCCATGATTATGTGCTTGTTGGAAAAACCTCACATGGTCCGCCTGGCGAACCACCCCCAAGGTTAGCAGAACCCGAATCCGCGGGTCACCAAGGCATTGAGTCAAAAAGTTAGACGGTTTTCAAGGGTTCGGCCTCAATAAGGCGGAAAGAAGCCGCAGGTATAAAACCGAGAAGCGCGGGCGTATATACGATTTTTCTGCCCAGTTTGAAAGACATTCTACGAGCCTCGCGTCCTACACCGACTCCATGCATCCTCAGCCGAATCAATCTATCGGCTTGACAAGGAACCACCCGGATCTGAAGGGTCCTGCTGCAGATATATATCGAGAGATTGTGCAGAGTTTACGCCGTCTCTGGTTCTGTGCATCTTTGGGTGTCAGACCTGCATAACCATAGCGATATCACCACGCTGCTGGGAGCATGTAATACCCTGTTGCTGGCAGCTATGATGATAGACGCCGAGAAGCACGTCACGGACGTAATACGGATCCTGGGATAGAGAGGTCGGAGCAGTATGCCATGCGGCCCAGGTTGGCGGACTGGCCAGATAAAGTTCGGACACCCAAAGCTCCGATGGCCTGCAGATACCCACAGATTTTGCAGGTGACTGTTTACATCGTCGGCGTCTTTCATATGCACGCAGAATGTGCATCAACCTGTACCGATCTGCAGGTATCCGTGTATTTCTCGTGGTCTCATGGGTTTCTCATCCGCTCGCGTTATCTGCGTCAGTTTTCGACATCCTATTTGACCACCTATTGGACTACTGATAGATATCTACAGACCGGTCAGACTATAAACCTGCAGCATATTTGGCCAGCCAAGATCCCTATCTTACTGGCCACCATTAGCATAGTCCGGCGCATCTGGCTGCTTCGGAACAATGGGTTGAAGTACAAGCGCAGTCGTTGGGATTGTGACGACTTTTACAAGACACTGGAGAGCGGTGGTGGCATGATATTTACGAAGAATACCTAAGGTTATATCGAGTGGGAACAGTAGAGGCGATGGCTCTGTGGAACAAGTACATGATCCAAAGCACGTTACTGTAATATAAGAGATGTTGCTGTAGATATCAGGATCGATGTTGACTCCATACATTCCCCTCGACGATACAGACCCTGCATTCCATCCCTCCCCTGTACTCTCTAAATGGTCAGTAAAACCTGGGACAATCTAGCCGGAGTATTTTTACATTCCAGACTGGACTATCTAAGCTAAATATCGGATCTAAAAACAGATCCCCAACCAAGGGTTCAGGATTGGGGGAACCAGTGGGGGTACAATTTCGGTCCCTAACCCTGAAACCGCGCGCAGAGAATCTTCCTGAATATACTTGTCCATATCTCGACTTCCAGAGTTTGATCAAAGATCATAGAACACGTAGTCGAGTCCTAACAAACGTGCAGATTGAATGCGCGATCCCAAACTTTCCCTCCCTTCGCCTGACTTTGCCGACGACCGACTGCCAAGAACACCTGCAGGGACAACGACACCCCACCTTTCAGCCGCCCCTCCTTGCCCAACCCGCGCGGCACCCCGACCGAAAGCTCACACTCACCACCACCTACTTTCCCCACCGCCAAAACGCAAACATCACCACCACCGCGACCACCGCTAGATCTCACATTCGCGTTCAAAGCTCTTACACTTTCCGACACTGCAACCGATAGTAACACAGATACGATGCTCATCAAGTAAGCTAGCCAGCCTCTCCCCCTCGCTTCCTCACTTTTTCCCTTGCAGCTCAGCTCCTAGACCTCACAAACAATACTAACTCCCAGCCAGAGTCAGAACCCTCACCGGGAAAGAGATCGAGCTCGACATCGAGCCGCACTACCTCGTTTCCAAGATCAAAGAACGTGTCGAAGAGAAGGAGGGAATTCCACCTGTCCAGCAGCGCCTGATTTTCGGTGGAAAGCAAATGTTCCCCCTCCCATTATCCTACTACTCGACTTGTCCGTAGCTGACAGACGACACTGCAGGGCCGATGACAAAGCCGCGAGCGACTACCAACTCGAAGGAGGCGCCACGTTGCACTTGGTGCTTGCGCTTCGGGGTGGGAGATAGATAAACCATAAGAAAAGCACCCGGCAGGACGACTGAGGGGAACACAGAATGGGGATTGGATGGAAGGAAAAGAGGGAGGGGGAGGTACATATAATGATGTGTTGTTGGTACCAGAGGGCCGTCGATAAATGATGATGAACCGTAATGTTCCGGTTTTGTTTTGTCTATGGTAACTTTTATATTTGCTTATTTCTGGGTTGCCTACTGTTGTTGTTTGAGCACACAACGAACTCTCCGATATGCTCGGCATCCCTTCGTTTGTCTTAGCTGCACCCCGGATTCCAATTGTCCATTGTTACACACGAAAGGAGAAGAAGGAACGAAGGTAAGTAAAGTTTATGGATGCAGATTTTGTGAGCTCATATGTGAATGGGAGCCGGTGAAGGTGAAAAAGACGGGCTGGCCGGTCTTCGATCGGATATGCAAACGGAGGTCATCAAACAGCTGGCTATGCGTGGCGAATGAATGGAAGTAGTAGACCCACACCTTCATCTAGGTAGATGTTGGCGAAGGTGAAGGGGAATGAGGATGGAGAAGAAGAAGAGGGAGGGAGAGTTTAGGTTATTTCAGACAAAAGGAAATTGATTTGAATGATATGTGCTAAGTTCATGGAAGGGAAACCGCAAGTGCAAGTGCAATATCTTGGGAAAGCAATGCAATTCAATTGTTGATCGCTGGAAGCACATCATTGCGGGGACTTCTCGAAGAGCTAGACCGCACGGTTGTAGAAGTGTCGTTCTTCAGGCGAACCCGGCAGTTCCAGCTCCCCGCAATTCATGGCTAGGCACAACAGCTGCAAAAAAACACGCATCAGTTGCCGCCAATGCACCCCGCAAAACCCCGACTTGTTAAACCTTAAACCACGGGCAAAGCCCAATAAATGCCGAGGCATCGCGACATCACCTGCCAGAATTGTGATATATCCATGCGCGGCAAAGACGACGACACGGCTATACTGTACTGGTTACAGTGGTTCGGACGTCAACAGTCAGAAGGGTGTCCGTCCGGCCAAATATATGTACTTGTCAGCGTCAGGAAGCCAATGTCCGATGAGTTAGATCTGTCAGCACTGGTATCATGATGGTATTTGTTCTATCTAAAACGCCCAAGAGTACTATTTCTTCATCCAGCCGGTTCATCCTTCATATCCCTCATTCTAGCCGTGCTTTTTCAATAGTCAATAATGGTTGCTGCTCCTCCGTGTCCCCACAGCCGTAAAGCTTCGCAGCGGCAACATTACGGTGTCCGATTACCTAAATGCGGTCAGCAACAACTGTCCGATGAGAAAATACCTGTCAGCACCCACCTGCGTCCGAACCACTGTGACTAGTATAGTATATCTAAATATTTGCCTGTGTAGGTACCGTAAGTATGAAGTACCACTCACTCGGCCAGAAAATCGGTGATACGCTTGAACCCTAACCTAGATTCCAGCGATACCAAGAGCCATTTTATCTGATGATAAATTAACCATTTGGGTGATGTGTTAACCTTACTGGGGTTGGGTTAGGGTTTCGGTTGTCGCTTTGTTCCTCCGAACGAGACTGCAAATCGCTCCCCAATCCGTCGTACCGGGTTTCATCAGCCTGCCTCCTACGTCTGAAGTAGATGGTATCTACTTCAGACGTCTGTCGTCATCCTCCTCTCCTTTCCTGGAGATGCGGACGAACCCATCCGATCGGAAATCTGTCTTTCCCCAGCATTTCAAAGCTGCCCCGTTGTGCCTGCATCGGGACAATATCGCATCCACATAACCTTCACGATTATAGTTACATACGATCCCTGACCGAGATCGTGATGGCGAGGAAAAAAAACGCAATCCACTGAAAAAATTCCAAAGGCAATCAGTGTAATCCATGGCATCTGACCGTTCCAGGAAATCCTTGATGCGGCTTTACGTAAAAACCTCATCAATTTTTGCGTTTCTGACTCCTTTGTTGGAATGAATTTAGAATGTGAAATTTCTTCCATACCCGGGTACTTGGTATCACGGACCGTTGTGCTACGGCGTTGGAAAGAATCGTTGAAGTGGCTAGAACTCATGCGATCCTGTCAGCGGAAGCCACGAGGCTGTTGCTCGTGCCTTCTTCCTTCGCAAGTAGGCAGTCGGAGTCCATCGTCCGCTGCCCTACCAGGTACCTTACCCTCTTTAGTCGTAACTCAGGCACCGGCCCATTCGCACCCGCATATATATGTAGCCCAGAATCTGAAGTCTAAATCTGGCAAAATCTGGGGAAATGGACCTTTAGCGCTGTCGAAAGCGCCGGCTGGGGATGGTGTTGCGATCTGCGTTCTCACGAAAAAATGATTAAACGCTCCCAATGCGGACCATTGCAGACCGCACGCCGCATCACAGAGTTACTTCGTTGGATCCCAACGATTGAGGGGTTGTGCTCTTCTTGGACGTTGTTGTGGTTGCTATTGCATCCGGGGGTGGTCGTCTCGTCTAGTTCGGTTACCGAGACGAGCGGTGCTGAATGGCTTTGTCCTCGTGGCCTTGGTAGTGGTACTTCGAGTGATTTCGACCTTCCCCTAAAGGATGCTGCTGTTGAGGGCTATGTGAGTCGTCATCATCATACTGAAGAACCGTGCCAGGATTTTTTTACTGTGCGGCATTTGTTAATGCCTCTTAGATATTTCGGGGTAACGCAAGTCCACTGGAAATACTGTTTTTGATTGGCTAGTCTCCAGTGTGGCGGCCAATAGCAGTCGGCAGTCGGTGCACATTCTTAATACAAAACTTCTGTTGCTTGAAGACAAGAGAGAATCGTGAGTTTCCGATGGGAGTGAATTAAAAAACCAAGAAGTCGAAGCGCCTGTTCGAGTGAAATGCAAGCTTAGTAAAACGGATGACGAACGAACGGGGCCCAGGGCAGATGGACGCGAGGTCCGTTGTCACGCGGGGTTGGGTGCCGCTGCTGCGTTGCGTTGCTGCTGTTGAGCGGCCTAGTGGGATCGTGACCAGGAGATGAGCGAACGCTAGACGCCGCAGGCCCTGTGGAGTATCGTGAGTGGCGCCGTCTCAGCAACAGCAAATAGGGAAGTAGTAGCAGGCTGTTAGACCAGTGTGATCTGCCTTTTGTCTCTTACCCTTGCCTCGTTTGCCTGCAAATTACCTCATCATCCCAAAAAATCAAAGTTGCTATAAAAGAGCAGTCTGCCCCGCAACAGTGACGATATTGAAGCCTGTCAAACAAAAACGATCCGAATAATTTAAGCAGGCACTCCCTCCCCCGCTCTCCCCTCCCTCCCATCGAGCTTCTTTCTGCTCCTCTCCTCCTCGCTCGCTCGCACACCACTACCACCCAGCCGGATTGACAAGCTGAGCTTCAGCTCCACATTTCTTTGTTGAACAAGTAAGTCAATTTCATCACTAGAATGTGCTCTGGCTTTTTATAAACCGGGCTTTGTCTTTGTTATCTACCCCAAGTGAGGTAGTCTCGGCCCAGCTTCAAGCTCAAGCTCAAGCTCAAGCTCAAGCTTCACTAGGCTCAAGCAAGCCGTTGCTGAGCCTTCATAACCCACCGTGTTTTTTTCTCACAAGAGGGCAATGCAGCTGCCAAACCCAAATACTAATTCCTCGCATCAGAAAATAAATCCTCTTCTCGAGGTCCACTTACACGATATCACCTCCCGCCATGCCGTCTCTCAATGGCATCAGCGATGCATCCGTCTCCCATTCGCCGAGCCCACAACCTACACACATAACGCAGAAGATTCTGAAGGAAGATGCGACAGGCTACATTGCGCCGGAGTTTGAAGGGAAGGCTAAGCAGATGGAATTGGGTTTGTGAGACCTTGCCGTTGTGACGGACATTGTTGACTGAGGCTGGGTGTAGTAATGGATCTGCTGGAGGAAAAAGGGTTCATTCCTGTCGACTTCATTGAGTCGGAGACGACTTGGTTTTACACCTCATTGGGGATCGATGGTATTTTGCGCATGTGTCGTACAGCCCCCGCACAGTGGCTAATGTTGGTTACACAGACGTATATTTCAAGTACGAGTCCGTCGAGGCTATCACCAATCACATCCTGTCATTGTACGCAGGAAAGATCGCAGCCTTCTCACGTGCAGATGGCCGGGTGGAAATTCGTCTCGATCGTGAGGAAGAAGGTACTTTGCATAGGTGATAAAGTTGCGATCCCTCCGCTGACGATTTCTCCAGATCATGCCGTCTATATTGATACTTCTACTCCAGGAGTCTCGGTATTAAAAGGACCGCAGTATGAGCAACGGATAGACGAGAAATATTTAGACATATCGACTGCCGCTAGAGCCTACCGCGTTGAGACCTTTCGGTCGTCTTCACCGCTGATGAGCGATGCGTCAAGTGTACAGCGCCTGCGGTGTTACTTTGTTTATCAATGCGACTTCGTCAATCCTACACCAGACCCAGAAGAAACGGATTTGTCGATTGTATCGGACAAGACCTTCCTCGAAAAGGTCACACCAAACACCAAGCAGATTTACCAGAGCGTTGTCGCCGCTGTGATCGAGAGAAGGACTGGACCCGTTATTAAGATGTTCGAAATTGAGAACAGCCAGGAAAAGAGATTGGTGATTGGCTTTAAGCAACGAAGCACGATGGGGTTGTTCTCCGCACTGAGTGACCTATACCACTATTATGGATGTACGTCGACACGGAAGTACGTGGAGCAATTCTCTAACGGCGTCACGGTGATGTCGTTATACCTGAGTCCAATGCCGAACAAGCCTGGTCAACCCAATCGGCAGCCAAGATTTCCTCCCATCGATGACTCAATCCAACAAATTATGAAAGAAGTCAGTCTGTTGTACTGCATTCCGCAGAATATGTTCCAGCAGCACTTCATCAAGGGTGAATTAAGTCTTCAGGAGACGATATACGCCCACAGCGTTTGCTTGTTTGTCGGGCATTTCTTGAATCGGCTGGGTCCCGAGTATGCAACATTGACAAGCTTGCTTGACAACAGCAACAGTGAACATGCAGAGACTCTGTCAAAGCTGAAGCGCCGTTTGCGTCAAGAGACGTTTACATCGGATTGCATCTTCGAGATCATCAACCAGCACCCAGATCTTGTCCGCTCGCTCTATCTAGCCTTCGCCAACGCTCACTACGTTCAAACGAGGGGTGAAGCGGACACCTTCCTCCCTACCCTGAGTTACCAGCGCTTGCAAATGGATCGCGTCCTAAGTAACGAGGAGCTCGCCACGAAGATCTCTCGCGCAGTTGCAAACGAGAACCAAGAAAAGATCATGCTTCAATTCATTACCTTCAACTCGAACGTTCTCAAGACCAACTTTTACACGCCTACCAAGATGGCCGTCAGTTTCAGAATGAGTCCCAAGTTTTTACCAGAAAAGGAGTATCCTCAGCCTTTGTTCGGTATGTTTATGGTTGTTGGTTCGGAATTCCGCGGCTTCCACTTAAGGTTCAGAGATATTGCTCGCGGTGGAATCCGCATTGTCCACAGTAGAAATAAGGAGGCGTGGTCCATGAATGTGCGTTCCGTCTTTGACGAAAACTACAACCTTGCCAATACCCAACAACGAAAGAACAAAGATATCCCCGAAGGTGGAAGTAAGGGTGTTATCCTCCTCGATGCCGAACATCAGGATAAGCCCACTGTGGCTTTCCAAAAGTACATTGACTCCATTCTTGACTTATTGCTACCACCAACCAGCCCGGGTATCAAGGATCCTATCGTTGATCTCCACAAGCAACAGGAGATTCTGTTTATGGGCCCCGACGAGAATACCGCCAACCTGGTCGATTGGGCAACCGAACACGCCAAAGCACGTGGTGCCCCTTGGTGGAAGTCTTTCTTCACCGGAAAGAGCCCAAGTTTGGGTGGTATTCCTCACGATGTTTATGGGATGACCTCTTTGAGCGTGCGCGAACACGTCGAAGGGATTTACAGGAAGCTCAACATCAATCCGTCAACCGTGCGTAAGATGCAGACTGGAGGGCCTGACGGTGATTTGGGTTCCAACGAAATCCTTCTCAGCAATGAGAAATACGTGTCAATTGGTATGTTGCCCGCCATCTCGTGATATGTAGATCAGACTAACGTCCCGCCACAGTCGACGGATCTGGAGTCCTCGTTGATCCCCAAGGCCTCAACAAAGAGGAACTTCTGCGTTTAGTTAAAGCTAGACAAATGATCTCGAACTTTGACGTCACCAAGCTTTCTGCGGAAGGCTACCGTGTCTTGATCGAGGAGAACAACGTTACGCTGCCCAATGGAGAGGTAGTGGTCAATGGCACAATCTTCCGCAACACGTTCCACCTTCGCACAGATATCCAGTATGATATCATGGTTCCTTGCGGTGGAAGACCAGAGGCTATTGACTTGGGAAATGTTGGATGCCTAATCAAGAATGGAGTATCAACAATTCCGTACATTGTTGAGGGTGCCAATTTGTTCATCACCCAGGACGCAAAATTGAGATTGGAGAAGGCTGGCTGTATCCTGTACAAGGACGCCAGTGCCAACAAGGGCGGTGTTACCAGTTCTTCCATGGAGGTAAGTCATCTATTCATACATTCATACATGTTATATGTTTTCTGGGTGCTAACTAAATACAATAGGTGCTTGCCGCATTGGCCTTCGACGATCGAGGCTTTATCAAAAATATGTGTGTTCGCAATGGCGAGGTCCCCGAGTTCTACAAAGAATATGTCAAATCCGTCCAGGAGACAGTACGGAATAACGCCCGTCTGGAGTTTGAAGCTATCTGGCGCGAAAACGAGCAGACCAGCAAGCCACGTTCCATTCTCTCTGATGAGCTTTCGGTGGCCATCACCAACTTGGATGAAGAACTTCAGAGAACAAAGCTGTGGAACAATGTTGCACTCAGAACTAGCGTGCTGAATGAGGCATTGCCGCACACTCTTGTTGAGAAGATTGGACTGGATAAAATCCTAAGCAGGGTTCCGGAGAATTACCTCAAGGCCATCTTCGGAAGTTATTTGGCATCTAGGTTCGTCTATGAGTACGGCAGCAACCCGAGCCAGTTCTCTTTCTTCGATTTTATGTCGAAGAAGTTAAATGCTCTGGAGAAAAACTAGCTTCTCATTTAAATTTTGTCTTTCTTCTTCGGGTCTCGCGGCATGGATTCTGTGGAGTTTTTTGTTCTTGTACTTTTCATTAAGGTTTCAATCAAGTAATCTAACACATGGTGCGTGTTCTGCATGGTGGGTTGGGAAGGGGTGGTACTTGGGCGGTGGGAGGATGATGTCATTGCAGACTGTATCTATAGAATTTTCCTCCAAAGTTTCTGGACTAGAATGGCAGCTTGTGCTTACCGGCCGTTCATGAGTGATGTTTGGTGTTGTTTGTATATCAGGCTATGCTTGGTGTTGATGACTTGTCTGGGTATATTTAAAGGTAGTTGTTTGTGACGATGAGTTGATATTCCTTGCAACACTACAGATTATCATTTGTGCCATTACTTGGGGCTATTGGATATATTTTAATCATAACTAACTTAGCAAAACTATCTTGTCATAAGCTTTGGAGGCCCGCTAATGACTCGCAGGCATAATGAGCTGGCCACCATCTACTACCACTGCCGCACCGACAACGTGATTGCTCCTCTTCCCGGCCAACCAGCCAATAAAATCCGCCACCTCCTCCGGGCTCCCAAACCTCTTCACAGGATTAAACGCACGAACACGCTCTTTTAATTCCTTGGGGAACAAGGCCATCATGGGCGTCTCCGTTACCCCGGGACACAACATTGACCCTGATCCCTTCTGCGGCTACCTCGACTACGGCGCTCTTACTCAGCCCCAGCACCGCGTGCTTCGAAGCCGTGTACGCCGCCAACCAGTGGCTGCCCGAGAGCGAGTTCACGGAGCCAACAGTGACGACAGATCCACGCTTGGGAAGCCGCACGCCGGGCCGCGAAGATGGTATCTCCGGCTGCAGCCGCATCTGCGCTAACACCGAGCGCAGGAAGTTCATAGTCCCCGTGCTTTTCACGTCCATGACCTGCGTCTACACGTCGGCAGGGAGCGTCGACGTTTGATGCGTCATTGAGAATACCTAGCTCAATTGATTAGCACACCGCACTTTCTGGTTTTGGGGAGAGATATACCCCGGCGGAATTAACGGCATAATCGATCCTTCCAAACTCGGCGACGGCTTTTTCGACCAGAACGTCAACCGAGGCGCAGAGCGGATATCGACCTCGAAGGTGGCCACCTTGAAGGCTGAGTTTGTGGCTGCGGCTGCAACGGTTGCCGCTGCGGTCGAGAGTGGGAGGCAGAGATGTCGGCCGGAGCGATACCCGCGGCGCCGTCGGCGGCGAAGAGGATCGCCGTGGAAAGGCCGATTCCGGAGGCTATAGATGGGCTTTTAGCAGTGAACGCGAGAGGAGGAGGGGGGAACAACCGGCACTGGTGATGAGAGCATACTCGGGGAGTTCGTAAGTCATTTTTTGTTGTGATTGCTGCTGATAGGGAGCTTTTGCGTGGGCGAGAGTTTTTGATATCGCTCTGCGGTGTTGGATATCAGGTCTCTGGAGAAACTTGGTATTTATACCTATTCTTCCTTCTCCTCTTTCTCTTTTTCCTCTTCTTCCTCTTTCTCTTCTTCCTCCTCCATCCCTCCCCGCCACACCTGCCTCGAGCCATCATGGTTGAGCCATCATGATTAAGGCATCCATTCCAATGAACACCCGATTGTTTAGAATGTTTAGAATGTCCCAAAACCTCTAGATCTCACTCATGATGATTGTGAGTGGTGAGTGGACCCAGCTGCAGATAATACGTCAAGTTTAAAAACTCCGGTCCAAGAACCCTTAATTAGGAACGGGCGGACGGACAACGCCGACTATCAGTAATTTAGATGTGCAAGTCTCTGTGCTAGCTGTCGGCCTAATATGTATTAGTACAACCACACCGCACCGTGGCCGCCGCTACCACTTTTATTTGTGATACAATCCTAAGCCTCACTACTAAGCACCAACGAAAGAAAGAAAGAAAAGAACCCTAATTATGTCTGTCCAATATATCGTGGATCTTGCGGTGCGGTGTAGTAAACACGTTAGGGTAGTTGGCATCGATATGCAGATAAGACAAGTGATGCTTGGCCCCTTAAACGTTCTAGAAGGATACCATGTGGCGAGTGAGATGACATCGTGAGAAACCTGAAGTCGGAGATTCTCTACTAAATATGGATGAACTCTTTTAAAAATTCAAATAGCAGTGGGATATACGAGATAGTTACAATTACAATCCAATCCAGCAACACCAAAGCCCAATGCATCATAGAAAAAACGGGGTATTACACAACCCTCCAACCCTGCCCTGTAGTTTCGATCTTCCTGTTCTCCTTCATCTCCAAAAGGAACTCGCCAAGCTCCTCAACACTCCACCGAAAGCCTCCGGGTACGAGCATACCCAGCATCATCGAGATGCGTTCGGTCGGCATGGCACCACCATTGGTAAGCATCCCAATGACAAACTGTTCTATCACTGCCCTCTCGCGCGTTCTCTCCTCCTCGATCCGATCCACCTCCTCGTTGTGCTGCTGCTGCTCGTGGAGGCGCGGGGTACCGGGGGTCGAATCCAGGGTCTCAAGAACGGTGAAGACGCGTGGCGATAGCTGCACTAGTACCTCCTTCTCGATCCAGAACGACAGGGCGGTGTGCAGGGTTTCTTCGGACATGTTGAGCTCCTGTAGAAGTTGTTCGTACGCCATGGCTTTTGGTTCATCGTCTTCCTCGTCCTGGTCATTGTCGTTGAACGCATAGATCACCGCGGCTTGCGCAGGTGTAGCATCAGGAATAACAACCATCCTGTCTTCCAGCTCGAGCTCGATTTCGACCCTTCCAACCGTCATCATCCAGTCGATTTTTCTCTTTTTCTTCAATTGCTCGAAACCTTGTTGATACGACGTCATGATATGCTGGATAGGTTGCGGGGGAATAAATGTCTCTTGCTTGATTTGAGGCCAGTAGAGTCTACTCAAAATCTTTGCATGGAAGTCGGTTGCCACATTATTGCGAGGCAGAAGACGCTGCACTTCTCTGATGACTGCATCTACGCGCTTCGAGTCGGACACATCCTTCAACATGATATCGGCACTCTGGGTAGCGCTATCTCCAAATCTCAACTTCAACAGCTCCACAGTGCGAACCTCCTTTTCGAAGTCGTATTCGCCATCTTGCAGCAGTCGGGCGGAAAGAATGGTCTGGACTTCCTTGATCCAGACCTCTTTGCTTTCGTACAGGCTAAACAGTGACCCAACCACATCCAGTCCTTTGCTCCTCCTGAATTCGGGGCCAGCATCCACAGGATCTGGAACCCAGCTCATGTCTTCGTAATCCATTTCCTCTAAGCCGCCTGAAGCAGCCGCAAGAGCTGGAATACCCTTTGATAGCTCAGCTGCGAGTTCGGAAAGTTCTTCGACTTGGCTATTAGGAAGGGACTCGGACATGATTCCACGGATTATCACTCTAACAGTGTCATCCCTGTCTCGAAGATATCGTCGGATTGAACGTGAGACGCGGTCGAGCAAGACACCACGAGGATCCAGCACAGTAAAGGCACGTATGAGTCGAATATAGGCTCCGAGGACGTCCGAAGTTGCGGCCGCAGGATGAAGGATTCGAGAGTTGAGCGCTGCTGAAAATGTTGTGGTAAGGTGAAGGCGAGTTTGGGGAGTAGTTATATAAGACTGTAGCCCATTAGATATGAAATAAGAACAGAACAGAACCGCTTGGGTACTTTACCTTCAAATCCTCTACTCCTCCCAAACTCCCGGGCCAGTCGACAACGATATCGAATAGCTCACTGACACGCAGCCGTCCGAGACGGCCGACGGCAATCTTCTTCCAACTTTCCAAATCTTCCTTTCTCCGTTTCGATTCTTCTTCTCCGGCCCCAGCTCCGTGATCGATGTCCATTCCCCCTCGACGTCTCTTATCAAGACTCTCCCTGCAAACTCGCAAACTCTCCCTAGGGCTCAGCTTATCTAATCTCGCATCACCTCCTTGATCCTGAACTGTGGATGAAAACAAAACATCGACAATTAATCTTCCTAGGACGTTTTCGACCCACTCATCCAATTCTGAGCCTGCAACGCTGGGGCTCTCCCATCGCTCTGCAAAGGACTCATGAATGTACATTGTGATGAGAGTGTTGATGACCTCGGCAAATACCCTTTCTCCCCTCCTTCCTCCACCACCAATACCAAGTTTCTCCATGTCCTCCCACAGCTGAAGTACTTTTCTCCTGGCGTCCGCCTTTGGTCCTTTTGGCTGCTGTTTGTATTGATCAAAGTCGTCCATACCATCCATTTCTGCCGGGATGATGATATCGCCTTCATCCGAAGCAACCAAAATCGAGTCGCCGTCAAGATCCGTCTCGGTCTTGAAGCTCTGCGGCATTTCATCATATAGCGCATCGTCCAGCTCTGTAGCTTCATCGCTGGCCATCGTGACAGTGTCACCATCCTGGCTCGTTGCATCTTCCTCCACAGACAATCCAACAGCAATTCCGCATAGCTCCAGAAAGACGGCATAAACAAGCTCGCTCCATTGTGGATCCGGCAGAGAGTACGAAATTACGGAATTTAGCGATCGCAGAAATGCGCGGATACGAGGGTCGTTGTTGTCCATTTGTTTTATGGTATCTCCTTTCTTCTTTGATCTCCGTAGAGTCTTTCTCGGGGATACGTCTCCTTGGCTGATTAGAAGGTATGACTTCAACTCGTAGAGGTAGATAGCTTGAGCCGCCCTCAACCTGGCAAGGATGCTCTCTAAGACTTCGGCGGGATCGTCGACTTGCTGTAACTCGCACTGTCAGTTTTCGCATCCGAAACCCCGCCGATTATGCTTACTTCCGGTATGTTACAACTCGGCTTGACCCATCCCAAGAAGTGCCGCCTGACTTCACACACATACCACTCCATCAGATTCTCTCTGCCGTCGATGTTTCCATCCTCATTGCTCAACACTAGATATCGAATGGCTTCAATTGCATCCTTGTTCGGAGGACCACGGGCCTCGATCCATTCTCTCACAGTTGCCGGCAACGCACTGTTCGGGAACGACAGAAACGAAGTAGCTAGATGCCACGCCCTCGATTCTCTCGCTAGAACTGTAGCCGGACTGGGGAGCAGAGAAACTGCACCGACATCCGAAGATGGTGAAGAGCTCGGGTGAGGGTGGTGCCGGGTATTGTAGCCGTGTGTAGGAGCCGGAGGTAGCAGGTGGTGGACAAATGAGGACGCTGGGGATGCAACAGGCGTCGGAACTGAAGCCGAGATATTGGGAGGAAATACCGACTCGAAAATCCGCCGCCGAGTTTCGTGAATTGATGTTGGCGTTGACGATGGACCAGCAACGAGAGAAGCCGACATGGTGAATGGTGGGGCTCAATGACGCGCTTAGCGTTGGTAGGGGACGTGTTGTTGTTGTCGTCCGGGTAAAACCCACAAGCTTTAGGCCGAGGCCCAGTGGCCTCCCACTCTTATCGTTGACACGTTGGAGCACTTGACATAAAAAATACACTATTACCTACGACAATCCTCCTCAGCCACCAATCAACGGTACTAACTCAAGAAACACCCAAACATATGTTCCCTTCAAACTTTTCTGCAATTCTGCTGCGTTGTCGGTTTGAGCGTTATCTAGAGCGAGTACCCCCTACATTTCATAACGGTCTGGGCAAAAAATATACACAATGCAGCAATAACTACATGTACCCAAGCCAGAGATATGTATGTATAGTATATACTAGCATCAGTGGCAGCTTTGCCGTCCCCAGGATTCGAAATGTTGAGCATGGTGGACTTGTTACGATATCAGACAGATAACCTAGACTTCTGCTGTGTGTCCACCACTGTGCATCTTGATTTGGTGCTGCTGTGTATCCGCCGTTGTGTATCCGCCACTGTGTATCTGCCACTGTGTCTACTGTGTTGTATATCCACTACTGTATCTGCTGCTGTTCATCTACCACTGTGTATCCGCTGCTGTGTATCTGCTGCTGTGTATCTGCTACTGTGTTTGCTGTGTTGTATATCTGCCATTGTTTTTGCTGTTGTATATCTACCGCTGTGTATCCGCCCCTGTGTATCTGCCCCTGTGAATGTGCCGCTGTGGATCTGCTGCTGTTTATCTGCCACTGTGTATCTGCCACTGTGTATCTGCCACTGTATCTACTGTGTTGTATATCCGCCACTGTATCTGCTACTGTATATCAACCACTGTGTCTGCTGTGTTGTATATCCACTGCTGTATCTGCCGCTGTATATCCACCGCTGTATATTTACCTCTGTGTCTGCTGTATTGTTGAGTGATCGAGTACAAAGAGAGATTGAATTATCTATCGTACAAAAGTGATTGTCTACCGAACTATCTAATGGTAGAATCCATGCCTTTATATGCCTAAGAAATTTGAAGTTCGCTGGAGATGGTAGTGGCGCCGGCAGTGGCGAATGGCGGGTGGCGAGTGAAAATTTGTGAATGAGTCTACACAAATGACTCAGTGCATTAGCAAGCACTCTCCAATCCTTTCTAGCAGCTTCGATGGCATTCTAAAAACTTGTAGGTCTTTGGGATAAATCCTGAGTCAACATGTGGATATCCGCCACTGTACCCGCCACCTGTATCTGCCACTGCCACTGCTACACGCCCCACATGGCAAGTTCACCCAACCAATGAGAATGCTTCGAGCAGACAAACCAAGTGTATAACTATTAGAAGATATTGTATGCAGTATCTGGTAGAAATTACAATCCCACATATTCCAGTCCTGCTGTTCCCATATGCCTAAATCCTTTCTGGTATAAGCCCTTCAGTAGACTGACGCATGCTGAGCAATAGAGTGGACCTTAAGATAAGCTCGTAGTTAGTCTTTTAAAAGGGATGCTATTGCTGTATGTTGATATCTAGGTAGTTTCCTACCATCCTCGAGTTTCAGGTCCATTTGGGAGCTTGTGGATGATGTGATGTAAATGCTCGAATATGGGTAATTTTGGTGCAGAATGGGCATTGTGCCAAAAAAATTGTCCTAGTACTTTAGATACCAAAAGTAACAGGTGCGTAATCACCAGTCCTTCCCTCTTCCCATCGGAAACCTCGCTCAGTACCTCATAATAGTTGCAGCAATAACACCGCTGTGGTACCAAAACGGAGCATACACAGGAGCCAAATTCCCCCCGAATTGAGAACCAGAGCGGAAATAAGGAGAAAGTCACAGAGGAGGGGAAGCTACCAGGGAAAGGGGAGCGGACTCGGACACCGAGGAGCAACTTTCATCTAATCGGATTTCTCTCTTTGATGAGACTATCGAAAAGCCATGGCACCATCAACGGGAAAGTCCAACAAAGGAAGAGCTACTAAAGCGAAGAGAGCAGACCCGAAGTAGGACAACGCGTAGCAGCAATTCATACGCCGATTGATACCATCTGCCCTCCAGAAACAACAGCAGCAACAAATACAGAGAAAAGACGTAGTCAAAGCAGTGAAGAACATATAGTTCCTCCAGAAACAACAGAAGTACAGAGAAAAAGCAGATACCTATGAATGCTTGGTGGCACCTCTGTTGAGAACATCAGCAATATGGCCGCCCACAACCCATAGCGAAGTTAAAGTAATGAAGAACATATCGCTCAACCTCCAAAATCATGATGAAGGATGAGTGGATAGTCGGATATTCATCTCCGAACCATGGTTTGCCACAGCCAACAGAATCCTCGAAATTTTCTTGCCCTTTGATTTATTAAAGTTAGTAACCCCAATAAGTATAGGTAAACTTACAATCTCCGTGTAGGCGTTGTGGTTGCGGCGGCGAGCAGGTGGTTCGAGGGTGTCGCAGCGAGCAGTCTCGTCGTCTTCGAACACTCGTCGAAAACGCGCACAATACAGCCCCATAAGACCAAGTCCTGAATAGTCACATCTTCCGCTAAAATGCGCCCTATTCTCTGTGTTGCAGGTGGGTTGGCGTTGAGACCTCTGATGTCATCAAGTTAGCTGTACGAGCCGTCAAAACCCGTCGCGGTAACTAATCAAAACACAACTCAGCCCCGCTTACTCCTTGCAAGCGCGTCACCATTTCGCACTCGCCACCCACCACGTGATACGTGTTGAAATACTAAATGCTAGAGAAGCTTGGGTATTTTAAACTTCGGGAGTTTGTGTGATCTTATATACGGAATTCAGAGTATGCCTTGTATGCATGCATGCGCACTCAGCTGGCATCTCCAGCTGAGTCCGAAATGGCCATCATCATCATGAGATCATGATCCCCATAAGCCCAGCTGAAGCCCATAAGCCGTACATACAGTGGAGGCGAACCATATATGCAACAATACGTGTTGCATGTGTACCTGCATCGTGAGTCTCAGGTCCGTTTGCTGGCTCGTAAGCAGTTGGTGTTTCGTATGAGGATATGCATAGTCTGTATCAGGATCAAGGAGAGCGGCTCATATCAGTGCAAACGGATATGCAAACTGATATGGATACGGATGTGGATATGGATATAGGAGTCAAGTCTGTACATATACGGGCCTTCGGCCCTCGAGAAGCAACTCAATCAACAAGTCTTTCAAGCATCCAAAGTAACAGTGCGTCTGAGCTCTCGACCATATAGGTTGATCTAGTGTTGGCAACGGTTCTGGAACCGCGTTAGAACCAAATTGTGCGTGATTCGCGGTACGTACCCCCCTTCCACTCACCAAAGACTTGATCTCTAATATGCCCACCACCAACTTTCCTAGGCTCCGCTTTAGGGCTCCTGGTAGACTTAGCTGCGTTTGCTCCTTACCAGGCGCGGTCAGGAGTCTCACGAGTCTCGTGATGTATCGTCTCCCATAGTTGCGTGCATTTAACTTGAAGGTTTGGGGATGTCGAGATACTGACAATGGACCCGAAAACCGGGCCTCGGAAGAGGTTATATACAAGTGCGACTTGCATTGTACGCGCTACCACCTCGTCTATGATCGTGGTATTTGCACAATCTTGCAAATATGCTGCTCGCCAGCAGCACAGATTGTTGTGCACGTCCAAGAAATTCGTGACAAAAAAGGGCCCAAATAATGGGAACAAAGGCCCGATTAACGGGGCCAAGCACCCTAAAAGGGGATCGTTTTCATCAGGACACCATTAGGTAGAGTAGTAGTAGTACTGTAAACAAGAAAGACGGTGTTAAGTTTAGTAACCTTCCACTGGGCAAGACGGACTAAGAGACCTGAAGGGGCACGGCCGGTGCGGACCTGTGGCGCCTGTTAAATATTTACAGCCATTCAAATCGTATCCATAGCATCTAAACGCTGCCCGTTACTAAGTACAGCTCTCAGCACTGAGTTATATATATAAAGTACATACAATCTACCCAAAGAGGCGAGAGCCAGACTCATCAAATCCGATGACAAGATATAACAATCTTTTTCAAGTAGATTCAACTCTCGCACAGGTTGTTGTCCCACAATATGTCACTCGAAGTGTTCTAGATGTCTATTTCCTAGCCATGCGCTCGCCTCGTGGATAAAAGCAACACGATGATCTGCTCTCGAAGGGTACTAGGGCAATTGTCCCTCAAGGTGAACTGAAAACCCGAACTGTGTTGAAATCAAAGGGATAACCAGTAGTGTTTGCCGTCGCCAATCCCAAATCGACCCACGAAACGTTGAGTTCGAGAGCTTTCAATTACCTAACTAGGATTGTCCAATTAGGGAGGATTAGCGTTCGCAATCTCTCGCATGAGAATGATTTTAATAACCTTCATCTAGAGTACTTCTTGAGTTTCTTTAATCTGGCTGCTTGAGGGCTGAACTGGATCTCTTTTTTTTAACTCTATTATCTAGTAGTACTGTAGCGTCGAAAAGTGAGAAAATGCATGATATCCTGCCACGAGAAAACACCACAATAGGTCCCAACATAGCCTGCAAAAACCTATACAAAGGACGGTAAAGACAGAAAACTCCCTACTAAACTATTCTTTGATGTTTGTTGCTATAGTTCTGCTTCATTGTTGAGAGTTGAACACTAGAAAGCGTTGATAGTTTTCGGGCGTTTTCTCACTATTACGACGCTAGTGTACAAATTAATGAGTACCTTCCCTTACGGTCAGTATTCGGCAACAAAATTCTAGTCGTATAAATATGGACATCTTCTGGGTCATAGCTAGGGATTTCTCTCCAAGACTAGAGCTTAGTCGACCAAAAAGTCCATTAATTTGAGCATGCACAAAAAGGCGTTGTTCAACCGAAGTTCCCATAGACTATCCCCGGGATCTGGTCATCGCGGTATATAAAATTCGCCGAAATATCCGTTCCCTTTCTTTAGACAACGGACTTTGCCGCTTGTTCCGTCCAGTTGTTATTATCTCCCTTTGCGGTGTCGCACTGCGTCCATTCATTTTGCTTTATTTAGGTCTCGCAAACATGCTAACTTCTACATTCGTTTCCCTGGCACTTTGTGTTACTTAATTTATATCTGCCACACCGGCGTTTGCTTCACATGCTATAGTCATCCGAAAAAGGGAGGAGTTGTTTCCAAGATATAACTATGTTATTATTAAAAGAGGACTCAGCGGGCTAGTAGTTGCAAATCGCCTTACTAGGATGCGAAGCACTACAGTTCTTGTAATTGAGGCAGGTGAATTGTAAGTTCTTTATCCGTAACCTAGCTTCGGGCTGTAATGTTGGCTCCAGTAGCTCCTCACAAAAGAAAGGATTTGACATAGATCAGCGACGATGGCTCGAATGGGTTTTATGTACCCGGAGATGTTGGCCTGACGTTGGGACGCGCTTCGACTGGTAAGTCCCATCTATGCCTTAGGAAGTGCTGGTCAACGGCAACATAACAATTCCGCTAGGCAATGCTGTGGGAGGAGGAAGTGCCATCAACGGAATGCTGTTTGATCGTGGGGCACCAGCCGATTATGATGTATGGCAGACATTGGGCAATCGCGGTTGGGGCTGGGCTGGGATGCTGCCATATTTCAAGAAGGCATGCATGCCCATTCAATGCTGTGGAATAGGGTTGATATTGACAGTCCACCTCAGAGCGAAACACTTCCACCTCCTACACCGGAGCAAGCAGCTCAATTTGGTATCACTTGGGACCTATCGGTGCACGGTACCAAGGGTCTCGTCCATGGAAGTTATCCTCCTTTTATTTACAACCAAACCAAAAACTTCATCGATAGCATGAACCAGCTGGGAGTTCCGACTTCCCATGACTAGGCCGCCCGCGCCCTCGGAGTCTTCTATGCTCCTAATTCCGTTGATCCCAAAACTGTAACTCGCAGCTTCGCCCGGACAGCCTACCACAACACCGCCGAGAAACGCCCCAACTACCATCTCCTAATATCCAGCCATGTTACTAAGCTCCTCACCAAAGGGTTCTAGGGCCGGCAGGTTGCCTATGGTGTCCAATACACCTCCGAGCTTAGCGGCAGCTTCACCATGGAGGCCAGGAAAGAAGTCCTAGTTGCTGCTGGAGCAGTGCACACCCCGCAACTCCTCCAGCTCTCCGGAATTGGCCCGAAGGTGCTCCTCAACCGTTTCAAGATCCCCATTGTCTCCGGCCTCCCAGGAGTCGGCAGCTACTTCCAGGACCACCCCTCTCGTTATCCTGTACACATTGTACAACGCCTTCTCCCCCATGACCTGGGCTAGAAACGCTACACTGGTTGCCGAATACCGCGCCCTCTACAATGAAAAAAGGGAAAGCCCATATACTGTTGGCGCAGGCAATGCACTATCCTTCCTGCAAACATCAGTGGTATCAAATCGCACTTCCTCCCTCGTCGCCGCCAGAAACGCGCAAAAATCTACTACTTACCTCCTCCCAGACACGCCAGCGACAGTAGCAGCCGGATACAAGAAACAGCGCGAGATCCTGCTCAAGCTCTAGGGTTCGCAAGACGCTGCCACAGTAGAGCTGGTGCAGGGATCAACAGGCGTCATCGTTCTCGCCCTACATCACGAATTGTCGCGCTGAGACATCCGTATCCAGTCCACCGACCCGTTTGCACACCCGGCCTTAAACTAGCGTGCCTTCACGAACCCGCTAGATCTTGAATTGATGGTGGATGCCTTCCTCACCTCTCGCAGACTCGTCAGTACACCTGCAATTCAGGAGTTGCAGCCTGGGGAGGGCGCTGCAACCGCGCGCTTGCAAAAGAAGGAGATCGTACAGTTTTTGAAGGGAAACTTCTCGCCGAGTTTTAGTCATGTTAGCTGTACAGCACCTATGATGCCCAAGAAATTGGGTGGAGTGGTTGACTTGTCCCTGAGGGTTTATGGGGTCAAGAGGTTGAGGGTCATTGATGCTAGTATTGTGCCGCGAATTCCTAGTACGCGTATTCAGGCGAGTGTTTATGCTGTGGCCAAGAAGGCGGCGGATATTATTAAATCTACAAAGGTGTGGCTGTAGAGGGATGTGCAAAGCTTGTACAGCAGAGACACGCTGGACGGGTAGATTTAATACTAATATATATGGTTAGCATTTATGGGCTAGTATTCAGAAAAGAATACCTCCAATAGCTGTATTTACCACTTCATTTCCAAACCAAGTGTGCCAGGTATTCCGTTTGACATGTTCGGAGTAGATCGTACGGCTCTAACCCTAATTCATTTCTAATCACTCACCTCTATCAGTTCCAACTCGGACTTGCTGTCCCGCAGTGGTAGTCTTCAAGCGATACCATTGAATCGACCATTCCAACACCATGAAAAAGCCACCTAGAACTAGTTCGGTGTTTCGTGGATCACCCAACGTGAAGCTTTGAAGAAATTCAATTCCCACCATCCTGAGGCTATGTACTCAAGACAATGCAACATTCAAACAGGACCTAAGTAAAGGAATAGAGTATCTCCCTCCTTACTCCTTCAAGATCCCGCGTCTATTGTGCCGAATTTCATGCTTACATATCAAATCCAAGGACACCAACATGACCTTCCTCCTTCTGGGCCTTCTTTTTCTCAAACTTCGAAGGCTCTCCAACCTTGGAGTATGCGGTCCAATTCAAGGTTTTAATATCGCGATCGCTCTGCAACTCATCAATACTCTAGTCTATCGCTATAGGGATAGTTTATCTTACCATATCTCTCGAATAGAACGACTTGTTCTCGAAGCCCTTCCTTAGGTCGAAGTAGCGCTTCGCCATGACGGCCTCCCTAAGAGAAAAGAAGCGCAACATGGTCGACACCTCAGTCTTACGGCCTCTGGTGGGAGTGGCATTGTTGGAACCCTTGGAGTAGGTAACGAACTCCAGGTTCTATTCCGCATCAGCAAGCCCAGCGCTCAAGGACGGGAGATACATACACAACCACCACCGACATTGTCCTTTCGCGAGAACTTGCAGTTTTTAAGCTGAGCGGTGACAACATCAACCGCATCCATCACCTTCAGGACTCTGGTAGCGCCCTTCTTGCGGACCTCTTCATCGAGATCAGTGAACCACGTATCATCGAGTGCGAACCACTTGGTCAGCTCGTTTTCGACCTCCAAACGCAGCCTGTGATCATCGGGGAGAAAACCACCGTCCATATCCTTTCCCCAGAAGCGGACACAAACTGAGACCATGTGCTTTTTGATAAGAAAGACCTTCTTGACCCCGCGACCCTCGGGACCAGTCTGCATGACCTTCGTCCTAGTCTCTCCATCACGACCAAGAAGTCCCTCTTCACTATTATCCTTCTGACGGATCGACAGGAAGAATCCGTTACCGTCAAAATACTTCTTGTACGCGGTAGCCCCGGCGGCAGTAATGAAAGTGATTACGGCCACTTGGAATTGCGACCCGGGCAGCGGTGCGAAGTGGATCTGTCTAATACCACCAGGCGCGACGATAGAGTGGATGAGGTCACAGGATTTGAGTGACAGCGGGAGAGGCGCGATGATGAGAGTTCTGTCTGCCAGGGGTCCTTTGTTGCCAACGGGTTGCAGCATGGGAATGGGAGCGTCATTCGAGACAAAGTAGCGGCGGGCCGCTGAAATGGTTGGAAGTTAATGGAGGAAGAAAACACAAGGGAATGGAAACAAACATTTGTTACCAGAAATACCCGGTGTGCCTGAGGCGTCCTGGGGGGAAGAGAGTAGGTCGGGGTGCAACTGCTCAAAGAGGTGGGCCTTGGTATAAAGGTCCACGAAGACATCACGAGGGAGTTGGACAATCTCGGGAATATTGTGGTAATTGTTTTCGTCATGAGGTTGAGGCTTCGGTTTGTTGTGACGGATAGGAGTCACTAGTTCTGGCCTAAATGCTTCCTCGGACATGATTGTATCTGTAATTTTGTTAAAAGGAAAGTAAGGGATGTAAATGCAAGTAAGTAATTGTAGTTGTGCTTGTAGTTTTTAGTGGGAGAAGAGAAGGAGGAGGTTATGGGAAGTGACGGTGGTGTTTGGTAGTTTATGGTGGTCAAACTCCTTCGAGTGAGGGTTCTGTGACGAACCACGTCACGGAGAAGTAGGGCCAACATCAGTATGGATTCGGAATGGCTCCCTGTGCAGCGACAAGAGCGTCACGAGACTATCATGAGTACTTTAGAGAGTTTTCGGCATAGGAAATCAAGTGGAAATATCAACATGTGTACGATTACTCCATCTAAAGCACCAAAGAAAAGCGACAAATTCCTCAAAACCGCCATACAAACTCCTCGCTAGCAAAAAACTAATGGTATAGTTATATCTCAACCTGCTCTCGTGCCCAGACTTTTTCGCCGAGCGAGGTTGCGAGCGAGGCGGAAAAGCAAAGCAACTCGGAAAGTCTGGTATACAAAGAGCAATCTCAACCCCAATTGGCGCAGAATCGAACGAATAAACAGCAAGTTGCTCAAGCCCATTCCGTCCATATGTAAATCAAACCCAGATCCAAATACTCATACCCCTCACTTTCCATTCACTCCGCGCCCCAATATCATTTCCTCCTCTTCCACCATCCCCAGCCGTCTTCTTCCTACCAGCGCCGCAATTGCACCAATAACCGTACTCCTGGCCACCCATAGTCCCACTCCAACCATGAACAAAAATGCGAAAAGCAACATGTTACTGCTTCCCCATCCAGCTTCCTTCTTCATGACCTCTGCACATACCAACTGCACTTTCGTTGGCATCTTCTGCTTGAAAAATCCCTTGGTCCTTGCAACCACGCTAAGCCTTATATATGGGCATAGAGCCTGAAGGTACGCATCCTGCGGATTTCCTCGGCCCAGCTTAACAGGTGTGAAATGCGTATTGGGATCTGCTATCAGTTTTACCGCTTTCTTAGTAGCAGAGAAGAGCAATTTTCTTTTAGCGGAGGAGGTGGCGTCTGGTTTCACTGTCGTTACGCCCCATTGAACTCCACGGTGTGCAATGACAAGAATTTTCGCTTTAGGGTGTGACTGGAGGCGGATGCGAGTAAGGAATCGCGCCAGGGCGTGGGTATATTTTTTCGCGTCCTGTCCTTTCATCACTATATCCAGAATTCCAACGTCAACGATGACATGAGAGACCGCGTTTATCTGCATTGTGAGGCTGTCAAAACGGTAGGGACCTTGTAGATTCTCCTGATGGCGGGGATCAGATTTATCTAGAATTTCTAGGGTGTGGCCTGCGGGGTCCAGCGGTGACATGGAAAAATACTGTGTCTCCAGTCCTGGCAGATTCCGGGAGTCGCAATTTGGAAGCAAGCACGTTCCGGCTGACATATGTGAGTGTCGAACACCGAGGTGCTCGCTAAATTTGTAGTGAACAGTGGAAAAGATGGCGTCGAGAGACGTCTCCACCGTTTCCCCCGGAGAAGGATCGTACTTTTCGGTTCTGAAGAATCCACCCGGCCGTTCTGCATCTATCCCTTCCCCAACGAACTCAAGCACCGGCCGATACGCTTGCGCCTCCTCCCATGTGTGGCCCTGCGAGATTTGCGTATTCTGGATAAATAGTCCTTCAAACGAGAAGGGTGTGGAAGCGATGGAGGTGATCCGTACTGTATGTGGTTTTAGGACCTTCTCCTTGTTGGCGCCTTGTTCCTTGGAAGGGGGGAACTCGAGGGCGATGTAGTGGCCTTCATTCTTTGAGGCCGAGGTATCAAGCTGATCGGTGTTGTAACGGACGTCTGTACCGCCGTCGATTGAGACAGCGAAAGAGTAATGTTCTACCGCACCCTGCGGTAGGGGAAGTAGCTTTACCGATGCTTTGTCACCAAATATGAGGACTGTGACAGAGTTGCCTGGCCAAAGTGTAGCATGGTAGGCAGGGGCGTGTGGGTGGCCGGTAGGAGTGCGAAGCCAACGGCCTGTAAACTAGGGATTGTTAACTCTTGTAACCATTCATTGCTTGGTTCGGACTGTCTGGGGGAGCGGTACACTGAAGAGATTTGGATGCGTTTTTGGTGTAATTAGTAGCTGATCAAGCACTGTGTATTTATGTTTATCGAAATATTTGCTATGGCTACCGCCGTTTGGGTCCTGTGCCAAGGATAACCCCAAAGCGAGAGCGGCGGACAAGAGGGGGGTGAAGCGCATGGTTTTGCAATTGCAACTATCGCAGTCGCGAGGTCATAAGGCTGAGCGGTCCGAGGTAGAGAATGTCAAGGCGCCTTGTTAGGGACTACCATCAGAAGAGAGGTTGCAAAAGGAGGCACCGGTGAAAGGAGGTGGGTAGTACGAGTACGAGTGGTGTATATGCGGCTGACAAAAAAAAGGCTCAGCAACGCTAACACCTACGATATACACCCAACCCTAACCCTCTGTCGAGTGACCCCGTGTGATGGACAGTTGCCAAGCACAAGCTTGAGCTCAAGGAACGTTGCCATTCGCTTTCTTGCTTAGGTTTGAGCGTAAAATACACTTGGGGTCTTCGGTACAGCGATAAGGTCTACTTTATTAGGGCTGAACTCATTCCGACTTTCTAGGGGAGCATTGACTCCGTCCGCAAACATCCACCCATCAAACATCTCCCTCATCCTCACTCTTTCTCATCCCCTCTCTCGCACTCTCACCCTTCTTCCCCTCATATAGCTTCCTCCATCTAATCCCACATCACTACTCAGGCCTAGTTGTTCAACCACCGACTCCTCAGCAAACAAACCCCTCCACACACCGCCCACCGCCTCCGTTACCAACCCCACCACCATGGCAAAGCCCACCAACAAGCCCGAGGCTGCAACGCCCAGGCGTAATAGTAGTAGGGCATCCAGGTAGTGCTTCCTTACCTCCACTCTTACTTTAATACTGACATCACCAGAGCTCCCAACCCAAACCGCAAGGACAAGGCCCGGGGAAAACAACCCACCACAACCACCACTACTGCTTCTAGCCCTCCTCGCAGCTTCAACATCGAACCCAATTCTCTCAGCGCCTCCCAAAAGCGTCAATATTTCGTCTTCGCGGATGGATCCGACTCCCTGAAAGAACCACATCCTCCTTCTTACAAGTTTGAAGACCCTTCCCGCCGCCGTTCCTCGCTGCGTTCCAGCTTGGTAAACACTGCCGCCAATACTACTGAATACGAAGCTCCAGCGTCGGAGAAGCAGCGCAAGTTGAAAACCAACTTCGGCCCACGCAAGAGTACGACTCGCAAAGCAAGTTTGGTTGCGGCACGGAGCTCGGAAGAAGTTGCGGTTGAACTGCCGAAGCAGAAGGCGGAGGATGGTGATGATGAGCTTGATGATGAGGATGAAGACGGCACTGAAGTTCCAGTCATCATCGGTGGACGTAATAGGAGTAAAGATGTGAAGGAAAAGAGCAGGGGAGGGGCGTTGAAAGAAAAGAATAAAGACAAGGGAGTGAAGGGAAAGAACAAAGAGAAGGCGAAGGGAAAGAACAAAGAGGAGGCGGGGGGAAAGAAGAAAGAGCCGAACTGGTTCGCCGTCGATACCCCGGAGCTCATCGAGTATGTCCCCTCACCCTCCCGATACCGCTGAAACTGACACCAAATAGCCCGCAGGACGCCAACATGGTTGACATAGTTGACGCCCCGCCCACGCCCTCAACCCAAAACTTTGAAGTTAGTGGTCCAGCAATCAGCAGCACCATCGTCACCACTACTACCATTACCACCACTACGAGAACTACTCGTAGGAAGCCTCCCACAGTGCCATCTACTAGCAATTCCACTACTACGGACCGAGCTGCAAACAACAAGTCCGCGTCCACCAAGGCCGCGACCACAAAGGCCACGACCACCAAGACCAAGACCACCAGTACTAGGGCTACCCGCGGTAGTAAGACTCAAGCCACCCCCCGCAAAGCCTCTAGCAAAGCCCCAGCTGCGAAGAAGAGAAAGACGAGATAGCAAGCTCATTTACTCGCTCCATTCCATCACATCCACTCTGGCATGCCCCCGATATGTTTTTTCTTTTTCGGTTGTACTACAACATCCTAAAGTTTTTCCTGGATTTGTTTCCGGTTCACTCGTACGATATCCCCACCTACATTTTTTCTTACCATATCATGTCACCACTACTGGTATCGGAAGGAAGGGATGATTGTTTGCTTACTTGATCGGTGTACTAATGGTATCTTGACACGCCAAATTCTGGAGCGGGGTTTGGGATACTTTTGCATTGTCTGTACTGCTAGGTAGCTTTGTTTTTAGGTACGTTGGGAGGGGTGTAAACACAATAGATCACTCGCGCGTTATTACAATTCAATTAAAAGCTACTTCTGGTTGTTTGGCACGAGACGTCTCGTGCGATCCGCTGTTGCAAAAGTCGGGACGTCCCGTCGGTGTTAACCGGTAATATCGATAGTCTCGCTCCCAGCCGCCACGCAGCGGGTAAATCCGATCTCTCGTCTACCATATTGTCTGGATGTATCCGTCTGTTTTGTAGTTCGTGCAGGCTGCATTCCCGCACCTCATGCATACGGCCCAGGCGCCATATTAGGGGCGTGAGCGCGTCCAGCACCACACCTAATAAGCCGCAAGCGGGGCACCTCATAGCCACGCTCCCACCCTCAGCTCCCTGCTCCCATATCTATCCAACTTTGGGCTCAATTAACTCCATGAGTTTTACTTTGACCAGGATATTGTTTTTATATGAAATGTAGTTAACCAGATGCACTTTCACTTGCTTGTCTCCTCTTTAGTTTCCTCTAATATTCAAAGAGTGGTTGATGATCAAGTACAGTGGCTTTGGCTATACTTAGTACTGTTGAAGCTGCTAAGCACTGCTTAGCACTGCTGGAGCTTTGCATTAGGTAACTTATTTCTACCTGACACTGAGATACATGTCATCCACCATCAGGTAAATCTATTCTACATGACTGTGTGTTGCTTGTATACTTCGATTGTGAGTTTCAGTATCATCTGATATCTTGAATTTATATAAAGATCTGTATGAAGAGGGTGGCTGTAACACTGGGAGATCCACTCTAAGTCCCAATCTATACAAGCTCATAATTAGTGTTAGCAAGGAGTCCGGGTAACGTGCCAGTGGTCTGGATTTGGACAGCAAAAATGAATTAATTTAGTTCCAGATCTGTCTAAAAACCTGATCTGCTGCTTCTTGGTGGGCCAAACCTGGACCTGTACCTGTTAACCTGTGGGTTTTGCCAGGTTTGGATAGACCCGTCAGGTCTAATCTCCAGTTCTGTGTTCCTGGTTTCACTATTTATCGTCGCATTCAGATATGCTACTGCTAATCGCAAAATAGTGACTTTGGTATGTCACTTTCTGTTTTGGATGTATTGCCTGCCTTATTGATCAAAACAAACAGAGATTGGCCATCAGCAAAAAATATTTCTGTCCGGGCGGAATGGCTCTGTCAGAGTGGACACGCTTCGTCAGAGCTGTCAGAGACACCCTGGGGGCAAATTACTCCGCGCCTAGCCTCAATACCACGTGTCGTGTTGCATATTGCCCTTCGATCGCTGTTTTACTGTTTCTTCTTGCTCTGTCGGTCTCCAATTTTAAACGAACACTCTGGCGTTGTGGCCAACTGTGACCATATGTCAGAATTGGTTCATTGGATATGCCCTTGCAGCGGGATTGCAATGCAATGGGTGATGTTGTGAAAATCTCTCCTTGCGTTCCTTCTACCTGCACGCAAAATGCAATTCTCTCTTTACTAATTATACACATCATTCCAAGTCGCCAGATCTATATGGCTATTGACAATCCATCGCTTGTTCCGTCCATCTCCTGTCTTACTACTAGTAGCTATCCCTGGAATTACGTGCGTGCAGCCGACGATGTTTCCCACGCTGAAAACTTCCAAAGCACTGGCTGCTGGTGCTTTTCTCACTTGTACAAATTTCGAGACGGGATCCAAGCTACCCGAGTTTTCAGGTATTGTGGTGAGCGCCAGGGCTAACCAATACTCAATGAAAGCTTCATCCTTGTTATGGGGCTTGATTTTGAATAGTTGTTGCTGTTGCCACAGGAGATGCCCATTCAGCATGCTATAACACCTCTCTGGGCGTTGCTTTACCCACACCCAGTCGCTCTGTCAATTCCCTCCACATCAGCTCTGGCTTCCTGTGCATCGACACATCTGAGATATGCATTCACCTTCCAAACCCTCAACTTGAACCTTAATACCATGGTAAATACAGAGCCTCATTGCATGCAGTTGTTTATCGGATATATACGTCTTGTTACGACTCTTATGCTTTATAAACTCCCGCGTGCTGCTGTATATTGCCGCATGGTGTGTTGTGTCTTGCATATTGTCGAGTAATGTTCTGAAGTCGTTGATCATAGCGTTAGGATGCTTTCCATCATGGCAGTTATGTGGTTCCATGAATTCGGGCTTCACATATAACTGGGAGCTCAGGGGGGTAGCCAGATCAGCACCAGAAGGGAACAGTTTGCAGGCGGCAACGCTGTTCTCCAAACGCTGAGCGAGGGCTTGGAGATTGAGCTCTCTGATTTCGAAGCAGAGAATGCGATGCTGAAAGGTGATTACTTGTGGCAGATAGTTGAGATTGTGCTCGGAGGCATTCCAACCGTCCTTGAGTGTAACACCGGGAGATCCACCATAAGTTCTAATCAATAAAAGCCCCTAATGACTTCCTTACTAATAAAGAGAAGAATGATTAAAGCTTCACTCAGGATGCGTTAATGGATTACCACCCAAGGTAACAAGGTAACTGTTCCGTTCACTGCTTCTGAAAGATAGTATCGACTTAAGAGTATCGTCTTATACTATCAATATACTGGAGCACATGATTCAAGAGTATCCTACCCAGAAGATCCTTTAACTAACACACTATCGTGTCAGTCCTCATACTCCCTTCAGACCCAAGAGTATTGGCCCAGCAACCAGCACGTATACTCGAAGACTGCCTGTCCTCAAGTGCGACAACTCCAAGCATCGACTTGTCCAATAAGAAGCAGCAAAGTAGTTTCGCCTCAGCAGAAAGAGTAGTGCCGACTCAAGAGTATCCTTTAAACCACAACAGTATCGGGCTGGCTCCTCAAACTCAAGAGTATCGTCTTGCTCTCTTCCCGGTCAACGACTTGCTTCGACAAAGGTACTAAGAATAACCAAGTAAAAAAGAGTGATAGGTTTATCCGTGAGATAGAACTGAAGAGGATCATACAACTCCGGACTTCAAGAGAGAAGTATCGTCGTTGACTTCAATACAGATTTAATAGATAATACACGGGAATGAAGTTACGGCTTAACCTCCAGGTCGAGAAGGTCAATAGGTATCCATAGGTAAATCTTAATGTAGATTCGATAGTTGGTTATTGATGTCCTTCCTCCATATCAGTATTGCTCATATATATCAGACAATCCACACCCTTAACAATCCTAGGACTGCCAAAGCCTGCTTCGGAGTTCACATACTTAACTACCTTATCATCCTTGCCTTCTACCATTGATGGTCAAGTTCTGACTCTCCTAAGTATTAACTACCTCATCAAGGTAATGAGCTCGCAATGCAACGCTATTGCTATTGGCGATACCTCGTATGAATACGAGCTTATCTGAAGCCAATTATCACCAAATAGGTTCGTGTCTCTAAGTGCCAGTGAGAGTGCCCTCTCATATACCCACTGGGTACATAACGGTTTAATGATTGCGGCACACCACAGAACCCTTAATTTGACTATGCTTTATTAAAGCCAAATATACAGTAGTGTTAGCAACGGTTCCAACCCGCTAGAACGGTTCCGGGTTAGGGTTGGGACCGGAACCGAACCGTTGCAATGGTTTTTACCACACGAAAACCCGGACCGTTGCAATTGGGCCCGTTTTACCACCAAAAACCCGGTATTTCAACCTCACAACTTTGCCTCCAATTAAGTATTTGAGTTCTGATCGTATTGTGACATGATCAGTACATAGATTGTGCAGTTTTACGAGCTCTTTCGGCTCTCGCTTTCAGATATGCGATCTGACCAATCTGCGTGGAGTCGCAATCAAAAACCCGCGAATTTCGCTTAGAATTGGCCCTTATTTCACAGCCACTCAACGAATATCAGTCTGATCGCAAATCTGAATGCTGGAGGTGAAAGAGCTCATAATTCTGCACAATCTACATACTGATCATGTCACAGTACAATCAGAACTCACATACTTAATTGGAGCCAAAGCTGTAGGAACCGTAAATTTGAAACCACGGTCTGGTTCCAACCCGGCCAAATACCCGCGGTTCTATGTCTGGGCCGGGCAACAACCCGCCAAGACAAAAGCTGGTCGGGCTTTTGGCCAGGTCTGGAACCGAACCGAACCGAACCGCCGGTCAAAACCCGAACTGCTCGCGGGTTACCCGGACCCGTTGCTAACACTAATATACAGTAATCTGCAACTGAACTGTTTTGCCATATCTTGAACGGAGAGTATCCTGCACCACTCAGGACATATGGATCGCAAGTCCCATTCGCCCCAGACCAAGAAGGTGTGGTTGATATGAGGGTTGATTTGTATAAGTCCATTCGGTTAACTGGGCTCCAATCTATCAATTATTGGATATCGACTTATCTCACATATGACTCTGCATCTCTGGAGATGTCATTATGATTTGATATTGATGACACCTCATCTCCCTAGAAGTGAACCATTGGAGCATGAGTGAATAGTCGTTTGTTCGGCGACTAGGAATAAGGTTTCCTGCTGATAAGAAATAGCCATTGACAATAGCAATCATAAGACCAATCCAGACTTAAAGATGATGCATATTCTATTGCATTCGGCTCGATCGCTTTCGTTCGTCCATTGATATACAGGTAGGGTAATCGAGATATTACCAATAGGTGAACCAATCTGGAAGGTTGATCCAATTAGGAAGTCCGAGTGATAATTCATGATTTCGGATTGAGTATTCGTATTTGGATTATCGAGTGATCTTGTATGATCTCCGAAGTATACCTGTAACACCAAAGGCGTAACATTGAGGTTGGTTTTATGTGCTTGTTCATGTCTCTCAGCAGAATACTGTTGCAGGGCTCCGTATTGACGAATCTGTTCAGCCCAATGAGATATCAAGTAGATCTTCGGAAAGTTGAAGTCAGCATCTAACTCCTTGGAAATATCTATCTTGTGGCTGATATAATCCCGCCAGGCGTTCATTTCGCACTGCTTCTTGGATGGCATCCAAGTTTCAGCATTTGGTTCCTCGTATACCTTTTGCTTCTTTATGAGTTCCGTTTTCAGGTCATTGGCTTTGGCCTTCGCCTTTTTGCCAGATTGCCCGAGTAAGAAAACATCTTTGAAGGTGTGAAAACAATGCAAGGGGTCCTCCATGTAGCTCAATGTTGCATCATTGTGATATTTATATTGAGCATACATATAGAATTCCAACAATACCTGTGTGTACTCAATTGCGCGATTGAATATGGGACGCTGAGCAGGGCTTCCGCCTCATAGAGACTGGGTTACAACTCCAAGCAGGTACCGGCTTAGTTCCTTCATCTCCTTCCCATTCCATTGAGAAACTTCCTCATATGACTTATTTTTTGGTGTGAGGTCGTGGAAAGCAGGCATGAATAACCAGATTGCATTGTACTTGTCGAGTTGTTCGTGCGTCATCATGAAGTGAAAAATCCACTTCTGGAGGTGGTCAAGCATGTTGATCTGCATTGTATGGAGGAGGTCGGGCTTAGGGAGGTCGTTCACAATACAGGGAATATGTCGAAACAAGTCGAAACTCCGGTGAACATGGCGTGACAAGAGTTCGGCATCGGCTGCCTTGAAGTTGGCATCGCTGAGCGTTCTATATAGGTTGTGATCCCACCGGGGGTGGTGCTTGTCAGGATGCACAGAATCTTCAAGTTTGTTCTTTGGATGCTCGCACCAAAAACAGACATGCCACTCATGATGATGTAGGTCGCTATACTCTGGGCAATCTGGAAGCCATGCTGCTAAAAGTTGTTTGCAATGCCTGAAGTTGCCATCTACATAGAGAACGTTGTAATACCTGCTCTCGGCGCTGGGATTTTGTTTAAACGTGAGTGGTTGGAGTACCCGCCAGAGTACTTTGTTCAGCATCTCTCGGTTTGTTTGCCGCTGCTCATCCAGCTGCTGAGTCTGAGGAATATTGCAGTTCTTCATTGGAATTGGTAGGAGAGCGACCATTACGACGCTTTGCGTTGAGGGCATTTGCCGGATGTTTGAAGATAGATTGCGAATAGTCATATATACAGGCCACTCTTTCTTGTCGCCAGCAAAATTCAAGAGATGTGTTCTGTCGGATATGAAGATCAAGGGAACCAGTGTATCCCCCACTCTGAGCGTTGACTAAACGTCGATCAGCATGTTATTATCCTCAAGTATCTCTCCTTACCTGTGTCTCCCACCACCAGTTCGCAGTGTGGATTTCGGTATAGAGGCGTTTCGGGGGCATATCGCTGTCTAGGTAACGCTGAGGGGCAAAAATGAGATGCTCGGCGTAGGCTGTCTGCCACATCAACCATCTCATGCTTTTGATGATGTCTCGACTCCAGTAATTGATAGGGCGTTGGTGATTGTCATTCCATCTCATCCTCGAGAGTGTGAAGTTTCCACTCCGTGCGGGCCTGATCATCTGGCATGCTAGTCAGAAGCTTCTGGACGCCATCCCCGTTTTTGAAGCTTGGGAAACTCAGAGTGGTGTTTTCTTCCTTCAGCACGTTGTCATAGTACGTATTGATGCCCTTCTTCTTGATTCGACACTGGATATATTTGTACTCTCCATGCGTCGCAAATGGGTAGTGGGATTGTTTTGTAGATTCGTCTGAAGGCAACCCTGAGTGTCATGTTCCCTTGGCTCAGCAATGTAATCGATCAGCGGAGAGTCGACGCCAGGGTATATTTCCCTCTGTGGCAGAGGTGGCGGTGATTTAGCCTCCGAGTCTGTGATGCTTTCAATGTGTTTGAGGTAGGGAAATCCATCCAAGTCTTCAACTGAATCTTTGTTAGCGTTGAATTGATGACGCTGAGTGGGTTCAACACCTCGGGGCGTGCTGCAAATAGTTAGATTCTTCTGCCATGCAACTTGAAGGTGTTCAGGATAGTGTAATTTGATATGTTTAAGTTGCCAGCTGTCTGAGGTGAACTTCTTTCGTCATGAAAATTTGGGGCAACGGAATGGGGTCTTCTCTGGCATTGTTGACAACACGCAAGGAGTGGGGTATACACTGTAGAAAGCGATGAAAGTTGGTGCTGAGCCTGAGCAGCCTCTGGTGTAAACTCATGATACTTTCAGCTAACTTATTGAGCATCAACACCATCACAAGGAGGTTCCTTACACGCCAGGAGTTGCAAAAATGCTGCATCCATGATGTCCCATAATACTATGAATAATATAAAACCAATAAACATAAAACCAATACAAAACCCATAGATAAAATAAACCTTGAGCGACTCAAAAACCTTGCGACAGATGTAAAAATCAATGCCTGAGATAAATAGATTAGAACAAAGGAAATGAACAAGACAAGAACCCCACCCGTACCTGAATACAACAATCATCACCTCCTCTGCAACACGAGGACTGGTGCACTCCTCACCTACTGAGCCATACAGGCGCGCCTCAGGGAGAGCGACATCGGGGAGAGTGACATCGGAGAGAGGGACATCTGGGAGAGGGATATCAGGGAGAGGGACATCGGGGAGACTGTTGCCACCTGCCGATTTAATCAGCAGCTGCTGATCCACATGCACATCTGAGGTGTTTCTGGCTGCCTCAGCTTCTCACAGAGTTGGCACCGCCGGGCAAGGTTTTTGTGCCGTCATAAGCCCCGAATGCTCCAGCCCACTGAGGGGATGAGTCTCCGGAGTTCGTGGTCATGGGTGAGGCACTGGGGTTTGTAGCCGTGGGGCAGGCGCCGGAGGTTGTGGCCGTGGGGTATGCTTGCCCATCTTCTGGCCTTGCTCAGATAGCATGATTGGCTGATCGTCTACCATGGTATCTACATTGTCAGCCCATGAATTTACCATCTCTCCCTGGCCAATCGTCCGAGGTTCTTTGCCATTATCCTCATCCTCATCCTCCTCCTTATCGTCATCCTCCTTCTCATCTTCCTTCCCATCATCATCCTTCTCTTCATCTTCCTTCACTTCATTGTCACCGTCTCTTTTCATATCGACATCGCCATCTAAATCAATGCCGTCCTGTGCGTCCACATTATCCTTCATGCCCATATCCACATCCGAATCATATTCTGAGTCATATTCACTGTCTGACTTCTCGGTAGAGTTGGTATCATGATCTGTGGAAATTGACATGGCGGGCGATGCTTCCGGCTCTGAATATACCTGCTCTAGTTAGCCCTCCGTATACGAGTCTGCCTCATACATTTCCTTCTGCAACTGCACAGCAACGGCACGAGAGATATCATCTTCTCCTGGGGTTTGATTACCAATACCTTTCCCTTTACCGTTTCCCTTCCCCTTTCCCTTCCCTTCCTCCATTGCCTTCCCCTTCCCTTTCCCCTTCCCATCTTTTGTGCCCTTCCCTTTTCCGGTCCCTTTCTCACCACCCTGAGTGTCCTCCTCACTCTCGCTGTTGTCATTGTCATTGCCATCGCTAGGATGGTTCCTTCCACCGCTTGGCGCTCTGGGATCCGCCCAGTTCTCATCATCATCATCGTTGTCGATTTTCTCAAACAAATTCAGTGGTCTAACGGGCAGGAAGTTGTCTGGCTTGTACTGCCGGCAGCTTGGTGGCTCAATCTTTTCCCTGAGATCATCACTCCCATACCAAGAGAAACGCTTGCTGGTGCATTTAACCTTCCCAGAGCTGGTTGTCTGCAGATTGGAGCGATCGACTTGATCCCTGGAGGCACAGGGATTGTTCCACCTCCAATTGTTCATTTGGTGGCGGGTTTTGTCAAACATTTGCCCCCTATATGAGTGGAAGGCTGCCCACCACTCCCAGAAAGGCGAACTCCTGCTCCTGCGGTGCAGCCACATTAGCTGTAATTGTGAAAAGTGGTGAGTTGTGACTGGATCAAGAAAGATTATATTAAAAAAGAGGTCCCATGCCCTCTCATCCTTAATGCCGCAAACATTGTATATCTGTATGAGTCCACAGATGTGTTCTGAGATGAATTCCTTTATACGGTCCCAATCCAATGACAGGCATCGATTTATAACCGATGTCGGCATTTTTGTCCTACCGGTTGCCTTCCCATTTCTTTTGTGGCTGCCCTCTGGTGCTATCGGTGTGAGTTGAAAATGAATCCACATCCGAGGCAGTAGCATTATGATACAGTTGCATTTATGTAAGGGTGCATATGCTGGTGCTCAGCAGTATAAGGATATAGTATGGTATACGGTTGCACACAGGCGCAAGTGAGATCAAGTGTAGAAGTAACTGGTAAGATATTCGGGATGGAGCAAAGTCTCCGTCACGATGTCAATATAAGGTTGGGGGTTTCCCGGCACCTAGTGTTAGCAATGGGTCCAAATTGCGGGGTCGGTTCCGGGTCTTACCACACGAAAAACCTGGACTGTTGGAAATGGGGCGGTTTTACTACTAAAAACCCGGCATTTCAAATTCACCATTTTGGCTCCAATTAAGTATTTGAGTTCTGATTGTATCACAACATGATCAGTACGTAGATTGTGCAGTTTTAGTCGCTCTTTCACCTCCCGCTTTCAGATTTGCGATCTGACAACTATTTGTTGAGTCACGATCGAAAACCCGCCAATTTCACTTAGAATCAGCCATTATTTCACAACCACTCAACGAATATCAGTCGGATTGCAAATTTGGATGCAGGAGGCCAAAGAGGGGCTAAAGCTGAACAATTTACGTATTGACTATGTCATGATACGATCAAAACTCAAATACTTAATTGGAGCCAAAGGAGCAGGAACCGTATATTTGGATCCGCGGTCCGGTTCGAAGCTGGCCAAATACCCACGGCCCTATGTCCGGTCCGGGTAACAAACCCGCCAAGACAAAGTTGGTTGGGTTTTTGGCCGGGTCTGGAACCAAATCAATCCGAACCACCGGTCAAAACTTGGACTGCTCGCGGGTTACCCGGACCCGTTGCTAACACTACCGGCACTGGCCACCTCACATGACCGTCCGGCAACCCTAACCATGCACACTTGACAACGCCGTCACATCATCCCCCTCTTTTAGAGCAGAACTGCCGGGCTGCTAAGTACAAGTAGAAAACAAAAAAACGACTCACATACACACTCGTACGATCATATAAGTCCAACAACTGATCCGTACGTCCAGGGTGACCTTCCAGCGCACGGCGAAACTCCACCTCCAATTGACTGGATTTCCGGAGGGGGTGAAACTCGTGATGATGCCATTTGTACTGGACCGGGTCCCGACAAAAAAATAAAGAAGGAAATGCCCAATTGACCCAATCCTCCATATCTCCCATCAATTCTTCCACTTTCGAGATCTGACTTCCTTCATCTTCACGGTTTATTTGGGTGGTCCCAGTGGAACTCGTCGATTAGTTCATGAGCATTCTCGAGGGTTTCAAATGGCTCCCAGCAGTGTGGGGCTTCAGGTAATGCTTACACAATGTGTCACGTTGCATAACTTACCATCTCTAAGTTACTTCCACTCATAAATGGCCATCTGTTCCACATGTAGAGCTCCAGGAGTCTGCCCGTTGCAAATACAACACATGTCATGCCCAGTGACCAAACCGATGCATGCTGCGACTGCCGGAGACCATTGATCGAGGTGTAGACACTGCCTGCGGTTGCAACTACCACTGCCTCTATCCCTGATTCTTTTCTGTAGCTCGCGTTTGGAGTGGATTTGTAATGATCGCGCGGGCTTCTGGATTAGGGATGGGGGTAGGCAGGTTTTCAAGACCACTGAGAGAAGTGGGAGTGCTAGCGATGCCAGATGCGGGGCTGGATACAATGCGACGCATTGAGTCAGTCTGTAAGGTTTCGCCGGGTGCTGGTGTGCTACGACTGCTTGTACCCGGCATAGCGGTTGGAGTACTTATTGACTGTCGCAGTGTAGCGGATGGGGCGGTTGTCATGCCTTGAGTGATATCTGCAATGCGAGAATTGTTAAGTGAAGCTGAGGGGGTGGAGTTCTGACCTTAGATTGTAGAGGGTACGGAGCACGCTCCTTGAGAGGAATCCCTCTTGCCAGCCAGTACGGAAATGCGTCTTTTAACAGGCGGAAGTTGAGAATTCCCCGAAGGCCCACGCGTTTGATGATTCTGATGATTAGCAAGACTTCGAACATTTCGTACGACTGGAGTCATGTCAAGGTGAGAGCTTTCGGAAGGCATAGTCCAATATAGATGTTCGACGTTATGAAGGTAGGAATAATTTCCTCTGCATGCATATGCAACAGCAGGCAAGGTAGACTCCTATTTGAGCGACCATAGAGGGATTTGACAAAAAAGGGAGGCGCAGTGTAGATCGCGCTACACTCTAAACCCTGACAATACTCAGGGACAAGATCCATTGAAAAGCATTCAATTATGGGGTTAACTGCCATCAGATTAAACTCAGCATTGAAATTGACTGTTACAGCAACATCTGAAGGTCTATTCGCACCGCTTGAACGGTGTCACTGCGCTAGAATATACGGAGGTACTCGGGGATAACGGAAGGAAGTTACAAAGGATGTGGAAGGAATTGTGTTACCGAAAGGCAGAGACGTTGGGAGATGCGGAGGAGGCGGCAGATAATAGAGAAGTACTGGAACACTGCTATGCAGCAAAACAACATTTGGTGCATAGCATTTGAGGCATGCACAAAGGAGATCTTGAAAGAGGTATGCTGAAGCAATGGCCCACGTTGGATATTACACACTCAAACCGGTACCAGGTTCGAGCACAAGTCGATAAGGTTCAATACCATATTATTCAATCAGCAAGGGACAACATTGCAGAGCTTTATGATCTCCACCGCTTTGAATCCGCTGCGGAGCGTTTGGAATTCATTGATTCTCTTCTGGCAAAAATAAGTATCTTTTTCCTTCAGCAGAGCGTGTGGAAGGTGGTGTACATGGTCCAAATCCTACGCAGCAAGAGTAGAAAGCTGATGACCAATGGCTAGCATCCACTTTACTTCCTGGTGGAAGCAATCCCGCAGTATATCTACATCAAATTTTATCATCGGGCGAATAACCGTGGTACTTAGTATGCTGATGGATTTTATAATTGCATGATTGATGACAAGGACGGTCATATGCCCTCGCCACTGATCCTCTTTATATGCACCACATTGCGCCATGCTCTCCTGGAGTGGCAAAAGAACAAAGGTGTTCATCAGAAAGCTTCCAAGTCAAAGCTGAAAGCAGACAGACCTGATCGCTCGAACTACTTCAACTACAAGAATGACGGTGGTAAGATTCCATCCTGCTGCGCTGTACCGGGTCGCAAGTTGTTAACCTTGCCTGTCATTGCAGACATGTATTCATTCTTGATAAATACCTGGAACACACAACCAGAGAGCTACCCACAGAGGGTGTATAAAAACACCCTTGCTATAGTCAAACGTCACATCCAACAGGAGGAGAACCCAACGCCTGCTGCAGTAATCAGCGTGGAAGCAGCGCGTGTTGACAATGCTATTCTTCTGGAATATTTGACTTCCGAAGTGGTGCTTGAGGAACCTGAAATCGGTTGCACTGACCCAAACATACCGATAGATAACAATTGCACGGATGACAAACTGATGTTCAGAATGCCAGGGGACAGTGGGGATTATGAAGATGAAGGTGACGAAAGCGACGAGCGCGATGCCATCTCCACCGCCAGCTGGCAATGACCGGTCATGACTGGACTCGCGAGGTTTGACTTGGGAACCAGTGATGTCGACAGGTAAGTGGGTGAGGATGGCGATGATGCAGATGCGGATGAGGGGGAAGAAGCATCGCAAGCTGATGATGGATCAACGCAGAATGTGAAGGACTGATGGCATGGTAGAACCAGTAATGACGACAGGTATGAGGGCAAGGATGGCGACAATGCAGATGAGGAGAAAGCAGCATCGCAAGCTGACGGTGGATCAACGCAGAATGTGGAGGACTGAGGGCATAGTACTAGAGAGTGTGAAGATTGGACAGTATATTTCAGACCTGTAAAATACGATAATGGCGAAGCAAATGCAATGGCAAGCGATGTATCTGAAGCGAAGACTGTATTGTAATAAGTGACATAATCCCAAAGCTAAACATATATGGGGACAGTGCGGCATCCTTTATATAGCAATAGCGGAGAGGTAAAATATGGCACTCGGCCGGAAAATGGCATAAATATCGCCAGGCATTGTGTAAACGGCTACAGCACAACAGCAGCCCCTGCACAGAGTGTAACACACATGTCGTTGTGATGGTGCATATCTGGGCGCAAAGTACAGGATTTTCATATGCAACACGACCCATCGCCTGGGCAACGGGAAGCGTGTATTTCGCCGTCAGTGGGTACGAGGTTCCATCAGAGCCGTCAGAGCTGACCGGAACACCTGGGTGTTTCTGACGGAAACTAGGGTCGTTGCTAATGTGGAGGTGGTAGTTCAGGAGGGAGGCGTCACAGGAGCTCAGATTCGATTCATCGGTTAACTTGTAATTGTGGGAATGTAGAGAATTGAGTACAAGATGGTCTGCCGAGAGACTAGCTGGGAGCGGGAGACAGTTGATGTTGCGATGATGCAGTGCGCGGTGTATGCAGTACTCAGTGTATGCTGTACTCAGTGTATGCTGTACTTGGTGTATGCTGTACTTGGTGTATGCTGTACTTGGTGTATGCTGTACTTGGTGTATGCTGTACTCGGTGTATGCTGTACTTGACGTTAACTCTTGATCATGGCATGGAGAGATAGAGAGGAATGACTTTACTTCACGTTCTTAGGATATGGTAGAGTTGAGGACGAGACAGAAAGAGATGAGAGGAGATGGGGGAAATCATAATGAGAAACTGGGACTTAAGAGAATTTTGTGTGCGAGTGAATTGTCCATCCCCGATACGGCAGGTATGAGTCCCGATCCGGCGTGTAATAACCCAGACACGAGGTCTTCCCAACCTAATCAGGCAAGTTTTACCCCTGATTTCTTATATGCACTCGTATCCTCCACATCGTTCTCATCTTCTGTTAGGGATTTTCTCCTATCAGTGTAATGGAACTTGAATGGGTCTAAGAAAGCACATACCATGTCGAGACATTCAAGTAACCAGTGGTATGCTCTTTAGCGCGGGCATACTAATCACGTTTCAATTGCATAAGCATGAGGGGGCTTAGCGGATTCATTGAAAGCATAGTGCTGCGGCAGCTGATTTGATGATGCAATAACCTTGCCTGATCGAAAGGACTATGTCCTGCCGAGCGGATTGTTTGCAACCAGATTCACTCTGGGGTACTCTGCAGGACTTGCTTGGAGACAAGCACGGCAGTTGATAGTCAAATGCGATTACGCAGGCTCTAATCCTCCTTCCCGTAACGGGTTGGATAAAGGTGCCGCACACGCCAGTGTTACAAGTACAGCCTCGAGACACTGTTCTCCACCTAAGCATGAGGTAACTGAGGGATTAAAGGCAATGGTTAAAAACCTAAAGCGAAGTCACCTTGCATTGAGTTGCATTAGTCTGGATCGCAATGCCACTCGCATACTAAGCCAGTAGGCGTGTCATAGTCTACATGGCATAGTATTGGAGTGGTATCCAATTAATACAATGGCCACTACCGAACAAACTCAAAATGATTGCGAGATGTCAAAGTTGAAGTTGTGGTCTGATTTATGAACCGATATGATATCATGCATGAACACGATAACCATAGGGACGTGTGGCCACCTCTACCAGGCGCATTCTGTGAATGTAAGACGCACCGATATGTGGCTATCATGGAGGGATTAAATCATAGTCTGAAGAGGATTTCGAGAGACTATAAAAGATCATATTGTTCCAGGAAGGAAAGGGGACACCGACAAGATGTTACGGGGGTTCTTAATCCCAATAACTAATACAATATTTATTTAGATTAAGTACAACCGCCTATCAAATTACTCTTTTTTCCTCGTCTTGTCCCAAGACTCAACCTATTGACTCACTTGTCCAAGAGCAACCAAAATCAAATCTTCTCCACTATCCGTTGCCGATGTATAGGAAGACTAAACTTGCCCGTCGAACAGCCACTCTTCTGCCCACTCCTCGAATGGTAGTACGCCGGTGTTCAGATACCTCAACAACAGGTAATCGATATTTTCGAGTTGACAGAAACGAAAAACCACTTGGTAGGTGTGGGTTAAATGTGCTGCTTCCAACTGAAAAAGCAAATCTCCGAATAACTCGACAACGTGTTGCAGAGCGTATTCGGATTGTGTCAAGTGTCGTCCAGACATATACTGCTTGATCACGTAGGTGGATGAGGGACGAAATGGTTTATAGTAAAGTAGATAGAATTCTTAATAATATTTTAAGATCGTCTTCGGTGTTCTGATTGTTGACTGTGGGTTGTTCTCTCAACTTCTTCTCATGGCCGGAGCCATGCCATCTCTTGATAGTCATCTTCGAGGGTTTGTACACCCATACTTCGACGCTATGACTGTACTGATACCAGATACATGTTACGTCAATGAGGTATTAAAGCATTACTGCTTCTGATTAATATCAGGCCATCCATTGCGCAACTCATGCGTCATGCAGCGTGTCAGACGGAACTTGAACTTAGACATCTCGCAATCCATTTGCAGCAATAGTTGGAACATCAGCCGATCTTGGTCAGCAGTGCTTATTGCAAATTAATGCCTCACCTTCAAGGCTATTTGGCTTGCATCATAGATTTAATTGGCGACCAACCGATACTATGCCGACGTAGAACCTGACGCGTCAGCTCATATCGAATATGAGTCTGACGTCACAATACATTGTAACTCAAACCAATGAGCAGGGTTGCTTCCGGCCTCATATCATCAGCTGACGTCATAATTCCCTCAGTCACGTCATGCTTAGGCCGAGACCATTCTCTTTGGCCGGGGAGTGCACCAATGACTCTTATCGCCTGAAGCAACAAGTTGACGATCCCTCGTACTCGCATATTGATTAACGACTGTTGTATTTGATAAGACAAATCCCGGTAGTATCAGGTATAGTGAATGTGGTTGAAAATCATGCGCACGGCTAAAGCAAGCTTTCCCGCGATGGCGACATGATTGTATCATCTTAAATGAATCCGCTAAGTGTACTTGGTCACTTATTCAATCGACACGCAATTCTTATGTATCTTTGCTAAAGGACATAAGACTGGTTACTTGTAAGTCACGAACAGGTGTTATGCACATCACGTGACTATACCAAAAGTAACTCCGTGACATGTGTTCGGTATTATTTATGCAAGTACCATTATTGCTGTTCGGGGACAACGCCTAACACAAGAAGCGGAAGAAAAGACACCTACCTACCAGCGGAGAAATATCCTTATTTATCATTGTGTTTTTATGATACCTATTATTATACCTAAGAATCTATTAGCTTTATGTAGCGGCAGCCCTGCACCTCTAACGGACATCATCATTTGAAAGTATAAGCGATACGAACAAATGACCCTTACCTTTGAGAACGATAACAACGTTATTGTATACGCCCTGGAGAAGATTATCGCATTCGCCAAGAATAATCAGTATATTTTTCTGGCCCAAAGTGTTTGGTGGATTGCCTCGGTTTTAGGGTTACAGGCTGGGCTAGTCATATATATCAATAATCTGCAAGTAAGATCTGATCCAGTATTTCAACCAGAGATAGGGCCAGATATCGCTCAGACAGGAACCCACAAGGACAATTCCGAATGACCGGATGAGGTTCTTAGAGAGTGTGAGGAATTCCTACGAGACTCCCGCAGGCTGCGTAATCTGGCGACTCTAAAGGCTTCTGGATGAACTAAGACGGGTCGGATATATCCCTTAGCATCAACTAAGCAAGCTCTGAGAGTGACGAAGAGGAAAGATCACAAGTGACACGATCAAACAGAAGGGATCAAAGAAGAAGAAATTCAGAGAAGGAAAGCAAACCAAGTGTGTCTACATTGTGCCTGGCCTTCTGACCAAAAGGGTAGTCACAGAGTAAGAGATTGTATTTGGAAAATTAAGATAAGCAGCGGAACAGCGACAGGCTTTAAGGCCTTAAGGATTAAGTCATCCTCACCAGAATCCTCCAATAGCATCTAGTGACACTTGAACGGGATAGGATCTACAGCTGTGTACCTAGTACATACTTGTTGAAGTATAGTTGCTTAGGGATAAAGCATCCCCGTAACAGTATAATAAATAAACTCTACGCTCCTAGGTTTATTATACAACATATGCAAGAAGAAGAGCTCCAGTCATATAAGGGACTTAAAAAGCAGGGAGCTCTCTTATTGCGTTCACCAAAATACGGATTAGTAGTAGTATCAACTAAACTAACAAATCTTACGGGTATACGACCATTTCACATACCGGCTACGACACACGAGTATCTTAATCGGCACCATTATACTACAGAATATTACGAAGGACCTAATATCCGGGAACGACAAACTGAATATGATCAACAGGATAATATTTCTGATATTTTATCGGAAGTTATAATATTCAGGCGGAAGTAACTATATGCCAACCAACGTCTTTGATTTGGTGGGATATATGTCTAATTTATTCGAGCATGAACCTTTAAACATATTCGGCTCGATAGATACGATTTTATCCGAAAAACTAGAAAACGACTGGAATAACCCAATGTTCCACTCAAAACCCGAGACACCTATACCTTGGGTTGAATACTATCGACAATCAGCCATTAACGGCGAATTCCTTATGATTGACGATCCGGTATTTAAAGACCACTGGAAAGAATATAACTTGTGGGCGGACGAGTGGGAGTGTTGCTGCAAAAGAAGAAGATAAGACCGAGTGGTGTTATTGCGACAATAGTACATCATCGGCAAAATGCAGCCAGTGGTAGACTTGAACGTTCCCCTGATGGAGCGATTATAGAATATAGTGATCGTTATTGCATTGTCAATAGTAAAGATTCAATTACGATACGTTATTGAGCAATCTGTGCTCATGCGATACTATACATTCTGGCAAGATAATGTATAGTCGGTACCTACGGAATGGATTCAACAATTCGAAGAATCTATCCAAGTCGCATATGAGAAAATCGATAAATATACACCTCGTGATTGGAGGATGTATAATGAAGGGAAAGATAGTAGTTATACAGATGGCTATAACCAAGGGCTCTTGGAAGGGCATGATAATGGTTGGGACGAAGCCAAAGAATATTACCAGAGAATATTCGAAAGGGAGTTTCGCAAAGCTAAACAACAATGAAAGGAAGATGGTGCAAATAATGAGTATTCTGAGGATTTGGCAGAAGAATACGAGGAACCAGAAGTAGATGACGAGTGGTCATCATATAGACAAAAAGGAGACTGAAAACAAACTGAGTCAAGGGAATGGTTTGGGAATCAGTCCGATGATGAGCTTAGGAATTCCATCAAACGTGATTATTAGCCCAATTTTAAATTGAGCAAGTGTTGTTCTACTGCAGATTATGAGAAAATTGCTTTAGACGTCTAGGATGTCACTTCTACGAAGTTTTAAAAGACCATCAGTTGACATTAAAGACAATAGTGCGAAGCTAGTTTAATGCTACCACCACTAGTGTTAGCAATAGTTCCAACCCCCTAGAACGGTTCCGGGTTAGGGTTGGAACCGGAACCAAACTGTGGCAACAGTTTTACCACATGAAAAACCCGGACCGTTGGCATTTGGGCCGGTTTCCACCTCAAAACCCGGCCTTTGCAAGCCCAGATATTTCACTCCAATTAAGTATTTGAGTTCTGATCGTATCATGACATGATGTATACATAGATTGTGCAGTTTTAGCTGCTCTTTCACCTCCCGCTTTCAGATTTGCGATCCGACCAATATTCATTGAGTTGCTGTCGAAAACCCGCGAATTTTACTTAAAATCTACGCTTATTTCACAGCCACTCACCAAATATCTGTTGGATCGCAAATTTGAAAGCCGGAGGTGAAAGTGCGGCTAAAGCTGCACAATCTACATATACATCATGTCATGATATGATCAGAACTCAAATACTTAATTGCAGCCAAAAATATAGGAACCGCAAAATGGACTCGTGGTCTGAGTTCTACCTGGCCAAAGAACACAGGGTTTCACTTCGGTCCGGGTAACGACCCAGCGCTAGTTGCCAGGTTCGGTTGCTTGGCGGGTCCTAAGTCGGACCGGGGTCTCAGTTCCGGGTCCAACCCGGACCGAAGCTGGGTAACCCGGAACCGTTGCTAACACTAACCACCACCAATTCCATTGTGATTGCTTAACATATAGTGAATATCTTCGATATTACTTCGTCGATATTACTTTTATTATATTACTTCAGTCATAAATATCTTTGATATTACTTCGTCAATATTACCTTGCATTAGATTACTTCGGTAATAAATATCTTGGATATTACTTCATCGATATTACCTCTCATTATATTACTTCGGTAATAAATATCTTCGATATTACTTCATCGATATTATCTTGCATCATATCACTTCAGTAATAAATATCTTCGAAATTACTTCGTCAATATTACCTTGCATTATATTACTTCAGTGATGAATATTGTTAGGGGTTCTCTCCTAGCAGTGTTAATGGTTCAGTAAAAGCCAAGCGGTTATCACCATGTGGCATGATCCTTTAGCGGGGACATGTTAAGCACATCTCGATTGGATAAGTCGGTATGGCATAGCGGAGTCATTGAAAGCAAAGTGCTGCGGCAGCTGATTTGACGATGCAGCAACAGTTAGGTACGTCTAGTGTTAGCAACGGTTCCGGACCGTCACTTCGGGTCCGGGTCCAGGTCCAAACCGAACCGTTGCCAAATTGGCGGTCCGGGTCGTCAATAAACCCGAACTGCCCACTCGGGTACGGTTCCATGGTAAACTCCCAACCCGTCTGAATTGGGCGGGTTGTCAGCGGGTCGCACAGTGGGTCCATCTATAGATTCATATAAGGCTCTTGTATTTGCAGTGTGTTAATAGTATCTTATCTAAATGAAGTTTTCAGCAACCATTAATAAGCTTTTGCTTGTTGAGCAGTTTGCAATATCGATTAATTTGGTATCTGTGTTTCACCTTCAATATATAGTATTTTTGCCTAGAAAGGCAGTCAATAATAC